>Ga0194111_10000594_pt1 | contig 44456 bp, 50 predicted proteins | sample TA2KigC300mmetaG_FD_146194 | JGI IMG/M metagenome (GOLD analysis project Ga0194111, IMG submission 146194) | Freshwater microbial communities from Lake Tanganyika, Tanzania - TA2015033 Kigoma Deep Cast 300m | ecosystem: Environmental > Aquatic > Freshwater > Lake | place: Tanzania: Lake...
TGATGAGTTTGGCGATCAATTCCACGGAGTTAATTCCGCGGCTTGACATCTCGCCAAAGGTCTCCCCGTCTTTAAGAATTTCTGAGCCCAATTCATTCACATTCTCTATCAGCCCTGCCACGACAATAGCGAAATTGCCGAACCTGGATGCGATGATGAGTGGCTGGGGATCCCTATCGCTGATCACCCCGATCCCCAGAGGGCCTTTCATCGTTTTATAGTCATCATAAAACTTGGATTTGAACTGACTCTTACTGATGTCATGGATAGAGCGGTGGAACTGTCTGCCCATGACTGCCATGCCTCCATATTCGGTCCCCATGTGGGAATGATAATCAATCCCGTAGAGGAGCATGTCAGCGCAGTTTTTTTTCGAGACGATGCCAAAAATTCCGCTCATAGATCCTCCTCTGGGTTCGATTTTCCATTAACCCAATAACAGAGAGTCCCACTCTTGTCAATGTGATTTGGGAACAGAGGGCGTCCATTGAATGATGAGGGCATCCTCGTTTCCATAGTAGTTCGAGACAGCGCCGACGATCCGGAATCCCATACGTAAGTAAAATGCCCGTGCTCCGAGATTGCTCCTTCTCACCTCGGCCTGCAACCCTTTCAGATGAGGAACCTCCATCGCCCTCCGGAGAAGTTGTTTCCCGACCCCCTTTTTTCTCTGCCCGGGGAGAACGGCAAGAGAGATGATATGCCCCTCCGGAGAGAAGATGATATAACCCCAGATCCGGTCTTCTTTGCCACTGGTGGTTCCGGTATAGACAAAAAAATGTTCAGGGTAAAGGGAGTGGAGGTGGATGAAGGTCATACGGTCGTAGGGGGATTTCGGGAAGGATTCTCGTTCGATTTTGAGAATGGCGTTCAAGTCTGAGAGGGAAAAATGGCGAATCATCAATCTTTTTTCATTCCGGAAATAATGGAGGCAACCCCTCCTGTCAGCGGCCGGGAGAGTACATTTGCCAATCCGGATTTCCTCATCAATCCCTCATACTCTTCGGCATATCGAAAATGGAGGACAGATTCGGGGAGATAGGCATAGGCGCTCCTATCGCCGGAGATCAACCCGCCAATCCCCGGAAGGATCCTTTTAAAATAGACGGGATAGAGCCTTCTCATCAGCCCTTTCTGAGGGAAGGTAAATTCAAGGATGACGACCTTCCCGCCCGGCCTGACCACACGGACCATCTCGGAGAGAGACTGTTCCTTCTCCGCCATATTTCTCAGACCAAAAGCAATCATCGAACCGCTGAAGGTGTTTTCCCGGAAAGGAAGGGACAGGGCATCTCCAAGGCCGAGGCCGACTCTCCGGAGAAGCTCTTTCTTCGAAAGTTTTTCCCGGGCCCTTCTGATCATCGGCTCTGAGAAGTCAATCCCGAAGACCTTTCGTTCGTGATCCTCCTGTCGGATCATTTCAATCGCCGCATCTCCTGTGCCGGTCGCAATATCGAGCATCCACCCATTGTATCCCCTGAACTCCCGGACCGCCATCTTCCTCCAGTAGAGGTCTCTCCTCAGACTGAGAAGGCGATTGAGAAGATCATAAGTGGGAGCGATGTTGTTAAAGAGGTTTTGAATCGATTCGGGATGAAGCGAGTAGGGTTTCATTTAAAAAAATTATAGCAGAAGAGACTGAAGACGGCAATTGACAACTCCTTTTGTAGAAAGTAGAATATTTCAAACGGTTAGGAAAATGAGAGCGAAAGGCTTTGTCCCCTCCCTTTTTATTTTAATCCTCTTGATCACTCCGTGTTATGGAGAAATGTTTCGGTGGGTGGATGAAAAAGGGACACTCCATTTTGCCGATGATCTTTCAAAGGTTCCGGAGAAATACCGTTCCGATGCTGAGATGCGGAAGGCTCCAAAAGAGATGAAAGAGGTCTCTATGCCCGAGACTCAGGAGAGGCCCAAAACTGCTCCCGGGATCACTTTTCCTCCAGGGACAATCGAAACTCAGGGATATGAAGTGAATCTTTTCAGGCGACATGAGCTGTGGCTAACAGAGGTTGTTCTGAACGGAAGGGCGAAGCAATATTTCGTTGTGGATACAGGGGCAAGCTTTACCCTCATCAGCCGGCAGATAGCGAATGAACTGGGCATCCCAATTAACGACCAGACCCCTTTCATTCGTGTTGCAAGTGTGAGCGATGTCATGCTCACCCCGCTGGTGACATTGAGGTCAATCCAGGTGGGAAAGGCAGAGGTGGAAAATGTGGATGCCCTTATCTATACCATGCCTTCCTATCAGGGCTTGTTAGGAAACTCCTTTCTCAATAAGTTCAAGGTAGTGATCGATTCCCTCAACGGAAAGATGACGCTCTTTTCCATGCAGGGAATACCGTCATCCGACCGCCCCGGGGGATATAGCCGGGATTACTGGATCGGTCAGTTCAGGTTTTATAACCGGAATCTGGAGGAGCTCAGAAGGTTTAAGGCAAATTATGAGAGCCGGGGATCACGAGCGGAACTGAACCGGATTCTTAATGCGATCCGATATTTTGAGGGTCAACTGAGCGAATTGGAACGGAAGGCCTCCTTCGCAGGCGTCCCCAGAAACTGGAGAGAATAATTCAATTGCGGATTGCGGATTGGCGATTGCGGAGTAAAGATTTTAATCCGAATTCCGCATTCCGAAATCGAATTAGGGTGTATACAGCACCACTAGAAGTTTGGCCTCCTCATCGCCCAGATTGCGAAGTTTGTGGGGAATGCCTGAATCGAAATGGAGGGTCTCCCCTTTCTTGAGATGATTCTGATTTTCGCCCACCCTGACCTCGACCTCTCCTTTTAAGACATAAACAAATTCCTCTCCCTCATGACGGTAGTCAACCATCCGATGATCCTGCCGGGGGTCAATGGTAACCAGAAATGCCTTCATGTGTTTTGACTCTGCATCGGGAGTGAGAGTCTTGTATGAGTAAGTCTGGGTCCGTTTGTAAAAACTTTCTCTCCTCTTTTTGGCTAAGGCTTCCTGTTCCTCGGCGGAGAGAAAAGACCCGGAGTCGATTGAAAGGGCTTTCGATATCTGAATGACCGCTGCAACGGGAGGGATCGTTTTTCCCTCTTCAATCTCACGGAGATAACGATGTGAAAGCCCGGTCTTATTGGCAAGGGTTTCAAACGAAAGCTTCCTCAGTTGCCGGAGTTGTTTCATCTTTGCCCCAAAAGATTTTTCATCCACCTTCTTCGTGGCCATATCGCCTCCCTGCTGCCGGATTAGATTTTTGCTCTTACATTATAATCCCAATTATATTTTTTTCAACTGAATTTTTCACGCTCGAATTGCGCTGTCAAGCCGGTCTCTGGATTAAAAAGACCGATCGAAAAATATTCTTTGGATTATGACTCCTTCATTATATAATGTAAAAGGAGTTCGAGATGGCACGCTGGGTTAAAGCAGGAGTGATTGAAAGCAGGTTTGAGGGAGACAGGGCATCTCAGGCATTGAAGGAGGCGGGGATTCCATATATGATCAACTCCTTTCTTGATACGGCTTATGACGGGCTTTACGTTCCCCAGAAGGGATGGGGAAGGGTGATGGTTCCGGAAGAATTTTGCGAAAAGGCAGAGAGGATTGTCGCTGAAGTAAAAATGTCTTTTCAGGAGGAGGAAAAAGGTGAGACTGAATAACCTAGAAGAGATTTTAAGATTTGCTATCCGGAAGGAGGCCGATACCGCAACCGCTTACAGAATCGCCGCAGACCGGGCGAGCCCCGGGGTCAAGAAATTCTTTGAAGAGTTGGCTGAAGAAGAGGAAAAACATAGGAAGAAGCTTGAGAAGTTTGATTTGAAAAAAATCGGCCCAATGAGATTGAAAGAAACTAAAGGACTGGGGATGAGCGAAAGAATGGATGATATCCCCTTCGGTCCGGGATTGACCTATGAGGAACTTCTCCGAATGGCAATTAAGAATGAGGAGAAGTCCCAGAAGCTTTATACCTCCACTGCAAAACTTGTTACGGATTCAAACCTGAAGAAGCTATTGCTGATTCTTGCCCAGGAAGAGTCCACCCATAAGGAGAGACTTGAGAAGATATATGATGATGAGATTTTAACGGAGTTCTAAATTAAAATATAGGTTAAGGCTGAGGCTGAGGTTAAGGCAAAGGCTTACTGTATTTGTTGTATTAGTCTTGACCTCAACCTTGGCCTCAACCTTTGTTTTAGGGGCTTGGGATGATATCGGGATTGATGGGAAAAGCTGAGATGATTGTGAAAGAAGAGGATCTGGTGAGACGGTTGGATGATCGTTTCGTAGATGTTCTCTCAACCCCGAGGCTGATTCAACTGATGGAGGAAGCGGCAGTTAACGCCATTCAGGATATTATCCCTCCTGACCAATTGAGCCTCGGAACACAGGTTAAAATCAAACACCTGTCCGCCACCCCTCTTGGCATGAAAGTGACAGGCAATGCTATCCTGAAGGAGGTTCATAAGAATCGACTCCTCTTTTTGGTAGATGCCTATGATGAGAAGGAGAAGGTTGCCGAAGGGGAGCATGAACGGGTTCTCGTTTCCAAAGAACATTTTAATCAAAAGGTTGAAAAGAAGAGGGCAGGGTGATCTGCGGTTCAAGAGCAGTCTCAAAATTGAGTAGACATGACCATTGGAAAATCTCCCCTCCCCCCTGGTTTGCCAAAGAGGGGTAATTCCTCCCTTGGAGACTGTGTCGTAATTCCGTTCATGGTTCGAGAGCCTCACCACGAACGGAAAACGGCATGTTAAAAATCAACTACTTAGCCGTTCGCCCTGAGCATGTCGAAGGGTGAACGGGGAATTGTGACACAGCCTCTTTGGCAAAGGGAGGCCAGGAGGGATTTTAAAAATCGATGTCATTACCCTTTTAAGGTTGTCAATATATATGGATACAGGAGCAAAGGCCAAAAAGAAGAAAAAACGTTTTGAAATCCTGGACCACACGGCAGATATAGGGTTGATCGTGTATGGCGAGGACCTCAAGACGCTTTTTGAGAATGCGGCTGAAGCCTTCTTTCAGCTCATAACCGACTTGAAGAGGGTGAGGCAGAAGGAAGAAAGGAAGGTTGAACTACAAGGAGAAAGTCTGGAACGGTTGATGGTCGACTGGTTAAATGAACTTCTCTATCTCCGCGATGTGGAGAATCTATTGTTTAAAAAATTTGAGGTAACAGTGGTTGGAGAGGAAGGATTGAAAGCAAAAGTTAAAGGAGAGGTTTTTAAAACAGGGGTCCATGTGATCAAAACTGGGGTAAAGGCAGTGACCCACCATCAGATTCAAGTAAAAAGAGAGGACGGAGGTTGGAAAGCACAGGTTATCCTGGATCTATAAATAGATCACAATGAACAATAGGGAGAAACCTCGATGACATCAGAAAATAAGATTAAGATTCAGAAGATAGACGATTACCGCTGGAGAATCCCTCGCGAGGGGAAGATGAAAACCGATGGGATCATCTATGCCGATGAACGGATGTTTGCGGATATCCGAAAAGATCAGAGCCTCGCCCAAGTGGCCAATGTCGCCTGGCTTCCGGGCATCATGGGCCAATCCCTGGCAATGCCGGATATCCACTGGGGGTATGGTTTTCCCATTGGCGGTGTGGCTGCCTTCGATTTGAATGATGGGATCGTCTCTCCGGGAGGGGTCGGGTATGATATCAACTGAGGCGTCAGGCTGATGCGCTCAGGTCTGAGCCGCAAGGACATTCAGGGAAGGATGAAGGATCTGGTGGATGGACTTTTCATCAACATCCCCTCGGGTGTGGGTTCCCATCGAAAAGACCTGAAGCTGAATAGAGAGGAGCAAAGGCAGGTTCTGAAAAAAGGGGCGAGGTGGGCAGTTGAGAGGGGTTTCGGCACAGCAGAGGATATCGAACATATCGAAGAACTGGGTTGCATCGAAGGGGCTGATCCGGACAGTGTCTCAGAGAAGGCGATGGAAAGAGGGAAAGGACAGCTGGGCACACTCGGTTCAGGGAATCACTTCGTTGAGGTGGGCTATGTGGCCGAAGTATTTGATGAGGACATTGCCCGGGTATTGGGTTTATGGAAAGATCAGGTGACTGTCCTCGTCCATACAGGGTCAAGGGGTTTTGGACACCAGGTGTGCGATGATTATATACGTGTGATGATGAATGCCGCCCGGAAGTATCAGATTGAACTTCCGGATCCTCAACTCTGCTGCGCTCCGGTCTCTTCCCCGGAGGGAGAGCGATATCTAGAAGCAATGGCCTGTGCGGCGAACTATGCCTTCACGAACCGGCAGATGATTTCCCACTGGGTGCGGGAAACATTCGAACAGGTCCTTAAGAAGAGGCCAAGGGATCTTCAACTCGATTTGGTCTACGATGTCTGTCATAATATTGCAAAGGTCGAAACGCATACGGTCAACGGGGAGAAAAAGAAACTCTGTGTCCATAGAAAGGGAGCGACCCGAGCCTTTCCTCCAAACCATCGGGATATTCCGGAAGATTACCGGTCCATCGGCCAGCCTGTCCTCATCCCTGGTGACATGGGCAGGTGTTCCTATGTTTTGATCGGGACGGAAAAGGCGATGAAAGAGACTTTTGGCTCCACCTGTCACGGAGCAGGAAGGGTGATGAGCCGCCATCAGGCCATCAAGATGGCAAAGGGAAGGGCGGTTGTGAGGGAGATGGAGGATAAGGGGATCATCGTGAGGGGAGCAAGCCGGGGGACGATAGAGGAAGAGATTCCTGAGGCCTATAAAGATGTCAATGATGTGGTGAATGTGGTTCACCATGCAGGCATCAGCCTGAAAGTGGCCAAACTGGTGCCGATGGGAGTGATCAAAGGATAGGGTTCAAGGGACCAAGGGTTCCAGGGTTCAAGTGAGAATCTCAAATGAAAAAACCTTGAATCCTTGAACCCTTGAATCCTTGAACCCTGATTGTACAAAAAATGAAGATACTGGCGATTGATATTGGGGCAGGGACACAGGACATTCTCCTTTTCGATTCCGAGAAGAAGATCGAAAATTGCACCAGCCTCGTTCTGCCAACACCATCGAAAATCCTTGCTGAAAAATTAAAAAAAATAGATGGCAATCTCTATGTGTGCGGGGACACGATCGGAGGGGGATCGCTTTCACGGGCTATTCTACGCCACCTCAAGAAGGGTTATCGAGTGTCGATGGAGGAATCCGCCGCCTATTCGATTCGGAATAATTTAGATGAGGTCAGATCTATGGGGATCGAAGTGGGAAGTAATCCTTCCCCCGGCCATTTTCAGGAATTGGAAATCTGTGAGATCGATCTGCCACTGCTTCGCCAATTCCTTACCCAATTCGGAGAGGATTTTAACTTTGATGTCATCTCAGTAGCCGTTCAGGACCACGGCGTGGCTCCAAAAGGGGTTTCAGACCGGACGTTCCGTTTCGAAAAGATGGAGGAAATGCTACGAAAAGATAACAGGCCCGAGTCATTTCACTTCACAGAAGATTCCATCCCGGACTATTATCTCCGGATGAAATCAGCAGTAAAAGCGGTGAGGAGAACCTTCTCATCTCCTATCGTGGTTATGGACACTGCCTTCTCCGCCATATCAGGTTGTTTGGACGAAGCAGAAGGGCCGTCTCTGATCGTCAATGCAGGAAACGGACATACCATTGCCGCCCTCCTGATCAATAGAAAGATTGAAGGGCTCTATGAACACCATACCCATGAGTTGACTCCGGAGAAATTGGAGAATCACCTTCGCCTCTTCGTTCGGGGTGAATTGAACAGGCAGAAGGTCTTTGAAGATAATGGCCATGGAGTCATCACATTGGCTCCGTTTTTCGGAGAGATATCCATACGGGTCACCGGCCCCAACCGCGACCTCTTCAACGGAACGTCCCTCCAATTTACTTATGCTGCTCCGGCCGAGAATACCATGATGACCGGCCCGATGGGACTGATCAAAGCGGCCCTTTATAGATTCCAGAAAGCAGGAAGCAGTGGGCAGTAGACAGGAAAAATAGATGTCAGGGAGGAGAGAATGGGAAAAGTCTATTATGCTTCATTTGAATCGCCATGGTTGGGGAAGGTGTTTGTTGCCTCTACAGAGAAAGGGGTTTGTATGGTCGATTTTTTAACTTCGGAGAAAGGTTTTCTGAAAAAACTTAAAGAACAATTTCCCGAAGGGTCCATTCAAAATAACCGAAAAAACAGGGGAATCCTCTTTCAATTGAAGAAATACTCAGAGGGAAAGCTGAAGCGGTTTAATTGCAAGCTTGATTTAAGAGGGACGCCTTTTCAAAAAAGGGTCTGGTCAGCGCTGGCCAGGATCCCGTATGGCGAAACACGATCCTATCAGGATATTAGCCGGACGATTGGTCATTCCAAAGCCTTCCGGGCTGTTGGAAATGCAAACGGGAACAACCCCATCCCCCTGATCATTCCCTGCCACCGTGTGATCGAAAGCAACGGCGGACTGGGTGGTTTTGGCCACGGGCTTAAGGTCAAAAAGCAATTGCTGGATTTCGAAAAGGCCCATGTCCTTTGATGAATTTCTGAAAGAAGTTGCCCCGCGCCTTGGCCTTCAGTGGCGGCCCTTTCAGCGGAGAGGGGTCAAACGAAAAGTTGAGCGGAGAATCATTGAACTTGGGTTTTCTCGTTTTGATGAATATCTCTTAAGGGTTCAAAAGGACCCCGAGGAAAAGAGTCGTCTCTCCAAAATCCTCACCGTCACCATTTCACGATTTTTCAGGGATAAAGAAGTCTTTGATACCCTCGAAACCTCTGTCCTTCCGGCGGTCCTTAAAAACAGAGAAAAAAAGGAGTTGAATGTCTGGTCGATCGGTTGCGCCAGCGGTGAAGAGCCATACAGCGTCTCTCTATTATGGAAAGAAAAGTTTAAAAAGGATTTTCCGGGGGTCCGTCTTTCCATTTTAGCGACGGATATTGATGAGAAGATGCTTCGAAGGGCGGAAGAGGGGAGATATAAAAAGAGCAGTTTGAGAGAGACGCCCCAGGAGGTTCTCGAAAATTTTTTTAAGAAAGAGGATGGTATTTTGATTCTCTATCCATCTGTCAAAAAGAGCGTTGGGTTCAAAAGGCATGACATTCTCCGTGAAGAACCCTTTCCCGGAATGGATATCATCTTCTGTCGAAATTTAACCTTTACTTATTTCTCAAAAGAGTCTCAGATGAAGGTGCTCAAGAAGATTTTCTCCAGTTTAAAAGAGAAGGGGTATCTGGTGATCGGAAGGGATGAATCTTTGCCTCTTACTTTTCCTACCTTATTCATTCCAATCTTTCCAACACAAAAAATTTATCGGAAGTTTAACCCGAATCGTTAGGTCAAATTACCCTATTTTTTTCAATAAACCCATAGGGTCAGTCCCTTATGACGGAGAAAATTTTGGTCAGTTTAACAAGGGTGGGAAAGTGGCGAAGCAACCCTTTGATGATAAGTTCCCTGGCTAAAAGTTTTTTGAGAACCTTAAAACCTGCCCCATCAAAGAAATAAGGAAGGCCAAATTTGATCTTCAGGAGGCATAAGTCAAGAATCGTTGTCGAATCGGCAATAATATGTAAGTCGGGTTTAACAGAGAAACCCTCTGAAACAGTGAGTCTTTCCTGTTTGAATTCGAGCCCCACGGTGATCTGAATGTCCCGGGCTTCTATCAGCACCTTTGCATCTAACGAACTGAAGAGTTTTATCTTCTCCGGAGCCTGATCCAGGTTTTGCCGGATGAGGTCGGAAAGCATAACGGCCAGACCTATTTCGTTTGCTTCTTTTAGAATCGTTATTTCTGCCATTTGCGTTAATTCAAAATGCTTTCTGATATACTTTTAGGATCTCAGCCGGATGGAAGATCGGCCTTGGATTGTAAACGATCGCTCCGTCCATTAAAGCGTCATTCGCACATTGCTCCAGTACGGATTCCTCCACATTCACTTCTCTTAAGGTCTGTGGCATTCCAATGGCTTTCGTAAATTCCCACATGGCTATGGCTGCTTGTTCCCCTGCCTTCAGAGGCTCCATCCCTTTTATCTCTTTGCCCATGGCTTCAGCGATCCGGGAATATCGGTCGGGACATGCGTCGAGGTTGTACAGGATACAGTGTGGCAAAAGGATGCTATTGGCAATGCCATGAGGGACGCCGAATCTTGCGCCGATGCAGTGGGCAAGGGCATGAACCATTCCCACCTGGGAATTCGAAAAGGCCGCTCCTGCAATGGTGGCAGCAATGAGCATCTGACCCCTCGCGATAATATCTTCCCCATTTTCAACAGCCCTTGGGAGAAATTCTCTTATCATCCTGATTCCATGAAAGGCGAGACCATCTGCGATCGGCTCCCTTTGCATGGAGTGAATCGCTTCGATGCAGTGACTCAGCGCATCCATTCCCGTGGCGGCGGTCAGCCTTTTGGGCATCCCGATTGTCATCTTCGGGTCGAGTATTGCAACATTCGGAACAAGGAAGTTATCCGCAAACAATAATTTTCTCTTCTGCTCATGATCTTTTATCACCGCAGCGTAGGTGACCTCACTTCCGGTTCCGGCAGTTGTCGGTATGACGATGTGAGGCATAATGGGACCGTCGAGAAAATTGAGGCCGGTATGGTCTTCCAACCTGCCGCCTTTGGTCAAGCAGATTGCCATCCCTTTTGCCGTATCGATGGCGCTTCCTCCTCCCACACTGACCAATACATCTGCGCCAATTCTCCTTCCGTATTCGGCTCCGGCATTTACGATATGTACGCCTGTATCAGGGGTGACATCAGAAAAGACGCCCACGCATTTGGCTCCCAGGGCATTTCGTACAATTTTAACGAGATCTGTCTTGACGAGGTCCCGGTCCGTCACGATCAGCGCCTTTATTCCCTTTAACTCATCCACCTCCATTCCCACTTCCTTTGCGGCGCCGGGTCCGAACAGGATCTTCGTCGGGAGCCTGAAAACGAAATTGAGGGTTTTAGGGTAGTCCATTTGATGGTTCCCCCCTGAAGTTATTCATTCGTCCATGAATTGGGTATCGACTTTCGATGCACATTGAACCAGATCCTGGGATGCCCTTACGTACCGGACGATGGTGGGTAGGTCGCCCTTTAATTTGAGTTTGCCCTGCATCATGCCCTGCACAGGGTCGAGTTCGCCGAGGACGACCTGTTTCCATCTCGAATAGTCACCCATGATGACAAAAGGGGCCTTTTGGGCTTCCTCCAGGGGAACGAGCTTGATTTCCTCGCAAACACCTTTATGGAGGCCCAACCAGATCCCCACATCTTTCTCTATACCCACAGAAGGGTTTGCCGTAACGACCAAGCAGACAGACCCTGCTGTCCAGGTGGCTCCCGACTGCTTATAGTCCTCGCTCGTATTAATCGCTTTTTGATATTCCTTGATCCAATCCTCGCTTGGAAACTTGTATGGCATATCGCACCTCCTGAGTGAGATTTTTGGTGAGATTTATCTCCTTTCCACAAATCTTTTATATCCACCCCCAATTCCCTCCCCCATAAAAGGCTGTGTCGCAATTATTATTTTGTCACCCTGAATTTATTTCAGGGTCTCGTAACTATTTGATTCTATTAGATGCCGAAACAAGTTCGGCATGACAATTTTTACCATTTCCCCTATTGCGACACAGTCTCTAAAGAGGGGGAGGAAATTGGGGGTTAGAGCTTTTAAATTAAATCTTTTAATCCAGCCGCCTCGAGAGTCTCTCTTTTGGGCCGGCCTGTTTCGTCCAACCCGCGCAGCGCATAATATTCTTTTAGCATAAGGTCTATGTCAGGGGCATTTCCCTTAGGGGAGAGTGGGGTTAATATTCTCTTTGGCAACCGGTCATCTTCTCTCTTCATCCCGAGTATGGAGTTTATCGTCCGTTTGAGAAGATTAATGCGTTGCCCGGATTTTAACAGTCCCTGAACATCAAAATCCTTGTGCCCTGTCGTCACCCTCAACATTTCAGAAAAGTCCGTGGCCGAAAGACATCCCAGAACGAATAAACAGAGACAGGCTGAATTGCAAGGGCCCCCAAGGTCTTCCGAAATCAGGTACATCTCCGCTTTCTCTTCGCTCTTGGGGCCTTTGAAGTTTGCCTTGAGTCCTGTTTCCGGGTAAGCTGACATTCCCTGCTCTATATAGAGCGTCATATGCTGGAGGTGGCACGCTCCCCTCGTTGAAACAGCGTAGCCCAGACCCATGCCATGCCATCCTCTGGGGTCATGCATGGGAGCCTCAAGCCCCTTCACTTCAACCAGGAATTCATCCGTTCCCTTGCCGAAGAGCTTTGCAGCCTCCCTTGTCCCCTCCGCTAAAATGGCGCCGATGCCTTTCCTTTCGGTGATCATCTCAATCAGTTTCAAGGCGGCGTCAATGTCTCCCCATCTCAATTCAAGGCCATCGGTATCTTGTTTTGTGATGGTTCCTTTTTCATAGCATTCGTAGGCAAAGGCGATGGCCGCCCCACCAGAGATGGTATCGATACCTGCCCTGTTACAGAGTTCATTCGCCTTGATGACGCCTGCGAGATCCTTATTCATGATCATCGTGCCAAAGGTGCAGCAAGTTTCGTACTCGGGTCCGGGCCCTTCCTCTGTTCTGTAAGGACCATCGGCCACCCTGACAACACGTTTGCATGCAACCGGGCAGGCATAGCATGAGTGAACCTTTGTGAGATATTTCTCGGTAAGGGTGGGGCCTCCGAGATTTGACGACAGGTCAAAATCCTGCGGGTAGGCCCAATTCTTTATGGGCACATCATTTGTCATCATCCCGAGATCCATGCCGGAATCTGTTCCCATCTGCCTCAGGGCCTGGGCAGGTACGGAGTCGCTCACCTTTGCGATCAGCGTCCGCCTGAGTGTATTGTATTCGTCAATCATCGCTGGCTCGCATACCCCGCTTCCACGTACAACAATCGCTTTGAGTTTCTTTGAACCCATCAAAGCGCCCATTCCGGTTCTTCCTGCAAAATGGGCTTTATCATTGCCAATCCCTGCAAACCTCACCCGGTTTTCTCCTGCCCTTCCGATGGCGAAGACCTTCATCTGTTTTCCATCTTTGTGTCTGGCTTTAAGGATGTCCGTTACCTGGTAAATGTCCTTTCCCCAGAGGTCGGAGCCATCGAGGAGCTTGCAACGGGAGTCTTCTATGAGAAGATAGCAGGGTTTTTCAGATGCGCTCTTGAATATGATCCCATCCCAACCAGCCATTTTCAGTTCGGCTCCGAAGTTGCCTCCGCAGGCTGATTCGCCCCAGATGCCGGTAAGCGGAGACTTCCCGCAGGCCACGAATCTCGATGTGCCAGGCAAGGTCGTACCGGTGAGAGGTCCATTCATCACGATGAGTGGATTGTCCGGTGATAGAGGGTCTGCACTAATATTAAATCTATCGAGGAAGAGTTTTGCCGCCACCCCGCTTCCACCGATGAATCGCTTTTTATCCTCATCAAGGATGTCGATCACATCCATTTTGAAATTCGACAGATCCACTTCGAGAATTTTGTTCTTATAGCCCTCCATGCTCTTCCTCCTAAAGGTGTAGCTACCATACCAGAAACGCCACGTTTGTCAATCTGCTCACGGGGTCAGGCTTGACTTATTGATATTCAGAGCAAATCTGACTTCAGGTTTGTCATCCTTTCCCGTAAACCGGGGTCACTCTTCGATTTTTCCACCAGACGCTTTGCCGCAACGCTCAAAGTTGACAGATCTCGGTTCAGTTGCCTGCTGAGTTCCGTTAAGGAAAGGTGCCTTGCCTCTCGTACCAACCAGCAGATCATACCCCTCGCTTGAGATGGGCCCCGTTCGTTTCCAGCGGCAATAACTTCTTCTACCGAGATTCCATAGGCACTACATACCTTCTCCAGAACTTCGTCGAGGGTCAATTTCCGCTCTTTCCCCTCTTGCGTGTTCTTGAGAATTGCCTCTGCGAACATATCATCTCCCAAAATCCTGGTGTCTCTCGGTCCTCCATAAAATTCTTCCCGCTTGCTTTGTTCCATCTCCTCGTCAATGAACTCTCGATACCTTCGCTGCGCCGAAATCCGACGGCTCGAAAACTGTCCCAACATCCAGTCTGTGCTCAACCATGGGATATTTTCTTTTCCTAGGTAGGCTCTGTGGCTGCTCCATCGGTAGTCTTCAGCCCGTTTCACAATACCGGCACGAACCGGATTCAGATGGATGTAGCGAATCAGTTCCAGAAGGTACGTATCGGCATCAATCAAAACAGCTTTATAACGACCCTGAAACAAATGTCCCCTTCGTCCTTCTCGCCAATTTACCCAGTTCGTGTAACGCTGACTGAGGTTCTGAAGAATTCGAGAGAGCGAAATCTCTTGCACCTGCAAGATGAGATGAACATGGTTTGTCATCAGGCAGAAGGCATGGATGAGATGGGCAAATTTTTCTTGGCCCTCCTGAAGAAAGAGGTAAAACCGGTAGCGATCTTGATCACTTAAAAAGATATCCTGTCCGGCATTTCCACGAACGATGACATGATAGATAGCGCCAGGATAATGAATACGCGGCTTACGTGCCATAATGAAATAGAATGATATCACAAAATATCAATATGTCAAGCCTGACCCCATGATCCTTCAAATTGGAATATTGGAAAGATGGAATAATGGGTTCGAAGGGGGCAGGGGGTGTCCAATTAAAAATTTGCAGAAAGGGCTAAGATAACCACTCCCTCGCCATGCTTTGGGCCACCGATGAGGACCGTTCTTCCCGGAGAGAGCCTGACCTGAGTGTTGAGCAGATCCGTTCCATCCCGTCTTATCCTCACTCTTAATTCAACCAGATTAGCCTGAAGTCCGACCTGGGTGATCTCTATGGATCTTCCCTCATGAACTGGAATCGAGGCAGGTTGGTTGGAAGAAAGGTTTAATCTCTCATCCCTCAGGAGGCGATAGGAGGTATACCTGAAGAGGGACCCTAATTGACCATGCAAATCCCTTAAGGAGGGATCGATGGTGCTGCCGACATTGGAAGCTTCAATCACCCTTAAGCGGGTCTGAACCTGGGCAGGCGCCATGGATGGAAGTGCAAGCGACAGGATGAAAACCGGGAACAAGAAAAGAGCCAATTTTTTTATGAAGCCGGAGATTCGTTTTGCGGTCCCTCGAAGAGCCATATGACGGTCACCTTTGCCTTTTCTGATTCATAGACCATGACATTGTAAACCCCACTTTCAACATATTCTACTACAGATCGCTCCGAATAGGAAGGGGTTTTTTTAAAGAGAAGGGGTGAGGTGACCAGGGCAAGGACGATTGCAATCGCCACCGCAGGAATCCACACTTTCTTCCTGGAGAGAGGAGAGAGGTCCAGCCATGATCGAAAGGATTCCTGCCAGGAAGGTTTCTTCTCAAGCCGGATTCCCCTCTCGATCTTCTCCCATACCCAGGGGAAGGTCTCTTCCTTCAGGGCTTCATCGACAGGGGCTTTTATTGCCTTTCTCAACCCCTCCAGCACCCTCAGCCTTTCATGGCAGGTTTGACAAACAGGAAGATGTCTTTCAACAAGAGACCTTTCTTCATCAGTGGCCTGCCGATCGAAATATCTTTCCAAGAGTTGTGAGATGGATGAACAGGAATCTTTCATTCGCTTCCTCTCCCTTTAACCATATCCTTCAACAGATCCTGGAGTTTTTTCCTTCCGTAATGGAGACGGGACATGACTGTTCCGATCGAACATCCCATGGCCTCGGAAATCTCCTGGTAGGAGAGTTCCTCAATCTCCCTGTAAATCAGGGTCGCTTTCTGATCCTGAGGAAGTTGATCGATCGCCCATCTCACCTTTTCCTCCAGCTCCTTTTGGGCTGCGATATGATCAGGCCTTTTTTCATATCCATCGGCCGGCTGGAAACCTCCCTCCTCGTCCAGGCTCAAAAAAGTGGTCTTTTTCTTCTTCCGGGAGTGGTCAATGGCGGTATTCATGGCCAAACGGTAAAGATAGGTATAAAAAGCTGATTTCCCTTTAAAGTTTTTAATCGAACGAAAAAGTTTGATAAAGACCTCTTGAACCACATCGAGAGCATCTTCCCTCTGCCTCACCACTCCATAGGCAATTCGATAGACCTTCTTATGATACTGATCGAAGATCTCTTTCAATGCGTCCTGATCGCCCCTCTGACACCGGGCAATTTGATCCGCCTCCCTATCGTTCACCGCCCGTTACCCTTTTAGACGAAAAATAGGAGTAAATATTCAATTGCTTAGAAAATAGAAATGAATAGCACGAATAACAACGAATGACACGAAAGGGGGACCATTCATCATTCATCACTATTCGTGAAATTCGTTCGTACTAATCATTTTCATCATTCGTGGGTGACGAACCCGTCATGAAGGATCGCCTTGATTTTATTTATCTATTAGTGTAAAACTTTCGGTCAGGTTGAGCAAATGGAAGAGTTTAAAAGAATTGGAATTCTCATCATCGGATGGTTCTTCGTCGGATTAGGTGTTTTGGGCCTCTTTCTCCCTGTTCTTCAGGGGATCCTTTTCATCATGATCGGTCTGGCCATCCTATCCACACGAAGCGAAATGGTGAAGCGGTGGTTAAAACATCTTGAAGAACGTCACCCCCACCATCATGAACGAATGGAGAAGTGGAAAGGGAGGATCAGGAATTGGTTTAAAAAGGATTGAATGGAGAAGAAAATGGCCAACAAGAATCACCAGAATAAAAATGTGAACCTGAATGGATGGATGAACAAATTCAAACGGATTGAGGAGAAAACCAAAAAGCTGGCGCTTCTGTCACGATTGGGTCAAATCCTAAATTCCACACTGGATCATAAAGACGTCCGGAGAAGGGCGATGGAGGCTGCCACCCAGTTGATGGAAGCAGAGGCGGGATCTCTCCTCCTCTTCGACGAAGAGAAGAACCAGCTCTACTTTGAGGTGGCCCTGGGAGATCAGGAAGAAGCGATCAGGAAGATCCCCCTTAATATAGGAGAAGGAATTGCGGGATGGGTGGCACAGAAAGGGGAACCATTGATCGTAAACACCCCCGAGAAAGACACGCGTTTTTTTAAGGGGGTGGATGATAGGACGGAGTTTAAGACGAGAAACATCATCTGTGTTCCTGTTAAAGTCAAAGAGAAGACGATCGGGGTTCTGGAGGCGATCAATAAAAAGAAGGGGGAGGAGTTTAACGAGGAGGACCTTTCCCTCTTAACCTCCCTGGCTGACCAGGTGGCCATTGCACTGGACAACGCCCGGCTCTACCAGGAACTGGAAGAAATGTTCTTTCAGACGGCTGAATCTCTTGCCGATGCGATCGAAAAACGGGATCCATATACCGGAGGGCATACTCAGAGGGTCACGAAATACAGTCTGACCACAGCGAGGTATCTTAAAAAGAAACCCGTGGAGATGAAGTGGTTGAAGATCTCCGCCGTGCTTCACGATATCGGAAAGATAGGAATCGATGATCAAATCCTCAGGAAACCGGATCGATTGGACCCCGAAGAGTACAATGCGATCAAACAACATGCCGATATGGGAGCGGAGATCATCGACCATATCAAGCAACTGAAAAATATCATTCCCGGGGTCAAATACCATCATGAACAGTTGGATGGCACAGGATATCCAGAAGGTCTGAAAGGGGAGAAGATTCCGATCATCGCAAAGATCGTGGCGGTTGCCGACACTTACGATGCCATGACCACGGACCGGCCCTATCGAAGGGGCTTGAGCAAGGAGTTGGCGATCAAAGAATTGAGGAGGTGTTCGGGAACACAGTTCGACCAAGAAGTGTTCGAAGCCTTTGCCAAAGCCTACGAGAAAGGGGAGATATGAAAGTTCGGAGTTCGGAGTTCGGGGTTCGGGGTTCAAAAATGTTCAAACTTCAAGCCTTCAAGTGACCTGGAGAACACCGGATGTCGATCGAAGAGATCATCCAATCCTGGAAACGTTCAAAAAATATTTCGCCTTGTCTCACCGACCTGCGCATTTTTAAGAAAAGGGAGGGTCGATATCAACCTTTTCCGGACTTCCTCCATCCCCTTCTGAAAGAGGCGTTAAGATCGGATGGGATCGAATCTCTCTACTCTCACCAGGCTGAAGCCATTAAACATGTCCAGGAGGGACAGGATGTGGTGGTGGTAACTCCCACCGCATCCGGAAAGACCCTCTGCTACAACCTTCCGGTTTTAAACAGAAAACTTTCTGATCCCTCATCCAAGGCATTCTATCTTTTTCCCACCAAAGCCCTTTCTCAGGACCAGATGTTCGAACTCCAGAACCTGACGAAAAGGCTCTTGAAACCGATCCGTATCTTCACCTACGACGGTGATACTCCCCAGGATGCACGGCAGGCGATCCGGACGCAGGGAGATGTGGTCATCACCAATCCGGATATGCTCCATACGGGAATCCTTCCCCACCATACGAAATGGGCGACCTTCTTCCAGAATCTAAAATTTGTGGTGATTGACGAACTCCATACCTACCGGGGCGTCTTCGGGTCGCATATGACCAATGTGCTGAGGCGGCTGAGTCGGATCTGCCATTTTTATGGATCGAAGCCCCTATTCATCTGCTGTTCCGCAACGATTGCCAATCCGAAGGAACTGGCTGAAAGGCTTCTGGAGAGGGATGTTTTTCTGGTCGATCAGAATGGAGCCCCTTCTTCGGAGAAGATCTTCATTTTCTATAACCCGCCCGTGGTGAACAAAGAGCTGGGCATCCGGGGGAATCATATCCATGCGGCAAGGCGGCTGGTCTCGCCCTTCATCAAGCAGGGAATCCAGACCATTCTCTTTGCCACCAGTCGTCTTAATGTTGAAGTCCTGACCAAGTATTTGAAGGACCGTTTCGAGAAGAGGTTGGAGGAGAAGGGAAGGATCAGGGGATATCGGGGGGGCTATCTTCCGGAGGTCCGTAGGGAGATCGAGAAAGGATTGCGGGAGAAAGAGGTGAAGGCTGTTGTATCCACCAATGCCCTTGAACTCGGAATCGATATCGGAGACCTGGATGTCTGTATGATTGCAGGCTATCCCGGAACCATTGCCAGCACTTATCAGCAGTCAGGAAGAGTTGGGAGGCGAACGGATAAGTCGCTGGTGGTTCTCATTGCACGGAGCCAGCCCCTGGATCAGTTCATCGTCGAAAATCCGGACTATTTCTTCGGAAGATCGCCCGAATTCGGATTGATCAATCCGGACAATCTCCTCATCCTTCTCAGTCATATCCAGTGTGCAGCCTTCGAACTTCCCTTCCGGGACGGAGAACGGTTTGGCCGAGAAGATCTGGGCGAGATATTGCGTTATCTCGAAGAGAAGGGAACCCTTCACTATGTGGACCGGCACTGGCACTGGACAAAAGATGCCTATCCGGCGGAGAAAGTGAGCCTCCGTTCGACCTCCGAGGAGAACTTCGTCGTGGTCGATACGACGAAGAAAAAAGAGGAGGTGATCGCAGAGGTGGATTTCACCGCCGCCCATACTACGCTCTATGAGGGAGCGGTCTATCTCTGCGAGTCGGAGCTTTTCGCGGTGGAGAAACTTGATTACCAGAATCGAAGGGCCTATGTGAAGAAGACGGCCGGAGACTACTACACCGATGCCATCGATTACACCGATGTCTCCATCCTAGAGGGTTTTGAAAGGAAGCAAACAGAGGGAATCTTCTACGAACATGGCGAAGTGAGGGTCACCACACGTATTGTCGGTTATAAGAAGATTAAATTCTACACCCTTGAAAATTTGGGGTACGGAAAGATTGAGCTTCCCGACCTCCAGTTTCATACCACTTCTTACTGGATCACGTTCAAGAAGGAATTGCTGGATCGACTTTCCTATCCCAGGCTGGAGGCGATCGAAGGCATCCTGGGGCTTGGCTATGCCTTCCATTCAATGGCCGCACTTCACCTGATGTGTGATCCTCATGATCTGAACCGTTGCGTGGGAGACCGGGGCGCAAAATGGTTCATCAGGCTTTCGAGGGATTCGAAGGGAATTTACTCCTCCTTCAGCTCTCCGGAAGAGATTACGAATGAGAAGATCGATCTCTTTGAGCCCACACTCTTCATGTATGATAATTATCCGGGAGGAATGGGATTCAGCCACCAACTCTTCGATGACACCCTCCCTCTCCTTGAGAAGACGATGAGGCTCATTTCAAAATGCGAATGCACCTATGGGTGCCCCTCCTGCGTGGGTCCCGTCAAAGAAGTGGGCGAGAAGTCAAAGGAAGTGGCATTGGCGTTGCTGAAGGAAATTTTAAAATAACAATTTCGGATTTGGGAATGCAAATTTCGGGTTTAATTCCGCACTCCGCAATCTAAAATCCGCATTGGGAATGATGGATTTTAAAGAACGTCTTCGACAACTTTCCTCTATATCCAAAACTCCTACCGCCTCAATCGAGAGTGAGGAAGGGGGAGACCTGAGGGGGCGTCTTGATCGTCTTCTCCGGCCGGAGAAGGTCCATCGAAAGCGAGAACTCTTTCCCATCGACAAACTGGTTGACGGAAAAGTCGTCTCCACGCCTGAAGGGGAGACCTTCCAGACAGAGGAGCATTTCCCCTCTCACTTTCGGTACGGAGAGATGACCCTGACCGAGATCCGCGACATCCCCACTTATCCAGCTCATCTCCTCTTGAGAGACGACCGGTTGAAGGAGCTCGATTTCAGGAAGGCCCTCTTTCTTGACACGGAGACGACCGGCCTTTCGGGCGGCACCGGCACCTTTGCCTTTATGGTGGGACTGGGGTTCTTTCAGGGAGATGGGTTTGTCGTCCACCAGCTCTTCATGAGAGACTATTCAGAGGAGAGAGCTTCCCTTTCCATTCTGCAGGAGATCCTCGATTCCTTTCAGTTCCTGGTCACTTTCAATGGCAGGCATTATGACATTCCGCTCCTCGAAACTCGATTCATCCTCTCGCGGAAGCGTTCAAAGATCAAGGAGATGCCCAACTTCGACCTCCTCTATCCATCGCGAAAGATCTGGAAAGGGGCTTATGAGAACTGCCGTCTGGTCACACTGGAATCCAGGCTCCTTGGAATGGAGAGAGAGGATGATATTCCATCGGAGTGGATTCCCTCCCTCTATTTCGACTATATCCAGACGGGAGATGCGAGAAAGATCCACCGGGTCTTCTACCACAACCGGATGGATATCCTCACGATGGTGGCCCTGGCAGGAAGGATTCATCTCATTTATCATGATCCGCAGGCGGCACGGCCCAGGAAGGGAGTGGAACATTTTTCTCTCGGGAGGCTCTTCTGGGATCATGGAGATCGTCAGAAGGCGATCCCCTGCTTTGAGATTGCCCTGAAGCGTTGCAACGACGAGCTTGCCTGGGAGGTGATGAAGTGGCTCTCCATGGCTTTCAAAAAGACTGGAGAGAATGAGAGGGCCCGATCCCTATGGGAGGAGATGATGAGCTGGCCCTATAGAAAGGATGCTTATCCCTACATTGAACTGGCAAAATATCATGAGCACCGGCTCAAGGAGTTTGAAAAGGCGATTGCCTATGTGGATCAGGCATTGGCCATGACCCTCTCCCATCGGGAGAGGGAGGTGGAACTTCTCCTGGAGAGGAAACAGAGATTGCTGAAGAAAAAGGTCGGAAATGAAGATCGATGATCGGTTCCGATGGCTGATCTGGCTCTCTCTCGCTGAGATCGGCACAATGCTTGTCTTTAATAACTATTCCGCCCTCCTTCCCATCCTCCAGAAAGAATGGTCCCTCACCAATAGCGAAGCAGGCTGGATCTTCTCTTCCTATCAGATCGGTTATGTCCTGGCAGTTGTCCTCCTCACCTCGATGACCGATTATATCAACACGAAATATATCTACCTTGTCACCTCTTTCTGGGCAGGGATCGCCCCATATGTGGGAGATGTTCGGGATGAGGGCATGGATCGTTGCTTTCGTCCATTGTCTTCGGATATGTATTGGATCTTACCAATCCAACTGATGCGTTGACTCGATTCGGATATGTTCCCAATTGGGGCTGGGCGTTTGTGATTTTGGGTTTGGGCGGATTGATGGGCCCCCTGATCATCTGGAGGCTGAGGAAAGAAGTTTCCTATGGAACCCCAAAATTCTCTTGAAATCTGACTCCGGTTTGATTAAATTAATCTGATAATTTTGCTACATGAAACACGTTTAACCCAAAGGATAACCCTGTTTACCCCGTTAGAAATTCCAGCGGGGCATTATTTCTAACGGGGTAAAGATTTTATAGGATTGAGGAGTCAAAAATGTCTTCTACATTCTTTGCCAATCTTCGAAACAATCCCGAATTGAAAAGCCTCTACGAGATCTCCCTGCTCTCTCCCCAGATTCAACTCCAGGAATATTTTCTTGAGGTAATGACCACACTCTCTAAATATTTTCCCATCGGTTATGCGGCGATTATCCTACAGGACGCAAAGAAAGGTTCTCTTCATGTGGAAGCCCTTTATGGAACCGAAATGGAAAACCATCCCCATCATTGTCAGAGCAGGAAAGGGATCATCGGTGAGGTCCTTCAATCCCGGCAACCCATGCCCATTCAGAATGTGAACCAGGAACCCCTTTATGAGGAGGCCATCAAGAGTCCGAAACAGACGGATAAAATGCAGCCGCCGTTGCTCTGCATCCCTCTCATCGACGAAAGCGAAACCATTGGAGTCATGAATATCAATCCTCTTTATGGATCCAGAGATGAATTCGCCCAAGACTTTCATTTCCTCTCTATTCTTTCGGCTATTCTCTCCCCCACGATCAGAAATTATCATCTGAAGAAAGCGGAACTTCATGGAGGATCGAGAAGAGCAAAATTAAAAACTTCTTTATTGGAAGAGATACTCGAAGAGAGATTGACAGAGGTTTTAAACAAGATTGATCCCTATGTGGAGTCGAAGAGCAGGACCGGCCTCCTCGACGATATCACTTCGCTCGTGGAAAAGATCCTGATCAAATCGGCGATGAAAAAGGTGGGCTATGTTCAGACCTCTGCTGCTAAGCTTCTGGGGATCAATCGCAACACCCTCCGAACGAAGATGAAAGAGTTGAAAATTAAACCACGTTAACCCAATTGCGGAGTGCGGAGTGCGGAGTGTGGAATTTACTCCGAAATCCCTGCCTGCGGCAGGCAGGCGCATTCCGAATTCCGAAATCAGATGCCCTTGCAAAGAATCCAACGAAAAGTCACAATTTACATCGATGACAAACCCAAAAGAAAATATGGAAGAGATAAGGACTCTGTGCCGCAAGTGGGGCGCCTCGCTCTTTGGGGTTGCCGATCTTAGTTTTTTGAAAAAAGAAGAGATCCTTCTTCCCTCCGGCACCATCGACCGTCTCCCTTTTGCCATCTCTGTGGGGTATCCTCTCTCCGACTCGATTCTCGAAGGAATCGAGGGTGCCCCCTCACCTCACTACTTTCATCACTATCAGAGGGTCAATATTCTCCTCGATACGATCGGCCTCGTCGTTTCTTCAACCATTCAGGAAAAAGGATGCCGGGCCATGCCCATTGCAACCTCACAGATTGTGGACTGGAAGAACCAGAAAGGCCATCTCTCGCACAAACATTTGGCCCGTTGGGCAGGGTTGGGTTGGATTGGCAGGAATAATCTCCTCGTCAATGAAAAGTTTGGCTCCAGGGTTCGCCTCGTCACCATTCTTACTGATCTTCCTCTTGAGGCCAATTCTCCTCTTGGGAAGGATTGTGGTTCCTGCCGGGCCTGCATAAAAGTCTGCCCGGCGGAGGCCATTAAAGAAAGACCGGAAGATTTCGATCACCTCCGATGCTACGAACAACTGAAGGCCTTTTCAAAAACTCTCCATTTCAGCCATCATATCTGTGGCATCTGTGTGAAAGCCTGCCGAGGACCTAAATAGCATAGAGCATGGAGCATAGCACATAGCGAATAACCAAAACCAATGATCAAACTTTTTTAGTCATTGGTGATTGGAATTTATTTGGAATTTGGTTATTGGTTGTGGGGAATTGGTTTAGCGGAGGACAACTTATTCTCGCGTTGATGAGTAATATGGCAGTTATCAAAGACTACGATGTGATTGTGGTGGGGGGAGGCCATGCGGGCATTGAAGCCTCCCTGGCTTGCTCCCGGATGGGACACCCTACCCTTCTCATCACTCAGAATATCGATCAGATCGGCTACCTGTCCTGCAATCCTGCCATTGGCGGCCTGGCCAAGGGCCACCTGGTGAAGGAGATCGATGCCCTGGGCGGGGATATGGCCAGGGCTACGGATGAGACGGGAATCCAGTTCAAGCAACTCAACACCACCAGGGGACCGGCGGTTCGTTCCTCAAGGGCACAGGTGGATCGTCAGACATACCGGCTCCGGATGATAAACGCGGTGGAGGGTCAAAAAGATCTCACTGTCAAGCAAGCCACCGTTGAAGAGATCATCCTTGACGGGAATAAGGTCATTGGAGTGAGGACAGAGGCAGACGATATGATTCAGGGGAAAACCTTGATTCTTGCCCCGGGAACCTTTCTCAATGGTCTTGTTCATGTCGGCCTGACCCATTTTCCCTCCGGCAGGATGGGGGACCCTCCTTCCATAGGCTTATCCGAATCGCTCAAAAGATTGGGATTTCGAATAGGAAGGCTTAAGACCGGGACCACGCCAAGGCTCGATGGCAACACCATCGACTTTTCAGAACTCACTCCTCAATATGGAGATGAACCTCCGATCCCTTTCTCTTTTTCAACTGAAAAGATCGAAAGGCAGCAGCTCCCCTGCTACATCACCTATACCAACCTGACCACTCACGAGATTATCAAGAGCGGCCTTGACCGGTCCCCTTTATACCGTGGAATTATCAAAGGGATCGGTCCCAGATATTGTCCTTCGATTGAGGATAAGGTGGTTCGCTTTGCCGAGAAGAAGAGGCACCAGATTTTTCTCGAACCTGATGGAAGAGATACGAAAGAGATCTACCCGAATGGAATCTCCACCAGCCTTCCACTCGATATCCAGATAAAGATGCTGAGATCGATTCAGGGTCTTAAGAATGTGGAGATCATCCGGCCAGGTTATGCCATTGAATACGACTTTGTCGATCCGACAGAACTGAAACCCTCCCTCGAAACAAAAAAGATCAGTGGACTCTTTCATGCCGGACAGATCAACGGAACATCGGGCTATGAAGAGGCTGCCGGACAGGGGTTGATGGCCGGAATCAATGCCGCTCTTTATATCCGGGGAAGAGAGCCTCTCGTCCTAAAACGCTCTGATGCCTATATCGGCGTATTGATCGATGACCTGGTCACAAAAGGGACCTCGGAGCCATATCGAATGTTTACCTCCAGGGCAGAATATCGTCTCCACTTAAGAGAAGATAATGCCGATCTGAGGTTGAGAGAAATAGGCTATCAAATCGGATTGGTAAAAGAAGAGGATTATCGGATTTTTTTAGAGAAAAAGTCTGCAATCGAAAAGACCCTTCTTAGAATTTCAGAATCGAAAATCACCCCCGCCAGGGAAAACAATGAAATCCTCCATCGTTGGGGATGCACTCCTCTGAAGAAAGAAGCTTCCCTCCGGGAATTATTGAAAAGGCCTGAAATTCATTTTTCGCACCTTTCAAGTTTTGATCGAGACTTGGATAGCCTCAGAAAAGAGGTTTGCGAGCAGGTCGAATTTCAGGTCAAATATGACGGTTATATCAAGAGACAGATGGAACTGATCGAGAGATTTAAAAAACTGGAGGAGGTAAACTTTCCTGAGAATTTTGATTTTCATTCGATCATCGGCCTCTCCACAGAAGTGTCGGAGAAACTCATCAAAATCAGGCCCATGACCCTCGGTCAGGCCTCAAGAATTTCAGGCATCACTCCCGCCGCCCTTTCCATCCTCACGATCCATCTGAAAAAACAGGGATATTTATGAGTTTAGGCCCTTAGGAAATCGATATCGACAAAAGATTGTCGATGATTTGGGAAAAACAAATGGTAGCCGAAGGCTTTAGCCTGCGTATCGGCCTCCAATGTAATACCGGCCCTGAAACGCAACCCGAAGGTTGCGGCTACCAGGAAATAACCGCCCCGAAGGGGCCACCTCTTCCGGGCGAAGTCCCGGATGAGGTTTAGATTCTTACACATAAAGGTCTGAGAATTTATCTCTAACACTTTTCATGCAGCCGAAAGATCAATGGTTTCTTGAATAGCTTGATCCGTTTTATGAAACACAGCTTCTAATTTGGATTTTGAATGACCATTCAAAGACGGTCTGAACTGGAAAAGAGAATTGGCCATGGGGCCACGGATGCGTTTATGAAAGAGAAGAAATAAGAGGGATGTCTTAATCCCTTTTTCGGGGAGGCGATAGCAATCGTGTTGAGGGTCTCGTTGAATTAAGCCATGGGGTTTCATTTTGCGTAAGTCATAACGGAGTTGAGCAAGGGGATGGGAATGGGGTAGGAGGCCATATGTTTGGCTAGGATCTTCCATATTGGAGTTGATAAAGCCTGTAGTATAGGCCCTTCTTTGCCATCAACTCAGAATGGGTGCCGATCTCCCGGACCCTTCCCTTGTGGAGAACGATGATTCGATCCGCATATTGGATGGTTGAGAGGCGGTGGGCAATGACAATGGCCGTTCTCCCCTTGAGTAACCGTGTCAATCCTTCCTGAATGAATCGCTCTGTTTCCGGATCGACATGGGAGGTTGCCTCGTCAAGGATGAGGATCTTCGGATTGGCATAGAGGGCTCTTGCAAAGGCTAAGAGTTGTCTCTGCCCTGCGGATAATACTTCTCCTCCCTCTCCTACCCTGGTTTGATATTGATTGGCCAATCGCTCAATAAACTTATCCGCATTCACCACACGGGCCGCTTCCTTTACCCTTGCTCCATTTGCCCTCTGGTCTCCCAGCCTGATATTCTCCTCAATATCCCCTGAAAAGAGAAACGTGTCCTGCGTCACCAGGCCGATCTGTGACCGGAGATTGGACATATCTCTCTCTCGAATATCGATCCCGTCGAGCAGAATTTTCCCTTCTTCCAGTTCGTAAAACCGTTCGAAAAGAGAGAGGAGCGATGTCTTTCCAGCTCCAGTGGCTCCCACAATAGCGATTGTCTCTCCTTCGCGTACGGAAAAGGAAACTTCGTTGAGGACCCGGTCCTTTCCATTATATGAGAAGGAGACCTGTTGGAATTCGATATTCCCCTTGATCGTCCCTCTGATCGGTGAAAGGGACGGATGAATCTTCTCCTCCTGGCCGAGTAATCCGAAAATCCTTTCCAGTGAAGCCATGGCCGATTGCATAATATTATATTTTTCGGAGAGGTCCCGGATAGGCTGAAAGAACATCCGGATATAAGAGAGAAAGGCGACGAGAACGCCAAGGCTGATGGCCTCCTGGATCACCTTGCCTCCTCCATACCAGATGATTAGCCCGATGGCTCCGGAGCTAAGAATTTCGACAAATGGAACAAAGAAGGCATAGATGGAAATCTGTCTCATATTGGCCAGGTAATGAGCCTCATTGATCTTCTGGAATCGCTTCCCGTTCTCTTCTTCCCTCCTGAAGAGTTGAACCACCTGAATCCCTGCGAAATGTTCCTGGAGAAAACTGTTCATCTGGGCGATCTTGAATCGAATCTCACGAAAGGCATCCCTGGCCAGACGGCTGAAAAAGAGAGTGGTGATGAAGATCAAGGGAACGACCGAAAAGGAGATCAGGGCCATCTCCCGATGGAGGTGGAGAAGGATGATGACGATTCCGATCAGGAGGACGACATCTCTGAAAAGGTTGATGAGAACGGAGGTGAACATTTCATGGACATTCTGAATATCATTGGTGAGGCGTGTGACGAGCCTTCCCACAGGATTCCTGTCGAAAAATGAGACCGGAAGATTCTGGAGATGGGAAAAGACTTTCATCCGGAGGTCATGCATCATCTTTTGACCCGCCACCTCCATGGCATAGACCTGAAAAAAATTCAAACCGAAATGGACGGCCAGGATGAAGACGATGAGGAGGGCGAGGTGAAAAACTCCTTCGATATCCCTTCCCCTCAGGTTGAGGCGATCCTCTCTTTCTAAGTCTTTCATCCGGTCCAAAGAGATGAAACAGTAAGGGCCGCTCCTTTCAAAAAAGGAGGGATATTTTTTGAGCAGGGCCTCCTCTTCCGGCTTTCGGGGCATAAAGAGGTAATATCGATTTTCCGAGAGCAAGCCGGCCTTCTGAAAGAGGGCCGCCTCTTTGCGTTCCATGGAACTTAAGGCATCCGGCGGAAGGAGAAATCCCCCTCCCCTCATGGGGATGAGATCTTTTTCAAATTCCCGGAGGAGCCTTCTCTCTTCCGGTGATCCGTCCCCGCGGAGAACCACCTCCCTCGCAGAGGTAATGATGTAACGGTCAATCGCCTCTTTGGTCAGGTAGGGAATGACCAGGTCAAGCACAGCCATGACCAGGACGAAGAAGAGGGAGAGGCCCATCAGAAGCCAGTAACGTCTGAGATAGGCCCCCAGCCGAACCATTAGTTTCAGGTCGTAGGGTTTTCCCAGTTTTCCCTCTTCCATATATCCAAAATCAGCGTACATAATTAACAATCACTCCGCTTTAGGACCGCTTCGCTCAAGGAGCACTATCGTTTTAGGTTAGAGGCAAAATCTATTGGCCTCAAACCTCAAGTCTTGCTATGCGAGACGCTCCTCTTCCCTCTATCTACCTCTCCCTTTCCAGTTCTTCTTCCATCTCTCTCTCCCGGTAAAGCTTCGCGTAGATTCCCCCTCTTGAGAGAAGGGCTTCATGATCTCCCGCCTCCGCCACCCTTCCCTTCTCGAGGACGACGATCCGGTCGGCCTTCCGGAGCGGAGCAATTCGATGGGTGACAAGGATGCTTGTCTTTCCTCTGAGAAATCTTTCTAATCCGTCAAGAATCCGCTCTTCCGTCTGGATGTCCACCGAGGAGAGTCCATCATCAAGGACAAAGACCGGTGGATTCATCAAGACTGCCCTCGCAATGGCAACCCGCTGTCTCTGTCCGCCGGAGAGGGTGATCCCCTTCTCACCGATCACCGTATCCAGGCCCGCGGGAAATCCCATAACCTCATCATGAATCTGTGCAATTCGCGCTGCCTCTTCGATCTCTTCCAGGGTGGCGCCGGGTTTTCCAAAGGCAATATTCTCCCTGATCGTGTCGGAGAAGAGAAAGGTTTCCTGAGGGACATAGCCGATCTCCCCCCTCAATCTCTTCAGGGGAAAGCAATGAATTTCAATTCCATCGAAGAAGATAGACCCTTCCGGAGATTCCATCATTCGAACCAGCAGATGACATAAGACGGTCTTGCCGGCCCCGGTCCTTCCAACGATGACCACCCTTTCCCCTTGATGGATGTCTAAATGGATGTCCTCAAGAAGCGGATCTTCTCCATTTCCTGATGAAACGGTCAGACCCCTGATCTCAATCCTTCCTTTCATAGAACCGGTGGCAATAACTTGCGGAGCGTCGAAAATTTCGGGCGCCTCCCCGAGTATCCGGTTGATACGGCCCATCGAGGCTGCTCCTCGTTGAATCATATTGATCGCCCATCCCAGGGCCATCATTGGCCAGGCGAGCATTCCCAGATAGCTCATGAAGGCCACAAAATCGCCGGTGGAAATCGATTGAAGGATGGTTAATTTTCCGCCCAGATAAAGGACAATGGCCATGGAGAGGTTGGAGAGAAAGAGGAGAATGGGGAAAAACATCCCCCATATCCTGGTGATGCCGACATTCTTTTTGATATAATCCTGGCTAACGCGGGAAAGTTTATCTCTCTCTGCCTCCTCCTGGACATAGGCCTTGACGACACGGATTCCGGCAATCGACTCCCTCACCCTTTCGGTAAGCTGGGAAAAGGTTTTTTGAAGCGCTTCATAGCGCTTGTGAATCGTCCGGCTAAAGAAGAGGGTGATCACCGTGATCAACGGCATGGGAAGAACCGCGTAGAGGGTTAACAGGGGGTGGATATAGACCATGAAAAAGAGGGTCAGTATTCCCAGGATGATCGTATCGACGACGAACACCAGACCCAGAGCCATCGCCATCCGGACAGATTCAATGTCATTGATGGCATGGGCCATTAGATCGCCTATCTTTGTCCGGGAGAAATAAGAAGGAGAGAGGGTTTGCAAATGGAGGAAGAAGCGGTCTCTCAGGGCTTTCTCCATTCGCCGTGAGGCCCCTAACAAGAGATATCTCCAGACATAACGGAATCCGCCGATGCCAAAGGCCAGGATAAGGATCTGGGTTGCGTAAAGGAGAAGACCGTGGGAGGCGATATCGCCTGAAGTGAGATCATCGATGGCATGCTTCACCACCCTCGGGATGAGAAGCTGGAGGACATCGACGACGAGTAGCGCCGCAAGTCCTGTCAGGATTCGCCATCGGTTCTTGATAAGGTCTTCTTTGAGGGTTTTGAAAGATTTGATTCCCTCCGTTTCCATAATAAGTAAATTTAATCGACCCTTCTCAGAAAAGTCAACGGAACAAGCGACTAAATTTCTTGTCTTGACAACCTTTTCAGTTTTTGTGAAATTAAGGTTCAAAGGAAAAGAGAGTGCCCCTTAAGCCAAATCCCATTCTTGAAAAAAAGCCCCCTGGAATTCCGGAGGGCCTTCCTCCGGAAGAGGTCGAGCGTCTACAGAAACTTCAGATCAAGCTCACCGACTTTGTCCTTCATCTCATCCAGGCCTTCCTGAGGACAGGATATTATACGTCTGATCATCCTGAATCCAAAAAAGCAAAGGAAGGCCTCTACCAGAGGTTCAAAGAACTTTTTGAAGAAGAGGATGAACTGGCCTTTCTCGTGCGGGAGGAACAGGAGGGACAGGAGGTTTTTGTCGAGGGCGTTCTGCCCGAAGCGCAGAAATTGAGCAGGATGATGATAAAAGGAATGGGGGAACTCTATGTCCCGAAATTTGCCAAATATATGGAGCGTAAAGACCTGATCAGTTTGACCCTCAAAAGCCGGATGAAACAGGGCGAATTCAGCTCATTCGTAGATATCATGAGCGAACCCACCCTGGTGGACACCCGTCGCAAACAGGATCAGGACCGATTTGCGCAGGCCCTTTACAGCCGTGGAATCTTTAACATCTCCTATATCTTCAATGAAGAATTCCTTGCCCTCGAACGGGAGATGCCCTGGAGGGCCCGGCTCACCCTCTCCCGGATGAGGAAGGACCTCCAGATGATTCCCCTCTTCCAGAAGATGATGGGACAGGACATCCAGCAGATCCAGACAAGCCTTCTCCGGGATGCCCTCCGGCCGATTCGTCAATCTGACCTGCTCTGCGCCATTCTGCGAAATAGCGATCTTGCCACCACCTCCGAAGGTCTTGAGGAGATGATGGAGGACGAAATCGTTTCTTCCTTGAAGAAACAGTACCTTCTTAATACCTCTAAAATCTTTTTACGCGAACATCTTGACCTCAAGAAACTTCAGAAGCAGGATGGTTTTGAGAAAAAATCGGACCGTCTCGTGAAGAAGCTCTCCAGCCGCCTGAAAGAGGTTTCCACCGGGGAGACGGAAAACCTTCTCGAGGAATTTTTCAGGCATCAACTCATCGGCCTCGAAGACCTCCCCCCGGCCCTGAAAGATAAGATCCTTCTGGAGAGGTTGACCGACAAGTTTCTCAACTATACGGATCAGTTCTTTCAGCAACTCGAACAGGCCAGAGATAAGGAGGCCTTTCTCAACGTGGCCAGCTCCTTTATCAGGATGATTCCTGAACTGATCCATAGGGACCGTTATCCGGAGATTCTTCGGATATTTGAAGCCCTCAAGGGTTATTTTCACCAGAAGAGGATGTGGTCTCTTCTCGCAGGCCAGATCATCGAGGAGATCGGAACGGGTGCCATCCCCCAACTTCTTAAAGAAAAATTCCTTAAAGGGAAGAAAGAAGTCCGGGCCGCCGTTATTCCCCTTTTCGCCGCGCTTGAGATCGGGGCTATTCCTGTCCTCATCGATATTTTGAAATCGAGTGAGGATCAGTGGGTGAGGAAGAATGCCTGCGAAGCTCTGATTCAAATCGGACTGGTCGCCGCCGTCCATCTTCTGAAGGAACTCGAGCGACAGCAGACCTCTGTCGATACGACCTGTGATATTCTCAGGGTTCTTGGAGAGATCAAATCTCGCGAGTGGCAGGCCCCCCTGACGAAGATCGCAAAGAGCTTTGCCACCCATGAACATTCCAGATTGAGGGAACAGGCCATTCACACCCTGTGCCAGGTCGGAGGCCCTGAGGGAGAGGAAATCTATCTTTCATCCCTGAATGATCCGGACCTGGAGGTGAGAAAAAGAGCGGTCTGGTGCCTGGGCATGACCAAAAGCGCCCGGGGCATCGGAAAGATGGTCGAAATGCTCAAAGAACTATCCGACCCCCCCTCCCCGCAATCCGATAAACTCGAAACCCATATCTATCTCGCCTTTGGCCTTTCCGGAAATATTTCCATGGAGGGGAGGACCTCGGAGCAGATTCTCATTGAGGTCCTGGAGAAAAGGGGGATCAAGGGATTACTGGGCTTTCTTCAGAAGAATCCCCTCACCGATGCCTCCCTTGCCGCAATTTGTGATACTCTGGGGAAGATCGGGACCGGGGAATCGGTGAAAGTTTTAACCCGATTTGAGAAATCTCAAAAAGGATCATTGGTTCCAAAAATTAGAGAGGCGATAAAAAAGATTGAAGACCGTATTCAAAAATAACCGCCAAATCAAAAATCTGCACAAAACCCAATACAAACGCAATTAATTTTTTGTCATTCCCAAATTCGAGATTCCGAAACAAGTTCGGAATGACAGACTTTTTCTTGTCATGTTGAACTCGTTTCAAGATCTTATTTAATGCGTTTGTGTTAATTTCCTAACCCTTCCCCGAAAACCTTCGCGATGCTGAATGCGTTGCCAGAAAAACCCCGCACAAAATCAATCCTCCGCCTATCATCGTGATCCACCGGATCTCTTCACCCAGCAGGAGATAAGCTCCGATCAGGGTGGCGAAAGGCTCCAGATAAAGATACATTCCGACAACTCCGGAATCTCTCCTTTCAAGAGCCAAATACCAGAAAAGGTACCCCAGGCCTGAACAGAAGACTCCCAGAAAGAGGATGCCAATCCAGGCAGTGAGAGATAAATGAATGAGGTTGCTCCATTCTCCTTTCAAAAGGCTCAGGGGAAGGATGATCAGACATCCCGAGAGCATGATGGTCGTCACTGTGGCTAATGGAGGAAACCGTAAGAGAAAACCTTTCCCTCCGATGGTAAAACCGGTCCAGGCCAGCGCGCTCGCAAGCACAAGGAGATCTCCATAGGTGGAGGCAAATTGAAACAGCGAAAGCGAAAAGACCCCCTTTGAGATGATGAGAAAAATTCCGCAAAAACCCATGATGATCCCTGATACCTTTCTGGCCGTGATCGCCTCGCCGAGAAAGAAACGGGCGGAAAGGGTGATCAGGATGGGATTGATCGCAATGATCCATCCCGTATTGATGGCAGTCGTGTAGAGGAGGCCATAGGCCTGAAGAAGGCCAAGGCCAGAAACCCCAACAGCGGCGAGGATGAAAATGTGAATCCAGTCCAGCGGGGAAAATATTTTTAAAAAAGCCCTATCCCGTCCCATTTGGACAAGAAGAAGCAGTAGCGCTCCGATCGCATAACGGAGCGTCAGAAGGGTGAAGGGATGGACTTCTTTTAATGCCATTTTCGTGGCAATGAATGAAAACCCCCAGAAGATAACCGCTAACAACGCTTGCCAGGACATGGTGAACTCCTCTATTTTCTTTCGCCGTCTTTATCTTTATCATAAAAAAATAAAAAATTCACTTGACCTCTGCCAAATAGTTTGATAACCATTCAATCTAAAAACTCATAATGAAGAGAGTTGAAGTCTAAGCCGGCCGATGCCTAAGCCAATCCTTTACCCTTCGACATTCCGTTCGCCCTGAGGCTCTCGAAGGGTGAACGGTTCCCTCAGGAGAGGTTTGTCGAAGCATGAAATCAGTTTGAGCAACAGCCGGCAAAGTTCACTATCACACAACAAAAGGAGGTAAAATCATGGAAACTCAAAAGGGTAAGACGACACTGGGTATTGATGAGAACATAGAGGCTTTGCTCTGCTATGTTTTAGGATGGGTGACCGGAATCGTTTTTCTGGCTCTTGAGAGGGAAAATAAATTCGTCCGTTTTCATGCCGCTCAATCCCTGGCCGCCTTTCTGCCCCTCTTCGTGGCTGTGATCATTCTTGGAGTGATCCCCTTCGTCGGATGGTTTCTATCACTGATCCTTTCACTATTGACCCTGCTCCTCTGGCTCTTCCTGATGTTCAAGGCTTTCAAAGGCGAGAAATACAAACTGCCCATCGCAGGTGATTTCGCCGAAAAGCAGAGCGGTATTTAATCCAGATGTTGCAATATCGAAACCCGGACAGGGGTGTTTCCAAACCCTTGCAATTGCGGATTTTTAGAAAAGGTAGGGTTACGTAGGATATCACTTTAAGTGAATTCCCAGTTTTGCCTGAAAACGCATGTAGCCGACTTCCAAAGGTGCCGTTGCAAGGCTTTTACAGCCCCCCCGCCCGGTTTTCGATATCGTTTTTTGCAACTGGTAGGTTAATTCAGCAGGAGACGGGGTAAAATCTAAGGTTTTTTGGGAGGATGAATATTAATAAGTCGTAAACCCCTGATCAGAAAAATCGGGATCAAAAGCTAAGACTTTTCCCACCCCTCTTTTCCTCATCACGATAAAACTCGCGCAATCCACCAAACTGATCCCTCGCTTTCCAATCCTTTCAAGTTCTTTTTCAGCCTCCTCATGCAAATCCTGATCAACCCACTCTACCTCAAACGATTTGGCATTCCTCAGAAAGAGAATCGCCGAAGGAAACCCCAATCTTGCCCGTAATAAGGCAGCACTCTCTACCAAGACATAATTGTGAAGGAGAAATGTCTCTCCGGACTTCAAAATAATTTGAAATTTATTATAGGCGGTAGCATGGTTAGGATCAGTCTTATCTGCCAAGGCATAGATGGCCGATGTATCCAGGAAAGTCATTTCTGGGAAACCTCCTCAAGGGCTTCGTCGTGTCGTTCGGATATGGGTTTAAGACGACCCTGCTTTGACCGACCTGAACCAATAAATGTAAAATCCTTTACCGAGAAAGCCCTATGTTGATCGGGTTGGGAAATATCTTTTTTTACAATTGCGCGTATCAATCCCGCAATTGATTTCTTCTCCTTGAACGCCCGATGCCTCAGCAACTCATAGACCTCTTCCTCTAATTGAATTTGAGCTCGCTTCATAATAAATGTCTCCCCCCTCTTCTTGGTTTAAATTTAGCATCATGACATCATGCTGTCAAGCATTTACTTTTTGAAGAAATGTCTTCAAATTTTAGGTTACTCAATCACAGGCTTATTTCCCTTCCATAAAATCAAATAAATTCAATAAGTTTTAAATCTTTCTGCCTTTTGACTTAGATCAAGGAAAAAGATTTTGAAGCAGGCTATCTTTAAGTTAAAAATAACCCAAGGAGGACTGAAAGATGGCGACAAGAAAGATTGTTAAGATTGATGAGGAGAAGTGCAATGGATGCGGACTTTGTATTCCCAACTGCGCTGAGGGAGCGATTCAGATCGTGGATGGCAAGGCAAAATTGGTTAGCGATAAGTTCTGCGATGGTCTCGGCGCCTGTCTGGGACATTGTCCTGAGGATGCCATCACCATCATCGAAAGAGAGGCGGCTGACTTTGATGAAAAGGCAGTGGAAGTCCATCTTCACAAGAAACAGGGGGCTCCCCCTCAGCTTCATCCTAAACCTCAACCTGAATTTACCGGGTGTCCTTCATCGAGGGCAATGCAATTTGAAGTTCCCAAACCCAAGGCTCAATCCGGTGCAAAGGAATCAACGGTTTCCCAGCTCTCTCAATGGCCTGTGCAACTGAAATTAGTGCCTGTCAATGCCCCTTATTTCGAGGATGCGGATTTACTGATTGCGGCCGATTGCGTCCCCTTTGCCTATCCCGATTTTCATCATGACTTTCTCAAAGGGAAGGCCGTGGTCGTGGGTTGTCCAAAATTGGATGACATTCAGCTCTATCGGGAAAAACTGACCGCCATCTTCAAAGAAAATTCGATCAGGAGTGTGACCGTCCCCTTTATGGAGGTCCCCTGCTGTTTCGGCCTGGTCAAGGCCACAGAGGATGCGATCGAAGCTTCGGGAAAGGACATTTCCTTCAAAAAGGTGAAAATCGGAATCCGGGGTGAGATTAAGCCTGAAGCCGAGGTTGGTGCTTTTGCCTCTCCCCGTATCTTTACACACACGCATTGATCAACCCTTGAGGGAGTGGGGAGGTAGAGGAGATTGATTGCGGAATGCGGGTTTTTCTGTGTCGGATTCCGCAATGAAACGACCTCTTGAACCCTCAAAAACAATGGGTTAATGAAATCTTGTGCAACTACCGCTTCAAATTACCGACCATGTCACCCTTCTGGGAAGCGAATTCTTCAACCTCTATCTGGTCGGAGGGGAGACCAACGCCATTATTGAAGGTGGGGTTAGTGGGGTTGCCTACCCCTTCCTGAACCATCTCAGCCAATTAGGTGTCCCGCCTGAATCCATCAGCCATCTCATCATCCTCCATTCCCACTTCGACCATATGATGGTCTTTCCTCTTCTTAAGGAAAGATATCCATGGATGAAGATTGTCTCTTCCGGCCTGAACCTAGTAACCTTCACAAGCGAAAAGATCCTGGCAAAGATTTTTGATTCCGACAGAATGATGACTCTGACTTTGATTGAGAAAGGTTTGATTTCAGAGGCTCCAATGTTCACCCCTTTGGCTCCATTTCCGCTCGATATTGCTCTGGAGGAAGGCTCGACCCTCGACCTCGGAAAGGGTGTGACGATAAGGTTTATCGAGGCGCCCGGCCACGCCCCTGACTGCCTCTGTGCTTACCTGGAAAAAGAAGAAGTGCTCTTCTGCACTGATGCAGCAGGTTTTTACACGCCTCCTGATTTCTTCCGGCCCAATTATTGGTTCAATCTTCGCGAAGCCGAAAGTTCTCTCGATAAGATGAAAGCCATCGATCCCCGGGTCCTGTGTAGGGGCCATTATGGAACCGTCTCAGGGAGAGAAGAGGTAAGGAAGCATCTAAAAATGGGGCGGCAAGCCATTGAAGACTTTAAGACCTTTGTGCTGGAGAGGATTCAAGAAGGTTGGTCAATGGATAAGATAACAGATGAGGTAACAGAACGGTTCTCAAGGGGGTTCCTCCAGTTCTTTCCTCCCGAGGACAATCAGCGACTCTGGAGATTATTGGTCCAGAGGACCCTTGAACATCTAAATTTGATTTCTAACTCTTTCTTGAGGTCTTCGCCTGAAAAAGAGTGATGAGTTGCTCCACTTTTTTGCCCCCGCATTTCGGGCATTTCGCCTTGCCTGCGTCATGGTCTTTGATGCTGAGAATCAGAGAAAACTTCTTTTTGCATTTCGGACATCGGTAGTCGTAGGTAGGCATTGCCTCTCCCTCCTTTTCCTGTTGAACCGAATGAATTTAAACACCTAAAATATATAAATCTATGGCTTGTCTGTCAATAGGAAACTTCTTTCTTGAATTTTGGGGTTCCCTATTTTCTTATGAAGAGGTGACTTTTAACTTGCGGTCTACCGGTGAATTCATTAAAATGCACTCCGTATGGCCGAAGTGATGGAAAGAGTGGAACCCCGGTTGGTCATCGTACTCGGTCCGACCGGAGTGGGAAAATCGGGCCTGGCCATCGAACTGGCAGAAGCGTTTGGGGGCGAAATCCTCAATGCCGATTCCATGCAGGTCTATCATTATATGGATATCGGCACAGCCAAGCCGACCCCGGAGGAACGGCAGCGGATCAAACACCATTTGATTGACCTGGTCACTCCTGACCAGCCCTTTCATGCGGGCCTTTATCGGACACTCGGAAGAAAGACCGTTGATTCATTACATCGAAAAGGAACCCCCATCTTTGTCGTGGGGGGAACCGGCCTCTATATTAAAGCCCTTACACAGGGGCTCTTTACGGGTCCTCCAATCCATCCCATTGTTCGGGAGAGGTTGAAGCATGAGGCAGAGCAGAAGGGGAGGGAGTCTCTTTATCAGAGATTAAAAGAGGTGGACCCGGAAACAGCGGCCCGGATCTCTTCCCAAGACCTTTTCCGGACCATCAGGGCGCTGGAGGTCTTCGAATCAACCGGGGTCCAGATATCATTCTTACAGGAGCAGCATCGGTTTGGAGACCGACCCTATCTCACCCTGAAGATCGGTCTGGAAATGGACCGCGACAAACTTTACCGCCGGATTGAAGAGAGAGTGGACCGGATGATCGAGAGAGGGTTCCTTCAGGAAGTGAAAGGATTGCTGGAGATGGGTTACGGACAGGGATTGAAGCCGATGCAGAGTCTGGGTTATAAGCAAATGGTACAATTTCTTTCAAATGATTTCGGCTGGGTTGAAGCGGTGAGGCAGATGAAGAGAGATACCCGTCATTATGCCAAGCGGCAATGGACATGGTTTAAGGCGGACAGGGAGGTTTGCTGGAGAGACGAATCTGTTGATCGGGGGAAGATGTTTGCGGAGGTCAGGTCTTTTCTGGAGGGAGGAGGGTAAAGAGCCATGATGAAGAATCAGATCAATGTGCAGGATCAGTTTCTCAACCGGATCCGGAGGGACCGGAATCATGTAGTAGTGGAACTGACCACCGGTCGCAAACTCGAAGGAGTCATTCTCAGTTTTGACAATTTCTGTCTCATCCTTCGAAGCAAGGCTGACGAATTGATCTATAAACACGCCATCTCCTCGATTACCACAGGTGAAAAAATTGAATTATTCGAGCAGAAATAGGGTGAAGCAAAAGGGAAAGTCAAATTCTCCATTGAGGCGTAAATCATGATGGATGGAATGGATCTCAAACCGATACTCGAAGGCATCCTGTTTGTATCGGAATCTCCGGTCAAACTGGATACTCTGGCGGAGATTCTTCACGAATGGGATAGGGAGGTTCTTTTAGATGGAATCCAGCGGCTCAAGAAGGAATACGAAGAGGATTCCAGAGGACTGGAGTTGGTGGAAGTGGCAGGAGGGTGCCAGTTTCGGACCAAACCTCAATGGGCTCAATGGGTCAACCGGCTAAAAAAATCGAAACCCGTGAAGTTAAGTCAATCGGCACTTGAGACACTGGCCATCATTGCCTATCGGCAACCCGTGATTCGACCGACGATTGAAGAGATTCGAGGAGTGGATTCGGGGTGGGTGATCCGGTCCTTGCTGGAGAAGGGGCTGATCCGGATTGCGGGAAGGAAAGAGATTCCTGGACGGCCTCTCATCTACGGGACCACCAAAACCTTTCTTGAACTGTTCAACCTCAATACCCTCTCGGACCTTCCCACCCTTAAAGAAGTCCAGCCTCCTCCGGAACCGGAAGAAGGTCCTTCACAAAAAATTTTACAATTCCCTCCCCCTCCAATGGGGGAGGATGAGGGTGGGGGTGGGCAGGATTCTAACTCCCCCCCCTCCATCCCTTCCCACCAAGAGACTGTGTCGTAATATGAAAAAACCCCATTTTTGAAAAGGGGGAGAGGCGGTCGGGTGGAAAAGGTTTAGGGCGGTTACCTTTAGCCGTTCGGATTCAGGCGTGCCAAGCATATGAAAACATTTGGTTTTATACAAGTGACAATTTCCCATCATCTAAAAGACCCGCATCCTAAAACTTTGGAACCTGACTGCCTCTCCCCCTTTGCTCGCGATTGCGACACAGTCTCCAAGGGAGGGGAAAATTAATATGGAACGCATTCAGAAGATACTGGCCAGGGCCGGGATTGCTTCAAGACGAGAAGCAGAGAGGATGGTGATCGAGGGAAGGGTGGCAGTCAACGGCAAGGTCGTCGATCAACTCGGTTTCAAAGCCGATCCCCTTAAAGATCATATCAAAGTGGATGGGAAAAGGTTAATCCGGACCGAGCCCAATATCACACTCCTCCTTAATAAACCGAAAGGTTATCTCTCTACCGTCAAAGACCCTGCAGGAAGGTCCACGGTGATGGACCTCCTCAAAGGCGTAAAGTGGAGGGTCTATCCGCTGGGACGTCTCGATTTCGATGCGGAAGGACTTCTCCTTCTGACCAACGACGGCGATCTCACCTATCATCTCTCGCACCCGAAATTTTCCGTTTCAAGGACTTACTGGGCCAAAGTAGAGGGCGTTCCCGAGAAGAAGGAGTTGATGCGTTTGAAGAAGGGAGTGAGGCTCGAGGATGGCGAGGCGAAGGTTGTTTCCACGCATATCCTCCGGCAGATGGAGAAGCATAGCTGGGTTGAAGCCGTTGTCACAGAGGGGAGAAACCACCTGGTGAAGAGGATCTTTTCAGCCATTGGCCACCCTGTCCTCAAGTTGAAACGGGTGGGATTCGGACCCATCAGGCTGGGAAATCTTCCTGTTGGCCAGTTGCGATCCCTGACCGATGAAGAAATGGAAGATCTAAAAAAGCTGATAGCCCATAGAATGAAAGACAATAGACGAGAGACAATAGACGAGAGACGGGGGACGAAGAATGTTGGGGAAGCAAAATGATTACCGGCATTGAAATTAAAAGAAAGGCGGTTCATCTGGCCACGCTGGTAATTCCCATTGGCTATGCGCTTATCTCAGACACAACCGTTCTAACTTTCCTCATCCCTTTCTTTTTATTGTACCTTGTGGTGGATCTACTACGCCATTTTCACCCAGGATTGGCTTCCCTGTTCCAGAAGCATTTTTTTGGAAGGGTGTTGAGGGAGGAAGAGAAACCGACCCTGATGGGTTCAACCTATTTCCTCTTTGCCTCCATCCTGACGATCTTCCTCTTTCCCAAGCCGATTGCCATTGCGAGTTTGCTGATCCTCATCCTTTCGGACACGGCGGCGGCTCTTGTAGGGAAAAGTTTTGGAAGGGTACCGATCTTCAGGAAGACGCTTGAAGGAAGCCTGGCTTTCTTCGTCTCCTCCCTTCTGATTGTCTGGATCTATCCCGGTCTGGACCGGCTGTCGGGAAGTTTTGCCGCACTGGGAGCTGCATTGATTGAGGTGCTTCCCATTCCTCTGGACGATAACCTCACCATTCCCCTTGTCGCAGGGGCCATCATGTTTTACGGAATGGGATGAGCGAGGAAATGTTCTCCAGCCCCCCAAATATGCTCTTGACTTCATCCTCCGAGTTAATTTCTGCAATGGCTGAATAAATTTTCAGCTCATCAAAAATAAATGAGAAGGCTTCCCCTGGTTTCTCTAAAAGTTCTCCCCCCGATAGCGGGTCGAGGCTGATGACAGGCCTGTCAAACTTTTTGATCATGTTGCATGCCTGCTCAAGATCGAACAGGCTCTTTTTCTTATTGATGGGGATGGCATAGCCCACCACATCAAGGGCCTTTGCCTTTGGCAGAGCAAAGGTTGCCCACAGGCTTGAGAAGATGGGGATGAATCCTTTCCTTCGGATTTGCGATACCATCTCCTTCAGGAGGTCGCCCCTTCCCAGCCCTAATAGCCAGTCGCCATACTTCCCCCCGAGGAGGAGAAACGGGACTTCGTTAAGTTGAAAAGGGGCAAGGGTCTGGTCGAAGCGGGATGGGTCAAACGTCATCCGGTCAATCTCTTTCTGTGTCAATACTTCATCGTAAGGGCGAGAAGGAAAAAGTTTCCATGCTGAATCCGGGGGGATGACACTTCTTACGATCGTCGAGACCACCTTCGATTCGAACTGATGAAGGGGTTTCCCCGTGAGGGAGACGCCAGACTCCGCTTCAACATGGCCGAACCCCGTTAAGGCCTCATCTCCCGTTGACTCCCTCAACGTTTTAAAAGATTCGAGATGTTTGGCCGTCGGAAGATCAAAACACCAGCCGCCCATCTCACAGATCTTCTCCATCAGGGGATGGATATTCTGACCGACAGGAGAGGAAGGCCGGATAGAGAAGACGATCCTCTGGATTCTTTTTCTTTCTAAGGTGGCGGTTGGAAGATGCATTACCCATCATTCTAAACTCTTCTTCCGTCTTTTTCAATTAGTGTATGACGGGCAGGGCAGGTATTGCCTTTTCCATAAAAATTTATTAGCCTTTTCTTATGCGAGACTTAACAGAAAGGCAACGGAGCAGTCGATTAAACAGGGTTCATAGAAATAGCTTGATCAGGAAGGCGTTGGTTGTCGCCGGAACGTTCTTTGTTGGGCTCGGGGTTGTTGGAATATTTTTACCCGTTTTGCCCACCACCCCCTTTCTCCTGCTGGCCGCGGCCTGCTATGCCCGGAGTTCAGAAAGGTTTTACCACTGGCTTCTGGATCACCGGTGGTTTGGAAAATATATCCAAACGTATCGAGAAGGGAAGGGGATTCCAGTAAAAGCAAAAGCCTTATCCATTTCCCTCATATGGTTGACCATTTTCTCGTCGGTTATTTTTATCGTCCATCCCCTTATCGTCAAGGTCATTCTGATTGTGATCGCTATGGGCGTGACGATCTACCTCCTTTCCCTTCCCACCTTGAGGGAATAGAAAAATATAAGATTGCCAAGAAATCTTTTTTTTGATAATAGACTTATATGCCATTGGATAAGGAATTGAAAGGAGCATTGAGACTGGGGGTTAAGACGCTGGTCTTCCAGGAGATTCGGTTGCTCCGGATGGGGGAGGTCTTTACTCCGGAGATTGTGCTGGGAGGGATTTTCCGGTCGATTGAGGAGACGAAGAGGGAGATCGTCCGGTTGACAAGAACCATGAGTTATAAAGAGAGGATATCCCTCCTCAAAAAGATGATACGGCAGGCAGTGGATGAAGAGGTTGATCGGGCGATTGAGCTGAGAAAAAATCGATGTTTACGATGTATTCATGGAAGATTTTATGACCGGTCGGAGACACCCTATTCTAACCTGCCTCTTGATGAAAAACTGACAAAGGCGTTCGGATGCGATCAGCTTCGTCCAGCCCTGAGAAAAGCTTGCCGGAGATTTGTTGAGACCTCAACCGCCCATTCCCTTGAGGAATACCTTGACGGGATTGCCTTCCTCTACGAGTTCAGAGAAATGGCCGATCGGATGGAAGAGATCTGGAAAGACTACTTCAATAAATAAATCCGAAACAATAGTCAGTGGTTATCAGGGTATCAGGTGATCAGGTTAAGCCTCCCCCCATATCCCTGCTTAGAAATGGGAATTGAAGAGGTATGTTCCGGTTAAAACATGCTGTTTTTGGCCGGCTTTGACCAGTCCAGTCATCCCAATTAAAAACTGATTTAGTATCAAGAGGTCACAAATCAATAGATTTGGCGCAGAAAATGCTAAAAAGATTGCCGTAAATTTCTTTTTTTGATATATTGGGGCAAATTCCGGTGGGGATGGATATCATGGATCTTCCAACATGAGGCCTGTTCTTAAAAGGAATGGTTTCTGTTTTTTCGCTATGCACTTTGCGCTACCTGTCCTCCGAAGTCCAGTAAACCTGGACGAAGGATGGATGCGAGAGGTTGGAGGCTATGCCAGCGATTGCACCGATTGAAGATTTGAGGGCGCAAAGAAGAAAGGCTGAGTTTATTTCGATGGGGTGGAGTTGCATTTGAACCGCCTTCGCCATCTTTGGTTATGAAAAACGATAAAACACAGGAAAGAAACAAAAGGGCCGTGGCCAAGTCGAGCAAAGAGACTCGCCACACGTTTGGCCGCTCACGACCTGGAGTGAGCCTTCCGGCTCCGCCACCGTTGGCCCAGATGCCAGAGAATTATGGTCGTCTTTTAGAGGAGTTGAAACAACGAATTACAACTGAGCGGTTGCGGGTGACCATGGCAGCCAATGTTGCAATGGTATTGCTTTACTGGGACATCGGTCAGGCAATCCTCGAACGGCAGGACAGTGAAGGATGGGGAGCCAGGGTGATTGACAGGTTGTCGAACGACCTCAGTAAGGCCTTTCCTGATATGAAGGGGCTCTCTCCCAGAAACCTCAAATACATGCGGGCTTTCGCCGAGGCATGGCCGAACCGAGCAATTGTGCAGCAGCTTGCTGCACAAATTCCCTGGTTTCATAATTGCTTACTTCTTGATAAAACACAGGATGTCTCGACCCGGGAATGGTATATCAGGGCCACTATTGAACATGGATGGAGCCGGAACGTGTTGGCGATACAGATTGCCGCTCAGGCTCATAAACGTCAAGGAAAGGCTGTTACCAACTTTAGAGCAACGCTTCCTCCTGCCGACTCAGATATGGCAGCACAGGTATTCAAGGACCCGTATCTATTCGATTTCCTTGGAACAGCCGATCCCCGGCGTGAACGCGAGGTCGAACAGGGGCTGATTGACCATATCCAGCGCTTCCTTCTGGAACTCGGCACAGGTTTTGCGTTCGTTGGTCGGCAGGTCCATCGTGTCCTTTCGGTAAGCCTGCATGAAATCCGGTCATAAGCCGGGTTATCGTCGGTTATCCCAATAGAGAAAAGAATAGGATACCGATGAGAGAGAGCCACAACCTTGTTCCCGCACCCATAAGACCT
>Ga0194111_10000606_pt1 | contig 43796 bp, 38 predicted proteins | sample TA2KigC300mmetaG_FD_146194 | JGI IMG/M metagenome (GOLD analysis project Ga0194111, IMG submission 146194) | Freshwater microbial communities from Lake Tanganyika, Tanzania - TA2015033 Kigoma Deep Cast 300m | ecosystem: Environmental > Aquatic > Freshwater > Lake | place: Tanzania: Lake...
GTTGTTGAGCCTCACCAGCGGCGTGCGGCCAATGGCCTCGAACAGGCTTCCTGCTACGTTCTTATTGGCGTCCCATTTAATGCCCACTTCTTTGCCTCCTTCTGGATTGCTTATCTATCTCTTAGGTGTTGCTGCTTGAGTGCTTCTCGCAATGGCACCTATCAACGTGTCATTGCGAGCGACCGTAGGGAGCGAAGCAATCCCCTCCATCGCAGGCTGGAGATTGCTTCGTCGCTCCGCTCCTCGCAATGACAACATGTTCAATCGAACACGACGGTTTCCTTCCCGTGCAGCTTCTCCATGATTTTGGCCGCAATCAACTCCAGGTGGGAGTTGTTTTTGACGAAGTCCAGGCTGTCAGAGGGTACGGTGAGCATGGGGCAGAGAGTAAAACTATGGGCCCACTCCTCGTATAATCTGTTGAGTTGTTCCAGGTAGTCGGTGGGGACATCTTGCTCGAAATCGCGTCCTCGTATGGCGATGCGGTGTTCCAGCGTTGGCACCGAAGCCTGCAGGTAAACAACCAGGTCCGGGGGTGGCAGGAACATGGTCAAGACCTCGTACAGCTCGCGGTAGCTGCGATAATCTCGCTCCCCCATGTGTCCCTGGCGGTAGAGGTTCTCGGCGAAGATCTCGGCGTCCTCGTACACCGTGCGGTCCTGGATCACCGAGTCGGGGCGGTTGAGGAGCTGGTGGTGGTGGCGCAGGCGCCGCGAGAGGAAGAAGACCTGGGAGTGGAAGGCCCACTTTTGCATGTCCTTGTAAAAGTCGGCCAGATAGGGATTATCGTCCACCGCCTCGTAGAAGGGCTCCCAGGCCAACTTCTCGCTGAGGAGAGCCGTGAGGGTGGATTTGCCTACTCCCATGTTGCCAGCAATGGCTATAAATCTTTTCATACCCGCATCCTCCTCTTTTTCTCTTTCATTTTATCAAGAAAGGCTTCTTCCAGGTCAATCCCCGTATAGTTAGCCAGCCTCAGCAGGAAGGCCAGGCAATCGGCCAACTCCTGACGCAATTCGGGCAGATGCTGTTGGGTGGCCCTGTCCAGAGCCTCTTGGCGATTGCCTGCCCTTCTGTAGAGTTCTTCCTGAGCGCTCCAAACCTTTCTGAGTTCCGCTCCCAGGTCACCCACCTCTTCGGTCAAGCAGATGAAGTTGAAATAGAGATCAGTCAGCAGGCCTGCCCTGAGCTCGGCCGAAGGGTCCTTCTCCCTGTCCAGCGCCAGGTGCCAGCGCTGAAAGTCGCCCAGCCGTCGCCGGCCTTCTACGAACACCGCTCGATCGGCCTCGTCCAGGGCTGGTCCGATGCGTGGGAGAGGCCGTTGATAAGTACCCTTTTCCAAAGCCGACTTGATGCGGCTCACTACCTTAGCCAAATCCTGGGGATTGTGAACGATGTCTAAACTGTTAGTGTCTATGGGCAGGACGGGGACTCGCTCGTAATCGGCGAAGAAACGATCGTAGGCCATGCGCACCGCTTCCAGATAGTCCCTGTCCATCTCCCGCTCGTAAGTGCGGTCACGGAAGGCGATACGCTTCATTAGGGTGTCGGTGTCGGCCTTGAGGTGGACGATCAGGTCGGGGAGGGTGATCTTCTCCGCCAGGATAGCGTGAACCCGCTCGTACATCTCCAGTTCGTCGCCCTTCAAGTTAAGGTGGGCGAAGAGTCGGTCCTTGGCGAAGGTATAGTCACTGATGAGAGAGCTACGCTGCAGCGTCGCTGGGACAACTTGCTGTTGCTGCCGGTAGCGGCTCAGCAAGAAGAAGATCTGGGTCTGGAAGGCGTACCTCTCCCGATCGGTGTAGAAATCGCTGAGGAAGGGGTTCTCCTCGAACACCTCCAGCAGCAACTCGGCGTCGAACTCGTCTCGTATCAGGCGGGCCAGGGTGGTCTTGCCCACCCCGATGGCCCCTTCGATAGCGATGTACATGTTTTCCGGCAACTTGACCTCCTCACAGCAGGGGCAATCCCTTGCGGTTGCCCTCCAGTAGGGGCAATCCCTTGCGGTTGCCCTGGGTAAGGGCAAGCCTTACCCCTACGTGTAGATATTAGGATACTCCGTTCGCGTTGAAAAGTCAAGCGTTTTGAGCCCCAATTTGGCCTCTGGCGAAATTTTTAAGGTGCAACTTTTTGCGGTATAATTCGTATATAATTAAGGGGAAGCCGATGGAAGAAGAGACAGCCTGGATTCAAAGAGCTGTAGCAGGCGATCAGGAGGCCTTTGCTTGCCTGGTGGAAGCTTACCAGACTCCTGTCTACAACCTGGCCTATCGAATGTTGGGTGACGCCGTCGAAGCCGAGGATGCGGCGCAGGAAACCTTCCTCAGGGCCTACACTCGTCTGAGCACCTACGATACGGAGAGAAAGTTCTCCTCCTGGCTTCTGGCCATCGCTTCTCATCATTGTATAGACCGTTTGCGCCAGCGCCGATGGGGGTGGCTGTCACTGGACGAATTGCCCCCCTGGCGCTGGCTGGCCAGCAGCCGGCCTGAGGAAGCCGTCATCCGAGGCGAGGAGCACGACGAAGTGCGTCAGTTGCTGGACCAACTGCCTCATCACTACCGGGCGACAGTGATCCTGCGCTATTGGTATGACCTTTCCTATCAGGAGATTGCTGAGGCGATGAAGACCACCGAGAGCGCAGTGAAGTCCACACTGCACCGGGCGAGGCGGATGCTGGCCCAAGGAGCTCTGTCTCACCAGCCCAGAGAGCCGGTGACAGTAGCTCAGAGGGCTGTGGCAGAGGGGTGAAAGATGGTGAGTTGTCAGGATATAGGTCAGTTAATGTCGTTAGCATTGGATCAAAGCTTAACCCAGGGCGAGGTTCATTGCCTGGAGAAGCATCTCGAAGGGTGTCCAACTTGCCAGAAGGAATGGAAAGCTATGCAGCACATCTCGCGCCTTTTAACCGATGCGCCGCTAGTTGGGCCGCTCCCAGGCTTCGTAGACAGGGTGATGCAGCGCGTGGCTCGACGGCAGGCCCGCAGACACAAGCTACTCGCAGGGGCAATGTTGGTGGTAGCCTGCCTGGGATTGGGGGCCTTTGTTCTGCCTGAGATCATCGGGTTGCTGGCCCTGCTTTGGCAGGTGATCAGCCAGCCCTCGCTCTTGGGCCACAGTGCGAAATTGGTGGCCCAATTTCTCGCCCTCGTCGAGTCCCTGGGTAGAGCCTGCTGGCTGGTAACCGCGGCCCTTCTATCCTCCTTCGACCAGCCGGCCTTGTTAGGCTACTCCGTCCTTGTCCTCACCTTGACCGCCCTCTGGATTCGCCTGGTGGCCGGGCGCCGAGGAGGATATCGGCCAGTGATCAATAATGTACAGTAGGTGGCATGAAGCGGAGAACATTGTTCGTCTCATTCCGACCGGGGTTTAAACCTGGCTGGGACAAAATCAATCAAAAACAAAGGAGGTATTCACGATGAAAAAGGTTTTGCTTGCTTGTCTGTTGGCGCTGTTGTTGGCCGCCACAGCCACACCTGTATTCGCAGATGGAGGCGGCGGAAGGGTTGTTTTCGGTGGCAGTTTCACCCTGGCGTCAGGGGAGAGGCTAGATGGCGACCTGGTGATCTTCGGCGGTAATGCAATCCTGGAGGAGGACAGCCGGGTTAACGGTAATGTGGTGGTCATGGGAGGTAACGCCAGAGTTGCTGGGGAGGTAGAGGGCGACGTAGTCACCTTCGGCGGCAACGTGGAGGTCAGAGCGACCGCTGTCGTGAATGGGGATTTGGTTACCATCGGTGGCAATGTCCACCGAGAAGAAGGGGCTGTCGTCAGGGGCAGTCAGGTAGAGAGCCTGGAGTTCAGAGGCTTCCCCCGTTTTTGGACCTTCCCCACAAGGATCAGCTTTAACAGGGGAATTGACCTCTGGTCCCGCTTCATCTTCGATGTCTTCAGGGCCATCTTTATGGCCCTGGCCCTGGCTGCCCTGGGCTTGTTGGTCGTCCTCTTCTGGCCCAAGCAGACGGAGGCGGTGGGTCAGGCCATCCTCGCCGCTCCCCTGCCGAGTGGAGGGGTCGGTCTGTTGACCGCTGTGGTGGCTGCGGCCTTGATGGTCTTGCTGGCCATCACCATCTGCCTGTCGCCTGTGGCCCTCCTTCTGTTCGTGGCAACCCTGGTGGCAGGTCTCTTCGGCTGGATTGCCGTTGGGTTGCTGGTGGGCCAGAGGCTCCTGGAAGCCTTCAAGGTCAAGGGTATCACTCCTATGATAGCCGTGGTAGTGGGCATCTTGCTTATCTCTTTGCTTGGTGCAATCCCGTGTTTGGGGGTTCTGGTGGTCATCGTCGCAGGCTGCGTGGGCCTGGGCGCTGTCGTCCTGACCCGCTTCGGCACGCAGACCTATCCTCTGCCAACCCCCGTTCCCCCTGTTCCACCTGCCCCACCCGTGCTGGCCGAGCCAGAGGAGATGGCAGTCGAGGAATTTGAGCCTGAGGCCAAACAGGAAGGCGGTTCTGAAGGCTAGCGTTGAGGTCACACCACGACATTGCTTTTGAAAAGGGAGGGCTCTTTGCCCTCCCTTTTCAAATTGTGGTATAATATACCCAACTTCGCTCCAGAAGGGGGAAGAACTGTGCGTTGGGCATTTGGACCACTAATCAAGTTAGAGGTGCGAGGTACTCGGCCACTTACCTGGCTAGGGCCAGCCTGGGCGGCGCTGTGCGGCGCTGTGGCCTCCGGCCGGCTGACCCTCAGTGGCCAGCATCTGTTGGTTTTGCTACTCACCCTGTTCCTGGCCGACGCTCTCTGGGGTACTCTGTGGCACCTGATCGCTGAGGGGGATTGGTTGGTCTCATCTGATCATCCCTCGCAGTCTCAGCAGGCCAGTTTGACTGCCTTGCCCTACACCGTACCTGGCTCACCCAGCCAGCGCGTCTTCAGTTGGCTGGGGCGGAAGCTGGCCTGGTGGCGAGCGGAGTTTTGGCCACGGCAGAGCCCGGCTCTGCCTGGTCTTGCGATTGCCTTGCCGTTGACGTTGATCCTGGCCGTTATCCTGGGGCGGCGCGTCATCATCCTGACCGCAGCGGCCTTAGCCACCATGCTACTGGCCCTTCTTCGTGCCTGCCGACACAGCACGCCTCCCCTGTCCTTGCGGGTCATCCTGGAAATGGGCCTGGCCTGGCTGGTAGGACACACAGCCTTCGGGCCTCTTACCTTGTGGTCGTTTGTGTTGGCAATCCTCTACACAGTGGCCTACCATAGCTGCCTGAAGTTGGCCAAGAACGGTGGAAAACGCTCGCTAATCCCGCTGAAACTGTCACAAGCTGCAGTCATCGCTCTTCTTGTCTTCCTGAGGCAGCCGGTCATGGCCGGCGTGGTTGGCCTCCTGCTATTGCCCCAGATGCTGTTGCAGCCTTTTCTTGGCCAAGGCAGGGTGGAGCTTTGGTACCTGCGACGTACAGGCCCCTTCCTGATGGCCGGGATGCTGCTGGCAGCGCTGGCAATCCGTTAGGCCAGGGGACCCCTGATTGCTACTTGACGCTTGTTCTTTTTTGTGGTAGACTGAGTTCAACGTCTGGTAGACAAGGTTGTCATCAGCGACTGCGTGACAAACCCTACGGCTACTTTGGACAAGACTTGTGCAGGGGGTGATTATGGAGCAGATAAAGACATCGCTATTTCAGCAGGCACTGGACGTTGTGGAAAAACTGCCACCGGAAGATCAGGAGACGTTAGTAGGCCTGATTCAGCACCGTCTGGTAGAGTGGCGGCGGGCTGAAATCGCCCGCAATGCGGCCGCCACGCTACAGGCTGTACGGGAAGGCCGCGCTGGCTATGATATGGTGTCGCTAGTAGAATCCTTGCCTAAAACGGGACGGCTGGAAGTAGATATCAAAGTGGCGGCGGACATAAACGTCTCTGCTTATGCCGCCAGGCAAAAGGTCAACGACTTCGTGTTGAGCGACGTCAGTTACATGCTGCATGCTGGCGACTCAATGCTCGTTGTAGGCGAGCGGATCTGCTGGCGCGTGCCGGTTATTCTTTCGCTCACTTCTCGAGGTGACGTGGGAGAGGTGGGTGCGATTGACGTGGATGTGGAAACCGGCCAGATGCACGTTACCCCTCAATTGATCGCGGAGATAAATGCCCGTGCTGAGAATCTTGCTAGCAGTGCCGCATCTGCTGCAACGAAGTGACGGCGATTGCCTGGCCGCCTGCGCCGCGATGATGCTGGCGTACCTGAATCGCGCGATGGATTACGCCGAACTACTGAGCCTGTTGAGAATCAAACCCCACGGCGCTCCCGCTGGGAACATCCGCCTGCTGGCAAGTTTGAATTTGAACGTCGTTTATAGCAAAACCGACATGGTGGGCCTGGAGGCTATGCTGCAACAAGGCCATCCGGTGATTGTGTTTGTGCGCACTGGTGAACTGCCTTACTGGACGTACAGCACCAACCACGCTCTGTTGGTCGTGGGTTACGATGAAAGCCAGTTGTATGTCAACGACCCCTATTGCTCCGAAGCGCCTATCGCTGTGCCACGCGGAGACTTTGAACTGGCCTGGCTGGAGCACGATTACCGCTATGCGCTCATCACTCCCGTTCGGGCACATTCGGCCCAGGTACTTGAATAATGTGGGTTTGCTGTTTTTTGCGGACTCAGACCCTTAGGGTTTCCAAAACCCTAAGGGCCTCTTTATGCTTGACATTCCTCCCTTTAGGCATTATACTGTTATCGGAAGCTTTGAGGAGGCAAGAATGAAACACTTAATTACCATCGCTGACTTATCGGCAGACGAGGTCTGGCAAATTTTGAACCTGGCCAGAGAATTAAAAGAGGAGTGGCGAAAAGGCGGTAATAAGCCCATCCTGAAGGGGAAGACCCTGGGCATGATCTTCCAGAAGCCCAGCCTGCGGACGCGGGTGTCCTTTGAGATGGGGATGATTCACCTGGGAGGCCAGGCCCTCTACCTCTCGCCAGACGAGATCAAGCTGGGGGCGCGGGAGAGCGTGCCGGACGTGGCCCGGGTGCTGTCCCGCTACGTAGACGGTATCATGGCGCGGGTGTTCGCTCACAACGACATCCAGGAGCTGGCCGCTTATTCGCGCGTGCCGGTCATCAACGGCCTGTCCGACTACAGCCACCCCTGCCAGGCCCTGGCAGATATCTTCACCATCTGGGAGAAACGGGGGAAACTTAAAGGGGTAAAGCTGGCCTACGTGGGCGACGGCAACAACGTGGCCACCTCTCTGCTGTTCGCCGCCACCAAGGTGGGCATGAACATTGCCCTGGCGTCACCAGCAGGGTATGAACTGGACGATGACGTGGTGAAGTTGGGCCAGGAATTTGCTGCCCGGAGCGGAAGCGAAATCGAGCTGGTACGCGATCCTGCCGCTGCCGTTCGCGGAGCTGAGGTGATCTACACCGACGTCTGGACCAGCATGGGGCAGGAAGAGGAGACCGAGAAACGCCTCAAGGTCTTTCCTCCTTATCAGGTCAACGCCGCCCTGGTCGCTCAGGCCAGGCCTGAGGTCATGGTGATGCACTGCCTGCCCGCCCACCGTGGCCAGGAGATCACCGACCAGGTGGCTGATGGCCCCAACTCGGTCCTCTTCGACCAGGCCGAAAACCGCCTGCACGCCCAGAAAGCGATCCTGGCACTGTTGCTGGGTTATGACTAAGATCAGGGACAAGGGGGCAGGGACTAGGGATCAGGCTTGTCCCTAGTCCCTTGTCCCTTGTCCCTTGTCCCTTGTATTGCGGAGCACAGACTTGTCCGACATTCTTTGGGTATTTACCCGCCTGGATTGGCGGGATGTAATTGATATCCTGCTGGTAGCTCTGATCTTCTACGGACTGCTACGCTTGATGCAAGGCACTCAGGCTGTCCAGTTGGTGCGAGGGGTGATCATCGTGGTCTTGCTGACCATCCTCATCACCAGCGTCCTGAAGTTGGCAGCCTTCAGTTGGCTTATCAGGAACTCGCTTTCCGCGCTTTTGGTGGCTATTCCGGTGATTTTTCAGCCCGAGTTGAGGCGGGCCCTGGAGCGGGTGGGGCGGGCGGGATTCTTAACGAACCGCCAGGAGCTCACCAGCGAGCGGGTGATCGAGGAAGTCTGCCAGGCATGTCAGCGCCTATCAGAGCGTCGTCACGGGGCTCTGATCGTCCTGGAGCGGGAGACGGGCTTGCAGGAGTACATGGACACGGGAACAAGAGTAAATGGGAAAGTGTCCGTCGAGCTCCTGTTGACCATCTTCTTTCCCAACACCATCCTGCACGATGGGGCGGTCATCATCCGCGAGGGCGAGATTGTAGCCGCCGGTTGTGTGTTGCCCCTGGCAGGAGACATGATGCCCGATCGTCAACTGGGCCTCCGCCATCGCGCGGCGGTGGGTGTAACTATTGAGACCGATGCCGTTTCCATCGTCGTCTCCGAGGAGACGGGGATCATCTCCATCGCCCACAACGGCCGCATGATCCGCCGCCTCGACGTGAATCGGCTGGGGAAGATCCTGCTGGCTTTCTACAGGCCCCGACTCCAGAGGGCTCGGCCGCGCTGGTTGGAGTGGGTGGGGCGACTAACGAGCGAGGTGTAGAACATGATTCGTCGAGTGTTTAACGATTTCGGTTCAGTGGCGTTGGCTATAGCCCTGGCGGTCACAGTCTGGGTGGTATCTGTCAACGAGCAGAACCCCAGCGAGAGAGACACTTTCCCTGAGACTATACCTGTCCAGGTGTTGAACAAGGCCGAAGGAATGGTTATCTTCCCCGAGGTCATCAAGAACGTCAGGGTCGTCGTCCGCGCACCTAAGACCAGTTGGGACAGGTTGACTGCTGAGAAGTTCGAAGCCCTGGTTGACCTGGAGGGGTTGCCTATCGGACGACATGACGTCGAGGTCCAGGTCACCTGCTCCGATCGGTTTGTCAATATCCTGGAGGTACAGCCCCCTGAGGTCAGTGTCCGGCTGGAAGAGTACAAGGAGAAAGAGTTAGGCGTGAAGGCGAAGGTCATGGACAATCCCCCCCTGGGCTACGTTGATCGGACACCTGCCGTCACCCCTTCCGCAGCGAAGGTGAGCGGCCCAGCCTCCATGGTTGATCAGATTAGTGAGTTGGTGGCGGAGATCTATCTGGGGGGAGCAAAAGGGGTCCTGGAGCGGTCGGTGAGCCTCTCGGCGCGGAACGAGAAAGGCCAGGCCATAGGGTGGGTGGACATTGACCCACCAGAGGTTACGGTCCGAGTGCCCATTGAGCAGAGACTTGGTTACAAAGAAGTAGCTGTGAGGCCCATCGTGGAGGGGCAGGTGGCGGCTGGCTATCGCATCAGCAACATTTCCGTCGAGCCTTCCAATGTAACCATCTTTGGCAGCCCACTGGTCGTTGAGGGGATACCCGGCTATCTGGAGACAATTCCTATAGACGTCAGCGATGCCCAAGCTGATGTGGGCGAACGGGTGACTCTGACTTTGCCCCAAGGTGTCACGGTGCTGGGTGAACAAGCTATCCTGGTTAAAATCAACGTCACGGCTATCGAGAGCAGTCTGACGCTCCAGCGGGAATTGGTCATCCAGGGATTGCAGCCCCGTTTGAGTGCCAAGCCGTCACCTGAAGTAGTGGACGTCATCATATCGGGTCCCGTGCCCCAGTTGGATGCCCTGAAGCCCGGGGATGTACAGGTGATCTTGGACCTCTCCAACCTGCAGCGGGGCACCTATAAGATAACACCTAAGGTCGTCGTGCCGGAGGGGCTCAAGGTGGAGAGCATCCTGCCGGACACCATCGAGGTGGAGATAGTTGTTGGCCCTCTCCTCACCCCGACCATGACACCAGAGCCCATTGGGACGCCGAAACCTGCCGAAACGCCGGCCATCATGGAGACGCCCACCCCGACGCCGCTCCCCACACCTACGCCCACGCTCACCCCCGTACCCTCCCCCACGGCCACGCCTGGCCTCCTGGCCGAGTGCCCCCATCCTGGGGCTCGCCTCACTTATCCCACAGTGAACGCCGCGTTGAGGGGCCAGGTCCAGATTTTTGGCTCTGCCCATGTTGACAACTTCAGCTATTACAAGTTCGAGTATCGCCAGGCAGCGGTATCCGAGTGGTCGTTCCTGCAGCGCTTCGAGGAGGCTGTGGCCGATGGCCTGCTGGGCGTTTGGGACACTTCGACTCTCCTGCCTGGGAATTACTGGTTCCGTTTGGTGGTAGTCAAGAAAGACGGAAACTACCTCGAGCCTTGCCAGGTATCAGTTATCATTCAGTGACCAATGACAAATGACCAATGAAAATTGGGATTTGGTCATTGGGATTTGGGATTTGATTATGGCAAAGCCCATCGTAGCCATCGTTGGGCGGCCCAACGTTGGCAAATCAACTCTCTTCAACAGGCTGGTGGGGGAGCGCCTGGCCGTCACCGATGAGGTGCCAGGCACCACCCGCGACCGCCTGTACGCCGAAGCCGAGTGGGGCGGGGTGGATTTCATCCTGGTGGACACCGGGGGACTTGAAGTTCAAAGCTCCAAGCTCAAAAAGAAATTGGAAGATGATCTCATGGCCCAGGTGCGAGCCCAGGCGCAGATGGCCATCGCCGAGGCCGATGTGATCCTCTTTCTGGTGGACGTCAAGGACGGGCTGACGGCAGGCGATGAGGAGGTAGCTCAGGTGCTTCGCCGTACGGCCAAGCCGGTGTTACTGGTGGTCAACAAGGCCGACAATCGGGCCCTGCGAGAGGCGGCGGTGGAGTTCTACGCCCTGGGCCTGGGCGAGCTCTATCCCATCTCGGCCCTGCACGGCACAGGCACGGGCGACCTCCTGGATCAGGTGGTGGGTGCCTTCCCCGTTGAGGAGGAAGAGGAAGAGCTGGAGGCGGTCAAGATCGCCATCGTCGGGCGGCCCAACGTGGGCAAGTCCTCCCTGCTCAACAGGATCCTGGGCCAGGAGCGAGCCATCGTCCACGAGACCCCAGGCACTACCCGGGACGCGATTGACACCCAGGTGGAATGGGAGGGCGAGCCACTGGTGCTCATAGACACCGCCGGCATTCGCAGGAAGGGCCGCATCCAGCGAGGGGTGGAAAAATACAGTGTGCTGAGAGCACTGAAGGCCATAGATCGCGCCGACGTGGTGTTGCTCCTCATAGATGCCGTGGACGGAGCCACCGCCCAGGATGCTCACATCGCCGGCTATATCCTGGAGGAAGCCAAAAGCGTGGTGGTGGTGGTCAACAAGTGGGATTTGGTGGAAAAGGATACCCACACCATGCAGGCTTACACAGAGGATGTATACACCGTCCTGCGCTTTCTCGATTACGTGCCCCTGCTCTTCGTCTCCGCGCTGACCGGCCAGCGAGTGGATCAGGTGCTGCCCACCGCCTTGCGCGTCCAGGAGGAGCGTTTGATCCGTATCCCCACCGCCGAGCTGAACCGCGTCGTGCAGGAGGCTGTGGCTCGCCACGCCCCACCCAGCAAGGCCGGCAAGCGCCTGAAGTTCTACTATGCCACCCAGGCTAGAGTGGATCCCCCCACCTTTCTGTTCTTCGTCAACGACCCCCGCCTGGTGCACTTCTCCTACGAACGCTATCTGGAGAACCGGCTCCGAGAGCACTACGGTTTCCTGGGAACGCCGCTGAGGTTGAGTTTCAGAAAACGGGGAAAAGGATAATGCAATCCCCCACGATCTGCCCCTCCTCGTTGAGCACGCTCAAGCGCTGGGCTGTGCTCTCCTCGTACATCCCGACCTCCAAGATGTAATCACCGCCAGGAGCGTCGGACCTTACCGTTAGCTCGTATTCATCTACGATGATCTCGCCTTTCACCCACCCCGTCGTTGGTCGCGTCCCCCCCATTGGCACGCTGTCTTTCTGCGCCCAGATTCGGGCCTCATCGTCCAAAAGGTGAGTGAAAACCTTGTACCAGCCGGCTATTCCCCGCCTGGCCTGCCAGTACAAAGTCAGATGCAGCGTGTCGCCGGGCTTGACTACCGTGAGCCTCAGATCATAGCCCAGGAAGGTCACCTCATCGCCCAGGTTGATTTCCATGGGGTTTTCAATGGTGGGCAGGGTCATTCTGCGTTCTGGCACCTCGATTTCCAACTCCCTCAAGTCAATTGCCGCCGCAAGCGGCGTTCCCTCCTGATCTACAACCGCCAACCGAAGCCAATTTCTGCCTGCTGAAGCCCCCGCTGGAACGGGGAAGTAATGCTGGCTGCGAACCACTTCCCCAGCCTGCCATTGGGTTGTGGGGTAAGCCTCGCTTGCAACAGGGACAGCCTCTTCCGCTACAATTCCTCCCCCCTCGTCCACCAGTCTGAGAAGGGCTGCATGAGGCTGGTCCATCTCCTTCAGGCTTCGCCAAAAGAGGGTCAGGTGCAGTCCCTCGCCTGCCTGGACGGCCGGGCGATCCACGTCGTAGCCCAATAGCTCCAACTCATCCCCAAAGCGGGCAGCTATAAGATGCTTTATCTCCAGCTCTTCGATAGAGGGCGCCTTCCTTGGCCGCACCACCGTTAGCTTGCCGATGGCCAAAGAGGTGCCCACAGCGACTCCCTGTTGGTCCAGCACGTCCAGTTCCTCCAGGGTGGCCTTGGAGAAGGCTCCGACGACCAGATCGTATTCTCCGGGTGGCGTGCCTGGCAGCACCCATATCTGGTAAGAGTCCTGGGCGTACTGGTCCAGGGACCAGGTGGTCGTGAGGGGATAATCTCGGTATCCCCCCGGGCGCCGACTATCCTTCGGGCTCCACAGGTTAGACTGGGCATCCTTGAGGCGGGCGTAGGCGCTGTATGCAGTGGTCAGTTTACGCTGTGCCTTCCAGTAGAGGTCGAGGCGGAAGGTGCCCCCGGCCTCAACTGCAGCGGGATCAAGGTCATAGCCAAGAAGCATCATCTCCCCATCAAAGTTGACCTCCAGCGGCACCCTCACTCCCTCCACCTGGGTGCCGTCGAAACCACTCCGCCTGAACCAGTTGTCGTGGCGGTCAATGTAGGTCACCTTCATCAATAGGAGGGCTATGGCCAATACCCACTGAAGATTCCACAGCGTATTGCGTGTTGCGTATTGCGTATTGTGGCCGACCACCCGACCACCTGACCACCCGACCAGGGACCAGATGACCACCGCCAGAACGACCAAGGCGCTGAAGGTCGAAAGGGCTTTGGCCGCCAGGTGCAAGCGCGTGTTCTGAAAACGCACCTGGATGTTTCTCTGCCCCGTGGAAACCTGGAAGCTGATCAGGCCGTAGGGCTCGGTGGGGATGATAGGCACCTGCTTTCCGTCCACGTAGACACGCCAGCCGGGGAAGTAGAAGGTGTTGAACACGGCTTGAAAGGGCTGGGGGCTGTCTATCAGGATGTCAGCCGAGGTGAGGCCATACTGCGCTGACTTAACCTCTGCTCCCTCGGGCAAGGAAGACGGTTCCAGGCGTTCGATGGGACCCCCGGCGCGATACATGGCCTCCATGCTCGATCCCGAGGGCACCTCTTTGACCCAGATGGGCAGGTACTCGCCGGCGGAGGTGGCACCGATGACTCCCAGGCCGCGTTCCAACTGGGCCAGGTTGGCTATGGACAGGCCCTCGGTGGTAGAACAGTAGCGTGGATAGAGCCAGGGCAGGCTGGTGGCGATGAGCAGGGCTTCAACTACCAGTACAATACCTGCGATGGGTGAAGGTCTCCCAACCCCCAATTTTCGATTTTCGATTGCCGATTTCCGATTTCTTGAATCGAAAATCGGAAATCGGAAATCGGAAATCGCTGCCCCGGCCAGCAAAGCGGCGGCCAGGCTGGCTATCCCCAGGAAACGACAAGGAAACTGAACGTATTCGAGCAGAGGCAGGTGATCCCAGACGGCCACGGACTGCGGAAGGACCATGAACATCAAGCTGATTAGAACGAGGGAGAAAAACAAAACAGTGAAACGCTTTTCCCTGTCCTTGAAGCTCCACCAGCCGATCATAGCCAACAGGGCCAGGGCCAACTGCACCAGCCCCAGGCTGCGGGGAGGAGCGGGATTCACGAGAGCGGTGTGGACAGGAGTTGGCGGGGAGAGGAGCTCGCCCAGGGATAGGAAATTGTAGCGATAGTTCATGCCGGCTGGGGTGTAGGCCAGGTGGATCTTAACCCACTGCTTCTCGAAGAAAGCCGGCAGCCAGAAGAAAGCGCTGAGGCCCAGGGAAAGCAGAAGCGCTGCGGCGGTGAGGGATAGCGATCTGGTTGTCCTCCTCTCTAGCAACCACAAAACGCCAACGTAGAGGAGGAGAAAGGGAGTAAAGACCAGGCTGATGACGTTGTGGGTCAGGATCAGGCCAGCGTAGGACAGGGCGCTCGCGGCCAGGTAGCGGTTCTCGCCTTTGATGAGAAGGCGACGGAAGGCCCAGAGTATCAGGGGCAATAGCGGCAAGGCCATGGCCTCGCCCAGGTTGCCCCGATAGAGCGCGTTGTACAGTTGATAAGGAGCGTACATGTAGGCCACCGCCGCCACCCAGGCCGACTTCTCGCCGAAGACATCTTTGGCCAGGAGATACATGGTCATCCCAGCCAGCAAGATGTAGAGTACCAGGGCCGCGTTCCAGGCCTGGGCGAAGCTGAGGCCCAGCAGGTGGAAGAATTCGGCCGGATAGAAGGACAGGGGAGGGAAGAAGTTGAAGAGGGGGTAGCCGTAGCCGTAGACCAGGTCGGGGGCCCAGCGGGGCCAGGGAGTGCCCTGGCGCAGGCAGTGATCGAGCTCCACAAAGCGAACCAGGTAATGCCCGCCGTCATCGCTGCAGGTCATGGCGGGTTTGAGCAGCGGCTGAACAGCCACAAGCCCCAGTAGACCAATCAGGAGGAGCTTCCATCCCGATCTCAGGATCGTCCTACTCAGTTTCTCGGCCAAACTCACTTCCTCGCTGGCATTGTACTAGCCGATTCTAACACATCTTTGATGCAATGGCAAGCCTGGGGCTGAAAGGGCCAAGCCCTGGGGCCGGGTTTCAGCCCCGAAAGAAAAACGGCGGGTGTCTAAACGGACACCCGCCATTTTGTAGGTCATCATGCTGGCACAGGCCAGGCCCTAGCCGCCCGCTCCCTTCCGCTGGATATCGAGCCGATAGGAGTAGATGCCCGGGCGGTTGACTGGCCTCCAACCGCCAAGGATTGTACCTGAAGGCTGACAGTATTCGTTCCCCAGATCGGTTCGGATGTTCTCGACCAGGGGAGTCTCATCATCCTCCATCCAGAGCAGGTAGCGGGTAGGCACTCCCAGGTGGTCCCATTCCAGGTACCCGTTCTCGTCAGTCAGCCCCCAGATGTTCATGTGATCGTATGCGATGCCCTTCGATGGTTCGGTATCGAAGCGCACCCTGACCCCTTGCAGCCCCTCGCCTTTGTCATCCAGGACCCGGACATAAATCTTCTTCAGGCCAGGACGATTGTCACAGGCACTCAGCCGCTCTTTCTTGTTCACCTTCCAGGTCGGATTGGGATTGACCTTCGGCTCAATCAAATCTTCCTCGCTCATATTGTGCTCCTTTCTGGCTGCTATGAAGTTCGTCATGATTATTTGCAGGACATTATAGCATTTTTCGTGATTTCTGTACCGTAACCTAACATGTTGAACAGTTGATGCTGAGCCGGCGGGTGTACTCATTGGGCGACAGCCCGTCCAACTCAGCACCTTGATGCGGACGGTCATTGTAGTATTCAATGAACTCTGTCAGCAAGGCGAACAGTTCTTCGGGCGTGTGCCACGGGCGTTTCTCCAGCCACTCTTTGAGGGTACGCACGAAGCGCTCGGCGATGCCGTTGGTGCGTGGGCGCCTGGGGGCAATACGCACATGGAGAAACGCCATTTCCTGAGTGAATTGTTGAAAGGCCTCGGCGATAAACTGGGCGCCGTTATCGCTGATGACGAACTGCACCCCCTCTGGCCAGATGGCCCGCAGAGCAGCGACGACCATTTCGGCGGTGACCTGCACGCCGGCCGTGAACAGGGGTAGGCCGATGCAGCGCCGCGTGCCATTGTCTACGATCACCAAGATGGCCAACCAGGCGGTCACCAGGGGTGCATTGTTGGTGAGGACGGCCAATGTACTGCGGATGCGCTGGCGCTCCTGACGCCAGGCCTGATCTTCAGCCTGGCGAGCCTGTTGGAACACTCGCCGGGCGGCTTTCTGTTGCTGCCAAGCTTGTTGTTGGGCTTGGCGTGCCGCCCGCTGTTGGCGACGCTCTGCCTGGGACAAGGCCCGCCATTGCTGCTCTTCGGCTCGGCGGGCTTCCCGTGCCGCCCGCCAAGCGGCATCTTCCAGGCGGCGAGCTTGCCGTTGACGACGCCGACGCAAGCGCAGTTCATCGCTCCGAGCCCTGAGCTCGGCCCGTTCCGCTTGCTTCTGGCGGCGCCGATGCTTCCGTTGTCCTTTGGAGGCGCGCTTGGCCGTCCGCTTCTGGGCATATTCGGCCATCTGTTGCTCGTAGGACAGGCTGGTATCACCAAAGACCTGCCCTGGCCACTCCACCACGGCGGGTGCAGTCTCGTCTTTCGTCGGCATCGCCCCAGCCGCCGCCTGACTGAGACTGACCGATTCCAACACCTGGGTGCTCTCATGGGTCAGGGGCACGACACACAGGTCGATGTTGAGGGTCTTGTTCGGCTGCGACGCATGGACCACCGCCGGGGCCTGGGGTGACACAACGAGCGCAGGTGATGCTGCCACCTCTGGTTCCACTGGCGCCGAGGGCAGCTTCACTGGCTCGCCAACGACCTCGGCTTCACGCACGATCTCGCCCACCTTGGTGTGGCTGATGACCTTCTGCCAACCATGGATTTTATTGATGCCGTTGGCCATGCTGCGGTAGCCTTCCTCAGGGTGAGCCCGGTGATAGTCCAACACCTCCTGCCGCAGCGCCTCGTTGACGGGTGGGATGCGCGTGCGATGCGGCGCACAACTGCGCTTTTGGTCCAAGGCTGCAGCACCGCCGGCCCCATAGCGAGGCCGCCAATAGTAGTACGTCCCACGTCCTACATGGGCACGACGTGCGGCCTCAGCAATGTTGCCGGTCTCTTCCGCCTTCTCGAACAGAAAACGCCGCTGCGACGCCGTGGTCTGGCGGAAGTAGACCCGCGATGCCGCTGAAGATGAAGGGGTAGTATTGGTGTCCATGCCACCATTATACTCCCACTCCATCTCCATAACCCAATCGTCAACTGTTCAAGATGTTAGGTTACAGTACAATTTTTCGTGATTTCATGCAAGTTTTGGGTTTTTCATCACAAACTATGCCAAATCCCTCTTACTGAAGCTCCAATGGCGCAAGGGGCACGCTCGGACCCAGCTTGGCCAATCGGTCATCCAGGACACTCAGTGGCCGCATGGTGAAGGCGTCGTAGACGACCAAGCTAAGTCTGAGAGAGCCTGCCGGAGCGCTGGCGAGAAGAGGCACGAAATGAACATCGGAAATAGATGATCCTCGGATCCACTTCAAGGTGGGGATGGCTCCCAGAGCAGGGACGGTATCGTCCTGGGAGAGGGGTCGCCCAGCCTCGTCGGTCAAACGCACCGAGACCACGTAGTCGCGGAGGAGGGGCTTTTTCGCCACCAGGCGCAGCTCTACTCTCACCCTATCCCCTGGCAGCCTCCGGTATTCAGCGCCCACCAGCAGCATCTCCCCTCCCAGGTCCACATAGTGGCTTCGCAGAGGTGGGGTTGGCAGGGCCAAACGCCCTCCCCTCGGCCAACCCCAGGGGCCTAAACGCTGGCTGATTACGTCGTCGGCCGAGCGCAATTCCACTTGCCAGGGCATGGCTGTCAGAGGCAGGTCGTGGGCCGTGGTGAGATAGGCGCCCAGGGGAACTGGCGGCAGACGGCTCCTGGCCATCAAATTGTCATCAGCATACAAAAGCACATCGTAATCACTAACGTCAAACCTGAAGCGATGCCAGTGAAGGTAGACCCGTCGGGTGCCCTCCAGGCTGGTGTCGTAATCAACCCCGATCAGAGTTAACCCGCTAGCGAAGGGCTGATGTAGAGGGTGCAGGGTGACAGGGCGGAGGGGCGGTGGCACTACCTCCACTTCGGCCAGGGGCACGGTCTCAGCTCCCTCCTCGGTCGCCAGGCGCTGCCATCCCCCTTCGGGGAGAGTGATGTACACGCCGGCGATGAGCTGACAAGAGCCCGACGGCGTCGTGGGCAAAATCTGGATCTGGTAGCGATCAACTATCACCTCCCCTACCCTGAAACCAACCGTGTCATGGGTAACGTCCATCTGACCCAGCACCTGCCCACTATCGCCCACCAGGTGGACGAAAAACGAATAATTGCCCTTCAGCTCAACCAGGGGCTGCCAGTACAGGTCCAGGTACAGAGGCTGGCCCGACGAGACGCCGTCTTCCAACAGACGATAGCCTAGCAGCCGAACCTTGTCCGCGAAGGTGGCGTCAATCCTGGCAGCGTTGTCCGGAACGTCGAAAGGAGGGAGACTCTGCACCAGGAAAGCCTCGCCCAGAGGAAGGAAGCGATACGGCGTGGCACCGAACTCCTGATAGTAGTTGGTGACGATCAGGGGACGTTCTCCCACGCTCTCCTCTATGCGCCGCAGCCAGGTGGCGGAGATCGGTTCGGCGCCCTCTGGGTAGACGTATTTCACCTCCACATCGGGTCGCACCCCTTCGCTGTATTGCAGATACCAGAGGGGAGTGGCCCAGTGCCAGTTGGCCAGGACCAGTGAGCCAGAGGGAGCGTTGGACATCACGCTTTCTGCATATTGCCGCGCCGAGCGGTCCTCCCTCAGCCAGGCGAAGCTGGGGTAATGATCCATCAGTTGTAGGATGCCCAGCAATAGGATAAGGGATACCAGGACAGCGTTCAGAGCCTGGAATCGTCTCCACCGTTGCAAGACTCCAGCCATGTAGCCAACGAGGATGGCGACGGGCACGTAGGTGGGTATTAGATATTCCACCGTTTCCGGGGCGCGATAGGTGATGGCGATAACAGCCTGAACGGCTATGGCCCCACCGCAGAGGAGCAGAAGCCGCCAATCTTTGCCCAGCATGATCAGGATCCCCACGGCAGCAGCCACGAGCAGCCCCAGGCCAAACTGGAAGTCCAGGATATTGGTCAGCACCTTGAATCGTTCGAGCAGGAGGCCGGATGTGGCAAAGTAGAACATGTCGCCCCGGAAGCCCCGCGCCAGGACGTGGTTCAAGAATCCCGCCGGGGTAGCGATGTCGGACGGGCCAAAGGGAGCGCCCAGGATCCCCCGGATGGGAAGATAGAGGAGCACACTCAGTGAGAGCAGGAAGGCCAAGAGAGGCTTCAGAAGGCAGGAGGCAGGATGCAAGATGCAGGATGCAAGATGCAGGAGGCAGGAGGCAGGAGGCAAGGCAGAACGAGCTCTGGTAAACGATCGGTTTTCGAGTTCGGTCACCAACAGAAAGGCCATGAAAGGGAGGATGAGGAAAACCAGGGAGCCGTGGTGGGTGATCCCCAGCCCGAAGGCTAGCGCAAACAAAATAAGGTAAGCTCCCCTCTCTCGAAGGGAGGGGTTGGGGGAGGGTGGGTCCTCTTTGATCGCCGAGGTCTCTGACCGAGACGGAGCGGGCTCGGTCGGGAGACCTTCGCCCAACGTCGGGAGACCTTCGCCCATCATGGGGGTGTCATTGCGAGTTTTCCATGACGCATCGCGCCATCCGTAGGGGACAGAAACCACCGCCCATCCTGTCATTGCGAAGGCGCGGGGTTTGCGCCTGAAGCAATCTCCAGCTTGCGACGTAGGGGATTGCTTCGCTTCGCTCGCAATGACAGGTGGAAGTTTCTGGGTAGCGGAGCGACGAAGCAATCCCCACCATTGCCTGGATTTGATGGTGGGAGATTGCTTCGCTTCGCTCGCAATGACATGTGTCCGGCAAGATTCTCGTGAATCGCACAAATGCCGCCGGGTAACAAGATAACTGACGAGGGCGAACAGCATGAGGGCCGCGAAAAACGCCGTCAGGCTGCGGACGTTGGCCGTTGTAGCCTGCGCCCAGAAGGTGGTGGACGTGCCCAGGGCCAAAGCGCCCACCACGCCCCCTAAAGCTGAGCCGGTCACACGGCGTACAGTGCAACTCACCACAGCCAGAGTGAGGGCAGCGAAAAAGGCCGACATCAGGTTGACCCTGTAGGCTATGTCGCCGACGGGGATCAGGGTGAAGAGCTTGCCCAGCATGGTGTAGAGGGGGAATCCGGGCGGGTGGGCAATGCCCAGCACATCGGCCACGAATTGAAACTCGCCACTGTTGGACGGCAGGACAGTGGGGGCCAGAGTGTGCACATACAGGGCGAGGCTCAGGACGAATACGATGGAATCCACAGGGAAGGATCGCTTGCTCTTGAAGTTGGCGATGAGCAGGGCGGTCACGGCCACGAAGGCCACCGACCAGGCGAGCGTAGGCTCGATGCGAGGATACAAGACATAGGCATACAGCATCGCCAAGGGAGCCAACTTCAGGCCACGGCGCTTCCCAAAAGCGACGAGGCCCACACCGACAACGCTGCACGCTATGATCAGAGCCAACGAAGCCAGCCAGGACCAGGTTACCGTCGTCGCCTCGGTGATGACCCGGCTGAGGCATAACCCCAAACCAAGACCCAGGAGCGCCGAGCTAAAGCTCGGCGTTGAAAGAACAAAGCCCCCTTCGGGGGCCAGATTACAGCCCGAAGGGCTTTGTTCTCTCAGCCCGGAGCTTTTAGCTCCGGGCGGGCAAGTTTCACCATTACCCATCCCTGGCAACCACCTTTCGATAAACAGCCAATGTCTCCTGGGCCATTTGCTCCCCACTGAACTTGGCGGCCTGGGCCAAGGCCCTCTGCCGCAGCTCAGCCCTGAGAGCGTCATCAGCCCAAAGCGCCCCCATGGCTTCAGCCAGGGCCTCCACGTCGGTGGGCTCGACCAGCATCCCCCCCTCGCCCACCACCTCCGGCAACGACGAACAGTTGGAGACGATGACGGGAGTGCCACAGGCCATCGCCTCCAGAGGCGGCAAACCGAACCCCTCGTAGAGGGAAGGGAACACAAAAGCCACTGCCCCACTGAAAAGAGCCGGCTTGTCCTCCTCGGGCACCCAGGCGGTGAAGATCACCTTCTCCTCTACCCCCAATTCCCCGGCCAGGCGGCCAGGGTCTGGAAATAGTGGGCTATCTCGTGCGGGCAACTGGCCAGCAATGACCAGCCTGGCCAGCGGCTGTCTATGGACCAGCAGCGCAAAGGCCCTGAGCAAAGTAGAGAGGTTCTTACGTTGGTCGAAGCCGCCCAGATAGAGAAGGTACCGCTCTGGCAGGGCATACTTCTGGCAGACGACCGCCAGTTGGGCCTCGTCCTCCACAGGCTGAAAAACGTCTCCTGCCGCCTCGTAGGTGACGTGGACCCGTTCTGGCGGGATGTGAAGACAGCGCACGATGTCCCTCTGGGAGGCCAGGGAAACGGTGATGACGGCCTCGGCCTTTCGGGCTGCGGCGGCTACTAATCGAGTGTATAACCGCACCAGGAGTGAACCACGGTAGGCGGGCAGGATGAGAGGGATGAGGTCGTGGACGGTGACCACGGTGGGCACAGTCGGGAAGAGTGGCGAGGCAAAGTAGGGAACGTGGGCCAGGTCCAGGTGGCGACAGACGCGGGGGAAAGAGACTTGCTCGAACCAGAGCTTGGCCGGGTTGGAAATTGGGTATTGGATATTGGATGTCGGAGGGGCTGGGCCTGGGCTGAATGGAAGGTATTCGTTCGTTGGATCTACCTTCGTCAGCGCTTCTAGCAGATTTTGCGTGTACTGGCCGCTGCCTGTGTCAGGGCGTCCCAAGAACAGGGCGTTGATCCCTATGCGCATTTTTGAAGTACTCCACTGTCCTCCTCAGCCCCTCGTCCAATCCAACCCGTGGCCCCCAGCCCAACTCCTGCCGAGCCTTGCTGGCCTCCAGGTAGATTTTGAACACCTCGCCCAGCCTGGGAGGGCCGTGGACGGCCTCTCTCCCGTAGCCGGTGATCTCCTTCAGCCTGGCGAAGATCTCGTTTATGGAGGTACCAACCCCCCAGCCGAGGTTGTAGACCTGGTTATCGCCTGTCTCCATAGCCTTGATGTTAGCCTCCACGACGTCGCCGACGTAGACGAAGTCGCGCTCCTGCTCGCCGCTGCCGTTGATAACCGGTTGGCCGCCGTGCAGCATCTGGCCGGTGAAGATGGCCACCACGCCGGCCTCACCGTAGGGGTCCTGGCGGGGTCCGTAGACGTTAGGATAGCGTAGGCTGATGTAGCGCAACCCGTAGTTGACGCCGTAGAGGTGGAGGTAGTGCTCCACGAAGTGCTTGCTGGCCCCGTAGGGATCGAGGGGGTTGATGGGGTGAGCCTCGTCGGCAGGAAGATACTCCGGCTCGCCGTAAACCGCCCCGCCGGTGGAGGCGTAGATGAACTTGGCGATTTCGTACTTGCGGCTCAACTCCAGCAGGTTGAGCGAGCCGATGACGTTGACCTCGGCGTAGAGGACGGGCTTTTCCATGGATTCGCGCACGTTGGCCCGCGCCGCCTGGTGGTTGACGATCTCAGGCCGCTCAGCGGCGAAGACCTCTGCCAGGCGCTGAGCGTCGCGGATGTCGAGGTGATAGAACGTCGCTTGCGGGTTGAGGTGCTCCCTCTTGCCCGTGGAGAGGTCGTCCACCACCGCCACCTCGTGCCCCCTTTCGATTAAAGCATCTACCACGTGAGAGCCGATGAAGCCTGCGCCCCCGGTAACCAGAATTCGCATTGCCACTCCCCTTTCGAGCTTTATCCCTTGCAAGGTTTCGCGGCTATTATACCCCTTCCCGGCGAATTCTCCAAATCAGAACATCGGATGGGCAGGATCAACGGATCAAACAGCTTGGGCTGAGTAGTCACCATGCCCCAGCGGGAAACCATGAAAACAGCCCTCAACAAGCTGAAGACCCCGGTGTCCCGAACTTGTTCGGGCTATTCGCAGGACAGAAATCCGCCCATCCCGCGAATCCCTGTTCTAAACCGTTCCCTCACCTGCGCCGGCGAGGCCGTGCCGGTGGTGCCGATCTGCTGGATGGTGATGGAGGCCACGATGTTGCCCAGCAGGGCCGCCTCCTCAGGCTCGGCGCCGCTGGCCAGCGCCGACACAAGGCCAGCCATCACGCTGTCGCCCGCCCCGACGATGTCTGTTTCGCCCTGCACCGGCACGGCCGGAACGTGTTGACAGCCCTTTTCGGTGAACAGGAAGATGCCCTGCGATCCAGCGGTGAGGAAGACCGGTTTCTGGTTGCGACGGAATAGCTCTGCGCCGCACTCCTGGGCCGCCTCCAGGGTGAACTCGTCTTTCCAGTCCGGCCGCACGGCCAGGGTCGCCTCGCGCCGGTTGGGCTTGATGATCACCTGCCGAAACAGCCCGATGCGCTGGCGCGAGTCGGCGGCGAAGATCTTGTCGGGATGGGCCAGGGCCAGGCGCCCGATCTCCTCCCTCACCCGGTCGGTGATCACGCCGCAGTTGTGCTCTGGCACCTGATCGGCAACGACCACCGCGTCCACTTCGGGCAGCAGTCCCCGCAGACGGGCGATGACCTGCTCCTCCACTTCCACCGGTAATGGAGAGCGGTTCTTGATGTCCAGCCGGTTGATCTCATGCTCGCAACCGTCGGGTTCCCGCACCATCGGCTTGGTGTACGTCGGGGTGAAGAGATCAGCACGTTCGATGAGCGGCTCGATGTCCACCCCCCTCTCCGCCAGGCCCCGCCTGAGCTCATAGCCCTCGCCGTCATCGCCGATGACGCCCAGCGCAGTGACCCTGACCCCCAAAGCCCGCAGGTTGGAGGTGACCGTCCCGGCCGCGCCGGGGCTGCAGCGGACATCAACCACCTGGTAGGCCTCCAGACCTGTTTCCAGCGAGACCTCGCTGAGCCGACGGTCAATGACCAGGTACTTGTCGAGAAAGAAGTCGCCCACGACCAATACGTGGATGTGAGGGAAGCGGCCTAGCAGTTCGTTGAGGCGTTGTTCGTTCATTTGCCCTGAGGCAGGGACTGGTGATCAGGGATCAGGGACAAGGCTTTCCTCTTCCCTTGTCACTTGTCCCTGATCCCTTATCACTAATTTATACAGATTCGGCAGCGTGACGCGGTGATCACCCTTGACATAGAAGCTCTCGCCACCGTCCTGGACGGTGCGCACCAGGAGGGTTTTGTAGGGTCGGAAGTAGTAGCGCGGGTCGGATTTAGACGCTTCGTGGCGATAGTCGGGGCCGAGGTCCACCAGGTCGAAGACGGCGGTGGTGAAGCGATTGATGCGCCGCCCTTCCTGGTGGGCCACGTTGCGGGCCATGGTCAGCGCCTTGAGGAAGACCTCCGGCCCCATCACCGCTGTGCCGAAGTTCAGGAGCACCCCGCCCTGCAGCCTGGAGACGCTGTGCGCCAGGATCAGGAAATCGCGGTAGGAGGTCTCGCCCAGGGCCGCGCCATCGCAGTTGGGGTGCTCGTGGATGATGTCGTAGCCGATGCCCACGTGCACCGTCACCGGCACCTGCAGTCGGTAGCCTGCCGCCAGGATGCTCACCTGGCGATGTGGTAGTTGCCCCTCCTCGATCATCCGCCCCACCGCCTCGCCTAGCCCTAGCCCCTCGCGTGCTCCCTGCTGGATGACCTGGTTGATGCGGCCGGTCTCGCGCCACAGTCCGAAATGGCCCTCGGTGACATAGCGGGCCACACTCTCGGTGGTGGCTCCGATGAGAGCCAGCTCGAAGTCGTGGATGGGGCCGGCGCCGTTCATGCCCACGTGGGTGACGATCCCTCGCTCCATCAGGTCAATCACGAAGCGCGACAGGCCGCACTTGATGACATGCGCGCCCATCATCAGGATCACCGGAGCCCCGGCCCGATGCGCCCACGTCACACGCTCAGCCACCTGGGCCAGGTTGGGGTCATCGAACGGCGGCCCGGGGGCATCCAGGGGAAGCACGTCAGCCAGGGTCATGTCGTGCTGGCGCTCAGCAAGAGGTTTGAGTTTTAGGCGATGGCGGTCGAAGATAGGATATGGCATGTGAGCACTCCTGGGATCAGGAACAAGTGACAAGGGACCAGGGATCAGGGACCAGGTTATCCTTGTCACTGGTCCCTGGTCCCTGGTCCCTTGTCCCTTATCCCTTGTCCCTTATCCCTTGTCCCTAATCCCTTGTCCCTTGCTTCCCTCGTCAAATAGATAAGCTACCAACTGCTCGTGCTCCCGAAAATCCGGCACGATGATGTCGGCGCCAGCCTGGATCAATCGCCGCCGTTTCCACTCGTTGATCCCACAGCGGGTAGCCTCGTCGGAAGCGACCCCCACGGCGATGCCGCCTGCGGCCTTGGTATCCTCGATCTCGACGTAGCCATCGCCAAAGGTCACCAATTCGGGGCCGCTCAAATGGTTGTCGTTGAGGATGCCCTCAATGACCATCCTCTTTGAGTAACGTTTGTAGTCGTCCAGCGCGCCGTAGATGCCGGCGAAGTAGGGTGTGAGGCCCAGGGCGGCGGCCTCGTCGAGGACGTAGGGCTCGTCGGTGCCCGAGGCCAGGTAGCAGGTCACGTCCCGGGCGCGCATGGCAGTGATCATCGCCGGTGCGCCGGGCACCATCATCTCTTGCGGCTCGATCTCGCCGTTCTTCAGCCCAGCCACGCGCCCCTCAATGTGCTTCCACAGCCGGTCGAGGTACATCCATTTGTACTCCAGGGGATCCAGCGGCTCTCCCCCCCGCTGGCGCACCTCCTGGCAGAGCTGGATCATCTGGTAGATGGTCTGCTTGCCCGTCAGCCGATCCACATAGTCTGTCACGACGGCGTAAAGCTCCTCCTCGCTTTGGTGGTGCGGAGTCTGCAGGAGGATCTCGACCATCATGGGGATCATCACCCCCTGCCACCCTTCCCGGATCAGGGAAACGGTGCCATCGAAATCGAACAGCGCGTGACGGATGTATCCCCGCTCGATGTGGGGGTTGATGATTTCAATATGCATGTCGTTAAACAGTTTCATGGCCTGCCGAACCCACTACTGAGCTTTCCGGGCCACTAACGCACCCTTTTCTTCGGCGGAGAGGAAGGCAATGGTCAGGGCGTTGCGTTGGGCCTGGTGTGTATGCTCGGCTGTCAGACCCGCCGCCGGCGCAGCTATCTCGTATTCGTGGCGCAGGTCAATGCCGCTCACCCCCGGATCGTCGGTGTTGATCGTCGCCAGCAATCCCCGCTCCAGAAAAGTTCGCAACGGATGGCTGGCATAATCAGGCACGGTGCTGGTCTGCACGTTGCTGGTCAGGCTCGACTCGATACCGATCTGGTGCTCCGCCAGGTGGTCCAACAACGCCGGGTCCTCGATAGCCCGAACGGCGTGGCCGATGCGCCTGGCCTCCAAATCACACACGGCTTGCCAGACGCTTTCCGGCCCTGTGATTTCGCCCGCGTGGATCGTCACCCGCCAACCAGCATCCCGCGCTTTTCGCACGTGCTCCACAAACAGGTCCCCCGGACAGTTCGCTTCATCCCCCGCCAGGTCGAGGGCCACCAACCGATCACGGTGCTGCAGCAGGGCCTCCAACTCCTTCCAGGCCACGTCCGGCCCATAGGTGCGGCTGAGAATCCCGATCAGGTTCGCTTTGACCCCAAAGTCTCGGGCGCCTGCCTCCACGCCATCGGCCACGGCTTCCACCACCCCCATCGGATCCAGGCCGCTGGATTCGGCCATGAACCACGGGCTGAAGCGCAGTTCTACGTAATCGAGGCCCTCGCGTTGGGCATCCTCGACGTTCTCGTACGCCACCCGGCGGCAGGCGGCGTAGTCCACCAGCACCGCCATCATCCACTCAAACTTGGCGATAAAGGCCATGACGCCGGGTTGGGGGGTCGTGACCTGGACGTGAGGGCGTAGCCCTTCCACATCCCAGGCCGGCAACGGCAGATTGTGCTGACGCCCCAGATCCAGGATAGTTTCCAGGCGCACGTTGCCATCTAGATGACGATGCAGGTCAATCAGTGGGAAGGTAGGATCAATCATGGTAGTCTTATCCTTGATCAAGTGCTGATCTGATCTTCCGCCAGGGCGATGGCTCCCCACAGGGGCGCGTCGTCGCCCAGGGCCGCGGGCACGATGTCAAAGTGAACCCCTGGTAGGGCCGTCTGGCAGGCAGTGCGGCGCACCACCTCCCAAAAGCGCTGGCCTGCTTTGGTCACGCCGCCGCCCAACACGAAGCACCTCGGGTTCACCAGGTTGGCCGCGTTGCCGATGCCCACCCCCAGCGCCCAGGCCGCGACTTCCAACGCCTCCCAGGCCAGGCCGTCTCCCTGGGCTGCTGCCTGAGCTACCAGCCTGGCAGTCATAGCGTTCAGGTCACCTCCAGCCAAAGCGCGCAGGATGCGGCCCCGGCCTGGTTGCTCCTCCAGCCATTCGCGAGCCCGTTGCGCGATGCACGGCCCCGAGGCCAGCCGCTCGACGCAACCCCACTTGCCGCACAGGCAGAGCGGGCCGTCCGGGTCCACCACGGTGTGCCCGATCTCGCCGGCCATCCCGTCTGCGCCACGCCAGGGCTGGCCATTCAGAATCCAGCCCCCGCCGACGCCGGTGCTAACGGTGATGTACATCAGGCTGTCGTAGCCCTGGCCGGCGCCAAAGCGATGCTCGCCCAGAGCTCCCGCGTTGGCGTCGTTGTCCACCGCAGCAGGGACGCCGAACCGATCTTGCAGCCAGTCGCGTAGAGGGAAATTCTCCCAGCCAGGCACGTGGTGAGACAGGAGCACCAGGCCCCGCGTCCAGTCCACCGGCCCGCCAAAACTGACCCCCACCGCAAGGAGCAGAGGAGCAGAGGAGCAGGGGAGCAGGGGAGATTCCCCCTTGCCCCCATGCGACCGTGCGACCTTCACCAGAGGGACCTCGGCTGTGACCAGCAAGTCTCCGGCCAGCTCCATCATGATCTCCAGGTCGCTCTGAGCGTTGCTGCCGGGCGGTGAAGGGATCACCCTATGGGCCCGCCATTGGCGCTCGCCGGAGGCGGCCAGTCCCGCCGTCAGCTTGGTGCCGCCGAAATCCAGGGCCAGCAGAAGCCGTTCTCGCTCCACCTTTACTCCATCCCCTGGCGTATGGTAACGAAGATGGTGTGCAAAACCACCCACTGGCCGTCCTCCGCGTGCTGCATGGCGTCGGGATGTTGGGAATCAGTGGGCACGATCACGCACACGTCCACCTTGTCTTTGAGCCTGCCGCCTTCGAAGCCCGTGATGCCGATGGTGGTGAGGCCGTGTTCCCGCGCCACGTCCATCGCTCGCAGCACGTTGGGCGAATTGCCGCTGGAACTGATGGCCATGGCCACATCGCCTGGTTCGGCCAGCGAAGCCAGCGGCTCGGCAAAGACCGTCTCGTAGCCAAAGTCGTTGGCGTAGGCGGTCAGCAGCGGGACGTTGTCGTTCAGGGACATCACCTTGAAGCGCGGCTGGCCCTCCTGCACCGTGCCCTTGCCCAAATCAGTGGCAAAATGCGAAGCCATGGCCGCGCTGCCGCCGTTGCCAAAGACAAAGATCCGCCTCCCCTCGGTTCGGGCCTGGGTCAGGATGTCAATGACGCGAGCGATCTCCGCCTGGGGCAGGTTTTGCACCATCCGGCCTATCTCGTCGAGGTATTGTTGGACATATTCCACTTTATTCGTTCCTTTCCCCATTCACTGTAGTCCTGTCAATTATACCACAGACACCCCACAAAACAAAAAGGGCATCCAGAGATGCCCCATTAGTCCGTTGAATTCTCCCCGTCCGTTGTCCCTCTCGGTGCCCCTTTACCCTTTCAGCGACCCGGCCAGCAGGCCGCGCATGAAGTAGCGTCCCAGGAACATGTACACCAGCAGGGTGGGCAGGGCGGCGATGAGCGCCCCGGCCATCTGCACGTTCCATTCGACGATGTAGCTGCCGGCCAGGTTGTTCAACCCTACGGTGAGGGGCTGGATTCTGGGGTTTTGGGCTATAGTGACGGCGAACAGGAAATCGTTCCAGATGGAGGTGAACTGCCAGATCATCACCACCACGAAGCCGGGCATGGATAATGGGAACAGAACATGGCGGTAGATGCCGAAGATAGTCGCCCCGTCAATCTTGGCTGCCTCGACCAATTCGGTGGGCACGGTGGCATAGTAGTTGCGGAAGATCAGGGTAGTGATAGGGATGCCATAGACCACGTGGACAAAGATCAGGCCGGGGATGCTGCCGTACAACCCCATCTTGTATAGCACCTGTACCAGTGGGATGAGGATGCTCTGGTAGGGGATGAACATCCCAAAGAGAAGCAGCGTGAAGAGCACGTCCGAGCCACGGAACTTCCACTTGGAGAGCACGTAGCCGTTTATCGAGCCCAGCACGGCCGAGATGAGCGTAGCTGGGATGGTGAGGTAGACGCTGTTGAAGAAGTTCGAGGAAATTCCCTCAAAGCCGAAGCCGCCAAACCAGGCCTTTTCGAAGCTGTCGAGGTGCAGCCCCACCGGCAGGTCCCACATGCGATACAGACTGACCTCGGCGAAGCTCTTCAGGCCGGTGATGACCAGCACGTAAACAGGCATCAGGTAGAAGGCGGCGAAAGCAATCAGGATGGCGTAGATCAACAGGCGTGGCCAGCGCGTCCGAAGGGTTTTCGCGGTCATACCTCAGCCTCCTTGCGAAGGCTATACGCCAGATATGGAACGATGAGGACGCCCACCATCACCAACAGGATAGTGGCGATGGAAGCCCCCTGAGCGAAACGATTAGCCTGGAAAGTGGTATCCCACATGAAGTAGGCTGGCACGTCGCAGGAGAAGCCGATGCCGGGGCCAGTCATGGCCACGATCAGGTCGTAGATCTTGAGGGCGATGTGCCCCAGGACGATGATGGCACCGAGGGTGATAGGGCGCAGGAGAGGGACGATGACGTGCCAGAGAATCTGCACCTCGCTGGCCCCGTCCACCCGCGCTGCCTCCCGCAGCTCCTCAGGAATGCCCCGCAGGCCGGCCAGGTACATGGCCATCACGTAGCCAGACATCTGCCAGACGGCGGCGATGGCCACCGCCTTGATGCCTATCTTGGGATCGGTGAACCAACCGGTCTTGAGGAACCCCAATCCTACCGTGTCGAAGAGCAAGTTGACCCCTGTGCTGCCCATTTCAGCGCTGCCGGGGTTGAGCAGCCAGCGCCAGGCCACGCCGGTAACGATGAAGGAGACGGCCATGGGGAACAGGTAAATGCTGCGGAAGAGGTTTTCGCCCTTGATGCGTTGGTCGAGCAGGAAGGCTAGCAGGAAACCGATGGCCAGACACGAAATGAGGAACAACACGGTAAAGACAACCATGTTCCGCATGTCTATCTGGAAGCGTCGGTTGGCAAACAGCGTCTGGTAGTTGCGCAGGCCGGCCAGGGAGAAATCGGGGAGCAGCTTGTTCCATTTGGTGAACGAGACAAAGCCGGTGAAACCGATGAAGCCGTACACGAAGACGGCGATAGCGATGACTGAGGGGAGGATCAACAGAATTGGGATAATTCGCTCCCGGTCCCAACGTCGCATTCAACTCCTCCTAAATGTGGAGTGAGGCAGCCCGACTGGGCCGGGCTGCCTCACTTGCTCCATTCGAGGAAAGGTTACTTGCAGGTCCCAGCTTCCACGCACGCCTGCTGCAGCATAGCCTGGGTGCCGGCCACGTCCCCACTGGTGACGAAGAGAACGATGGCATCCTTGAAATCGGTGACCCAGGACTCGATGGCCGCCGCGCCGTGGACCGGGCTGGGCACGATGGCGTCGCTGGCCCAGTCCGCCATAGCCGACTGCAGGTACTCGTTGAACAGCTTGGGATCGCAGTCGGTGCGGGCGCAGATAGAGCCCTTCCTGGGGTTGAAGGCCTCCTGGCCCTCCTTGGAGCCGCAGACCTTGACCCAGGCGATGGCATTGTCGCGGTTCGGGGCCTTCTTCGGCAGGGAGAAGCTATCCGACAGGGCCACGAAAATGCCCTTGCTGCCCGGCGATGGTGCCCAGCCGTAGCCAGTGTAGCCCTGGGCCTCGAACCAGCCGTTGGCCCAGTCGCCCATGATCATCATGGCGCCCTTTTTGCCAACGAGGTAGTGCCCCGCGCCGTCCCAACTGAGGGCCGGATGGTCGGTGTTGACGTAGGTGAGCATCCTCTTGAAGTTCTCCAGTGCCTGGGCCACGCAACCATCGGTCCACTGAACCGCGCCGGTCCACAGGCCGCTGTATTTCTCGGCCCCACACGTGCCCGCCAGCACATCCTCGAAGACGTGGGGGGCCTCCCAACCGCCGCTGGTGCCCATGACGAACGGCACGACGCCCTTGGCCTTCAAGGCATCCGCCACGGCCCAGAACTCGTCCCAGGTGGTGGGCGGGGTCAGGCCGGCGTCGGCGAAGATGGACTTGTCGTACCAGAGGACGTTGGAGCGGTGGATGTTGACCGGGACCCCCCAGTAGTGGCCCTTGTATTCGAGGAGGGTGAGCAGGTCGGCGGGGAAGACCTTCTCCAACCCCTCGGAGGCGAAGATGTCGTCCATGGGCTCCAGGTAGGTCTCCGGGTCGTAGCCCTCGACCTCCAGGCCGGCGTGGAGCTGGAAGGTATCGGGCGGGTCGCCAGCGATCAGGCGGGTCTTGAGCACGGGCCTGAACACGAAGCCCGCCCCGCCGGCCACGGTGGCGTTGACGATCTGGACGTCAGGGTACTTTGAGCCGTAGATATTGAACAGCCCCGTGAGCCCCTCGGCCTCGCCACCCGCCGTCCACCAACTGGCCACCACGAGCTGCCCCTTGGCGCGCTTGCCGAACAATAGCTCAGGCTTGGTAGGGCTATAGGCGGCCATGAAAGCCTTAGCGGTCTCGGCGCTAGGGATCAGGAGCTTCCATCCTGGATGGATCAGGTCGGCGTTCCTGATGTAGGCAAAGGTCGCATCTTCGATGTTCTTCTGGTTGGTGGAAGCCATGATGGCTGGCCAGGCGGTGCCGGAACCGAGGTACTTCTCGGCCAGGGCCCACAAGGTATCGCCCAGCTTGATGGTGTAGGTCGTCTCCGCCTGAGCTTGCGGCGCAGCACTGACCACCCCTACCATGGCCAGCACCATAGCCAGCACCACAACCAAATTGATAAGTGTTCTCCTAAACATTTGTTAGTTCCTCCTTGAGTTTTGATAATAATTCGGTGGATAATCCTAATTTAATGCGATAGACATCCCTCCTTTCTGCTGCTTGTCGTCTGGTACTGCAGGGCACTTCAGCACTAATTTGACCCATTCCTAACCTACCTGAACGGAAAGGGTGACTACAAGAATTGCCCCTCGCCTTATCCAGGTGAAAACGTAACGCCGATAGGTAGTGGCATCAGTGCGTGCCTCTGTCCATCTCCTCCATGATGAGCATCTGGCCCCTCTTGATGATCCCCGCGGCCTTCTGGCGCTCCTTGAGCTCCGGCGAGTCCATCCAGGCCTGTATCTGCTCCGCGCTCTTCTGCACCGAGAGTACGGTCACGGTGCTGGGATCATCCACGTTGCGGAACACCTGGAACGAGATTTCGCCGGCTGCCTTGCGCTGCTCAATGCTCGCGTCATACCCTTCCTTCCACCGCTCGTAGTCCTCGACCTTGAATCCAACATGCAGATGTGTGACCATCAGACGTGCCTCCTCTCTCCTATTTGGTCTAGGTTTCTGGAAACAATGCGCGTAAATTTATCCGAACCAGGTATTCCGCTGCTCATCACTCCCTTCCCAGTATCGCTGGCTCCGCCGTTTGGCGATGATTGCCGTCTCGACCGATGAACCAGGCCATGTTTACGGAAATCCTAACCGGTTCCACACCTGCAAATAAGTATAACGTCTCAGCTAGCTGGCGCAGCGGAAGCCGATGTCGTCGTTGGCTGCGGTCACGGAGCTGGCACTCCGCTCGGTAGTGCGCACCTGTTGCTTGTCGCTGAACCAACCACCTCCTCGGATCACGCGGTACTTCTCGCCAAAGTATTGGGCCTCGGAATCGCCGCCCGGATACCCCGGATACGGCTTGAACCAATCAGCCGTCCATTCGGCCACGTTGCCCGCCATGTCCATCACCCCGTAGGGACTGGCCCCGTCCGGGAAGCTCCCCACAATGGTGGTCCCTCGGTAACCAGCCTCCTTGGTGTTGGCCTTGTTCTCAGCCCAATTGTTACCCCAGGGGTAGACGAACGCCTCGGTGCCCCGAGCCGCCTTCTCCCACTCTGCCTCGGTAGGCAGCCTCTTCTCTGCCCACTCGCAGAAAGCCTTGGCATCGTTCCAGCTCACCTTCACCACAGGGTAATTGGGCTTGTCTTTGGCCCAGTATCGCCAAGACGTGTCACGCGCCTTCTCCGCATCGGTGACGTAGCCCGTCTCCTCCACGAACCTTGCAAACTGCTCATTGGTCACCTCAAACCGATCAATCTCAAAGGCCTCAACGAAGACCGTGTGCGGTGGACGCTCGATCTTATTTCCGCTCCCCATGGTGAACTCCCCGGCGGGGATGGCGATCATGGGTACCTCCACCATTGCGGGAGGCGGTGTAGGTGTGGCCGTCGGCTCAACCGGGGCTTCGGTAGCTACCTCCGTAGGCACAGGAGTAGGGGGAACCGGGGTATAGGTCGGCGTTGGCGGGTGCGGCCTCGGTGTGGGAGTGGGCAAGATCTCGATTACCGCGGGCATCGTAGGCGACGGGCTGTGTTCAACGGTCTCCACTTCTGGAGAAGGCTCTGGGGCAGCCCTGCAGCTAACGACCAAAGCAATGAGCACGAGCATCCAAATCCAGGAAAGTCTCTTCATCACTGGCACTCCTTTCAATATCGAAGCTCGGAATAGTGGTAGTTTGAGCACTATTATATACTTCAATTTCTGACTTGTCAAATACACTAAGCCAGTTTGTGACGCTCATCAGCCTCAGCGACGATTTCCTCAAGCCTGGCTTCCACCTCGGCGGGGATGGGCAGCGGCCGATGTTGATCGAGGATGTCTTTCACCCTGGACCGCACCCGCTCGGCCATGGTCTTCTTACCGCTGGCCTCCCAACCCCGCCGCATCTGCCGGTCCATCAGAGTTGGGAACCATACCTCTTTCCTAAAATGCTGGCGGGTGTGCTCCTGGGTCAGGTAGTGGCCACCAGGTCCCACCTGCTCGATGACGTCCACCGCCAGGGTCTCGGGCGTAACTGTGATACCCCCCAGGATACGCTTGGCCATGCCGATGGCCTCGTTGGACATCACCAGCATGTCGAACGAACCTATCAGCCCTGATTCCAGGTAGCCCACGTCGTGGATCAGATTGGCCCCCGACAGGGCGGCGATAGTCACCGACATGGCGGCCTCGATGGCCGCCTGCTGGTCGAGGACTTTAGCATCGGAGCAGCCCGCGGTGGAGAACATGGGCAGCCCCAGCCACTTGGCAACGTCGGTCATGGCCGCGCTGATCAGAGCCAGCTCCGGCGCGCCGTAGGACAGGATAGACGTGGCCATGTCCATGGTGGACACGACTCCGCCGATGATGACCGCCGCCCCCTTGCGCTTGAGCTGGGCCAGGACCACGCCCACCAGACATTCGGCCAGGCACTGCACCATCGCACCAGCCAGCGTCACCGGTCCAGTGGCGCCGCACATCATGCCGGGGGTGTAGATAGCCGGGATGCACATTTCCGCCGCATACAGGATCTTCTCCACCGCCTCGACCGAATGGGTCAGAGGGGAACTGGGCTCGATGTAGACGATGCAGAGGGGAACCTTGGCGAACTCCTCCGGCCCGCCCAACACTTCACAGGCCATGCGGTACTGATCGGCCAGCCCCTCCCTGTCTACGGTGGTGATGACCAGCGGCTTGGAGGTGCCACGCATCATGGCCAGGAACTGATGACGGTCGTAGGTGTGGGCAGGCACGCCAGAGGTCAAACCCAGCGACATGTGAAAGTCAATGTGGGGCAACGCGTCAGTGATCCTGGCCGCGTTGTAGATGTCCTCATAGGTGTACTTGCGCACCTCGTCGGTGTAGGGGTCTACGAGGGAAGGACAATCGGAACCGGTGCCGAAGCAGATCTTGTCCTTCTCCAGGACGATACGCTGGCGGCGGTCCCGCCCGGCGACGACGATCCGCTCCGGCGTCGTGTTCAGCGCCTCCTTGACCAGCCAGGATGGAATGCGAACCAAATCTTTATCGCTGACCAGGCAGCCGGCATCGCGCAGCAGAGCCAGCCCTTCTTCCCCGTAAACCCGCGTCCCCACCCGCTCCAGGACATCCAGGGCGGCGTGGAAAATCTCCTCGATCTGATCGTCGGACAGTACACTAAACTGCGTTGTGGCGTTCACCTGGTAGTTTGCTTTCATGTCATCATCCTCCTGAGGACTTTGAAACGTGAAACGTCAAACGTCAAACGTGAAGCGTGATTTCTGCGTCGGTCTCTCACGCATCACGCTTCACGCTTCACGCTTCACGCATCACGCATCACGTATCACGGCCTCACGTATGGCCGCGATGTGGGCCGGCGAGGAGCCGCAACAGGCACCGACGATGCTGGCGCCCAGTTCTACGTAGCGAAGAGCCAGCTCAGCCATCCTCTGCGGTGTGGCGTCGTACACCACCTGCCGCTTGACCATGTGGGGGATGCCCGCGTTGGGCTTGGCGATCAGGTAGGCGTCGGGCGCAGCCTGGCGCATCTGGGGCAGGAGGTCCAGCAGTTCCTCGGGCGCGTGGCCGCAGTTAGCGCCGATGGCTGGCACTCCCAACTCTGCCATCGCCTCCGCCGCCTGGGCCGGGCTGACTCCCATGCTGGTGCGGCCATGGGTATCGAAGCTGAAGGTGCAGAAGACAGGCAGATCGCACGCCTGCCGCGCCCCTTCGATGGCGGCCTTCGCCTCGTTCAGGTCGCTCATGGTCTCGATGTAGATGCAATCCGCGCCCCCCGCCGCCAGTGCCTGGGCCTGCTCGGCGAACAGCTCAACGGCGGCCTGGTAGGTCAACGAGCCGATGGGGGCCATCATCTCGCCCGTAGGGCCGATGTCCCCGCCGACGTAGAGGTCATCGCCGGCCACCCGGCGGGCCAGCTCGGCAGCGCGGGTGTTGATCTCAGACACCTGCACGTCGAGGCCGGCCTTTCCTTCGTTTGCCCCGTTCGCTTCGCTCAGGGCAAGGCTCAGGACATGCTTCAGCCGCGCCCGCGTGCCGCCGAAGGTGGAGGTGAGGATGAGCTGGGAGCCCGCTTCTACATAGGCGCGGTGCAATTTCATGATCTCCTCGGGCCGCTCCAGCACCCACGCCTCGCCCGGCGTCCCCGTGGGCAGCCCGGCCGCCTGCAGCATCGTGCCCGTCGCGCCGTCGGCGATGAGAACCTCGCCTGAGGCCAGTCGTTGCAAGATTGGTAATCGCATTGTTCTCACTCCTTAACGTATTGCGTATTTCGTATTCCGTCACACAACACGCACTACGCAATACGCACTACGCAATACGTCACGCCTTCACTAACCCCTTAACCACCTCAACCGCCTCAGTCGCGTTCTCGGCGTAGGCATCGGCCCCGATCTCCTCGGCCCATTCGGGGCTGGTAGGCACACCGCCGATGATGACCTTGACCTGATCGCGCAGGCCGGCCTCTTTGAGGGTCAGGATCACGGCCTCCTGGTTGAGCATGGTGGTGGTGAGCAGCGCCGAGAGGCCCACCACGTCGGCGTTCACCTGGCGCACGACATCCACAAATCGCTGGGGCGAGACGTCCACGCCCAGGTCGTGCACCTCGAAGCCGTTGGCGCTCAGCATGGTGGCCACCAGCGTCTTGCCGATCTCGTGGATGTCCCCCTGCACAGTGCCGATGACCACCTTGCCCAGGGTCTTGAGCTTTTGTTTGCGCTTCATCATTTCCGGTTCCAGGACGGCGATGCCCTCTTTCATGGCCTTGCTGCTCATCATCAGGTCGGGGATGAACAACTCCCCTGTGGCGAAGCCCTCGCCGACGACGTCCATGCCCGGCTTGAAGCCCTGCTCGATGGCCGCCAGCGGGTCAATCCCAGCCCGCAATGCCTCCTTGGCCAGCTCACATGCCTTGTCTGGCAGGCCGGCGATGACGGCGTTGGTCATCTCCTCGAATAGCCTTTCATTTGCCATCTGGTGTCCTCCCTATGATAGTAAGCTTAAGTATTTGCTCGTTGGTAACGACCAGCCCAGGTAGGAGAGGGCATGTAACCCCCACCCCGACCCTCCCCCGTTCACCCCCCTCCAACTCCCCCCGCTTTGCAGGGGGAGCATAGCGAACAGGGGAGGGAGCGTGCCCTCCCCTGTTTTCGGTTTTTGAAAACGGGGGAGGGTTAGGGTGGGGGTTAAGTGCTGCGTTGGGCCTGATCGCGACATCAGCTCCTAGACGCCCCTTATTCCCTCCCCTGTCAAAGACGGGGGAGAGGCTGGGTGGGGGTTCGTTCCTCTGCCCGCCGGACGATGGCCTTGATGGTCTGGGCCACGTCGTCGGGCAGGGGTTCGGGCTGGTGCTCGGCCAGGATGTCCTCCACACGCGCGGCGGCTCGTTCGGCCAGGGACTTGCCCCCCTTGGCCCGCCAGTTGCTGTAGCTATCTCGCTCGAACACCCGTGGATACCAACGTTCCCTGAAATGGGCCCGGGTGTGTTCAGTATCCAGGTACTGACCGTCTGGGCCGACCTGGTCAATCAGATCGAGGGCCAGGGTCTGGTCGTTGATCTCCACCCCGGCCATGAAATGCTTGAGCCAGCTCACGATCTCGTCACAGATGACCAGTTGCGCCAGCGAGAAGGTCAGGCCCGACTCCAGGTAGCCCAGATCGTGGATCAGGTTTGCTCCGGCCAGGGTATCCACCAACAGCGTCAGCGCCGCTTCGGCACCGGCCTGCGTATCCACCAGCTTCGCTTCACTGGCCCCGGCCAACCCAAAGAGTGGGAGATTGTAGTAGTGAGCCAGCTCCTGCGCCATTCCCCGGGCATCGGGGTGGCAGTAGGTCCCGACCATGGTTCTCATATCCAATCCCTCGCCGCTCCAGCCGGGCACGATGAACGGCGCCCCCTCTCGCTTCAGTTGCGAAAGCACCAGCCCGGCCAGGACCCCGGCGTTGACCAGGGCCGTGCTTCCGGCCGGCGTAACCGGGCCGGTCATGCCGCCCGAGGCCACCGGGACGTAGAGGAGAGGCAGGCCTTTCCCGGCCAGGTAGAGCAGTTTCTGTAACGCCTCCTGGTTGTGCAGCAGCCCCGTGGTCACGTTGATGTAGCAGGCCACCAGAGGGTTCTGCCGCAGCGCTTCGGGGCCGCCGACCACCACCTCGGCCATCTCGATGGCATCCACGCAGCCCGAAAAGTCATAGGTCACGAACACGATGGGCTTGGTGGTACAGGAGAGCATGGCTTCCATCTGGTAGCGGTCGGCGATCACCTGGTTGACATCGCGGGGCAGGAACATAGACATGACGAAATCAATGTGAGGCAGGGCATCGCACACCGTGACCCCCTCGACGACGTCCTGGAGCACCGGGCGGCGGCGTTCCCCGGTTCGGTGGTCTATGATGTGGAGACAATCGGACCCTGGCCCGTAGAAGCAGCGGTGATCCTCCAGGAAGATAACCCGCTCGCCGTGGCGGTTGCAGAGGACGACCCGTTTGGGCACCGTGCTGAAGGCCCTCTCCACCAGGCCCGCCGGGATGCGCACCCGATTGCCCTCGGAGACGAAGGCGTCCGCTTTCTTCAGCAGTTCCACCGCCTCCGGCTCGAGTAGGCGGACGCCGGTTCGTTCCAGGATTTCCAGGCTGGCGTTATGCAGTTTTTCGCACTGCTGTGGGGAGAGCAGCCGGAATTGTGGGCTCCCGAAGCTCACATCGTTGCTGCGAATGTTGGCCATTTGTGAAGCTCCCCTTTATTCGTGAAAAGTCACCATGGCAATGACATGGCCGCAAAACGCCATAGCACACCGCAACGGCCGACGAATCGAAAGCACCTTCCAATCGCAAGCCACCCGCCGTTGTCGGTGTGCAGTGTTTCGCGCCGTCTAGGGTGTAGCCTTTGCCTGCTCCACAACCTTCTCCCTCAACCACTCATTGATGAGCGTCTTGGACGGCATCCGCTTCGCTCTGGCAATCGCGGTGAGCCTCTCCGCCAGGTCTTCGTCGAGAGAAAAGATATGTGTTCTTCTTTTGATCTCAATGTCAAACTGGGCTTCGGGCATCTGATCCCAGTATTCGTCTAGATCATGAGTCTCGAAGAACTTGACCAACTCATCAAGCGAACCGAATGTGGGCATAAGCTTACCTTTACTTTTTGCCATATTGCTTCCGCTCCTTTGGTTCCATATCTCTGGCACTCAGAATCAATGCTTCCTGGGTCTGCTTGTAGATGAACAAGACAGCCAGGTATCTTCCCGCTTCGGTCTGTCCCAATGCTAAATATACGTCTTCGCCTTCTCTTTCTCCTTTTTCAACGAAGCGAATCTTTGGCTTACCGTCGAGTACTTCTTCAACTTCGTAAGTCTCGACCCGATGTTTGGAATAAAGTTTATCTACCACATCTCTGTGCCAAATGACTCCTTCGATTCTCATTCTCGGCTAATCTCCCCGTAGCCGTGTGAACGTGATGGCATGAATGTGAAGCTTGGCGACATGCGCCCCTGGACTCATGTCCATCGCTGGCCTGGCACACCGGCTTTTGGCCTACTCGATTGCTATCCAGGCCAGCATGTCACAACCCTGCCACTCATGCTTTCGGCCGGACCGGTACGGGCTGCTCTCTGCACCCTCCTTGGGCGGCCTGTCCAGGCGCATGTGCGCCAAGCGCGTATTTGCCGACGGTCCGCCGATCCTAAATCCTCAGTGCTCCTCCGAGTTCTCCGGTCCAACCTCGGTTGGCTGGGTGTCAAACCTCGCCTGTTGTTCTCTCCCTTTTCTCCAACCCGTGACGATAGCCGAACAGAGCTTTTTGAAGAAGGGTTCCCGTTTCTTCCACTCGTCCGGGGAGCCTATCCACACTTCCACTCCTCCATCGGGCCTCCGGTGCATATTCTCAGTTGGAGCTTCAGGAGAGGTAAAGAACTCAGACGCTGCAGCAACAGCCCTGGGGTGTATCCGTACCTGCACCTCGCCAGGACGGTTATCATAGAGGTACAGCGATACAAAAACCCGGTTTGATTCAGATCCGGACTCCGTAAGCTCGGGTAAATAATACGAGAACCCACTTGGATTCGGCCACTGGTAGGCGGAAAGTGCTTTCTGGAAGAAGGGGGCCATCAGCTGGTACATATCGCTGACCCCCAGTCGTGCTACCCGACTCTGGAGTTGTGCTAGGTTGCCCTGTTTGGTGATCCGATCTCCTGGCGAGGGGCGTTGTGCTTCAACCTCCACTCTTCGCGCCAGTAGAGTCCTTCCATCCTTCATGAAGGCATGGAACGTAATAAGAGAGATGTCAACCTCGCTATTGGCGAGAAAGGAGACCATTCGGCGGGCGCGGTCGTCCGCGCCGAGTCCGACGAGAATCAAGCGTGGGCTTTGCGGAAATGAGAAACTTGTACCAAACTCCTCCTGATACCAGGCAAGGAAATTCTCGATTTTCTCGATCCCCATCTTGCCCGAGCGTTCTGAGATGTGGGTCGAGAGTTCCTCGGGATCAAGTTCGGCCAGATATGAGCCGTAGTCTATTACCTGAGCCACCGCGTCGCGGGTCAACGTGCCCTTCTTCAGTTCAAAAACGACAAGACTTCCATCACCGGCTACCCCAAGCAAGTCGAGCGCCCCCCCAGGAGTATCAGTTTGCCTGCCAACCAGTTTGAGGCCTGCCAGGAGAAGGTCAGGGCAGGAGACTATCGCCTCCTCCAGTAGTCGCTCGGTTTCAGTCTTCCGAATGGTCTCCAAGGGGACCGCGCTTGGTCGGTTGTCTTCTTTGGACAGTTCCCAGATCCTGATTTCTTCCATGGTAACTCATCTCCTCGCTTATGCGGACTGTCGGCAAACTTAAGTTTCACGACACGAACTGTCGGGGAGCAACCCATTTTGGTGTGTTTCCCAACACTTTTGTGTCGGGAATCCACTATCCCTTTCGCTTCACCTGTCCTGCCCCCACTGCCCGAAAGTGTCAAGCGGACTACGGATACATCCAATTCTGTTCATGCTTATTATCCTGGATTTCTTCCCCGCTGTCAAATCATGGCCAGAGCATTTTGCCAACGAGACGGTTACGTGTTATACTTTGCCTGACTAAGAATTATCGAGGAGGTACAAAACTTATGCCCGCTGTTCCCTCTTTCATGCTCAAGAAGCTGTACGTGCGTGGCAGCCTGAAAAACACCGCCGCTGGCTTCGAGTTGACCCTCAAGAATATCCTCGCGCCAGGCACCATCATCGGCCTGAACTCCCTCAAGGTGGACGGGCGCGAGGTGGCGCTGGAGAATATCCGGGTGCTGTCAGGCAGCGGTACCGCTGTGGCTGCTAAAGTGGTCAGCCCTCAATCGCCAGTGGCCTTCCCGCTCAACTCCACGGCCACCATCCAGGTCGTGGGAGAGCCGCTGGCCGCCGGCCCCCACGACATCCTCATCGCCGTCAACACCAGGGAGGTTGGCCTGCTGGAGATTCCGGTCGCCGATTCCATCGCTGCATGAACCACGAAGAAAACTTAGTGCCTTCGTGTCTTTGTGGTTAGGCTCTTCCGCTCTCCCCTGCTCCCTTGCTCCCTTGCTCCCCTGCTGCGCACTCCCCGCAGGCTGACGGTGCTCAGGACAAACAGCACGGCGTAGCAGGCGAAGATGGCAAAATACCCCAGCCCCGGCTGGTAGCGGTTGAGGATGTCGGCCACCACTCCCCCTATGCCCGCGCCAACCATCCCGGCCCCCGCGCCAGCCAGGTTGGAGACCCCCAGATAGCGGCCCGCCTCCAACGGTGGCACCAGGTCCGTGCCCATGGCCCAGTTGGCGGTCATGAACAGGCCAGTCGCCAGGCCGATGATGGTTCCAGCAACGTAGATGAGTAGCAAGGTAGGCACGGCCAGGGTGCCCAGGAGCACCAACGTGCCGCCCGCCGCCACCAGTCCGCCCACACCCACTAATCCCTTGCGCCCCAGCCTATCGGCAAGCCAGCCGCCGAGCAACGCAGCGACCAGGGTGAAGATGCCCACCACAGACATCAGGGTGCCATTCATGTCGGCCGCTACTTCCCGACTCACGCCAAAGGCATGCATGAGGAAGAAGGGAGCAACCCCCTGGATGGAGGTCACAGCGGCCAGGAACAGCAGTCGGTTGACCACCCACCAGGTGAACGAAGCTTCGCGGCGCGCATCGGAGCCGAGCGTGGTCAGCGCACCAGCCCAGACGCCGACCACCACAGCCACCACCATAGCCACCAGTCCGCCCAGCCCCACGCCAACCATCTGCGCCGTTGCCGCACCCGCCAGCGGCCAAACGATGAGTCCGACCAGCCCACCGACCAGGCCGCCGCCGGCCACGCCTGCCACCGCGCCCACCCCGATCCCGGCCAGGATGCCCAACACGCGCAGCATCGGCCCTCTGAGCGAGACGGTTGGCTTTTCCCGCATTGGTTCCTCGTGCACCAACCCCACCGTCAGCAGCATGATGACCAGCAGTGCGCCGCCGGTGGCCACGATGCCCCAGCCGAGCTGCCCGGCCCCCACCAGCTTGGCAATGGTGACGCCGACCAGGATGATGGGCAACAGCTCAAAGAAGGCTTTTACCGCCGAGGCGCGTCCGCGTTGATCCTCTGGCACCAGGTCCGGGATCAGGCCCTGCAATGGCCCGTGGGATACGTTGGCCGAGAATTGCTGCAACAGGATGGCCACCAGGAGCGCCCCATAACTGCCGGACAGGCCAATGGCAGCCAGGAAGACCAGGTCCAGGAGGACGCCGACGAAGATGAAGGGTCGCCGCCGCCCAAAGCGCGAGGTGCTGCGATCGCTCAGTATGCCCATGGCTGGCTGAACCAGCATGGCGATGATCAACCCGGCGGTGCGCATCATCCCCAGAGCCGTGTTCTTCACCTCCGGCCGCACGAAGGCGTCCACCAGGTAAGGCATGAAAACGCTGCCCACCGCCGTGTTGCGGATGTTGAGGCCCAACCAGAACAAGTTGACGGTGAGGTAATCGTGCCAACGCATACGTTTCATAAGTGGTTTCTCCTTGTGGCTATTGGATATTGGGTATTGGATATTGGATATTACCCCTTACTCGCCGCACCAGAATGACTTTGGCATGTTGCGGCTCAGCGATGTGGATTTCTACCCCTGGTTCGATCAACTCCGCGCCGGTGAACACGCCCAGTTCGCGCTGTTCGGTTACGTCGGTCAGCCGATAGCGCGCCGCGGGTTCGACCCAGGGGATGCGCAACTGGAAGAACGGAGACAGGCACGCCGCCGGCCGAAAGAGGAAGATCGGCCCTTCGCCGCGCAGATCGAGGCGGGCCACACCGTCCCAGAATTCGCCGGGATGCTCCGACAGGGGCTCAAAGGCCGGGGGATGAATCCCCAGCGGTCGAACGCCGTAGCGCGCCGTGGGGATGGCGTGACGATAATCGCGGCTCGATATGCCGTCGGGCACCGGGAACACGTTGGAGACGCGGTAGTAGCGGTAGAAATCGCTGCAGGCACGCTGCTCCTTGATCCACTCGAACCAGCGCCGGTAATGCGCCCGCGTCTCGGCGTCCAGGTCGGCCAGGTCGCCCCAGAAGACCCCGTGCCCGGTCAGGGCCGAGAACAGCCCGTAATGTGGCGCGGTGGGGTGATTGAGCACCGCTCCGCCGTAGTTCAGCGTCCAGGGCCGCGTCACGCGCCCCCGCTGATAGATCTCGCGCCGCAGGTTGACCTCGTGGGGGCTGGTGACGTTGGTGAACCAGTTCTGGTCCGCCACCTGCGTCAACGCCAGAT
>Ga0194111_10000607_pt1 | contig 43775 bp, 45 predicted proteins | sample TA2KigC300mmetaG_FD_146194 | JGI IMG/M metagenome (GOLD analysis project Ga0194111, IMG submission 146194) | Freshwater microbial communities from Lake Tanganyika, Tanzania - TA2015033 Kigoma Deep Cast 300m | ecosystem: Environmental > Aquatic > Freshwater > Lake | place: Tanzania: Lake...
CAGCCAAGCTAAGCTTGGCGCCATTGCCTTTCCCAAGTACAACTTGGGAACGAGAAAAGATAGCTTAACCAACCGAACCGCCGGATACGGACCCGTACGAAGCCCGAGAGGGCCTACCTATGTTAATTGTGCCGGCCACGGCCAGCGACCTGGAGGCAGTTTCGATATTTTCGGGTTCCTCAAAATCACTTTTTATGGTTTTTAAGTTCAAGCTGGTTTACCACCCACGGGGGTTATGGAAAGTTTGAGCCGGAATACGGCGCCCGGTCCGCCACTAGCATGAGAATGATTATAGGCCCCTGAAATATTTAGGCTTTTGCTTTTTTCTTGACAAGTGATTGTTTCACCATTCTAATGAATAGAATGTTTCAAGTAAGGGGGGAGATAACATGGGGAGGAGGACTTATAAACTTCTGACGTGGTTGGGCCTGGCGCTGACCTTGGTATTGCTGGCGGGACCGGTCCAGGCCCGGCTGTGGGTGGGGGCCCAAGTGGGGGCAAATTTCCCCGCCTCCACGGACGTGGGTCTTAATGAACCGGGGATTTTCACCACTTTCCAGGGGGTGAAGGTGGAGCCGGCAGTCATTGCCGGCCTGACCATCGGCTACGATTTCGTCCGGGAAGGTTTCCTGGGGTACAACTGGCCCGATTGGATGAAATACTTCAGTTTTGCCACGGATTTCACTTTCAACCGCTTCGACATGCGGGAGCAGTTTGTCAACACCGTCTTCCAAGGCTTTAACGTGGGTCCCTCCATCTTCCCGCCTAACGCTTTCGGGCCTCTGAGCAATATCGGCACCGGGGCCCGGGTGGAAGGCACTATGGCCGTGTGGTCCTTCCTGTTTATAGGGAAGTATGGCTTTTTCCCCGATGCGGAAGTGCCTTTTGGCCGCTTTCAACCATATATCGGGGTGGGCCCGGGCATCATGTTCAGCAGTATTGATGGAGCCACGGAATTCTTCGGCTTTCCCTTGGGAAGCCAGAGTTCGGTGGACATCGCCCTGGTCACCGAGGCCGGGGTGCGGTACATGGCATTGAAGAATGTCTCTCTGGACGTCGGCTTCCGCTACCGGTACGGCTCCCCGACTTATTCCTTTACCAGTCCCATCACCGGGCAAACGGTGGACTTGACATTTGACGCCCATCAATTCAGCGCCATGTTCCGGGCGTCGTATCATTTCTAACATCGGCTGGGCGAGAAAAAACCGGGGGTCACGAAGGTCATTTTGAGATTGACATCTCAATTACTTATAATGAGGCTGTTGCAAAAGGTCGCCAAGTGGGAATAGTAGGTTATTTGTTGTCATTCTGAGCCACCATAGGTGGCGAAGAATCTAAACCCTTCGCTTCGCTCAGGGTGACAATTTGGGATTATTCGGGTAATTGCAGCAGTCTCATTTGCAACTACAGGGTCGGGGTAGGCCTTAGATCTCGGATTACGATTAAGGGGGGATAAACTTATGACAAGGTCAAGGATTCCCAAGTCGGTTGGATTGGCCCTTTTATGCATTCTGGCGCTCCTGCCGGGTTCGTCCGATGCCCGGCTTTGGATAGGAGCCCAGATCGGGGCAAATTTTGCCGCCAATACCGATGTTGACGTCAACGAGGGGGGTACCCTTACCACTTTTCAAAGCGTTAAAGTGGAGCCTTCGGTAATCGGAGGGCTGACTCTCGGATATGACTTCGTCCGGGAAGGCTTCCTGGGCTACAACTGGCCGGACTGGATGAAATATTTCAGCTTTGCCACCGACTTTACTTTCAACCGCTTTGACATGCGGGAGCAATTTGTTACTACTGTCCGGGAGGGAGAGGTGGAGATGAGGTTTTTCCCCACCCGAAACTCGGGGGATGAACCCACCGGAACCCGGGTGGAAGGAACCATGGCCGTGTGGTCTTTACTGTTCATCGGGAAATACGGCTTCTTCCCCGATTCCGACGTGCCTTTCGGACGTTTGCAGCCTTATGTGGCAGTAGGCCCGGGCATTATGTTCAGCTCTTTGCAAGGGAAATTTATGGGAGAAAACCTGGGCAGCGACAGCTCGGTGGACATTGCCCTGATCACCGAGGCAGGGGTGCGCTACATGGCCCTGAAGAATGTTTCCCTGGATGTGGCTTTCCGTTATCGCTTCGGTTCGCCTAAATATTCCTACCAAGTAGAGGGGGAACCCTTAACGGTAAAGCTGGACGCCAACCAGTTCACCGCCCTATTCCGGGCGGCGTATCATTTTTAACCTTTGGAACTGACTATGGCAAAAGGCGGCCCCAGGCCGCCTTTTTTGTGGATTGGTTGCTTATACCAATTTTACTTTCAAATGAAACAAATTCGCTAACTTAACACAAAGAGATTATTTATCTTTATTAACAGAAAACTGAAAACCGAAAACCGAAAACAGTATTAGTGTCTATTGCACCAGGGTCTCGGCTCCGGCCTCCACCTGGAACTTCAGGGCCGGGGGGCGGCCTGTGCCGTCAATGAAGCGATTCCAGATGTCCCGCAGGTCCTGGATGGCCTGTTTGGGTTCCAGTTCCACGCCTCGGGCCCGGAGTTGACCCAGGCAGAAGTAAAGCTCGTTGAGCAGCCGGATTTGGGTGATGCCCACCACCTGGTCGAAATCTTCCGGGGCCAGGGTGCTGAGGTCCAGCTTTTCCAGTTCCGCCAGTTCTCCCAGGATTTCCTGGGCGATTCCAGTGAGCATGTCCTGGTAGTAATGGGGGCCTCGCAAATCGATGCGGCGCCCCCGGCTCATGACGATAAATGGCGGGATCTCTTCCATCAGCAGGCCAGGGCCTTCTCCAGGTAGCGGCTGATGGCGCCGTCATACTCGTGGGTCACCTGGAAGACTTTCCGGGCCAGTTGAAATCTCAGACCCACGGTGGTCATTCCTTTGTGGTGCTTCATCTCCTCCATCACCCGGTGATAATCCTGGGGGTCCACCACCACCGTCACCGCTTTATAGTTCTTGGCCGCGGCTCGAAGGAGGGTAGGGCCGCCGATGTCGATGTTTTCGATGGCGTCATCCAGGGTGCAGCCGGGTTGGGCCACGGCCTTTTCAAATTGATAGAGATTTACCACCACCAAATCGATGGGCCCGATGCCGTGCTTGGCCATCTGCTCCTTATGGGAAGCGAGATCCCGGCGTCCCAGGATGCCGCCGTGAACCTTGGGGTGCAGAGTCTTCACCCGGCCGTCCAGCATTTCCGGAAACCCGGTGTAATCGGAGACCTCCATCACCGGCACCCCGCCCTCCCGCAGCATTTTGGCGGTGCCGCCGGTGGATAATATTTCCACGTTGTGTTTAGCCAGGAACTGGCCGAATTCCACTATGCCGGTCTTATCGGTGACGCTGATCAAGGCCCGCTTGATGGGCTGCATTGTATCCCCTCCTTTGGTTGAACTGCTGCTATTCCTCTACTACAGTAAGGAATAAGTTTCAAGTTTCAAGTTGAGGCTTTGTAAAGCAAGCTGGTGGGGTGAGACTCCTTTTTGTCATTCGCGCCGCGAGCCATTTCAGTATTGGTGGGGCGGGCCTCCGTGCCCGCCATAACTTTCCATACCCGGGGGTTAATAGATTGAGTGGCATAGGCTTCCAGCCTGTGACCAACTTTAAGAACCTCAAAGGCTTGGCTACAGGCCGGAGGCCTGTGCCACTCAAAAATTTCCGGTGTACAGTCCCCGCTCAAGATAAGAACCTTAATAATCCAAAACTTTTAGCCTAACGAGTGAAAATCTGGGCAATTCGGTTTAAATATGTTAAAAATTAGTGGTTTAAGAGCATTCCACAAAGGTCTAACGCGCCATGTCAGAGATTTTATCGGGTCAAGCGGGAGAACGCCGCCTCTATTTAGGCAATGAGGCTATTGTCCGGGGCGCCCTGGAAGCGGGAGTGGCCCTGGTGAGCACCTATCCGGGGACCCCGGCCTCGGAGATCGGCGATCGCTCCTACGAGATTTCCCGCCAGATTCCCCTTCAATTTGAATACTCGGTAAATGAAAAGGCTGCCCTGGAAGTGGCCGCGGGGGCTGCGGCCACCGGTTGGCGGACCCTTTGCGCCATGAAGCACGTGGGCCTCAACGTGGCCGCGGACGCGCTCATGACCCTGGCCTACGTGGGGGTCAAAGGGGGCATGGTCATCGTCAGCGCCGACGACCCCTCCCTCTTCTCCAGCCAGAACGAACAGGACAACCGCTATTACGCCCGCCTGGCGGGCCTGCCCATGCTGGAGCCGGCCACTCCCCAGGAGGCCAAGGACATGACCCTGGCCGGCTTTGCCCTTTCCGAAGAACTGGGCCTGCCGATAATACTGCGCACCACCACCCGGGTGAACCATACCCGGGGGCCGGTGACCCTGGGGGAAATGGCCCCCCGGCCCGGCCCCGGCCGTTTCGTCAAGGACCCTTTCCGCCTGGTCATGGTCCCCGCGGTGGCCCGCCAGGCCCATGTGCGGCTTCTGGAGGCCCAGGCCCGAGCCCGGGCCTTGGCGGAGACTTCCCCTTTCAACTACACGGCGGGTAGCGGCCCCTTAGGGGTGATCGCCAGCGGGGTGAGCAAAAATTACGCGGCCGACGCGCTCAATGATTTAGGGCTTAACGAGAAGGTCACGGTCCTAAACCTGGGCTTCACCCACCCCCTGCCGGAAGACTTCATCGCTGAGTTCCTAAGCCGGGTGGAACGGGTCCTGGTGGTGGAAGAACTGGAGCCGTATCTGGAAGAAGCCATTCGGGCCATCGCTCAGGCCTGGGGGCTGACTCTCCCCATCCAGGGTAAGGCGCCCCACTTGTTCTCCCGCCTGTACGAATACACTCCCGGCCTGGTGCGGGAGGTGACGGCCCGCTGTTTTGAAATCTCCTATGAGGCCCCCTTGGCTCCGGCGCCGGAGCAGGTCCTGGGCCGGCCGCTGCCGGATCGCCCCCCCAACCTCTGCCCGGGGTGCCCCCACCGGGCCATGTACTACGCGGTGAAGATCGCGCTCAAGGACCTGGGGGTGGAGGGCGTCTTTCCCACGGACATCGGCTGCTATACCCTGGGACTGCTGCCGCCGCTCTCCATGGCCGACTATTTAATCTGCATGGGCTCCAGCATCAGCACCGCCGCGGGCATCTCCCGGGCCACGGGCCAGGAAGTGGTGGCCTTCATCGGCGACTCCACCTTCTTCCACGCCGGCCTGCCGGGGCTGGCCAACGCGGTGCACAACCGCCACGACTTTCTCCTGGCGATCCTGGACAACGGCACCACCGCCATGACCGGCCAGCAGCCCCACCCCGGAGTGAGCCTGCCGCCGCCGGGCTACCCCGGGGAACACGTGCCCATCCACCGGGTGGTGAAGGCCCTGGGCGTGGAGCAATGCTGGGTGGTGAATCCCTTTAAATATAAGGAAACTCTGGCGGCCACCAAAGAGGCCCTCAGCGCTTCCGGGGTGCGGGTGATCATTGCCCAGGCCCCCTGTTATCTTTACGAGCAGCGGATCACCCGCAAAAAGCGCCAGGCCCGCTTCCAAGTCACCGGGGAGTGCGGGGAGTGCCGCCACTGCCTGGATTATTTCGGCTGCCCCGCCATGTACGTGAAACCGAACTCGGGGGTGAGCCAGATGCTCATCGACCCGGACATCTGCACCGGCTGCGCCTTCTGCGTCCAATGGTGCGAGTGTATCAGGCCGGTGAAGAAGTGAGCAGTGAGCAGTGAGCAGTTAGCAGTTAGCAGTTAGCAAATGGTTCAGTTAAGACCTCGATATCATGGATATGAATAAACCGAAAACCGAAAACCGAAAACCGAAAACCGCGCTCCGCATCTTCTTAACCGGCGTGGGCGGGCAGGGGACCCTGCTGGCCAGCCGCCTCCTGGGGGAGGCGGCCCTAGTGGCGGGGCTCAATCCCCTGGTGAGCGAAACCCACGGCATGGCCCAGCGGGGCGGGGTGGTGGTGTCCACCGTGGTCCTGGGGGCCCAAAGCCCCCTCATCTCCCCCGGCGAGGCCGACGTGGTTTTGGGGTTCGAGGCCCTGGAAGCCTTCCGGGCCCTGGACCGCTGCCATCCCCGGACCCTGGTGATTGCCAACACCGCGGCCATTGTCCCTTATCCCGTGGCCGTCGGCCAGGCGAAATATCCGGAGATTTCGGAAATAATGGCCCTGCTGGCCGGGCAGGTGGGCGGTTTGCTGGCCTTTGACGCCGGGGCTTTGGCCCGGCAAGCCGGCAGCCCCCTGGCGGTGAACATGGTTCTTTTGGGCGCCTTGGCCGCCACCGATTATCTTCCCTTTCCTTCGGCGGGACTGGTTGACCTCATCCGCACCCGCACCAATCCCAAATACTTGGAAGCCAACCTCCAGGCGTTTCAACTGGGACAGGGCGCGGCCCGGGACGCGGCCAACTGGCTTAAAAAGCTGAAAGATTAAAGGCCGGCCCCCGGGGCCTCGTACCGATTCGCATTCTAATGTTTATTTATTGTAGCCGCAGGCTTTAGCCTGCGCGGCACAGGCTGGAAAGCCTGTGCCACCGTTGACTGCAATTCGGTATCAGCCCCCTGTACCTCAATCAGCGGAAAGCCGTTTCCGCGCAAGGAGGCCGCAGATGAGAACGATTCCCTGGAAGGCAATGGCTGTCAAATCCTTATGGCTGGTCCTGGCTGCGGCGGTTGCCTGGCTGCCGGCGGCTCCGGCTGGCGCCCAGGCCCCTCGGGACCCCAAGCTGGGTCTGGTCTTCGATATGGCCAAAGGGACCCAACGCTATCTGGTGATCCTGGTGAACTTCCCCGATGTTGAACCCCGGCAGCCCCTGGAGGCGGTAAAGGAGCGGGCCACTAACATGGTGACCCAGTGGTATCAGGCCGCATCCTACGGCCAGACCCATTTTCAGCCCACGGTCAAAGGCCCTTACACCTTGCCGAAACCCCTGGAGACTTACCGGGTCAGTCCCTATAATTTTCAGGTGGACCCGAAGAGGGTCATGGCCCTGGTGCGCGACGCCCTTTCTCTGGCCGGGACGACGGCACGCCCCTGAATCAGTTCGACGTGGTGGCTGTCATTCACCGCTGCCATACCGGGCCCGGTCTGGGTTACGGCATGGTGTGCTACTGCGCCAATCCGGGCATGCTCAGCAGAGGGCGCGGAAGGTCTGATTACGTCCCCATTCGGACGCGGCGCGGCACCGTATTTCAAAAGGGCGTGGTGGTGATGGCCGAGAACTTTCACCTGGGCTTTATGGTCCACGACCTGGCCCACGCCATCGGCGGCGTGGACCGGGGCCGGCGGCTGGTGCCGGACCTCTATGATTTCCCGGCCCAGAGCCGGCCGCGGCAGCAGTTTCACATCCACGACGCGTCGACCTACATGGGGCCATGGGACATCATGAGCCAGCACTTTTTGGAGTGGCGGCAGACCCCGCCGGGATTTTCCCTTTTCTCCATGATCCGCCTGGGTTACCTGCGACCCGACCAGGTGACCCTGGTGCAGCCGGGGGTAACCGCGCTGGTGCGCCTCTCCGCCCTGGCCGCCGGCGGCCCCATGCTGGGAGTTAAGATCCCCCTGTCCCCGGAGCGCTACCTCCTGGTGGAGAACCGGCAGCAGCTCAAGCATGACCAGGTCCTCCCCGCGTCCGGCGTCATGATCTATGAAGTGGATGAGTCCCGGCGGGAGGGATGGGGCCAGGTGAAGGCCATGAACGCCGACCCCGGGGCGCCTAACTTTTCTCGGGCCCCCTATGGGGTGGAGGGCCAGGCCCGCCTCACCTGGACGGACCCCCGGCTCAATGTGGCGGTGGTGCCCATCTCAAAGGAGGGCGCCGATTACCTGGTTTTGGTCACCGACGCCCGCCAGGCCAGGCCGGGGAGACGGTGGCCCGGAACCTGGCGCGTTTGCCCAAAAGTCCGGATTATGACAAGCGGCGCTCTCAGGTCCTGGAATTGCTCCGGGGCGGACAGATAAGCGCGGCCGCAGCCGCCAGTTCAAAGTAACCAAATTGAGACTGGATAGGCTGTGGGATGGAGGGGAGCAGGGTCCCCGGGGCGCCGTTCGGTATAGCTGGATGGCCCCGCCGCTGGCGACAAGCTTTAGGGTAGGGCGGGCCTCCGCGCCCGCCCAAGTTAGCTGTTCCGGCTGGCCGGGTTCGGCGGGCGCGGAGGCCCGCCCCACCATTTAAACGCTTTAAGGGCAACGCTGAAACTGCTTTACATTCTCATAGCAATCGCCCATAAGCCTGCGGCTTACCCCTATAGGATTAAAAATCTCGGTGGCACAGGCTTTCCAGCCTGTGTTGCCCATAACTTTTCGGACCAGTCCCTCAGATTTTTCCAATAATTACTTGCACATTCCGTAGAAAAATGTAAGTTGAATTGTTCTTTTCAGGTCTTTGCCACAGAAAACGGAAAACGGAAAACGTGAAAAAGAGCCGCCGCGTCCCATATTACCAGCTTTCCCATACCGCGGACGCGGCCTGGCGCATCCGGGGGGAGTCCCTGGCGGAGCTGTTTGCCAACGCGGCCGCGGCCCTCACCGCCACCCTTACCGACCGGCGGTATGTGCGAAGCCGGGAAATCCGGGAAGTGGTGATAGAGGCCCCGGACCGGGAGGCCCTGCTGGTTGACTGGCTCAACCACCTGCTTTATCTTTTTGATACCGAGGGTTTTTTGGCCCGGGACGTGATAATTTTATCTTTGAGCGACCATCGTCTGGAGACGCGGGTTCTGGGAGAGATATATGACCCGCACCGGCATCCCCAGAAAACCGCGGTGAAGGCCGCCACGTACCATCACCTGGAAATTATTCCCAAAAACCGCGGCTGGCAGGCCACGGTGATTTTGGATTTGTGATTTAGCTGTCAGCTTTCAGCCATCAGCTATCAGCCTCAAAAAAAGAGCTTTCTGATTCGGCAGGGGTGGGGTATCGCTTTTATAAAAAGCTTAAAGCTGACCGCTGAAAGCTGAAAGCCAGCTACTAACCACTGGCAACTGACAACCAACCTATGGCTTCGCCTATAAAGCTCCGCCAAATCGACGAGTACCGCTGGGAGATTCCCCGGGAGGGGAAGATGCGCACCCGGGGGCTGATCTTTGCCTCCAAAGAGATGATCCCCAAGATCCAGGAGGACCAGAGCCTCCAGCAGGTGGCCAACGTGGCCACTTTGCCCGGCATCGAAGGCCCCTCCATGGCCATGCCCGACATCCATTGGGGCTACGGCTTCCCCATCGGCGGGGTGGCGGCCTTCAACCTGGAAGAGGGGGTGGTGTCGCCGGGGGGCGTGGGCTATGACATCAACTGCGGGGTGAGGCTGCTCCGCACCAACCTCCCCAAGGAAGAAGTGCAGCCCCGCGTCGCCGAATTGGTGGACGCCCTCTTTTACCACATTCCCTCGGGGCTGGGGTCGCGGCGCAAGGATTTTAAGCTCTCCATGCCCACCCTCAAAGAGGTGATGCGCTATGGCGCGGCCTGGGCGGTGAAAAACGGCTTCGGCGGCCCGGAGGACCTGGACCTCATCGAGGCCGGGGGCCGGATTGACGGGGCCAACCCGGAGTTGGTGTCCCAGTTCGCCATGGACCGGGGCAAAGACCAGTTGGGCACCCTGGGCTCGGGCAACCATTTCGTGGAAGTGGGTTACGTGGAAGAAGTTTATGATGATGAGGTGGCTTACAAACTGGGGCTGAGCCGGGGGCAAATCACCGTCATCGTCCACACCGGCTCCCGGGGGCTGGGGCACCAGGTGTGCGACGACTACATCAAGGTGATGCTCAAGGCCTCGGCCAAGTACGGCATCGAGCTGCCGGATAAACAGCTCTGCTGCGCCCCTCTGAACTCCACCGAAGGCAGGCAGTACCTGGCGGCCATGGCCGCGGCGGCCAACTTCGCGTTCGGCAACCGCCAGGTGATTACCCACTGGGTCCGGGAGAGCTTCGAGCAGGTCTTTAAGATGGGGCCCAAGCATTTGGGGCTGGAACTGATTTATGACGTGGCCCACAACATCGCCAAGATGGAAACCCATATCATTGATGGGAAACCCAAGAAGCTTTGCCTCCACCGCAAGGGCGCGACGAGGGCTTTCCCCCCCGGCCACCCGGAAACGCCCGCGGCCTACCAGGAAACGGGCCAGCCGGTGCTCATCCCCGGGGACATGGGCCGTTACTCATTTGTATTAGTCGGAACGCAAAAGGCCCTTACCGAAACCTTCGGCAGCACCTGCCACGGCGCCGGGCGGGAGATGAGCCGGCACCAGGCCATGAAGGTCGCCAAGGGAAGGTTCATCGAAAAGGAGCTGGCCGCCAAGGGCATCATCGTCCGGGGCGCCGGCCGGGCCACGGTGGCCGAAGAAATCCCCGAGGCTTACAAGGACGTGGCCCACGTGGTGGATGTGGTCCACGGCGCCGGAATCGCCAAGAAAGTGGCGAAGCTTAAGCCGTTGGGGGTGATTAAGGGGTAGTTTTCGGTTTTCGGTGAAAATATAGTGAAGCAGGGTTAGCGTTAAAAGGGGAGCACAATGAACTCGGCCGATGAGAAAGGACGGGTAATGGCATTGGAGGAGGGGGTCATTGAAGAAGTAGTCGCCAAGGTCAAGGCCATTGTCAAAGGCCCCCACGGCGAATTATTTTCCCAGGTGGTGGAAACTTTTTTCCAACAGACTGAGCCGGAAATTTTCACTGACGAGGACCTGGCGGACATCGAGGGGGGCATGGAAGATATCCGGCAAGGCCGATACCTTACCCTGGAGGAGTACCGGAAAGGAAAGCGGTTGTGAGTTATACCACCGTTCTTTCCGCCAAAGCGATGCGGGAACTTGATCGGTTGGATCGTAAAATAGAACAACGGGTCCAATCAAGGCTGGATGAATTAGCCGCCAATCCCCTTGATCCCCGCATCTCCAACAACTTGGAAATGTCAGAGGGGAAGCGGTATTCCAGAGTAGGCGATTGGCGCATTGTGTATGACATAAAAGAGAGCGAAAAAACCTTGTTTGTTATTACCATTCAACATCGAAGCCGGGTTTATAAGGAATTAACGAAATAGGAATAATTCATCGTCCGGGGCGCGGGCCGGGCCACGGTGGCCGAAGAAATCCCCGAAGCGTACAAAGACGTGGCCAACGTGGTTGACGTGGTCCACGGCGCCGGCATCGCCAAAAAGGTGGCGAAGCTGCGGCCGTTGGGGGTGATTAAGGGATAACTCATCAATTTTTCAATCAAACAGACGAATATGTTCAAGGGCTTCTTCAAAGATAAAGTAAAAGCGCATGACGCCGGTTTATTGCTGTTTTATGTAATATATAAAGGTTTGTTTGAAGATGATGAAGCAATTTCAGCTAATTGGTTGTTAAATAAATTAGAGTTAGATACTAAGGAATTGGTTGATGGCTATCAGATTGAAATAATCTTAGGAGTTATGTATCAGGCAATGTTAATAGTTAATAATAATTATAAACAGCCAACTAACTATTTAATTTTTAATGGTCTAACAGAAGCTTACTTAGAAGTATTGAAAGAAAAAGGAGTGATAGCTGACAATATAGATTACAATTATTATTTATCTTTATGGGAAAAAAGATTCAAAGAGTATGCCGAGGCGGAAAAAAAGACTACTTTATGGGGTCCAGCTTATTGGATTGGGAAACTATTTCTTGAGAATATTATAAAAAAAGATCAGGATATATTAAATTTGACAACGAATATTAGAATTGCTACATGTGCCCAATTCTTAACTGCTAAATTAAAAGGATTTGAAGGTACGCTAAAGAGTATAACTGTTGTTAATTGATAAAACAACCTCGTCCCCAAGTTGCACTTGGGGACGCACCTGGGGCCCAAGCTGAGCTTGGGCAGCAATCCCGTTCCCAAGCCAAGCTTGGGAACGAGAACAGGATAAAGCTGACTGCTGATAGCTGAAAGCTGATAGCTATATGTTTGAACGATTATCCGACAAGCTGGCCGCGGTCTTTAAGAAGCTCAAAGGCCGGGGGACCTTGAATGAAGAGCAGGTGAACGAGGCCCTGCGGGAGGTGCGGCTTGCGCTTTTAGAGGCCGACGTCAACTACAAGGTCACCAAGGCTTTTATCGAGCGCATCCGCAGCCGGGCGGTGGGCGAAGAAGTCCTGAAATCCCTGACCCCGGCCCAGCAGGTTATCAAAATTGTTCATGAAGGATTGACGGGGCTCCTGGGCGGCGAGTCCCCCAAGCTGGACCTGGGCGGCCGGCCTCCCATCGCCATCATGCTGGTGGGGCTGCAAGGCTCGGGCAAAACCACCACTGCGGCGAAATTGGCCAAACGCCTGAAGTCCCAGGGCCGCCAGCCCTATCTGGTCCCCGCGGACGTGCAGCGCCCCGCGGCCATTGACCAGCTTAAAAAATTAGGGGCGGACATCAACGTGGACGTTTACCCCACCCAACCCGGCCAAAACCCGGTGGACATCTCCGCCGCGGCCATGGAAGCGGCCTACGCCCAGGGTTACGACACCGTGATCCTGGACACCGCCGGACGCCTCCACATCGACGCCCCCCTCATGGCGGAACTCAAGGCCATCAAGGAAAAGACCGACCCCAATGAAATCCTGTTGGTGGCCGACGCCATGACCGGCCAGGACGCGGTGCAGGTGGCCGACCGGTTCCACGATCTGCTCCATCTCACCGGGGTCATCCTCACCAAGATGGAAGGGGACGCCCGGGGCGGCGCGGCCCTCTCCATGCGGGAAGTCACGGGCAAACCCATCAAGTTCCTGGGGGTGGGGGAAAAGCTGGACGCCCTGGAGCCGTTCCACCCCGACCGCCTGGCCTCCCGCATCTTAGGGATGGGCGACGTCCTTACCCTCATCGAGAAGGCCCAGGAAGCCTTCGACGTGGAGCAGGTCCAGGCCCTGGAGCGCAAACTGCGCAAAGAAGCCTTCACCCTGGAAGATTTCCGCGACCAGTTGCGCCAAATCAAGAAAATGGGTACAATCGAACAATTGCTCAATCTCATCCCCGGACTGAAGGGCAAGGCCCTCCAAAACCTCCGGCCCGATGAGAAGGAGCTGAAGAAGACCGAGGCCATCATCGACTCCATGACCCCGGGGGAACGGGCGGAATACCGCGTCATCGACGGCAGCCGCCGCCGGCGCATCGCCCGGGGAAGCGGCACCTCGGTCCAGGACGTTAACCGGCTGCTGAAGAATTTCACCGCGACCCAGCAGATGATTAAGCAGATGACTCAATCGGGAAAAAAGGGGAAGATGCGGTTCCCTTTTAAGTTTTCTTGAAGTAGTTGACAGTTGACAGTTCAAAAATAGTTGACAGTTCACAGTTGACAGTAAAAACCTTGCTGACACCTGACAATTACTGAAAACTATTAACTGTCAATTGCCAACTGAAAGCAAAGCAGCTCACAGTTGACAGTAACGACATTCCTGTCAACCACCCAACTAACTGTTAACTAACAAAAGGAGGATAAAACAGCCTCATGTCCTTGCGAATCCGGTTGGCCCGTTATGGGGCCAAAAAGCGTCCCTTTTATCGCATCGTGGTATCCAACAGCGAATCCCCCCGGGATGGCAGGTTCCTGGAGATTATCGGCACTTATGATCCGCGCCAGGACCCGGCCCAGGTAACGGTGAAGGAGGAGCTTCTGTCCCAGTGGCTTCAGCGGGGCGCCAAACCCACCGATACCGTGGCCAGTCTTCTGAAGCAGTTCAAAGCGGCCGCCGCGTCATAATTTAACCGCGCGGTTCAAAGGGACCTGACATCAGGGAGATGAAACCCGCTCCACCCGGCAGCAGAGGTGACGACTATGAAGGAATTAGTAAAGTTCATCGCCCAGGCTCTCGTTGATCATCCGGATCAGGTCCAGGTCAAGGAAATTATGGGGGAGCAGACCTCGGTCATCGAACTCAAGGTGGCCAAAGAGGATTTAGGGAAAGTTATCGGCAAGCAGGGGAGGACGGCCCGGGCCATGCGCACCATCTTAAGCGCCGCCTCCACCAAAATCCGCAAGCGGTCGGTCCTGGAGATCATTGAGTAAGGAGGCCGGCCTCCGAACCGACCTGATGGGCCTGGGAAAAATCTCCGGCGTTCACGGCCTTAAGGGGACCCTGAAAATCCAGCCCGACGCGGATTCGGCCACCACCGACCCGGAAGTGATCCAGGCCCTGGGAGAGGTGGTGATCGCCGGGAAAGCCTATCCGGTGTTGAAGGCCGAGCGGTTTAAGAACCAGGTCTTGATCCAACTTCAGGGCATTTCCAACCGGGATCAGGCCGAAGCCCTGGTAGGGCGGAAGGTGGAGGCAGAACGGCGCCGGTTTCCACGGCTCCCGGAGGGCGAATATTACTGGTTCCAGGTGTTGGGGCTAACGGTGCTCAATGCCGCCGACGGTGGGGCGCTAGGGCAGCTGGCGGAAATCATCCCCACTCCGGCCCATGACGTTTACGTGGTGCGCCAGGGGGCCAGGGAAGTCCTGCTACCGGCCATAGAGGAGGTCATCGCCGAAATCAACCTGGAGGAGGGCTGGATTAAGGTCACGCCGCCTCCTGGTCTGCTGGATTAGCAGTCATTTAAAAGATCACCACAAAGACACCAAGTTCACCAAGGTTCACCAAGAAAAGTTATGGAGGGTTGGCGCCAGGCGCCAAACCCTGAAAAAATATCCTTGGTGTGTCTTGGTGTTCTTGGCGTCTTGGCGGTGAAATTCATTCATTACTGAGCGCGGTATGCGCATTGACATTCTGACCCTGTTCCCGGAATTTTTTCAAGCGCCCCTGGGTGTCAGTATGTTAAGCCGGGCCCAGGGAAAAGGGGCGGTGGCTTTCCGGGTCATCAATATCCGGGATTACACCGAAGGCCGCCACCAGGTGGCCGATGACCGGCCCTTCGGCGGGGGGCCGGGCATGGTCATGAAGCTGGAGCCCCTGGTGAAGGCCATCCGGGCCGGGCGAGCCGAAGACCCCCAGGTGCGGGTAATCTTGCTTTCCCCCTTGGGGACGGTCTTCAACCAGGACAAAGCCCGGGAGCTGGCCGAACGGGAGCACCTCCTGCTCATCTGCGGCCATTACGAAGGGGTGGATGACCGCATTCGATTTTACATTGACGAAGAATTGTCAATAGGCGATTATATTTTGACCGGGGGCGAGATTCCGGCCTTAGCGGTGGCCGACGCGGTGACCCGGCTCCTCCCTGGGGTCCTGGGGGGCGAAGGGGCCGCGGAGGAAGAATCCTTTCAAACGGGGCTGCTGGAATATCCCCATTACACCCGGCCCCGGGTCTTTGGGGGCCTTGAGGTCCCCCAGATTTTGCTGGAAGGAGACCACGCCCGCATCGCCAAGTGGCGGCGCGAGCAGGCCCTCAAGCGCACCCTGGCCCGGCGGCCGGATTTGCTGGCCCAAGCGCCCCTCACGGAAGAAGATAAAAAATTTTTACAACAACTGGCTGAGAAGCCGGTGGAAGAATAGGTGAGGCTCATGGAACGCGTAACTAATTTGGCCCGGGAGCAGATGCGGGCGGACCTGCCCGACTTCCGCCCCGGGGACACCGTGGAAGTGCACGTCAGGATTGTCGAGGGCGAAAAAGAGCGCATTCAGGTCTTCAAAGGCGTGGTTATCCGCAAAAGGGGCACCATGACGGGAGCCACCTTTACGGTGCGCAAGGTCTCTTACGGCGTGGGGGTGGAGCGCATCTTCCCCCAGCACTCTCCCAACATCGAGAAAGTCGTTATCCTTTTCCGGGGCAAAGTGGCCCGCAGCCGTCTCTACTACCTGCGTAAGCGGTCGGGCAAGGCGGCCCGGATTAAGGAAAAGCGGACGCCCACGGCATGAAAGAGCTCCGGGCCGGCAAGGAACTTTTTGCTGACCCGGAGTTTTTTTGGCGCCGTCAGGGACTTGAGCTCATCGCGGGGGCGGATGAGTCGGGCCGGGGGCCATTGGCCGGCCCGGTGGTGGCCGCCGCGGTGATCCTCCCTCCCGGCTTTGACCTCCCGGGCCTTAGGGATTCCAAGCGTCTCACGCCGGAAATCCGCGAGAATCTGGACCGGGAAATTCGCCGCCAGGCCCTAACCTTCGCCGTACAGGAGATGGGGCCTCGCCTGATTGAGCGCTTAGGGATTCTGGGCGCCAGCCTCCGGGCCATGGCCCGGGCGGTCCAGGATTTGACCCCTACCCCCCATCTGGTGCTGGTGGACGGCCACCTGCCCCTGCCCCTGGCTTATCCCCAACATCCGGTAATCAAGGGCGACGACCTCTGTCCCTCCATTTCCGCAGCCGCGATCCTGGCCAAGGTTCACCGGGACCGGCTGATGGCGGCCTTTCATAAGCGCTATCCCCAATATAACTTTGCCCAACATAAAGGCTACGCCACCCCGGAGCATCTGGAGGCCTTGCGCTGCTGGGGGCCGTGCGAAATTCATAGAAGGACGTTCAGGGGGGTGAAGGAGTGGTTAACCGCCGATGAACGCCGATGAACACGGATATTTTTTTGCCTAAGACCGAAGACCGGAGACCGAAGACGGAAGACTGCATTAAAGGCAAGGAAGCCTTATGATAAGCTGGTTCAAGCGCCGGGAACTGGGAGATCAGGGCGAGGACCTGGCCGCTGCGGCTCTAAAAAAACAGGGCTACAAAATCCTGGAGCGCAACTATAATACCCCTTTGGGTGAGATTGACCTCATTGCCCGGCACCAGGGCTGTTTGGTTTTTATTGAAGTAAAAACCCGCAAGAGCCTGCGCTTCGGCCGCCCCGAAGAGGGAGTGACCGCCGCCAAACAACGCCGCCTGCAACGCCTGGCGGATTATTATATGAAGCAAAAGCGGCTCAAGGAGCAGCCGATGCGATTTGATGTGGTGGCTATTACCATTCTGGATCACGGCCCGGACCTGGAAATCATCAAGGGTGCTTTTTGAAATGAAATCCTTTTGGATGGGGAGTTATTATTGGTGGGGCGGGCCTCCGTGCCTGCCGTAGGCTGCCTAACCCCATTATTTTTGTGTAGAACAGCCGCCCCCGGCTGTTCTTTGGCGGACCCTGGCAGGGAGTGAGTCGACCTTAAAGCGCCGGGCTTGCGGCTACATTTTTAAAACAGACTTCCAACGCCAGGGGAGGCGGGCACGGAGGCCCGCCCCACCAAATCCTTGCTTCTTCACGGGTAGCCATTACCCTTCTTCGGCCAAAAATAGATTTGATGATAATTTGGCCGATTTTAGAAAACCCCGGAACAATGCCCCTTGATCAGGACAAAACAGGCATCTTATACATCGTCGCCACGCCCATCGGCAACCTGGAGGATATTACCCTGCGGGCCTTGCGGGTGCTGAAAGAGGTGGACCTTATCGCCGCGGAGGACACCCGCCATACCCGGAAGCTCCTGGCCCATTACCAGATAAGCACCCCCTTAATCAGCTACCATGCCCACAACCAGGCCAGCCGGGGGCCGGAGCTTGTCCGACGGCTCCAGGAGGGCCAATCCATCGCCCTGGTGAGCGACGCCGGCACCCCGGGCTTTTCCGATCCCGGCGCGGACCTGGCGGCCCGGGCCTGGGACGCGGGCCTCAAAGTGGAGGCCGTGCCCGGCCCCGCCGCAGGGATCGCGGCCCTGTCCATGTCCGGGTTTAAGGGCGATGTCATCTTTGTGGGGTTTCTCCCCCGAGGCGAGGGCAAGCGCCGCCGTTTTTTCCAGGAATTGGCCGGAGAGAACCGGGTGCTCATCTTCTATGAATCCCCCAAGCGCCTGCCCCGCACCTTGAATGAGCTGGCCCAAGCCATGCCGGACCGTCAAGTCCTGGTGGTCCGGGAACTCACTAAAAAATTTGAGGAGTCCTGGCGAGGGCCGCTTCCGGAAGTGGCGGGCCGGCTGGACCATATTGAAATCAGAGGCGAATGCACCCTGATCTTATCCTGTCCCCGGGAGGCGGCTCAACCCGTCACCGCGCCTGACCTGGAAGCCTATCTAATGCAAGCCGCCCGGCAATACGGCCTCGCGGGCCGGCGCCTGGCGGACCAGGTGGCCGCGGACTTGAAGCTCCCCCGCCGCCGGGTGTACCAATTTTATTTAGATCTGAAGGGACAAGGAAAGATAGATTGACCCAAGGTTAAAAGGTTATTCGATTGTTTCTTTAACTCCGGAAAGGAGCTTTGAAACCAGCTGCTTCTTACTGAAAGGAAAAACAAAAGACAACATCATGAGTGGCACAGGCTTCCAGCCTGTGGAGCCTGTGGGAAGGTTTCCTGGCAGAGCAGACGGCGCCCACAGGCCAGAGGCCTGTGCCTCCTTTACTCCTTTCCCATTTTCCCCTTTTAACCCAAATCCCTATTTAAAACCGCCCTAGAATCCGATGAAACATACTAGCATCCCGGAAATCCATGTTATATTTGAATAGATATGGCTGCGAAAAAGACGGCCGTCCCCGCGGTGGTGAAAGAACTCTGGGTGGAAAACCGCCACGGGCTCCACGCCCGGCCCGTGGCCAAGATAACTTCTTTAGCCCAGCAGTTCGACGCGGAGATCACCCTGGAAAAAGACGGCCGCCGGGTGGACGCCCGAAACATGCTGGCGGTCCTGACTCTGGACTGCCCCCAGGGCACCCGGTTGGTGCTCAAGGCCACCGGCCCCCAGGCCCGGGAAGCCGCGTCCACCATTGCATCCCTTTTTGCCAGGAAATTTGAGGAACCATGAGTCTGAAAAACATTGTCCTTCAAGGGATTCCCGCCTCTCCCGGCGTAATCCTGGGCCGGGCCAAGGTGCTACGCGGCCGGGAAGGCTACCAGGTCTCTCCCCGCCTCCTGTACACCGAGGAAGAGGTGGCCCAGGAACTCCAGCGCTTCCGCCGGGCGGTGGATCAGACCGCGGAAGAGCTGAACAGTCACCTGAAGGACCTGCCCCCGGAGTTGAAGGAGCATTCCCATATCCTGGAGACCCACCTCATCATCCTCCGGGACCCCATGCTTTTCCAGGAGACCCAGCGCCTCATCCGGGAGCAGCAACTGAACAGCGAGCGGGCCCTATACCAGGCTTATCACAAGGTCAAAGAACTTTTTCAGAACATCAAGGACCCCTATATCAAGGCCCGCATCCAGGACGTGGACGAAGTTTACCGCCGCCTCCTGGGACACCTCACGGGGAACTACCGGAGCCGCACCCTCTCTTTCACCGAGCCGGTGATCATCATCGCCAAAGACCTGTCCCCCAACGAAACCACCCAGATGTCCGGGTCCCCGGTGTTGGGGTTTGTCACCGAACGAGGCGGCCGCACCTCCCACACCGCCATTATCGCCCAATCCCTGGAAATCCCCGCGGTGGTGGGTCTGGACAACGCCACCTTGGAGATCGCTTCCGGCGATCCCATCATCGTAGACGGCCTCACGGGCCGGATCATCCTGAACCCTGATGGCGCCACCCAGAAAAAATACCAGGCCCGCCAGGAGGAATTCGAGACCTTCCGGGCCGAAGTGGCCCAGGGCAGTTCCCTGCCGGCGGTGACCACCGACGGCCACGCCAACCGCGTTTACGCCAATATCGAACTTCCGGAAGAAGTTTCCCTGGCCCTCAAGTATGGCGCCGACGGCATCGGTTTGTACCGCACCGAATTCCTTTACCTCCGGCTGCGTCATTTGCCTAAGGAAGAGGAGCTGTTCGAGGACTACAAACAGGTGGTGGAGGCCATGGCTCCCCGGGAGGTGACCATCCGCACCCTGGACATCGGGGGGGACAAGTTCCTTTCTCACTTGCAGTACCCGGCGGAAATGAACCCGGCCCTGGGCCTTAGGGCCATCCGCTTTTGCCTCAAGGAACAGAATATTTTCCGGACCCAGCTCAAAGCCATTCTCAGGGCTTCGGCCTATGGCAAAACTCGGGTCATCTTTCCCCTTATCTCCAGCGTTCGGGAAATACGGGAAGCCCGCCGGCTCCTGGAGTCGGTGAAAGCAGATCTCAAGTCCCAGGGTGTCGCCTTTAATGAAAGCCTTCCCGTGGGAGCCATGATCGAAGTGCCCGCGGCCGTGACTTTGGCGTCGCTGTTGGCCCAGGAGGTGGACTTCTTCAGCATCGGCACCAACGACCTCATCCAGTACGCTCTGGCCATCGACCGGGGGAACAAGCAGGTGGCGGATATGTACCAACCGCTGCACCCCGCGGTATTGCGCATGATCCGGGACGTAGTCCAGGCTGGCCGGGCCGCCCGTATCTCCGTGGCCATGTGCGGCGAAATGGCCGGCGATCCCCTCTACCTGCCGGTGCTGCTGGGATTGGGAGTGGAGGGACTGTCCATGAACGCCACCGCCATTCCGGTGGTCAAAAGGGTCATCCGCATGATCTCCCTGGAAGAAGCCCGGGAGATTGCCCGCCAGGCCCTGCGCAAGAACACCGTGGAGGAAATAAACGACTCTGTAATTAAAGACATGGAGCGCCGGTTTCCGGAAATCTTCCGGTTCGGCCGCCACCTGGCCACCCTCTAAGAGCAGTTTTCAGTTTTCAGTTTTTAGTTTTCGGTTAAAAGGAGTAAGATTATCAATAAGTTGAGGGAAGCTGAAAAAGTTTGTACCCAGAGTAGCTGCCTGAGGGGTAGATCTCTCCAAGACCATGAAAATATTGGTGGCACAGGCTTTCCAGCCTGTGCGCCGCAAAACTTTTAAGGTTAGAATAAACTGCAAATTATGGCTGAAGAAACCATCAAAATCATCTGCCGCAACCGCAAGGCCTACTTCGAGTACGCCATTGACTCGTTCTTTGAGGCCGGCTTGGTGCTCCAGGGCACCGAGGTCAAGGCTCTGCGGGAAGGCCGGGCCAGCATCGACGACGCTTACGCCCGTTTCCGGGACGGCGAACTGTTTCTTTATAATGCCAAGATCAGCCCTTACTCCCACGCGCCCATGGAAAGCCACGACTCCACCCGGCCCCGGAAACTGCTGCTGCACCGCTGGGAATTGAAACGGCTGCTGGGCAAAGTTCAGGAACGGGGCTTCACCTTGATTCCCCTGAGACTCTACTTCAAGAATAAAAACGCCAAGATTGAAATCGCCCTGGCCCGGGGCAAAAAGAAGGTGGATAAGCGGGAGACCATCCGCCGCCGGGAAGAGCAACGGGAACTGGAACGGGCCCGGAAGCGGCGGCGTTGAACTATGGGGGAGGGGGCCAGGGGCACCCGCCCCTGCCCCCTCCCCCAATCCCTTAAGGTGCATTTTGTTGCGCCTCATGCTATAAATATCCCCATGAATTTTTTTGAACGCCTTGCCGAAAACCGCATCCTGGAGGCCATCGACGCGGGCCTTTTTGATGACCTGGAGGGCCGCGGCCAGTCCCTGAAGTTGGAGGATGAAAGCCACATCCCCCCGGAGTTGCGCATGGCTTACCGGATTCTCAAAAACGCCGACTGTCTGCCGCCGGAGCTGGAACTGCGCAAGGAAGTGGTTACTTTGCAGGACCTGGTGGCCAATATGGAGGATGAGGCGGAAAAGCTCAAGCAGATGCGCCGCCTCAATTTTCTGATGATGAAGCTCTCCATGATGAGGCCCGTGTCGGCCCAGGTCATGGAGCACGACCTGTATGCCCCCAAGGTCTTGGAGAGATTGGCCTCGAAAAAATAGCAGTCAGCAGTCAGCTTTCAGCTTTTAAAATTGGGAAGTAAATTAAGCTGATAGCTGACAGCTTTAAACATGAAACTCCGTCAAACCCCGTTATTCCGCCGTTGGGGGCCCACCCTGGCCCGGCTTCTGGTGCAGGGCTATCTGCGCACCTGCCCCACCCGGGTGGTGGCCGACCCCGAAGCCTTGGGACTGGCCCTTGCCGGGCGTCCGGTCCTGTATACCGCCTGGCACTGCCACCTGCTCTTTCCCCTCACCTATGCCCGGCGTTATTACGCCCACCGGGCGCCCCTGGTGCTCATGGCCAGTCCCAGCCGGGACGGGGAGTTCATCGCTGACGTGGCCCGGGGTCTGAACTTCCTGGTGGTCTCCGGCTCCCGCCTCAAAGGCGGGGCGCAGGCTCTCCGGACCATCACGGAATATTTCCATAGCGGCCATAGCGGCGGCATCGTGGCCGACGGCTCCCGGGGACCGGCCCGAGTGGTTCAAAAAGGAGTGGTCTTTCTGGCCCGGGAAGCCGGGGCCCCCATCATCCCCCTGGCGGTGGCCGCCCGCCGCAAAATCGTCTTCAACTCCTGGGACCGCTTTGAATTGCCCTGGCCCTTCAGCCCCATTGTCATCATGGCTGGAGCGCCCCTTTGGGTCCCGCCCCAGGAACGGGGCCAGGCCCTGGAAGCCCGCCGCCTGGAGTTGGAAGCCCGCCTCAACGCCCTTTATCACCAAAGTCAGACCTTTTTCGCCTCCTGAAAAAAATTTTCCTTTAAATCCCTTTAAGGCCACAAAAGAATTGCCATGCGGCGTTGATGTGTTAAATTTATTGAAGAACAATATTCTTTAAAATTCTCTAAAGTTGATGGCATATCATGCGCTTTGAAGAACTGGATGACCAGACTTTAACTCACATCGGCCCCCCCGAAGCCACGAGCCGGGCCCAGGAACTGGTCAATGAGCACCATGTCCGGCACGGTTACCGCCTGGTCAACCGTCTCCTGGGAGTGGTGGAGGACGGCCAGCCCTTTGCGGTGGGAGTAAGGATTCAGAACGACCATCTGGCCTATGAATGCGCCTGTCCCCAGTCCGAGGGCGGGGAGCTTTGCCCCCATGTGCTGGCCTTGCTATGGGCCTGGGTGAAAGAGCCGGGGGCCTTTTTGAACCAGGCGGAACTGAAGGAGCGCCTGAAAAAATACTCCAAACACGAACTGGTGGAGATTATTCTGGACGTGGCGGAACGGGTGTCCTCGGCCCGGAGCATCCTGAAGGAAGAAGAACAGGGCCTGGATGACATCCTGGAGTCCATTGACCGGGTGATGGATGAATTCAGCCTGGATCCCGCAGCCGTGGCCGACACGGAAAGCAAACTGCGCCGGGCTCAGCTCCGGGCCGACCGCCTGGCCCAAAGCGGCCGCCTGGCCGATGCCCGCTCCATCTATTTCTATATCCTGGACAGCATCCTGGGGTTGGAAGAACGCTTCAAGCAGCCCCAATTGTTTTCCCCGGATTTGAAAAAAGAATTGTTTGAAGAGTACTGCCAGTTCATCCACGAAGACCGCCACCTGGAACGGGAGCTGGTGCAGCAGGAAATCGAGCAGTTGGAGAGCCGCTTCCCCGAAACCGGGGCAGTGCTGGATTTGGCCGAGGTGAAGCGGGAACTGGCTTTGTAGGTCCGAGTAATCTCGGGATAATTTGTTCTTCTTTTTAACTGAAAACTGAAAACTGTATCTAAGACCCATCCCCCCCCGGGGCGGTGGGTTTTTGATTTTCCGGCCCGGACGTCGGAGCCGGGACGGCGGCCAGGATGGTTTTCTGGTAAATCCTAAGCAGCGCAAAGAGGAAGGACAGAATCAGGGGACCCAGGATAAACCCCACCATGCCGAAGTAGCCGATGCCACCCAGGATGCTGAACAGGATCAGGAGGCTGGGCGTGGCGCCGCTGCCTTTCATCAAGATGGGTTTGAGGAGGTTGTCGATGACGCTCACCAGGACTCCGCCCCAGATGAAGAGGCCCACGCCCGCGCCCACGTGGCCGGTAACGATTAAATAAATCGCCGCGGGGCCCCAGATGATGGCGCTGCCCACCACGGGGATCACCGCCGCGGGAATCATCACCACTCCCCAGAAGGCCGGCTGCGGCAATCCGAAAATCAAGAATCCCACCCCGCCCAAGGCCCCTTGCACCAGGGCCACGATGACCGTGCCCCACAGGGTGGCCTTGATGGTGGTCTCCATCTCCCGGATGATTTCTTCGTTGTGGGTTGCGTCCAGAGGGGAGAGCTTCTTGATTTCCTTAATAAAATCGTCCCCCTGGAGAAACATGAAAAAGGTGATGAACATCACCAGGATCAGGTCCAGCAGGAAGTAGGTGAAGCCTTTCAGCAGGGTGACGGAATTGGTGTAGATGAATTCGCTGGCATGGGTGACCACCGTCTGAACGATGGCCCCCAGCTTGATCTGCTCCGGCGGCAGGGGCAGGTTGAGATGGATTAGATAAGCCTGAAGCGCGTCGATCTTGGCGCTGACCCACTGCCACAGATGGCCGCTCTCCAACCCCTGGCGGGCGGCCCGGGAAAAGTCCAGGGCCTGGTTGGCGATGATGCTCAGCATGAAGGACAGAGGCACCAGGATCACCAGGGCCAGGAGCAGGCAGGTGACGCCGGAAGCCAGGACCCGCCGGCCCAGAAACAGCCGGGCGAGAGCATTAAACAAGGGCCTGGTGGTGAGAAAGAGCACCAGGGCCAAGAAGAAGTCCACCAAATAGGGCTTGAAGACGATATAGGAATAGTACAGCACCAGGAGGGTGATGGCCCCGAAAAAGAGCCGGGCGAACTGGGTGGGAAAACCCATCCGTTCTTCCGCCGGCGGGCAGGGGAGGCAAGGCTCCGGCGGCGGCGGGGCGGCCGGGGTCTGTGGTTGGGCAGCCTGGGGCTGTCCCTGGGTTTGGGGGGATTCCGGTTTTTCCATAATCCCTTTACCCTGGTTTTTTATACGATTGTTATTGCTGCAGGGGCGGTTCGCGAACCGTCCCTGCAATGATCTCAATATGCTAGCTTTTAATTTGTTACATTTGAAGTGAATCCGGTATTAAAAGCTCAATATACGGAAAAACCGGCCCAATGCCAATGGTTTTTATGGGGGGCAGGGACGCAACTTATTGGGCCTTAAAGCGGACGCGATAAAACGCTGGCCCAGGGGGATTCCAGGGAACTAGATAACCGAGCCATTGCTGGTTCATCTGGCAGTGTATTGATAATGCAGTTTTCGGTTTCCGGTTTTCGGTTAAAAATTGGGATTATGAGAAAGAAATAATGGCATAGGCCTCCGGCCTATGGTCAAGGATTGGGGGGGTCGGAAAAATAGCCACAGGCAGGAAGGTCTTGGGCCTTAGCGGCAAGTTATAGAGTTTTTTTTGAAATCAAACCCAGCATTCTTAATTTTTGCGCATATTCTGAGCGTATGTCATTCTGACCTGAGCGAACCATCATAACCTAAGGGTCACAACGAACAATGAAAATTAAGCCGTGCCAGGAAGGGGGGCCATCTCCGGCCATCCAACGGAAGGCGGGCACGGAGGCCCGCCCCACCGGGATATTTTCATATAAAGCGAAGAATCTCGTCATTTCAGGTAGTTGAAACCCTTCGCTTCCCTCAGGATGACAAAAAAACGGGGTTTTCAATAGCCTGCCAGATTGTGGCATGCGCCTGGCTGGCAAACCCTCGTCTTTTGTCGTTCCCAAGTTGCACTTGGGAACGACAAGCTCAGCTTGGCCCCAAGTGCGTTCCCAAGCCTAGCTTGGGAACAAAAACGAAACCCCTGTGGTAGGGCGGGCCACTACACCCGCTAAGTGTCTACAAAGGCTTTCCGGTTGAGACTAATTTTTGGGACCCATTAATAATTTTGGCGTCAGGCACAAAAAAACCCGGCAGAGCGGGAAATCTGCCGGGGCTAGAGGGAGAAGAGTCAAATACGGTCAGGGGCGCTCAGCCCCTGGCTTCATTAATGCCATTCAATCTGGCCGCGATAAACAAACAGGATTAACAGGAGGTAAAGGCCCAGGATCACTACCGAGTAGCCGAAGATGAAATATACCACCCGGAACCAAGGCGCCGGCGGGGGCGCCGCCCGCTCGGCCAGCTTTCCTTCCAGCTCCAGGCGTTCGATCCAGGCGGGCTTTTCCTCCTTTTCCTTTTCCAGAACCACGCTGCCGGCGAAAATGGCTTCGTTCATGGGAAAGGTTTCCCGGCGGAAGTGGCCCACCAGGAAGTGGACGATAAAGAGATACCCGATGGCCAGGATGGCCTCGGCCCGGTGCAGCAGCAGGGCCACGTTGAGGGTCCAGCCCGGCACCCAGGAGCTGGCGCCCACCGGGTACATGAGCATCAAGCCGGTGACCGCGAAGAGCGGCATCCCCCAGAAGACTGCCCAGTAGTCGAATTTCTCCCAATAACCCCACCGGTCCACCTTGGGGTGCGGCCCCAGCCCGAAAAACCACCGGATTTTCTGGCCCATCTGCTTGAGGTCCGTGAGGTTGGGAATCAGGGAGTCCTCATTGAACAGGCTGTGGGGAAACTTTTTCCAGTCCACTTTGCTCAGCACGTACCCGATGTGGACCAGGAACCCGATGAGCATGATTATTCCCACCCAACTGTGGATGGCGGTGGCGGACTCATAACCGCCGAACAGACCCACCATGCCCTTGCCCCACTGGGTGGTGTAAAGGAGACGCCCCACCCCGGTGGTGGCCTGGAGCATGAAGGTGACCATCACGAACAGGTGGAATATTCGATCCACCACGCTGAAGCGCCGGATTCTACTCTCTCGGCTCATCTTGAGGCTTCCCTTCTGCGTGAGGTTTCTCTTCCGGCTTGTGGATAAACTCCCGGACCACCCAGATGACGCTGTGCGGAATAAAGAAGGCGAAGACCCCCACCAGCAGCAGCAGCATGAACCAGTTGGCGTAATATAAGAGCGGGAAGGTCTTCCGGGTTTCCGGATCCCCCGCCTTGGGTTCATGCACCATAAAGGTGGCAAAAGAGACGCTGGCCCCTTCGTGGCACTTGGAGCATACATAGGAGTGGCGCCGGATGGGGTTCAGGGGAGAGAAATAATGGTTGATGCTGGCGATGGGCTCCCCCCCGTGGCATTGCCGGCAGGTGATGTTGCCCCGCACCGTGTGGCCGTGCTTACCCTCTTCCACGTGGCATTCATCACACCGGCGCATGGCATAGAACTGAATGCCCCGGTGGGAATCCGCCAGGTGGGTGCGGCTGCGCACCTGGGCCGCCTTGGGGCTGTATGGGAAGAGCTTGCGCATCACCCCGGGGACGCCCACAAAGGGGCGGTCGCGCCGGGGCTTGACCTCGTGCTCTTCATAGTAGCCGGTGCTGGCCTCCCGCTCCTTGTAGCGGCGGATGGCTGAAGTCACTTCCTCCTGGGCCGGGGCCGCCGCGGGCAGCAGGGCGCTGAGAATCAGGCCTAATGCCACCTGAAGAGTAACAAACCTGGAAAACCTCCACCATTTCATAGGCGCACCCTCTTCCATACCTATCCGCCTATCTGGGGATCTTTAAATCTATAGGCTTGCCCACCGGCGGCGGCAGCTTGACCAGAGCATCCCAATCATCCTGCAGGTGCTTGAGGTCCTCTTTCTTGTGCTTGTGGCAGGTCTGGCAGGAATTGGGGATATTCGGGTTCGCCATGGTATCCTTGGGCAACAGACAGACAAACACGTGGCTGTGGATGTCCCCGGATTCGGCGCTCTGGGCAATGCGGGGCATGTGGCAGCCCACACAGTTGCCGAAGGAATGGATGGAATGGGCCAGGTTCTTATTAACCATTTCGTGGCAGGACATGCACTGCCGGGAACCGGCCTGCACCGTCTGAGACCGGGTGGGAGGCACGCCGATCTGGTGCACAAAGTGGCAGGAGGTGCAGGTCACCCCTTCCTTGGCGTGCACCGACTGGGACCAGTCAATGTACTGCTGGTGATGGCCCTTGGAGAACTCGTTGGCGTACACGTGCCGGACGTCCCCCTCGGCGAAGGAGGTGGACTTGTAGTAGGCCTCCAGGGCCTTCCCCGGCTCATAGCCCACCGGCCACTCCGCGCCCTTATACTTCGTGGCCTGGCCCCGGTTGTGGCAAGAGCCGCAGATCTGCACCGCCACCCCCATGGTAAGCTTGGCCGGGTTTACAATGGTCTGGCGCTTTTCAAAGACCTCGGCCTTGGGTAGGGCCGCGTGCCAGGAACCCTTGCCGTGACAGGCCTCGCATCCCACCCCCGGCTCTATGAAGTTGTTCTTCTCAATATTCACCCCGGTGGCGTGGCAGCCGCCGCAGCCTAAGATCCAGGGCTTTTTGTCCCATTTGTCTTCATTGTAATTGACCCAGCGGTGGGTCTCAATGTTGTAATTGATGGGGGCGATGTAAAGTTTGCCGTCCTTTTCCACCAGATAGCGCTGCTTCCACTGGCTGCCGATGGTGTATTTGACCTCCTCCGGTTTGGGGATGTAGAACTTGTCCACCGGTATCTTGAGTTTATCCTTGATTTTCTCCAGGTCGGCCCGGATCACTTTGGGGTCGAGCTCGGTGACGATAACGTCCTGGTTCTTCTGGGCGTCCTGCATCATGCGGCTGTGCAGGGTCATCTTCCAGGAGTCATAATGCTCCAGGTGGCACTTTTTACAAGTGTCCGAACCCACGTATCCCTTGGGTTTTTTCTTCAGGGCTTCCACGTCAATGGGGCGTTCGCCGCACGCCATCAGGGCCAGGGCCACCAGACCCAGCGTCAACCATCTCACCATGGCAGAGTTCATGCTGACCTCCCGTTTACAGAAATAATCCAAAAGTCCTGGGGAATTTGCCAAAAGTTAATGCTGGTGCCACAAATGTCAACCCAGGGAATTTGCCGATTTTTATTATGATTTTGATTTTTTTAAGAAACTTTTCCTCCTTTAAAATATTTTTCTGGGAAAATGACTTATTAGATTAATTTAATATATATCGTGATTTACTTTAAAATGAAAGATTTTTATAATAATTTTTTGTTCTAAACATTTGTTCGTTAAACCATTAATGTCATGTTTAACTTCATTCTTAGATTGCGCCATTATTCCAAAGGGTTTTGCTTTGGATGTATGAAGGATTATTCCGCCTGATTTTGCTCCCAGGTTTCTTAAAAAAAACAATTCCTGGCCGGAAAATCTTTTCGGTTCTGCTATAATTTTCGGAAGTCAACTTAAGGGATTGGGGGAGGGGGCAAGGGCGGGTGCCCTTGCCCCCTCCCCCAACAACAACTTTTCGAAGCAGTTTCACATCTTTGGTGGCACAGGCTTTCTAGCATGTGCCGACGCATGCTGAAGCCTGCGGCTGCATTTTAATTATGCCAGGATGTCCGTGGCGGCAAAATCCTTACCGGACAGCACTGGGGAGTCAAACGTTCGGAAATAATCATGGCCGCAATCCCCCAGTTTTCTCACCGCAACAAGCTGCAGGCCGCCTTCTTTCTGGTCCTGGCGGTTGCCGCGCTAATCGGCCTCCTGGAGATGTCCGGCGTCTTCAGCCCCTATCGTCTCAAAACCCTGGATATGCTTTTCCGCGGGGTGCCTTTGTCCCCAGCCAGCCCGGAGGTGGTGGTGGTGGCCGTGGACCAGCCGGACCTGGACTTCTTTAAAGCCCAGGGCGTCACCTGGCCCTGGCCCCGGCAGGTTTACGCCCCCATCATCGAATTCTGCCGCCGGGCCGGGGCCCGGGCGGTGATTTTTGACATCCTGTTCACCGAGGCCTCCTCTTACGGCCCTGAGGACGACGCCCGCCTGGCCCAGGCGGTAAAAGAATCGGGCCTGGTGGTTTTGCCCTTTTTCACTTCCCGGGACCGGAAACCGCCCAATCCCTCGGAGGGGGACCTGCTCCAAAAGGTGGGCCACTCGCTCTCCGGCCTTAATCCTGAGGTTTTTCCCCATTACCGCTCCCTAATTACTCCCGTACCGCCCCTGCTGGCCGCGGCCGCCACCCTGGGCAACGTTGAGTGCCGCCCGGATGCGGACGGCATTTACCGCCGGGTTCCCCTGGTGGTGCCCTATAAAGACCTCTGGCTTCCCTTTCTGAGCTTCGCGGCTTTCCATCACTTTCAGCAGCCCGGGGCCCTGAGCTTTGAATCCGGGGCCTTGGTTTTGAGCCAGACCCGCCTGCCTCTGGATTCCCAGGGGCAGTTTTTCCTGAAATTCCGCGGCCCTACTCGCAGCCATCGGCGTTTTGCCGCGGCCAACGTCATCAAGTCCGAGGCCCAGGTCCGCCACGGGCTGGCCCCGGTCTATCCCCTGGCGGATTTTGCCGGTAAGTGGGTGCTGGTGGGCCTCACCGCCCCCGGCCTCCTGGATCTGAAAGCCTCCCCCGTGGGCGCGGTCTATCCCGGAGTTGAGGTGCATGCCACCCTGTTGGACAACCTGCTGCAGGGGGACTTTCTCCGCCAAGCCCCCGCTGCCGCTCTGTGGGCCTGGGCCGCGGTTTTGGCCGCCGCGGCCGTCCTGGGCGTGCTGTTCTTCCCCCATCTGGGCTTCACCTTGGCAGCCCTAGCGGTGCTGGTCGGCCTCCACCTGGGCCTGTCCATCCTGGCCTTCCGCCTGAGCTGGTGGGCCGATCCGGTGCTCCCCGGCGCCGCCCTGGCCCTGAGCTTCGGCCTGGCCGCGGCCTACAGCTACGCCACCGAGGGCCGCCAAAAGCGTTTCATCCGGGGCATGTTCGGACAATACATGTCCGAGACCGTCATCAACCACCTGCTGCAGCACCCGGAAAAACTCAAGCTGGGGGGCGAACGCCGCCGGGTCACCCTGTTTTTCTCCGACCTGGCCGGGTTCACCACCCTGTCCGAACGCCTGCCCCCGGAAACCGTGGTAGGCCTGCTCAACGACTACCTCTCCCGCATGACCGAGATCATCCTGCAAGAGGAAGGCACGGTGGATAAGTTCGAAGGCGACGCCATCATGGCCTTCTGGGGCGCGCCCCTGGACCAGGAGGACCAGGCGGTGCGGGCCTGCCAGGCCGCCCTGAGCCAGACCGCGGCCCTCCGGGAACTTAATCGGGAGTTTGCCCACCAGGGCCTCCCGGAACTCAAACTGCGCATCGGGATTCACACCGGCGAGGCCATCGTGGGCAACCTGGGTTCCCAAAAGCGCTTTGATTACACGGTCATCGGCGACACCGTGAACCTGGCCTCGCGCCTGGAGGGACTGAACAAGTTTTACGCCACCGCCATTATGGCCAGCGAGGTCGCGGTGGCGGATTGCGGGGGAGAGATAGAATTCCGGGAGCTGGACCTGGTGGCGGTGAAGGGCCGGGAAGCCCCGGTCCGGGTGTTCGAGGTGCTGGCCCCCAAAGGAAAGCTCACTCCGGCTCAGGCCGCAGTGCGGGAGGACTTTATCCCCGGTCTGGAGCTTTACCGCCGGGGCCGGTTCGAGGCGGCGGCGGCGCGCTTTACCCATGCCTTGAGCCACTTCCCCGAGGACGGACCCGCCCAGGTGTTTTTAAACCGCTGCCGGGAGTTCCAGGCCGCTCCGCCCCCGCCGGACTGGGACACCGTCTTCCGCCCCGACGCCAAGTAGGGGCGAACCTTGTGTTCGCCTGGGGAGGAAACTTGTAGGTTAAACTCGTTGAGAGGGACCCCCAAAAACCATTTTGGGACTGCGGTGGCCAAGGTTATCGCATAATTTCGGCATGTAATCAAATCATAGCTATGCCGACAGGCAAAGCATTTGCTCGCCCGATAGAGAACCGCCGCGTAACTGCCGCAATTCCGGATAATGATAACTTTGCCTGTGGCCGATTAATACCAAGCTGCCGTCAAAGAGGTAATATTTAATTGTCATTCTGAACGGAGCGAAGCGGAGTGAAGAATCTAGATTCTTCGCTACGCTCAGAATGACAATGTTACTTCTTTGAACGCAAATTGGTATAATAATTCGCAGCCTGTTGCCACCTTCTCCTGCAAAAAGGATGGGTTATGGAAATCCCGGCAGCGCCACTGCCCCACCAACGGTTGGACAGCCTGGACCTGCTCCGGGGGCTGGCCATGGTGGTCATGGCCATCGACCATGCCCGGGATTTCTTTTCCAACGCTAATTTCCTGTTTGATCCCACGGACCTCACCCACTCCACCGTGGGTTTCTTCCTCACCCGCTGGATCACCAACTTTTGCGCCCCGGTGTTTATGTTTCTCTGCGGCACCGGGGTGTTTCTCTCCGTGTCCCATGGCAAGCCTTTAAGGGAGGTGCAAAAGACCCTGGTAATTCGGGGGTTATGGCTGATTTTTCTCGAATTTACGCTTATCCGCTTCGGCTGGTATTTCAATCTTGACTATCACTTCGTGAAGCTGGGGGTCATCTGGGCCATCGGCTGGTCCATGATCGCCCTGGCAGGTCTGTTGTATCTGCCGCGGTGGCTGGTAACTACCGCCGGCTGCGTCATCATGGGGCTGCACAATCTCCTAGACGGCATTAATCCTGAAAGTTTGGGGTCTTTGGGGTGGTTGTGGAATATCCTCCATGTTCCCGGCCGGCTGACGCCCTATCCCGGATGGCATTTCCAGGTGAAATACCCCCTGATCCCCTGGATCGGAGTGATGGCCGCGGGCTACGGGTTCGGGGCCTGCCTGCTCTGGGACGCGGGAAAACGGAGAAAGTTTCTGATTTATCTTGGATTGGGTCTTACCGTAGCCTTTTTCCTTTTGCGACTGGCGAATTTCTACGGTGACCCCCACACCTGGACCTTTCAGAAAAATGCCTTATTTACTTGCTTTTCCTTCCTGGACTGCGCCAAGTATCCCCCGTCCCTCCTTTACCTGCTCATTGCCCTGGGACCGGCTTTCCTGGCCCTGGCCTGGTTCGAGAGCCTATCGGGACCGCTGGTCCAGTCCCTGGTGATCTTCGGCCGGGTGCCCTTTATCTATTATGTGCTACACCTGCCCCTGTTGCACGGCATGGCGGTGGCGGTGGCCTTGGTGCGTTATGGGGAAGCGCCCTGGCTGTTTGCCAATCCGCCGTGGCAGATCTGGCCCATTGACTATACCTATGACCTGGTAGCTACGTATCTGGCGTGGGGAGCCGCGGTGGTCCTGCTCTTTCCGGTCTGCTGGTGGTTCGCGGACCTCAAGGCCCGGCACCGGGATTGGTGGTGGCTGTATTATCTCTAGATTAAAGGTTAGACCTTTATTTTGAAAAGTTTTCGGTTTTCCGAAAAAGCCCGGCAGGGAGCAGCTCTCCATGCAGGCAAACGTGTCAGGTACTGCTATGATTAGGTACTTATCACAGAGCTAAAAAGCTGTTATATCATCATCATATCAGCATATTTTTTAAGATTTTATGAGTCGACATGCTTTTTCGCTTCCTTTCTGACCTCGTTTTGGTAATCCATCTAGCGTTTATTCTTTTTGCAATTTTAGGGGTATTTCTGGTCCTCAAGTGGAGGGTTTTGGCGTGGATACATGTGCCTGCCTTCCTATGGGCTGCCCTCATTGAATTTGCCGGTTGGGTATGCCCACTCACTCCGCTGGAGAACTGGCTTCGAGAGAAAGGTGGCGGCCTGTCTTACCGAACCACCTTCATGGAACACTATATCCTTCCTCTCTTATACCCTTCAATCCTCACCCGGAACTTGCAGATCTTCTTGGGCTTCTTGGTGCTGAGTATTAATCTGGGACTTTACGGGTGGATCATATGGCGAACTGAAAAAAAGTGAGAGATTTAAGCACTATCACTGACCTTGCGCCATTCCCCTGAACCATGAAAAACCATCCGCGCCCTCCATTGCCCGCCGGCTGTCCCACCCATGCTGGCCCCCCCTTGTCCCCCTGATAACCTTCCGCCGAGATAATTTCTCATCCGGATTCGGAGTGCCCCTAATGACCGAAAGCCTGCCGTCTGCGACTATCCTTCTCCCTCGGAAAACCGAAAAACGAAAACATGAAATCGTTCCGCAACTTGAGCGGTATTTTGGCGGAAATGTCCCGAAAGTAAAAGGAATGCCCTCGAGACAGACGCGGTCCGAAAACGGCACGGAAGCGGCGCAGAAGCCGCAATTCTTCCTGAGAATGCTGCCGGGTAAACAAAAATTTGATATACTGGCAAAAAAATAGATACATTCATTAAACCCAACTTGGTGACTTAATGAAAATGCCGTTTCGGTTCTTCAAGTCGGTCCGGGGATCGGCTCTTTTGCTGCTGTTCGCGTTCGTAGTCCTGGGCCTGCCCGTTCTGGCCCAGGTTCCCAGGGTCTTTAAAGTCGCCCAACCTGCCAAGGTCTATCCGGAGCCCGACCAGGACAGCCGGTCCCTGGGGCTGGCCCCCCCGGGAGCTGAAATAACCGTGCTCAAGCAGGTGGGAGACTGGTACAAGGTAAAGGTGGCGGGACTAACCGGCTGGCTGCCCCGGGGAATCTTGCGGGCTTCCCTCGCCGACGGCTCTCCCAGCCTGCTGCACGGCGCCCCGGTTCAGGAAGGGGGCAGCGAGGACGTGCTCATGGGGGTTTATGGCAAGAAAACCGGGCCGCCGGGGGAGGAGAGAGACCGCCAGATAGCCATGGCCGAAAAATTTAAAGAGACTGAAACACACAGTAAGGCGAAGAGAGGCCCCGAACCCCCTCAGGCTGAAGCATCCCGGCCTCCCGTGGCGCGGCCCCCGGTTCCAGACCTGGAGAAGGCCCTCAAGCGCCAGCAGGCTCTTTATCCGGACCCCGACGAGGCCGCCTGTCCCCTGGCCCAGGTGCCGGCCGGCGTCAAAGTGCGCATACTCAAACAGGTGGGAGAGTGGTGCAAGGTCAAATACCTGGAAAAGACCGGCTGGCTTCCGGCCCAGGCCTTGAAAGAGTAGGCGAAAAGGGGAAAAGGTTAAAAGGGGAAGAGGTGCAACCCACCATCGTTCGTAACTATAGGTTAGTATTTGGCGCCTTTCCATTTTTTAGGTAAACTCTATGTGAATCTGTGAAATCTGTGGATTACAAAAGGAGGTTTGCGTGATCCGGGCATCTTTTCTCAAGAAATCAACATGGCTGGCCGTAGCCTTGGCCGCCTTGCTGCTTGCCGCCGGACCGGGGTGGGCCGAGACTTTGAAGGTGTCCCAGCCCAACCAGCAGCTTTATCCGGACCCGGACTTTTCCAGCACTCCCCTGGCGCCGGTGCCGGTGGGCGCGGAGGTCACCGTGCAACGCCAGGCCGGGGACTGGTACAAGGTGGACTTTCAGGGCAAGATCGGCTGGATCCACCGCCTGGCCTTCCCCCAGGCCAAGGCCCCCTCCAGGTTCAGCCTTCCCAGCCTGCTCACGGGCGGAGCGGTGAAAGAGACCACCAGCGATGAAGTGGCCCTGGCCGGCAAGGGCTTCACCCCGGAAGTGGAGGCGGGCTACCGCCAGAAGCATCCCGAGGCTAATTTCGCCATGGTGGACAAGGTGGAGAGCTTCAAAGTGGATGAAGCCCAGCTGAAAACCTTTATCCAGGAAGGAGGGCTGAAGCCATGAAACGCGGTAATCAATGGGTAGTGGCCGCGCTTCTGACCGCCCTGGCCCTGACGGCCGGCGGCTGCGCCACCGGTATGGAGCTGATCCCGGTAGCCACCATTGCCGCCAAGGGAGTAACCAAAGCAGCCGCGGCCTCCCGTCCCATCAGCGATTCCGAAGAATATTACGTGGGCCGGGCGGTGGGGGCCCGCATCCTGGCCCAGCAGTCCCTGCGGCAGGACCCGGAGCTGACCCGGTACGTCAACGAGGTGGGCCAGGCGGTGGCCCGCAAGTCCGCCCGCCCCCAGACCTTCCGGGGCTATCATTTCGCGGTGCTGGAGACCTCGGAGACCAACGCCTTAGCCTGTCCCGGGGGCTTGATCTTCATTACTCGGGGTCTTCTCCAGACTTGTGAGACGGAAGACGAGCTGGCCGCGGTCCTGGCCCACGAAGTGGCCCACGTGGCCAACAAGGACGGCATCAACTCCATCAGCCAGGCCCGGTGGACGGAAGTGCTCACCGCCATGGGCACCGAGGCGGCCAAACAGTACGGCGGAGTGGCGGGCAGCCTGGTTTCCTTGTTTGAAGGCTCCATTGACGACGTTTTCAAAACCATCGTGGTCAACGGCTATAGCCGCACCGCCGAAGAAGCCGCGGACGCCGCCGCAGTCCAGACCTTGAAGCAGGCCGGCTACGATCCCGGGGCGGTGGCTTCCCTGCTGGACAAGATGATGGCCAAGGAAAAAGGCGCCTCCGGCGGCATGTTCAAGACCCATCCCCCCACCGGCGAGCGCCTGTCCAAGGTTAAAGCCCTGGTGGGAGAAGCCCCGGCTGCCGGCAAGGAAGTGGCCGCCCGCACAAGTCGCTTCAAGAAAATAAAGATTTAAGAGGTCAGTCCCTCATGAGCCGTAGGCTCACCCGTAAATGATGAAAAGATATTTTTGGGGGGAGGGCCGGGAGCAACGCTCCCTGCCCTCCCCCCAAGCCCCCCTCCCAACCCTTTAAGAGGCTGTGGAAGTCGGGGCGGCCCCGACTTCCACAGCCTGATTATTACCCCTTAAGGGATTGGGGGAGGGGGCAAGGGCGGGTGCCCTTGGCCCCCTCCCCCAAAAACAACTTTTCGGAACAGCATTGGGATTAGGGACCGAATAGGGGACTTATGAGAGTGAATTGCGACAGTTGGCAGGTTAGGGCCATTCTGGCCTTAGCCATCGCGTGGATTTTCCTGGGCCTCAATTCTTCATCGGCCTGGTCCCAGGGCCCCCCTATGCCTAATAAGGCCGCCATCAAAGACAAATTAGTCCAGGCGGCCCGGCCCATCAGCAATGAGGAAGAATACCGGGTGGGCCGGGCGGTGGCGGCCAGCTTCCTGGCGGAATACCCCCTGTACGACAATCCTCAGCTCAACCGCTATGTCAACGAGGTGGGCCTGACGTTGTCCCGGAAATCTAGGCGGCCCAATCCTTACCGGGGTTTTTATTTTGCGGTGCTGAACAGCCCGGAGCCCAACGCGTTTGCCTGCCCGGGGGGCATCATCCTGGTCACCCGGGGATTTATCCGGATGTGCGACACCGAGGACGAACTGGCCGCCCTCCTGGCCCATGAAGTGGCCCACGTGGTCCACCGGAACGGCATCAAATCCATCAAAATGGCCCGGTGGACCGAGGTGGTCACCCTGATCAGGGCCGAAAAATCCAGGCGGCGTGGCGGCCACCTGGCCCAGCTGGTTGATTTGTATGGGGACGCGGTCGTGGACGTGCGCAAGACCATCAAGGTGAACGGCTACAGCCGCCAGGCCGAATGGAGCGCGGACCATTCGGCCCTGTTCATCCTGGCCCGGGCGGGCTACAACCCCAAGGCCCTGGTAACCCTGCTGGAGAAGATGGCGGCCCTGGAAAAAAAGGGGGACGCCCCCGGGGGCATTTTCCGCACCCATCCTCCCGCAGCCCTGCGCCTGGAGAAGATAAAAGAATTGGGGCTGGAGGCCCCGGCCTCGGTCCCGGGCGAACCCGCCCGCACTAAGCGGTTTGGGAGCTTCAAAAAGTTAGCGGCGGCCGGGCCGGCGGTTAACGTGAGTCTGGTGCAGGAAGGAAATAAAATATTTAACCACTAAGACACCAAGGGTCACAAAGAAAACATATACTGGCGTCCTGAAATTCCAGAACGCCAATATCTTCTTTCCTTGGTGAATCTTTGTGTCTTGGTCTTGGGGGTGAATATTTTTCTGCCCTGCTAACCGCCCGGCTTCTTCTGCCTCTCCTTGATCCTCTGGTAAATGATGATCCCCGAAATACCCTGGATTGCGGTGGCTGCGGTCAGCAGGACCCGATAAAGGGTCCCCAGAGGGTCCCAATTATAATGGATCACCCCCGCGGTCTTGGTGAGCCAGGAAGTATAACCGGCCAACCCCGCCACGGAGAGCACCAGGCCGGTCAAAGCCTGCACCGCCAGGAACCCCACCAGGATAATGCCCAGGCGGCGGTGGAACTTGCGGACTTCCGCTTCTTTCATCTTCTCATTCCCTACATCGTCAAACCCAGCTTTCGGGGTTCCGGTTTCGGTTTGGGGCAGTTCACGGCAGATTATGAGTTTCTTTTAAGAATAAGAAATCCCCTCTGGGAAACCAGAGGAGGGGATGATTTTTGGTTTGCGCGGCACTATTTTTTAGGAAATATTTATTGAGCAACCCGGCGACAGCGGGACAACATCACCAAGGAGGCGCATCATGACGGAAGCACAAGTTACCAAGGATCAAGCAGCGGTCATCGGCCCCGTCGTCGACATGCTGAGAGGAATGCTGGGGGCCGCCCGGGCTGCCTTCAACCGCCACAGCTACGCCAGCCTGGAGGAATTAAAGAGCCACCAGGCGGCCTTGAGCCAGGAGTTCAGCAGGGTCACCAAGCAGCTAACCCCTTCGGCCCAATTATCCGGAGAGGAAAGAGCCTCGCTCCTCCGGCTCCAAAGCATCCTGCACCAACTGCAGCTCATCAGTGAAAACATCGGGGGGTTGGCGGATCCCATCCAGCGGAAAATCAAAGATGGCATCCTGTTTTCGGACAAGGCGGTAACCCAAACAAACTTTCTCTTCTCCCTTCATGCCGGCATGCTTCGGTCGGTCCTGGACACGCTTACCACCGACAATGATTTCTTGAAAAAGTACATGGCCCAGGAAGGGGAGAACCTCATCAAGGCGTGCAGCGATTTCGCCACGGAGCACGAGGACCGAATGATCGAGGGGCTGTGCCTGCCCCAGGCCGCGCCCATCTTCCTGACCATCCTGGACCGCATGCGGGCCATCGGACAGCACGAGGTGGACATCGCGGGAATTTTGACCAAGAAAGGTTGAGTCGAAGGAGCCACATCCCCCATAACCGAAGACTGAAAAGGGGCGCGGCACGCCGCGCCCCTGCTGGCAGGAAGACGGGGGATCATTTGACGGAATGACCCGGCCGCTTCGCCTTGGATTTCCCTGGCAAATTTACTAAGATGCCAATGGCCTAGGGCCTAATCCCAATGCTGCTCACTTAAGCATTGGCGATTTCTATTTATCGTAGGGCGGGGTTTCCCCGCCCGCCATTCACTTTCACTCGCTCCACGGGCGGAGAGACCCTGCCCCTACAGGGCGCTTAAGTGAACAGCATTGCATCTAATCCCCTAAAATCCGAAGATTGGAATATGATCTTTACCACCCAAAAAGGCGAATCCTTCGACGTGGAGAAAGATTTTTCCTCTCCCGAACGCCATATTCTCCAGAAGTTGTTCCTTTGGAAGGATATGGCGGCCAGTGTGGAGGAATTCCGGCGGAAGAAGGAGGAGGCCTTGCTCAAAGGATGGAATGATTCAGGCCCCATTCCGGAAAGCAAGGCCATGCACAGCATTACCCGGGATCTGGAGGAACAGGTTGCGATGCGGCTGGCGGGGGAGAAGTGATTTATTAGCTATCAGCTTTCAGCTTTCAGCCAGAAATTTCTTTCAAAAGCTGAACGCTGACTGCTAAAACTTCCCCTCCCCCAGAAGCCTTCCAAATCAAAAGTTAATAGCACTCTCCAGTTCAGAAAGTATCTGGTCATCCTGGTTGTGCCGCAGCTCTATGGCCTTGTGGGGGCATTCCGCCACGCACACCCCGCAACCATGGCACTTGGCCGGGTCGATAGCGGACACGTGGGCGTTATAGTCGATGACCGGCACCCCATAGGGACAAGAGCGGACGCAGGTGAGACATTCGGCGCACCGGCTCTTGATCACCTGGCTGATGGTCCCGCCTACCCAGATTTCCTCTTGGGCCAAAATCCTCAAAGCCCGGGCCGCAGCCCCCTTGGCCTGGGACACGCTTTCTTCGGCGTACTTGGGCCCGTGGGCTAAACCGCACAGGAAGATCCCATCGTAGGCAAAATCCAGGGGCCGCAGTTTGACATGGGCTTCCATAAAGAAACCGTCGCCATCCAGAGGCAGTTTAAACAGACGGTTGATCTCCTGGTTTCCGGGATGAGGCCGCACCGCGGCCGAAAGTGCCACGCAGTCCGCGGCCAGGGAGATGGGGAGTTTCAGCTGTTGGTCAAAAACTGATATTTCCAGGTTTTCTCCGGCCGCCACCACCTCCGGCTTGCGGTCCGCCTCATAGCGGATGAACTGCACCCCCAATTCCCGGGCCTTCTTGTAGTACAACTCTTTGAAGGCAAAAGTGCGGATGTCCCGGTACAAGATGAATATCCTGGCATTGGGCCGCAGTTCCTTGATCTTTATGGCGTTCTTGACTGCGGCGCCGCAGCACAGGCGGCTGCAGTAAGAATGCTCCGGTTCCCGGCAGCCCACGCATTGGACCATAACTACCCGGGGCTCGGCCGGGAGGGATTGGGCCTCGTTCACCAGGCGGTTTTCCAGTTCCAACTGGGTCACCACCCGGGGGTCCTCGCCGTAAAGGTATTCCGTGGGGCGGTATTCCAGGCCGCCGGTGGCAATGACGACCGCGCCGTAATGGATTTCTTGCTCCCCTCCGGGACCTTCCAGGAGGCTGTGGAATTTCCCTACATGGCCCGCGAACTTCGTTATCCGGGTATTTTTCAGGACCTGGATGCGAGGATGGTCTTCTACCTGTCCGATAAGCCTCTTCAGGTAGGGCTGCATCTGATGACCCTCCAGGGTGTAGTGCACCTGCCGGGCCATGCCGCCCAATTCGCCTTCCTGTTCCACCAGGCACACGTCGAAGCCGGCGTCGGCGATGGTCTGGGCCGCGGTCATGCCGGCCAGCCCGCCGCCGACGACCAGGGCCTTCTGGGTAACCGTAACCGGCAGTTCATGCAGCGATTTCTGCCGGATAACCCGAGCCACGGCCATGCGCACCAAGTCCTTGGCCTTGGCGGTGGCTGCATCCGGTTGCTGCTGATGCACCCAGGCGTCCTGGTCCCGGATATTGGCGAATTTGAAGAGGTATTTATTGAGCCCAGCCTGGCGCAGATTGTCCATGAACAGCGGCTCATGGGTCCGGGGGCTGCAGGCCGCCACCACTATGCGGTTCAGGTTTTCGAACTCTATCTTGTTCCGCATGTTCTCCAGGGAGTCGCTGGAGCAGGTGAAGGTAAAACTGTCCGCGTAAACCACGAAAGGCAGGTTGCGGGCGAATTCCACCACCTCCGGCACCTTCACCACCCCGGCGATATTGATGCCGCATTGGCAGACAAAAATCCCGACCCGGGGTGTCTCTTTCTCCACCGAACGTTCCGGGGGATATTCCGCCTGGGTCACCAGGGTGCCCCGGCCCTCGGCCAACAGCCGGGCCGCGGCTGCGGCCGCCGCGGAGGCCTGGCTCACGCTGTCGGGAATGTCCTTGGGCGATTGGAAGGCCCCGCAGGTGAAGATGGCTTCCCGGCTGGTGGAGACCAGCTCGAAGGGCGGAGTTTCGGCAAAGCCCCAGCGGTTGGTGGCAATGCCCGCGGCTTCGGCCAGTTCCTGGGTGGCGGGATGAGGAATCAAGCCCACGGAGAGGACCAACAGGTCGAACTCTTCCGTTTGAATGGTATTGTTTTCGTCCACGTAAGTGATTTCCAGGTTCCGGGTCCGGGGGTCCTCGGTCACCCGGGATACCACGGAACGGATAAAGCGGACGCCTTGCGCCTCTTGGGCCCGCTCATAGTATCGGTCAAACCCCTTCCCCTGGGCCCGGATATCGATAAAAAAGATGGTGGGCTCCACCTGCCGGTCATGCTCACGGGCGATAATGGCCTGCTTGGTGGCATACATGCAGCACACATAGGAGCAGTATTCCCGGTCGCACGTGGCATCCCGGGAACCGACGCACTGGATCCAGGCGATTTTTCGAGGGTCGGCGCCGTCGCTGGGGCGGCGCACATGCCCTTTATGGGGCCCGGTGGCGGAGAGCAGGCGTTCGAACTCCAGGGAGGTGACCACATTGGCATAGCGGCCGTAGCCGTATTCCGGTTTTTGGCTGGCGTCGAAGGGCTTGAATCCCGGGGCCAGAATTACGGCCCCTACCTGGATTTCCTCTTTCTCTATCTTCTGGCTGTGGTCAATGGCCCCGGCCTGGCAGGCTTTGACGCATTCTTGGCATTCGGAGCAGATGCTGCAATTGAGGCAGCGGGAGGCCTCTCGCCGGGCCTGAAATTCGGTGTAACCCTTATGAATTTCATCAAAGCAACGGCAGCTGTATTCCGGCGGCAAGGCGTCCATGACTTCGCGCGGCAACCCTTCTTCATCCTTGGGAATATCGGTCCAGCGCCCCCGGGCTTCTTTGCCCTTGGTGCGCCCTGCCGTCAGGTCCTCTCCCTGGAGATACCGGTGGATGGATTCCGCGGCCTCGATGCCGCCGGCGATGGCCTCCACCGCATTCCAGGGGCCGGTGTGCACGTCTCCCGCGGCGAAGACCCCAGGACGGGAGGTCTGGTAAGTGGTTTCGTCCACTTCGACGGTACCCCAGCGGGAAAGATTGAGACCGCAGTCCTTCAGCGGCCCCTGGTCCGGCTCCTGACCGATGGCGGGCACGATCATGTCCACCGGCAGCTCGAAAGTATCACCGGGAATGGGCGCCGGTTGCCGCCGTCCCGAGGCATCGGGCTCGCCCAGTTCCATCCGCTGACAGAGAAGTCCGGTCACCTGGCCGCTGTCGTCCGTCATCACTTTTAGCGGCGCGGTCAGGTACAGGATTTCCACCCCTTCGTTCAGGGCCTGTTCGACTTCATGGACAAAAGCAGGCATCTCCGAAGGGCCGCGACGGTAAAGGATGGTAACTTCCGAACCCAACCGGAGGGCGGTGCAGGCCACGTCAATGGCCACGTTACCGCCGCCGATGACCGCCAGGCGCTTGCCCACCGCCTGGGGCAAGCCCAGGTTGTGGCGCCGCAGGAACTCCACGCCCTGCACCACCCCTGGGGCGTCCTCCCCTTCAATCCCCAGGGGCTTGCCCACGTGGCAGCCGATCCCAATAAATACGGCATCATATCCCTGGGTCAACAGGTCGTCCAGGGTGAAATCCCGGCCCAGGGCGGTGTTGGTCTTGAGGGTCACCCCCAGGCGCAGCATGTTGTATACTTCTTTGTCCAGCATTTTTTTGGGCAAACGAAAGTCAGGGATACCCACCCTCAGCATGCCGCCGGCTTGGGGCAAAGCCTCCAGGACCGTGGGACGGTAGCCCTTGAGGGCCAGGTGATAGGCGCAGGTCAGGCCTGCGGGGCCGGCCCCGATGACCGCGATCTTTTCGGGCCAGGGAGTAATTTCCGGCAACGGCACTTCGGTGAGATCAACCTGGTCCACGGCGAATCGGCCCAGGGCGCAGATGGCCACGGGTTCATCCATTTCACCTCTCCGGCACCTGGTTTCACAAGGATGGGGGCAGACCCGGCCCAGGATTCCGTGGAAGGGATGCCGCTCCATCATGACCTGCACCGCTTCGCGGTATTTTCCCACCTTGATGAGCTGCACGAAGCCCTGGGCATTAATCCCGGCCGGGCAGGCCAGGCGGCAAGGGGCCGGGTCCAGCTTCTTGATGGCGTAGGCCCCGGGCACGGCTTGGGGATAACGGCGATGGATGGCGCGGCTGTCGGCCAGACCCAGGTTGAATTCGTCCGGGAGCTTCACCGGACAGACCGCAGTGCAGACCCCGCAGCCGGTGCACCTGGAAGTGTCAATATGCCGGGGTTGTTTCTTTAGAGTGACGGTGAGGTTGCCCGGCTCCCCGGTGATGCTCCTCACTTCGGTCAGGGGGCGGATATTGATATTCAAATGGCGGCCGCATTCCACCAGCTTGGGAGAAATGATGCACATGGAACAATCGTTGGTGGGAAAGGTCTTGTCCAGTTGCGGCATCACTCCGCCGATAGCCGTGTCCTTATCCACCAAATGGACATAGTAGCCGGCGTCCGCCAGATCCAGGGACGCCTGGATGCCGGCGATGCCGCCGCCCACCACCATTACTGCGCCGATTTTATTTAATTTTTGGGCTTCCACGATTGTTATATCTCTTCAAAGGGGGGTTTCAAGCGGGGAGCGATATGGTGGATAAGCCCCTTTTCTTGGAGTAGAGGTAGGGGGTCCACCAAATGGCCCTCCAACCACCGCTTGACCTTGGGGAATCCAAAGGCCAGGGCGATAAGTTCCGTGAAATAAAAGACTGGTAGATAATAATCCCGGCCAAATGTCTCGGAAATCCGCTCCTGTGAGAAATCAAGGTTGGCCTGGCACATCTGGCAGGAGACCACGAAACAGTCGGCGCCCGCGGCCAAGGCCCGCTCATAGAGACGCTGCACCAGGGTGTGGATGATGTCCGGGCGGGCCACCGCCAGGCCGGCCCCGC
>Ga0194111_10000608_pt1 | contig 43758 bp, 33 predicted proteins | sample TA2KigC300mmetaG_FD_146194 | JGI IMG/M metagenome (GOLD analysis project Ga0194111, IMG submission 146194) | Freshwater microbial communities from Lake Tanganyika, Tanzania - TA2015033 Kigoma Deep Cast 300m | ecosystem: Environmental > Aquatic > Freshwater > Lake | place: Tanzania: Lake...
TTGACTCCATCGCGATATTCGGTGCGTCAATCCTACCAGAAATCCGTCCAGAATCCAACTCGCGCGTGTCTGAAGTCAAAAACCACAGAATCCGTTAGAATCAGGAAAAAGCAAACCCAGGAACTCAAGCGTGAACTGGCCGCCGAGAAAGCCGCGCGCCAGAAAGCCGAACGGGAAGCCCACCAACGTCCGAAAGCCACCGCCGCCTTGACCCTCCCACCCGCGGCGCCGATCGCCGGGAACCCGCGGGTTTTCCGACATAGTCTCAAAATTATGTGCTTGACCGGCGATGTGCCAGCCCCGGATTGAACAATGGCGCTTCCTTTGGTATGATTGGATTGTATCCGATCCAGTCCACCCGAAGGAGAGCACCAGTGACAAGTATAACTGAATCGAAGCCGAAGCGCAAGAACCGCTCCGGTAACATTATCATTTGATTTGACACGGAACAACGGACAAGTGCGGATTAAACGGACAAAAACGCGCGGCTTGGGCAACTGTCCGTTCAATCCAATTATGTCCGTTGTCATCTCCGCCGCGCGCGTCTGTCCGTTTGTTTCGCTTTTGTCCGTTGTACTCCCTTCCGCCTTGTCCGTTCAATCCGTTTTTGTCCGTTGTCCACCTCCGCGTACCTCAGATTCCCCACCACTTCTTTGAGTGCGCGATATGCGGCATCCCGAACAATGTCTTCTTTATCACTTGCCAATTCAAGCAACGCAAGCGCGACGTGCGGCTTCTTCTTGCCCAATTGCCCTAGCGCTTGCGCGGCATCGCTTCGCACGTATTCTGCAACTTGTTCGTCTTGCGCCAACACCAAGAGCAATCGCACCGCGTCGTCGGTGCGCCCCAACTCACCCAGCGCTTGGGCGACGTTGCTTCGCGTATCTTCGTCAGCCTTTTCGTCTCGCGTCAACGTCAAGAGGAATTGCACCGCGTCGTCGGTGCGCCCCAACTCACCTAGCACTTGCGCGGCGGCGCATCGCGCATCTTCGTCAGCCTTTTCGTCTTGCGCCAACGTCAAGAGGAATTGCACCGCGTCGTCAATGCGCCCCAACTCACCCAGTGCTTGCGCGGCGTCACATCGCACGCCCTCATCGATTTTTTCATCTTGCGCCAATGCCAGAAGGAATCGCACAGCGTCATCGGTGCGCCCCAATTGTCCCAGCGCTTCCGCGGCGTCGCTTAGCACCCGTCCTTCCGCTTTTTCGTCTTGCGCCAACGCCAAGAGTAATCGCACCGCATCGTCGGTGCGCCCCAATTGCCCCAGTGCTTGGGCGGCTGCGCATCGCACGTGCCGTTCGACTTTTTCATCTTGCGCCAATGCCAAGAGTAATCGCACCGCATCGTCGGTGCGCCCCAATTGCCCCAGCGCTTGCGCGGTGGTGCGTCGCACATCTGCATCAACTTTTTCGCCTTGCGCCAATGCCGAGAGACCTTGCATCACAGCATCGTCGGTGTGCCACAACTGTCCCAATGTGTACAGCGTGCCTATCGATCGCGTGGAGTCGCTTCGCACGCTCCTGCTTACTTTTGGGTCTTGCGCCAACGCCAAGAGCAGTTGAACCGCATCGTCGGCATGCTCCAACTCTACCAAATACCGCGTGGCAAAATATCGCCCTGATTCAGATACTTCTTCATCTTGCGCCAATGCCAAGAGTACACGTACCGCGTCGTCGGCGCGTCCCAACTGACCCAACGCTTCAGTGGCGGTGATTTGCACGAACTCATCTACTTTTTCGTCTTGCGCCAACGCCAAGAGACCATCACCTGCGCGTGTGTTCCCTCGCAAAGTGCCAAGCGCCCGAATTGAATCATCGCACAAGGAATAATACTGTGGATGCTCGGCACTTGCAAACCTGAGCAACACATCCACAATTTCATTCCGTAGTGGCTCGCGCATGTTCACGCGGTCTGCTAAGCACACGGCGGCAAGGAACAGGTTGCGATGAATCACCTCATCAAACTTGTCGTGCTCGCGCAAAATCTTGGCGACGATAAAACTTGGCGGTTCGTCGTATTCGTTTAAGCGTCCAAGCAAAAGCAGAATGACTTCGCGCCAGCGCGGGTGGTACAAACGCGGTTGTATTTCCTTCCACAATTCTTCCAAATCGGTCACCCACCGTTTTTCCAGATCGCACGCGGCAAAGTATTCTTGAAACGTCAGATGAACGAAACTGAACACGCCATCGCCGCGCTCGACGAGAATTCCCGTGCGGCTCTTGGCAAGTTCGATGAACGCTTGCGCTTGTTCGCGCGCGGCATCCTGCGACAGACCCAGTTTATCGTCGGCGCACAAAATCTCGGTCAGTTTCATTTCCAGATCGCCGCGCTTGACCTCTGCCTGTCGTCCATCGGCTTGCTCTAGCGTGTGCATCCAAAACGCCAGCCGCTCCAGCAATCGCCGCCGATGTTTATAGTGCGGTTGTTCGCGCTCGTGCGGCACGCCTTTGACGCCTTCCCAAGTCGAAATCAGCGCCTCGGTGCATTTGTCGTACAGTTTCACGCGCTCGTTCGGCAACTCTGCCTCGATGCGATGCACGAGCGCGATGATCGTGAGCATCAGCGGATTCTCCGCCAGTTTTTTCAGGCGATCACTTCCCTTGATCGTGCCGATCAACTGTTCCGCTTGCGATTTTGCCAGATTGACATCGCGTTCGCGCGCGGCGTACCATTTTTGCACGAACGTTTCGATTTCCGATTCGGTGAACGGCATCACGGTATGATGCGCGAACGCTCGACGATCCAACGGCGCGCTTTCGTACCCGACGATGCGCGAAGTCACAACAAAACGATTTTTCGGATAGCGCGTCGCGAGCGCGGCGACTGCATCGCGCACCTCCACGCGTTGATCTGACACGACGACTTCGTCCAAGCCGTCGAACAGCACGAGACAGCGTCCATCGTCCAGCGCGCGCTCAAAAAATCCGCACGCCAATTCGAGTTGATATGCTTGCTTGGCGTAGGTGTAAAAGAAATCTACAAGCGACTGACTCGACGCGGCAAAACGGCGGAGGGGAATCAGGATTGGCAGACGCGATTCTGGTAGGGGCGACGGGCCCGTCGCCCCTCCGATGTTTTGCGCCGCCATCAACGCAAGATACCGCAACAACGTGGACTTGCCCGCGCCAGGATCACCCAACACCATCAAACGCGTGTTGGCGCGCAACGCGTCGTCCAGTGTGACGCGGTGGATTATCTTGCGCGATGTGAGGTATTCACGAACCGTAACAAACCCTTCCGATGAATTGACGACTGGGCGAACGCTTTCAATTTTCGGCACCTCCATGTTCAATTCGTCAATTTCAATTTGCTGTTCCGCACCCAACGGAATGAAAATGTCTTCAAGTTTGATTGCTGCGTTTTGGCGCGGGTCGGGGATGCCAACAAATTCAAGCAGTTCCGTCTTGGCAATGATTTGTTCGAGGTAACGTTTTTCATCGGCGGAATAATCAGGCGCGACTTCATAGTTGCGGATCGCTGTCACAACTTTCGTCGCAAGGTCTTTGGGATCGGAGAAAAAGGCGCAGGGCTGTTGCGCGTCTTTCAAAACGCACTCACGGAAATCGCGCTGGCGTTTCCGTTTGGAGGCGTTCTCAATCAAATTCGCGGGCAACTTGAAATCGTCAGATGCTACAAACATCAAGCGCGGTCTGCGCGTCTCAATCGCCGCGTCGTACTCTTGTTGCGTGTATGATTTCTTTGACCCTTTGGGACTGCTTCCAAAATAGTGTCCGACGACGCCGACAAACAAATCACATTCGGCAACGCGCGCGCGGCAAAACTCGTCTGTCATTTCTGCGCGTGCGCCAAAATCCTCCATCCGCACAACGCGCAAATCGTCGCACTTTTGAATCGCCTCAAAAACCGCGCTGCGGTACTCCTGCAAATCTCGCGCGGTCGAACTGAGAAAAATCTTGCGCATATTTTCACTCCTCAGTCTCGTTGCCAAAAGCAAGCGTGACGATCAAACGCGTTCGCGTCGAATCGTCACGCTCACATCCAGAACTACGGTCCGTACATCTTGCTCAAATACTCGATCACCGTCGTCTGCTCCGCCGCGTTCAACTGCGCGCCTTTGTTCACCATCCGCGTCACGGTTTGCGCCCATTGCTCGCGCGTCTTTTTCGCGCTGGTTGTGCGCTCCAAGCCGTGACAGCTGGTGCAACGCGCTTGCACGAGCGCGGCGCCATCGCTCGCGGGCGCGGTCGTGGGCGGTTGTGCGGCTGGCGAGCCCAGCGTGGCGTACAAGCCCTTGATCAGTTGTTGCTTTTCCGCGTCGGTCAAACGCGCTTCGGGATGCACGAGCAGATATTGCGGAAGCGGCATACTCCCGTTCTTGATCGAGCGTTCCATCGCGGCGGCAGTCAGATCGCCCGCGCGCCACTCGGAGAAGTTGAACGCGCGTCGCGCCACCAGCGCGTCGTTCGCCAAAATCCAGGACACGGGCGCGATGTAACTGTACCACAGCCACTGCGTTTCGTTGCTGTGGCAATCGAAACAGGCGCGTTTTGCCAGCGCGCGCGTCTGCGGACTGTCCCACTTGGGTTCCGCGACGATGGGCGGGTTGGTGCGTTGCGGTCCAATCGGCAAAAATTGGATCAGCAAAAACAACGCCGCGCCGACGATGACGACGGCGATGCCAATGCGAATTATTTTTTTGTTCATTCGAACCTCCTTTGCGACCGCCGTGTACGACCACCGGCCGATGACCGCCGTGTACGACCGCCGACCGATGACCGCCGACCGCCGCGAATTCATCCGCGTTTGCGAATGATGGCACGATTCTAATGCATCGTCAGTGCCTTGTCAATCAGGTACGAAAAACAAGGGTGAAGGAACATTCTTTCATCTTTCATCTTTCATCTTTCATCCTTCATCCTTCATCCTTCATCCTTCCGCCTTCATACTTTCACCGCGAACGCCATCGTGTACAAATCGAAATACTGTCCGCGCTTTTGCAGCAATTCTGCGTGCGTCCCTGCTTCCGTGATTTGCCCCTTGTCAATCACGATGATCTTGTCCGCGCGCGTGATCGTGGACAAGCGATGCGCGATGACGAACGACGTGCGATCTTTCAACAAACGTTCGAGCGCGGCTTGGATCACGCGCTCGGTTTGCGTGTCCACCGACGACGTCGCTTCGTCGAGAATCAAGATGCGCGGATCGGCGAGGAGCGCGCGCGCGAACGAAATCAACTGCCGCTGTCCGCCCGACAAAATCGCGCCGCCTTCGCCGACCAAGGTGTCGTATCCTTTTTCGAGATTCATAATGAAATCGTGCGCGCCAACGGCGCGCGCGGCTTCGATGATCGCATCGTCTTTTTCATCTAACGCGCCGTAGCCGATGTTGTCGCGAATCGTTCCCGAAAACAAAAACGGGTCTTGCAACACGATGCCCATTTGGCGGCGCAGCGAATTTTGCGTGACGGTGCGAATGTCAATCCCATCAATCAGCACCGCGCCTTCCGTCACATCGTAAAAACGACTGACGAGGCGCGCGAACGTGGATTTGCCCGCGCCCGTCTCGCCGACGAGCGCGATCGTCTGACCTGGTTCGACGCGCAAGTTGATCTCTTGCAACACGGGTGTCGGATCGTCTGAGTAGTGAAAGCCAACGTGATCGAAAATCACTTCGCCGCGAATCGTCGGCATTTCGCGCGCGTTCGGCGCGTCCTTGACTTCAATCGGCGTGTCGAGCAATTCAAAGATGCGTTCAGACGAAGCCATCGCGGCTTGGAAATTGTTGTAGCGTTGCGCGAGATCGCGAATCGGGTTGAAGAAGCGATCGATGTACAGCGCGAACGCGACGAGCGTGCCCGCCGTGAACTCGGCGCTGATGCCGAACGCACCAAGCACCGCGAGTCCGCCGACGTAGATCACTAGACCGAGCGCGACGTTGCCGATGAAATCCACCGTCGGAAAGAAAATCGAAACGATCAGCGCGGCGCGATTCGTCGCGCGCAAATGATTGCCGTTCACTTCGCGCGCGAACACCTCGTAGTTGTAATCTTCGCGCGAGAACGATTGCACGACGCGCACGCCGACGATGTTTTCGTTCAGCACCGCGTTGACCCAGCCAACCGCCGAGCGCACCTTGCGATAATTTTCGCGCGCGCGCCGCCGAAAAATTTCGGTCGCAATCGTCATCAGCGGCAAGACGATCAACGAGAGCAAGGTCAATTGCCAATTGAGAAAGAACATCGCCGCGAGCGTACCAAAGAGATCGAAAAAATCGCGCACGACCGCGACGACCGCCCACGTGATCAGTTCGCGCAGCACGCCGACATCGTTCATCACGCGCGAGATGAGGCGACCGACCGCGTAACGGCTGAAAAAGCCGAGCGAAAGATTTTGGATGTGATCGAACAATTCGCGGCGCAGATCGTAGATGATGCTCTGCCCCGTGACTGCCATCGTTCGCACGCGAAAGAACGTGCCGATCCAGAACGCGACGGACGCGAGCAAGTAGAGCGCGACCGCCTGCTGCAGCACGCCGACGTTCCCCGCCGCGATGCCGCTGTCGAGCGCGACTTTGATGAGGTATGGTCCCGCGATGTACGCGCTCATCGCGAAAAACATCCACAGCAGTGCGGAGAGCACCTGCCATTTGTACGGCAGCAAATAGCGCGCGAGCCGCCGCGCGAGTTTGGGATCGTACGCCTTGCCGATGATGCTGTCCTCGTCAGGACGCGCGGGGAGCGAAAGCGGTTTGGGTTTTTGAGTTGTGGTTGCTACAGTCATAGTTGGTTAACAGAATAGAATTTGGGGAATTGTGTTCCGCGTCATGCGGTCAAAACGAATCCAATCATGCTCAACAGGGTTGATTTGGGCAAAATTCAGGTCATGAATTGTTGCAACGCCCGAATCGCATTGTGGTCTGCCTGCGTCAAACGCACGGATGGCGGGTGACCACTGGCGGGCGGTTCCTGGGTTGATGGATGTTGCGCGATCTTTCTCAGGGTAACCTCTTTTTCGGATAAATGTCGCGCATGAGTATACCGCCAAACCGTCGAAAAGTAGTACGCCGCCTACTGAACGCCAAGTCGCGTAGTCATAAAGTCTTGTTGTAATGATTATTGACAGGGAGTCAAGATCCAAAATGCGTGGGAGCAGGGCTGGTGCAAAATCGCGCCGACCTATCCCGCCCCCTTTCCTACGAGGGGGAAAGTTGCCCCCCTTCCCTCGCAGGGAAGGGGCTGGGGGTTAGGTTGGTTGGCAAGTCAAGAGACTTTGCACCAGCCGTATGCGTGGGAGATTGTGGATGCTTCCTGCTTGAAAATAGAAAAGGGACGAAGCGAAAGTCGTTTCGCCCCTTTGTTCTATGGATACGATCGTTCTATTGAAACCTTTGTTCGAGTTTGGGGTCGCCGCGCATATGATACCCGTATCCTTCCCAGAATCCGGCGCGATCCTCCGCCATAAACTCGATGCCGCGCAGCCACTTGGCGGATTTCCAAAAATACAAATGCGGCACGAACAGACGCAACGGATAACCGTGCTCCGGTTCGAGCGGCTTGTCGTCGTACTGGTACGCGAGTAGCGCGTTTTCGTCTTTTGACATTTCGTCCAGCGGGACGTTCGCGGTAAAATCGTACTCGCAGTGCGCCATGATGAATTTCGCTTCCGGTTTCGGTCGCGCGTTTTCCATGACCCACGACCACGGCACGCCCTCCCACGCCGTATCGAGTTTGCTCCAACGCGTGACGCAATGAATGTCGGTGACGACGCGGCGCGTCGGCAGTTTCAAAAAATCCTCCCAGGTCAACCGGATCGGATTTTGGACCAAGCCCCAGATTTTGAAATCCCAGGTCTTGGGATCAAAGCGCGGCACACTACCATAATGCAGCACCGGAAATTTATCGGTCAGATACTGCCCCGGCGGTATGCGTCCCGCCTTGGAATCGAATTTGCGCGTTGGATTGGCGCGCTTGAGGCGCAGGACTTTATCCAGCGGATTGTCCATTGATTTTTTCTCCTCTGCCAGACCAATCGCGTAGATATGTCCGGCGTGGTTCGATTATAACCTTTCGGCGCGCTTTGTCAAAGGCATTTTTTTGTTCTCTCCGTTCGCGTTTTTCGTTTGTCGCGCGTGTGCCGTTTTGGCGAGATTGTTGTATAATGCGGCTATGTCCCCTCTCTTGATTGGAGTCGCCGGGGGGTCTGGCTCCGGCAAAACGACCGTCTCCCACTCGATTCTCGAGCGCGTGGGGCGCGATCGCATTGCGTATCTGCAACACGACGCGTATTATCGCGATCGCAGCGCGTTGCCGTTGGTCGAACGCGCCCGGATCAACTACGATCATCCCGATTCGCTCGAAACCGATCTGCTGATCGAGCAGCTCAAGGTGTTGCGCGCCGGACGCGCGGTCAATGTGCCGCTGTACGATTTCGCCCAGCACGTTCGCAAAACCGAAACGCGCCGCGTCGCGCCGCACGCGGTCATTCTGGTCGAAGGCATTTTGATCTTTGCGGATCGCGCGCTGCGCGAGCTGTTCGACATCAAGATTTTCGTGGACACCGATTCCGACCTGCGCGTCTTGCGGCGGCTGCAGCGCGACGTCGCGGAACGCGGACGTACCGTCGAATCGGTCATCGCGCAGTATCTCGACACCGTGCGCCCGATGCACCTGGAATTCGTCGAGCCGAGCAAACGGTACGCCGACGTGATCATCCCGGAAGGTGGCTTTAACACGATTGCGATTGAGATGATCGTCGCGCGGATCAACGCGATGGTGGGAATCTAATAGTGCAATGAACAAGTGCTTTGCGTCTTTCCGCACATTCCCCGACGGACGCGCGCAGCAGCCGTTTCTGGAAAGCGACCCCGCCAACATCGCCTATGCGCTGGATGGCACGTACTATAGTTTCTACACGTTCAAGCAACAATCGTTGCGCCAATTGCGCCAATTGTTACAACCGTACGATCTGGTCATTACTGAGCTCGGGATTACCGCACTCGATCTGACGCAGCGTGTGATCGAAGCCAGCGATGGGCGCGCGGCAACTTATAGCGAAGGGCACGTTGGCGATTACCAACAGTTGGCGCCATCCAACCAAATTACCTTCGTCCAGATTCTTCGCGCTGCTGCGATGAATTTTGTGTATTGGGAAAAGTATGTGCCATTCTACTGCGCTCTCACCTCGCGTCCCGTTGAATATTTGCCGTACCCCTATCTGCTGGATCACGCGCGTCGTTGGTTCATCCCGCTCACACAAAAATCGTCGCTGGTCGCGGTGTCGAGCGGTTTGGTGGGTGGGACTCGCAATGGGCTTGCCTCGCTCACAGTTGCGCAACGATTGCTTGATGCAGGGCTTGTCCAACAAATGGCTTGCTGGCTTGAACCCGATTCGTTTGACGAAGATGCCCGTGCCATTGCCGCGCTCTTCACCAAGCCGAGCCCCAGACTTCGACGTCGAATTCCGTGGCGGCGCTGGTTGCTCAAATGGCGTGTGGATTATCGTGCTTGGTTGCAACTAAAGACCGAACTCGTTCAGCATCACCCGCCCGCGCCAAGCTGCGCCGCAACTCGCGTAGATAATCTATTTTTCTATCGGCGGGCGGGCTGGCTCCCGTATCTGGCACAACTTGCGCCCGCGCGGATATTGGTTGACCTGAACAACCGCGAAACGGTCGGACGCAACGCGATGGATTGCGCTGCGCTGGGAATTCCGTGCGTTGCCGCTGCGCGAACCGATATGCAGGCGCGCCTGTTTCCTTTCACCACGCTGGCGGATAGTTGGGATGTCCAAGGCGCGTACGATCTGTGCGAAAAACTATTGCGCGATTCAAACTTTTACCAACAAGTCACCACCTACGCTGCCGAAGCGATTCGTCAATTCGATGTTGTACGTTTTCGCGCGCGTTTTGCCGACTTGGTCGCGCGTCATCCAGAACTTGAGGTGCGCGATGGAACGCGTCGCGTGTGACCTTTGCGAAAGCACGGAGGCGCGACTTGTTTACCGCGTGCGCGATACGAATTACGGTACTTCTGGCGAATTCAACATCGTGCAGTGCAATGTGTGCCAACTGGTGTACTTGAATCCACGTCCCGAGTCGTCGCGTTATTTGGAGATTTATCCCGAAGCCACGTACGATCCGTTTCGCGCACTGGAGCACAAAGCGCGATCGAATGTGACGCAATGCACACGCGCGCGCCGACTCACCCAAATGATCGGCACGGGTCGCGTTCTCGATGTGGGGTGTGGTACAGGATTGTTTTTGCAGGCGATGCGCGCGGAGGGCTGGGGGTGCGTCGGCGTCGAGCCGAGTCCGCGCGCGAGCGAATTTGCGCGAACGCATTTGCAACTCGATGTGCGGCAAGGAACGATCTTCGATGTTGATGTGGCGCAAGCGTTCGACTTGATTACGTTTTGGGATGTGCTGGAACACACCCCTTCGCCGCGCGCAGTTCTTTTGCGCGCACACAGGTTGCTGATTTCACGCGGCTACCTCGCGATCAGTTTGCCCAACTGGGACAGCATTGAACGCCGAATTTTTGGCGCCGAGTGGATCGCGTTCGACGCGCCGCGTCATTTCTACCATTTTGCGCCTGCTACCATGCGCCGCCAGTTGGCGTTGTGTGGTTTTCAAATTCAATTGCTCGGCGCGCGCGCGCCCGTGATGAGTCTCGCCAGCAATTTGTTGCGTTGGGGCGGTCGCTGGCTTGTGCGTCGCGGAAAACCAAAGCCCGCCACCGCGTTGAACGATCCTACACGCCGTGCGCCATCACTCGTTCGTCGTTGGTTGATTCGGTTGACGTATTTTGCAATGACCCCGCTCAACGCACTGATCAATTTGTTCGGGCGTGGCGCGGACTTGCTGGTTATTGCGCGTAAGATTTGAAAATGACAATTGCTTATCGCGCGCTGCGCGGCACCGCCTTCGTCCTCGTCAGTTCCTACACCAATATGGCGCTGGGAATCGTGTACGGCATTCTCATCGCGCGCATCCTCGACCCCGAACATTTTGGCATCTTTGCGCTCGCCCTGTTCTTCTTCACCTTGTTCGATGTGCGCGGCAAACTCGGTTTGGAGTACGCGTTCATCCATCGCCAGCCGACGACGGACGAACTGTTCACCACGCATTTCACCTTGCAAATCGCCGCCTCGGCGATAACCCTCGCGTTGATGATACTCGTTGCGGCAGTCGTTTCGCAGTTGAACTATCCGGCCGTGATCGCGCCGTTGATGATCGCGCTGGCAGGCGCGTTGATCATCGAAGCGGTTGGCACCAGTGCGCGCGCCGCGCTCGAAAAAGAACTGGCGTTCGCGCGCTCGACTGTTGTGGTGACGAGCGCGCTGTTTCTTTCGTACGTCGCCGCGCTTGTGCTGGCATTGGCAGGACTCACTTACTGGGCGCTGTTCGGTCAAGTGATCGTGAACGCGCTCATCGGCGCGCTCGGTTTTGGGTGGGCATATCGGCGGATGACGCGCGGCGCACGCTTGCGTTTTCGTTTCGACCGCGCGCTCGCGCGGTGGATGTTACGTTACGGCGCAGTGATGTCGCTCGGCGCAATCGCCACCGTGTTGCTTTTGCAATTCGATAATTTTCTCGTCGGCACGTTCGTCGGCGCGACCGCGTTGGGATTTTACGCGCTCGCGTACAAGGTCGCGCAATGGCCCACCGGCTTGGTCACGCATATTGTCGCGCGCGTCTCACTGCCGACATACGCCAAATTGCAAGACGACCGCGCGCGTCTAGCCAAAGCGTTCGAGATGAGTTTGTGGCTCATCCTTACCGTCGCGCTGCCGCTCGCGCTCGCGCTGTTCGTCGCCGCGCCCGATTTTTTGATCTTGCTCTACGGCGAAAAATGGTTGCCCAGCGCGATCCTGTTGCGCTTTTTGGTTGGCTATGCGGTCTTGCGTCCCTTGCTCGACGATACGGGCGCGCTCTTTACCGCCATCGGCAAACCCGAACGCATCACCACAGTGCTCGTCGTCCAAGCGCTTGCGTTGATCGTGATCGGCACGCCGTTGACGATGGGATGGGGCGCGATGGGTGCGGCGATTGCCGTCGGCATCGCGTTCGTCGTCGGCATCGCGCTGACGTATCGCTTTGTCGCGCGCGCGTTGCCGATCGACTTGGCGCGCGTGTTCGCGCCTGCTGTGTTTGCAAGCATCGGAAGCGTGGCATTGTATCTGCTTGTCATGCGCGCGTTCGATTTGAATGCGCTGCCATTGTTCGCACGCGTGATCGTCAAGGGTCTGCTGGCAACGGGCTTTTATGGCGCGCTGATGTTGCTGTGTGAGCGCGGCGCGTTTTTCGCGCGGCTCGCGTACATCGCGCGTGTGATGCATCAGAGAGCAATATGAAATTCTCCGTTGTCATCCCAACGTACAATCGCCAAAATACTTTGCGCCAAACGCTCGCCGCGCTCGTCGCGCAGGATTACGCCGATTATGAAAGCATCGTCGTGGATGATGGTTCGAACGACGGCACGCGCGCAATGATCGCGCAAGAATTTCCGCGCGCGCGCTACTTGTATCAGCAAAATCGCGGACCTGCCGCCGCGCGCAATCGCGGCATCGCCAGCGCCAGCGGCGAAATCGTCGCGTTCACCGACGACGATTGCCTGCCGCCGCGCGACTGGCTCACGCGTTTGGCGGATGGCTACGCGCGTTATCCGCAAATTGCTGGAGTCGGCGGTGGATTGATTGCGCCGGCAGAATTGCTGGCGACGAATATCTTTGCGCGTTACGAGCGGTACATCGGTTCAGTTGTGTACCACGTCGGCGAGCAAGAATCTTTGGGCGGGTTTGAATGCCCCGCTGGCGGAACCGCGAATATGTCCTATCGGCGGGCGGTGTTGGAGCAAATGCACGGATTCGATGAGCGATTTCCAGTCCCGGCGGGCGAAGATGCCGATCTCAAAATGCACATTTGTCGGCGTGGTCATCGCTTGCTCTATGTGCCGACGTGGATGATTCATCTCCAGGAATATTCGTGGCAGCGTTTTCGCCGACAATGTTACGTGCGCGGCGTCGGTCGGAATTATTTCGAGAGCAAGAATGGTCGCGGCTATCCCAGCCGTTTGAAAATCGCGTTGCGCGCGGCACGACGTTTGGCTGATTTGCCACTCGATCTGGCGCGAATGTCAGACAGGCGGCTCGCGTTCATCAAACTGGCAGACGGATTGATTACGTGTCATGGTCAATGGGTGGGCAAATGAATCGGTATGCGTTCGCGATTGATCTCGCTAATTCCAATTCGTCGTGGGCAACGTTGGTTCGATGGACCGGACGCAATCAGCGTGTGCTTGATGTGGGATGTGGGCGCGGGCAACTGGGGCGCATTCTCCACGAACAATTCGGTTGCACGGTGACCGGCATCGAGATCGATCCGGAACTTGCGCGTGAATGTGTTGGCTACGCGCGCGTCATCCTTGGCTGCGCGGAGGACGATCAGTTGTATAACAATCTCGGCGAAAAATTTGACGTGATTGTTTGCGGGGATGTGCTGGAGCATTTGCGCGACCCGGAAATTCCACTGCGCGCCTTCCATCGTCTCCTCGCGCCCCAGGGGCGCTTGCTCATTTCCGTTCCGAACGTCGCCCAGTTTCGCATCCGCTGGATGTTGTTGCGCGGACGCTGGGAGTACACCCCCGAAGGCATCATGGATGAGACGCACTTGCATTGGTTCACGCGCGCAAGTCTAGACCGACTCCTCACGCGTTGCGGGTGGCGGCAAAATGCTTTCGATTTCACCGTCGGTCCAGATTTCGGACGCCGTTTGCAACGCGCGCCGGCTTTGAAGAAATTGCTCCCGCCGACGTTGTTCGCGACGCAATTCTTGATGAACCTTTCATCGGTGGCCTGATGTCTGCTTTCATTCGTAAAACCATTTTCGCGTTGCTTGAAAAAGTCGAACACCTCGTCGCCGGCGACGGCACATGGTTGCGCGCGCGTTACCCGCGCTATGAAATTGGACGATGGACGTATGGGTGGCTGCGCGTGATTGATGCCGGCGAAGGCGCAACCTTAAAGATTGGCGCGTTCTGTTCGATTGCCAAGGGTGTGACCGTTTTGCTTGGCGGCGAACATCACACCGAGTGGATCACGACTTTTCCGTTTCCCGCCTTGTGGCGCGCCGCGCGCGCTATTCCGGGCCACCCGAAAACCAAGGGTGATGTGATCATCGGTAACGACGTGTGGATTGGACAAGACGCGTTGATTCTTTCCGGCGTGACGATTGGCGATGGCGCGGTAATTGCGGCGCGTGCTGTCATCACAAAAAATGTCGAGCCATACACGATTGTCGGTGGCAATCCTGCGCGGATCATTCGCAAACGTTTCGCCGATGACGTGATCGCCCAACTGATCAAGATCAAATGGTGGGAATGGAGCGACGCCGAGATCGAAAGAAACCTTCCACTCTTGTTGTCGCCGGATGTGGACGCGTTGATCCGATACGCGGAGACCGGATCGCGATGATCGCGCGCGTGTCAATCGTCGTGCTTAATTACAACACGCGCGCGCTGCTTGGTGCTTGCTTGCGTTCCATCGAGCAATTTGCGCCGGATGCCGAAACGATTGTCGTGGACAATGCTTCTGCCGACGGTTCAGTTGAAATGGTGCGCGTCCAATTTCCGCGTTTCGAATTGATGGTCAGCCCAGCCAACGTCGGTTTTGCGCGCGCGCTGAATTGGGGGTTGCGCCGAGCGACGGGAACGGCGATTCTGGCGTTGAATGCCGACACCGAACTATGTCCGAACACGCTCCCTGGACTTGTCGCGTTGCTGGAACAATTGCCGCGCGCCGGCATCCTGGGTCCGTGTCAGTTCGCGGATGATCCCGACGACGCAACGTCACCGATGATTGCATCGGGCTTTGGAGATCCGACCCTCAGTGCAGAAACGGCGCGCCTGCTATTTTTTCGCGACAGCATCGCCGCGCGCTTACGCATCGGCGCATGGCAAAAACCGCGCACGCCCAAGCGCGTCGATTGGTTGATGGGTGCCGCCTTGCTTTTTCGCCGCGCGTGCCTTGACGCGATCAAAGGATTTGACGAGACCCAGTTCATGTATGGCGAAGATTGGGACATTGGCTATCGCGCGCGTCAAGCGGGTTGGGAGATTTACCTGGTGCCTGCCGCTCCAATCATTCATCGTGAAAACGCGTCAGGTCAATCTGTGTTTGGCTCTAGTCGTCAAGCCCAAGTCCTCCGTGCGAATTTGTATTTTCACGAAAAACATTTTGGGCGCGCGAGCCGCCGCGTATTAGCGTTGTTGCATTTGATCGGTGCCGGTTTGCGTTTGCCGTTGTTTTCGTTTTCGCGCGCGAGGTGGCTCGCTCAAATCGAACAAGCACGTGCCGCGTGGCAGGGTTTGCAATGACGCGGGTTTTGTTTGTCGGTCAATCGTATATCGTCGCTGAGAGTCGCCGGAAACTTGCGTGCCTTGCCGAACGTTCCGACCTTGCCGTGTCGCTCATCGTGCCGCAAACCTGGGAACACGAATCGTTTGGTCGCTATGAGTTTCGTCACGACGCGATTGACGAACGCATCGCGACTTTTCCGATTCCGATTCACAACAACGGACGCACGTTCGCGTTTTCGTACGCGCTCCAGCCGCTCTGGCAAGCAGTGTGTCGAATCCAACCGGATATTGTTCAGGTCGAGCAGGAACCGGGAAGTCTTGCGCTGTTGGAGCTGGGCGTGCTAGCGTGTCTGCAGCGCGCGAAACTGATTGCTTTCACTTGGGAGAACTTGAACTATCGCCAGCCCGGCATCCGGCATTATCTGGAAAGAACCGAGTTGTCTTGGCTGAACTATTTGCTCGTGGGCAATTCCGCTTCGGCTAAAGTCTTTCGAGCGAAAGGTTATCGGGGACCGGTGGCAGTGCTCCCGAATGTGGGCGTTGACCCGGAGCGATTTGCGCCGCGCCAGTCGTTGGACTTGCGGCGGCAGCTTGGGCTAGACGATCAGTTCGTCGTTGGATTTGCCGGCCGTCTAGTGCCGGAAAAGGGTTGCGCCGACCTGCTCCGCGCCTTTTCTCAATTGCCTGCCGACTGCCATCTACTGTTCGTTGGGAATGGAGCGCTGCGCGACGAACTTGCTGAATCCGCACAACGGCTGGACATTTCTCGGCGCGTCACCTTTCAGCCGACTGTGCCGCATACGCAAGTGGCTGAGTATCTCAATTGTATGGATTGCCTTGTGCTTCCATCTAGAACAATACCTGGTGGATGGCGTGAGCAATTTGGACTGGTACTGGCGCAGGCAATGGCGTGTGGCGTTTCAGCCGTCGGATCGGACTCGGGCGCGATCCCCGAAGTAATTGGCAACGCCGGTTTGATTTTCCCCGAAGGCGATGTGAACGCGTTGCGCGATTGTCTCATCCGTTTGCGCCACGCTCCAGAATTGCGCGCCGAGTTAAGCGCGAAAGGGCGCGCGCGTGTGTTAGCGAACTACACTCACGAGTGCATCGCGGAGCAAACCTACGCGATCTATCAAGAATTGTTGGCGCACAGATGAACGTTCTCCTCGTTGGCCACGCGCCGTTTTTTGGTGGTGCGGAAGCGTTCTTGCTCGATCTCATCAGCGCGCTCGACCGCGCTGAATTCACGCCAAGCATCGTCGCCGATCCGCGCAGCCCGGTGCTGGAACGATTCCGCGCGAGCGGTGTGCCGGTGCTGACGACGCCGCTGCCGCAAATCAATCGCAGCCCGATTTTTCTGTGGCGATTGTTTTATGCAGGTGCGCGCTTGGCGCAGCTTGCGCGCACGACGCGTGCCGATTTGATGCATTCATTCACCGTGCGAACACACTTGATCGGCGCGGTCGCGGCGCAAATGTCCGGCGTGCCGCTGTTGTGGCGCGTGTGCGACGACACGCTGCCACGCTGGGCTGGTACGTTGTTCGGGCGCGTGCCGCGCGTCATCGTCACAGTCTCGCGCTACATCGCGGCGTACTATCCGAATCTGCGCTTTGATGGTTTCGCGCCGGACGGCGCGCGTCCACCCAGCGCGATTTCGCGCGCTGCCGCGCGCGCGGAACTGGGTCTGCGCGACGACGAACTTGTTGTCGCACATCTGGGACGCTTGGTGCGTTGGAAAGGGCAGGACGTTTTCATTCGCGCGCTCGCGCGCGTCGCGCCAACGATTCCGAACGCGCGTGGCTTGATCGTCGGCGCGTGGCACGCGGAGGACGAAAAACACGGACCGCTCGGCGGGGGGCAATCGTATGCGCGTGAGTTGCGCGCGCTCGCCGAGCAATTGCGCGCGCCGATTACGTTCACCGGATTTCTGCGCGATCCTGGGATCGTCTACGCCGCCGCCGATGTGATCGCGCACACGAGTACTGCGCCGGAGCCGTTCGGGCGCACGGTGATCGAAGCGATGATCGCGGGGTGTCCGGTCGTCGCGGCAAACTCCGGCGCGTTGCCGGAAATCGTCACGCCGGGAACCGGATTGCTCACGCCGCCCGGCGACGCGAACGCACTCGCCGATGCGCTTGTTCATTTGCTCACCGATTCCGAATTGCGCGCGCGAATTGCTGATGCCGCGCGCGCCCGCGCCGAAGCCGAATACACGCTCGATCAAATGGCGCGGCGGATAGAACATTTCTATCGTCTGACCGCGCAATCGAAAATCAGAAATTGAAAATCGAAAATGCAGATCGCGATTGATCTCTCCCCCGTCGTTCACCACAAAGCCGGGCTGGGTCGTTACGCGCGGATGTTGACCGAGCACTTGGTTACACAAGACGAAACGAGCGCGTACATCGCGTTCATGCACGGCAAATTCGCGGACGACGCGCTCTCGCCTGCGCTGCGCGCGTTGCCGCGCGCGAATGTCCCGCTCGACGCGCGACCGTGGCGAATGCTGGTGTGGCTGGCGCACGTCTTGCGCGCGCCGATGGATCGCGCGCTCGGCGTGCCGCGCGCGGACATATTTCACGCGACCGAACATCTCTTGCCACCGCTGAAGAACGCGCGCACGGTCTTTACACTCCACGACTTGATTTTCCAATTCTTTCCCGAGTATCACTTGCCGCTCAATCGCTGGTTTCTCCAAAACGCGATGCCGCATTTTTTGCGCCGCGCCGACGCGATCATCGCGATCTCGGAGTGCACCAAGCGCGACGCGATCCGTTTCTACGACGTGCCGCCCGAAAAAATCACCGTGATCTATGAAGCCGCCGCTCCCGCGCTGCGTCCCGAGACCAACCCGGAACGCATCGCTGAAGTACGCGCGCGGTACGCACGCAATCAACCGTTCCTCTTTTTCGTCAGCGTGATCGAGCCGCGCAAAAATGTTTGCGCGCTTGTGGATGCGCTGCGCGTCTTGCGCGAGCGCGGTTATCCGCATCGTCTGTTGGTTGCGGGGCGCAAGGGCTGGCTGTACCAAGACACATTCGATCACGTCAAGCGAACGGGAATGGAAAGCCAGGTGAATTTTCTCGATCACGTGCCCGACGCGGATTTGCCTGCGCTCTTCGCGGCGTGCGACGCGTTTGTGTTTCCGTCGCTGTACGAAGGTTTCGGTCTGCCGCCGCTGGAGGCGATGGCGTGCGGCGCGCCGGTCATCTGCTCGCACGTGTCGAGTTTGCCCGAAGTGGTCGGCGATGCCGCGCTGCTGATCGATCCGCGCGATGCCGGCGCAATCGCGCACGCGATCGAGCGCGTCATCACCGATCGCGCGTTGCGCGACGCGTTGCGCGCGAAGGGTTTGGCGCGCGCGGCAAAATTCTCATGGGAACGCGCTGCGTGGGAAACGTTGGCGGTCTACGAACGCGTTCAAAGTTCAAGGTTCGAGGTTCAACTTTGAACCTTGAACTTTGAACCTGAAACTTAAACTATGCGCTATGCAATTGACGGTCGCTACATCCAGGATCATTTCCCCGGCATCGGGCGGTACACGTACAACCTGATTGACGCGCTCGCGCGCGTTGCGCCTGATTCCGGGTTTGCGGTGCTGCACAATCCCGCGCTGAGAAACACGCGCTATAACATCGCCGCGCTCGCGCGCTATCCCAACGTTGAACTTTGCCAGGTAAATGTTCTAACTTTCTCTTGGTATGAACAGTTCCAACTTCCAATCTCCAACTTCCAGCTTCTACATTCTCCCTATTTCATCAAACCGTACTTGCTCCGTATTGCCTCCGTCGTCACGATTTTTGATTTGATTCCGTTGCTCTTTCCGAATGATGTGCCCAGCGCGCGCACACGCTTCTTTTTTCGCTGGGCGGTCTGGCTCGCGGCGAAAACCTCCGCGCGCGTGATCGTTCCGTCAGTTGCGACGCGCGACGATTTGATCGCGCGTTTACGCGTGCCGCGCGAAAAAATCGCGGCGATCCCGCTCGCGGCGGACGCGCGTTTCGCGCCGCAATCCGACGCGGCAATCGCGCGCGTGCGCGAAAAATACGCGTTGCCGGCGCGATATATCTTGTACGTCGGCATCAACAAACCGCACAAAAATCTAGCGACGTTGATCGACGCGTGGGCGCGCGTGGAACGCGACGCGATGTTGGTGATTGCGGGAGCGTGGGATGAGAGGTACGCAGGGGAGCAGGGGAGCGGGGGAGCAGCGGTCAGCGGTCGGCGGTCAGCGGTCAGATTCATTCACGACATTGACGACGCGGAACTGCCCGCGCTGTACGCGGGCGCGGCAGTTTTCGTGATGCCATCGCTGTACGAGGGCTTTGGCTTGCCGCCGCTAGAGGCGATGGCGTGCGGCGCGCCGGTGATTTGCTCGCACGCGTCGTCGTTGCCGGAAGTGGTGGGAGACGCGGCGTTGATGGTGAATCCGTGCGATGCGGAGGAGATGACGCGCGCGATCGCGCGTGTGCTGGACGATGCCGCGCTGCGCGATGAACTGCGCGCAAAATCGTTGGCGCGCGCGGCGCAGTTTTCGTGGGAGCGCGCCGCGCGGGAGACGTTGGAGGTTTATCGCGCGGTCAGTTCGTCTTCACGGGCTTGATGACGTTGTTCACCAAATCAATTTCCAAAAAGCGATCCAGCGGCACGTTTTGAAATGCGTACGTTTTTCTATTCGGCAAGATGATAGTAAAATTCACGCGCGCGTTTTTCCCCAAGCCAAAATGCGCGTCGAGCGCGCCGCCGGATTTGTAACTGTGATTGCTCGCGATGACGCGCAGCCCCAGTAATTTGCCGTTCGCATCGCGCGCCTCCACCCGCGCGCCGATCAGTTCCGCGTCGCTGATTCCTGAAAAGCGCAGATGCAGCCAGTGATTCGCGCGTCCGCCGAGCGCGCCGGTGTTGATGAACACCTTGTCCTCGTATCGCGTTTTGTCGCCGCCGTACGGTCCGCCTGAGTTATCCGGATCGGCGGCGAAAACGAGATCGAGCAAGCCATCGTCGTTGAGATCGGCAACTTCCGCCGCGATGCCGCTGGCGTCAATCCCCGAGATTTCTACGCGCGTCGGTTCGAATGTCCCATTCCCCTTGTTCAAGAACAGCACCGCGTTGCGCGCGACCTGATTCTCGTGGCGATCCACGTAGACCAAGTCCATCCAGCCGTCGTTGTTGAAATCGGCAAAGACCGCGTCCGCCGCGTAAAAACGATGATCGAGCGGCGAGATCGGTTGCATCCCGGGCTGACCTTGATAACCCGGATTGAGCGGACGCCAGTTTCGCAAATTCGCCGGAATCGGCAAATTCCAAAACTTCCACCACTCGCGATACGTCCAGTTGAGCGCGTCGAGTCCCGCTTGCGTTGTCGCGCGTTGAAATTTGAAATCGCCGATGTTGCGATAGAATCGCCCGCTGATTGGCTCGGCGCGCGGCGCCCAACCTGGGTCGCTGGGCCCGATTGCCAGCACGTCGAGCCAGCCATCGTTGTCCGCATCTGCCAGCGCAAGATACGGCAAGCCGGGTCCGATCGCGACCGGTTCGTAGATTTGTTTCTCCCGGTTGTACTTCAACTTGCCGTACTCTGCCAAGCCGTTGTCGGTGATGCGCTGAAACTTGAACGCGCCGGTTTCGGCGAGCAAATTTTTCCAGACGAAGATTCCTTGCGCGTATTCGCCGGGCGAGTAGGGCAACAGCGGCTCGCGCACGTCCACGTGATACGATTGGATGAGATCGAGGTCGCCGTCGTTGTCGAGATCGCGCAGCGTGATTCCAGGTCCGGCGCGATCCTTGTCCGAGTCGTGATAAAAACCGCCGAACTCGGGCACGCGATCCGTCCCGCCAATGTCTTGGAACGCGCCATCCTCAAAACGATTTCCCTTGGGCTGAAAAATGTACAAACGACTGTATGGCAATCCGCCCATCGCGTTGCCGATGTTGTCGCAACCCACCGCGATATCGAGCCAGCCGTCCTTGTTCACATCGCCGATGGACGATTGGCGATTGTAGCCGGTCTCGTTGCGGACGCCCATCTTTTCGGACAAATCTTCGAACGTGTCCCACGCGCCTTGACTGACCAGAAGCGAATTGCCGACAACCGGTCTGCCGCGCAAAAACGTGCCTTCGTTCATCGGCGCGTGGCGCGTGATGTAGAGATCGAGGAAACCATCGCGATTGAAATCGGCGAGATTCGGAACCTGCGCGCTGCGCCAATACTCGTTCGCCGCGAGTTTCTGGTTCGTGATTTTGATCGCGTGTTCTTTGAATTGCAGATTGCCTTGATTGATGAACACGCGCAATTTGTCCTCGCCGCTTCGCACCAAGCCCATCGGCGGTGAGTACGTCGCCACAATGTCGGTCAAGCCATCGCGATTCAAATCGGCGAGCGCGATGCCGTTCGTGCCTTCTTGAATATCGGTGAATCCTGGGATGTTCGCGCGCTTGAACAGCGGCGTTGATTCGTTGACGCGTTGAATCGTTGTCGTGGAAGGTGCGGTTGGCGCGGGCGATGCATTTGCGGTCGGTGTTGGCGCGTCTTGCCTCGCGCAAGCGGTAAGCACAATGACCAATATCGTGAGAATTATTTTCTTCATTTTGATTTGACCGATTGCCCTGTCAACAACAAACTCAAAAACTCGGCGTCCGAAAACCCACTGCGGCGCGTGCCCGCGAGCGATTCGAGAATGCCAGTGGCTTGACGGACGACGACCAAGTTTGCCGAACGACTGACGTACAAACGCTGCTGCCCCGCACCCGCCGCGAACACGAGATCGCGCGGGATGCCTGTAATGCTCCGCGCGAGATCTGTGCCGAAAGCGAGTTGGCGAATCGTCGCGCGCAAATCCGCTGACACATCGCGCGCGAGCCACCACGTCAAGCCATACGCCGGATTTTGCGGCGTGCCGCGAAAACATTCGTCGAGCGTGGACGCGGACAAAATTTGTTTGCCCTCCCACGTTCCGCCCAGCCGAATCAACTCGCCGTACTTTGCCCATTCGCGCGCGGTCAAGAACGCGCCCGAGGGCAAGTGTGGATTACCATCAGCGCCGTGACGCCACCGCGCGACGCGCAAACCAATCGGCTCGAACACGCGCGCCTTGAGATAATCCAGCGGCGATTGTTTGCGCGATTCGAGTTTGCGGCGCATTACTTCGCCGAAAACCTGGAATGGCACCGCGCCGTACTGAAATTTCTCGCCTGGCTCGAAAGTTGCCGTGGCTTGGATCGCTTGCGCGTACGTTGGCACGTTGCCGCGCTCGTCGCCAGTTTCCTGTCCGCCGGTCAAACTCAACAACTGGCGAATCGTCATTTTCGATTTGCGCGGATCGGCGCGCCATTCGGTGATCGTGTCCGCAACGCGTTCGTCGAGTGTCAACAAGCCGTCGGCAGACGCGGCGACGGCAAGCGCGCACGAAAAACTTTTCGTCCCGCTCGCCAGTTCGTGTGGACGATCTACTCCGCCGCGATTTGGATAATCTTCAAACACGATTTGTCCGTTGACCATCACGAGCATCGAGATGCCGTCGTTCGCCGCGCTGTGTGCCGCGGCGAGTTTGAGATTCTCGGCAGCGATGATTGGTGATACGGTGAGCGATGCGTTTGGCGCAACAGAGGCAAGGCGCGCGCAAGCCATTGTCATCAACAACACAACGGTACTAGAACAAATGTGAAATTTCATCGTGAATGTCTCCGCGAAATATTTCTTGCCGCGCCATTTCAGAATGGAACACCTTGCCCACCCACCGCGCAAACTCTTCCATTATTTACACGACGCTGGCGCGGAAAAGTTTCAGACGCGTTGAAAGACGAAGGACGAAAGACAACCTTCTTCTTTCGTCCTCCGTCATACCAGCCGCGCAATGATTTTCCGATTCGCCGCCGGAAACGCGTACCGCGCCAAGTCGCGCGGCGCGATCCATTTCCACGCCGCGCAACCGATGGCGCGCGGGCGTCCGCTGACCCAACGGCAGTGGAACGCGTGCAGCGTAATCTTGAAATGCGAGTACGCGTGATCGATCGCTGCGAATTCTGCCCCAACCGCGATTTCGATTCCCAATTCCTCGCGCGTCTCGCGCGCGACGCAGCGCGCCAGCGTTTCGTTTTTCTCGCGATGTCCGCCAGGAAATTCCCACAGCCCGCCGAGCAAATCGCGCGCAAAGCGTTTGGCGATGAGAATCCGTTTGCCTTTCCAGATGATTCCAACTGCGACTTGGTGATGCGGCAATTTTTTCTTGGCGCGCTTGGTCGGCAGGCGATCTTGCATTTTCAATTGCCGCGCGCGACAACTGCGCCGGAGCGGACACGCGGCGCATTGCGGCTTGCGCGGCACGCAAACGGTCGCGCCGAGTTCCATCAATGCCTGGTTGAAGTCTCCGGCGCGTCCGCGCGGCAAAAGTGTTTCCGCCAGTTTCCACAGTTTCTTTTGCGTTTGCGCGTTTTTCGGATCGCTTTCGATCTTGAAATAGCGGCACAGCACGCGCGTCACGTTGCCATCCACCACCGGCACATCGCGCTCAAACGCGATACTTGCAACCGCGCCTGCGGTGTAACGCCCGATGCCGGGCAGCGTCAGCAATTCTTCGACCGTGCTCGGAATTTCGCCGCCAAACCGCGCGACGATTTCTTTTGCCGCGCGATGCAAGTTGCGCGCACGCGCGTAATAGCCCGCGCCTTCCCACGCTTTCAACACATCGTCCAGTCGCGCAGACGCGAGCGCGCGTACGTTCGGAAAGCGCGCGAGAAAGCGTTCGTAGTACGGGATCACAGTTGCGACCTGGGTTTGCTGCAACAGCGTTTCTGCAATCCAGACGCGGTACGGATCGCGCGCGTCGCGCCGCCACGGCAAATTGCGCTTGTGGCGCGCGTACCACGCGAGCAAACGCGCGGCAAAGGCACCGCGAGTCGCGGCGGTAATTCTCACCGAAGGTTTTGCCATACTGAATACTGGAAACTGAACACTGCCTACTGCTCACTGCCTACGGCTCTGCTCCCATTCTTCGCGCAAAATGCTCATCAGATACTCATCGTGAAATTTTCCATCGCGGTACAATCCCTGCCGATGCACTCCGCTTTGCCGAAATCCGGCTTTTTCGTATGCGCGAATCGCGCGCGGATTGAACGCGTACACTTCCAACTCGATCAGGTTCAAGCCAAGTTCTTCAAACCCAAACCGCAGCATCGTTTTCGTCGCGTCGGTGCCGTAGCCCTGGCTCCAATAATTTTTGTCGCCGATGAATATGCCGAACGTCGCTTTGCGATTTTTCCAACTGACGTTGTGCAAGCCGCAGTTGCCGATCAATTTGTTTTCGGCGAGCGTGAGAATCGCGAATACGAAATTGTCTTTCGACTTGCGCCGATTCTCGAACCACTCGGTTTCGTCTTCGATGTTCAACGGGACAGGGATCCCGGGATTCAAGAACTGCGCGGTTTCCCAATCGCTCAGCCATTCGACGTACTTGGGCAGATAGTCGCGCTGCACCGCCGCGAGTTGGATTTTGTCGCCGCGAAACATTGTGTCCTCCTGAGATTAGAGATTGGAGATTAGAGATTGCCGCGAGTATATCACGTTTTCCAATTTTGGAGAAAACCAGCGAACGCAGTAGAATAGAAGCAATCGAAAATTGCAAATCAAAAATTGAAAATGAGGTAGGGGATGCGCGAATTTATGGACGGCGCGGAAGCGATCGTGCGCGGCGCGCTGAAAGCGGGCTGTAATTTTTTCGCGGGCTATCCGATCACTCCGGCGACGCCGATTATGCTAAAGATGTTGCGCGAACTGTCGAAAGTTGGCGGCATCGGAATTCAGGGCGAAGACGAAATCGCGAGTATCGGAATGTGCATCGGCGCGGCGATGACGGGAATGAAAACGCTGACCGCGACATCCGGTCCCGGCATCAGTTTGTATTCCGAAAATATCGGGATGGCGATTATGGGCGAAGTACCGCTCGTGATCGTGGACGTGATGCGGCTGGGTCCCGCAACCGGCGGCGCGACGACGGTGTCGCAAGGCGACGTGCAATTCCTGCGCTGGGTCACCAGCGGCGGCTTTCCGATCATCGCGCTCGCGCCGAGCAGTCTGGCGGATTGTTACACGCTAACGCAACGCGCGTTCAATCTCGCGGAAAAATTCCGGACGCCGGTTTTTATTGCGACCGACAAGGAAATGGTGATCGCACAACAAAGCGTCGAGACGGACGCGTTTGAAGATTTGGAGATCGTGAATCGCGCGCCCACAGCGGAGGGTAACTTTATTCCGTACCACGCGAAAAAACTTGCCGATGTGCCGGCGTTCGCGCCGGTCGGCGGCGCGCAGATCACGCGCCTGACGACTTCGATGCACGACGAGCACGGGATGCTGACGAAAAAACCGTCGAACGTGAACAAGACGAGCCGCCACCTGTACCAAAAAATCGAAGCGCATCGCGACGAATTGGAGTTCGTCCAACTCGACGCGCAGGAAGGCGCGCAGACGCTCGTCGTCGCATACGGCATCAGCGCGCGCTCGGCGATTGAAGCGGTGCGGCTCGCGCGCGCGGCAGGCAAACGCGTTGCGATGCTGACGATTCAATCGCTGTGGCCCCTGCCGGAACAATCGCTGCGCGCGGCATTGCGCGGGAATGTCGCCGCGCCGGCGGAACCCGGCGAAGAATCGCGCTCGTTCGTCTCGCGCGTCGGTCCACCGAGCATCACGCGCGTGATCGTCCCGGAGTTGAACTTTGGGCAGTACCGGCTTGAGATCGAACGCGTCGCGCTGTTGTTCGATTCGCGGTTGGAAGTGATTGGCGTGAATCGCGTGGATGGGGAATTGATCGAGCCGGAAGAAATTAGTCAACTAGTCAACTAGTCAATTGGTCAATTAGTCAACTTGTTGATCGCTGACGGCTGATTGCTGACCGCTTGAGGCAAGAATGGATACAACGATTTCAACTTACCGCTTCCCCGATCGCAAATACACTTTTTGTCCGGGTTGTTCGCATTCGCTCGTACTCGATCATTTGAACGCCGCGCTCGTCAAGCTGCAACTCGATCCGCGCCAGGTTGTGCTCGTGACCGACATCGGTTGCGTCGGAATGAGCGATCAGTTTTTCGACGTGAACGCGTTTCACGGTTTGCACGGACGCGCGGTGACGTACGCGAGCGGCATCAAACTCGCGAATCCCGATCTCAAGGTGATCGCGCTGATCGGCGATGGCGGCGTCGGGATCGGCGGGCATCACCTTCTAAACGCGGCGCGGCGCAACATCGGCGTCACGGTGCTCGTGTTCAACAATCTGAACTTCGGAATGACCGGCGGGCAACATTCGGTGGCGACGCCGTATGGCGCGCGTACCGCGACGACGCGCGGCGGCAACCTGGAACGTCCGCTCGATATTTGCGCGACGGTCGCGGTGAATGGCGCGGCGTATGTTTTTCGCGGCACCGCGTTCGACAAGGAATTGCCGGAGCGAATGGTCGAAGCGATTCAGACGCCGGGCTTTGCACTCCTCGACATTTGGGAATTGTGCACGGCGTACTATGTGCCCGGCAACGATTTTTCGCGCGCCGCGTTGATGCAAACGATCCAGCGTTTGAAATTTCCGCTTGGCGTTTTGCAAAAAATGGAGAGCCCCGAACTCGCGCGCGCGTACCGCGATCAAATCTCCAATCTCCAATCTCCAATCTCCAATGCTCAACCCATCGCCACGAAATTCGACAGCGCGCTGACGAAAACCACGCGCGTCATTCTCGCCGGCGCGGCGGGCGGCAAGGTGCGCTCGACCGCGTCCGCACTTGCGATTGGCGGAATGATGAGCGGCTTGTGGGCGACGCAGCGCGACGATTATCCGGTGTCGGTGATGAGCGGCTATTCGGTCTCCGAAGTGATTTTGAGCCGCGATGAGATTTTGTATATGGGGATCGAAAAGCCGGACATTCTCGCGGTGTTGACGCCGGAAGGTTTGTCGCAGGTGCCGCGCCAACTGCGCGCGATGGACGAAGCGCAAACGGTCTACGTCGTGCCGGAACTCGCCGCGCACGTGCAGACGCGCGCGCGCAAAATTGTCTTCAACTTTGGACGCGCTGCGCCGAGCAAAAAATCGCTCGCGCTCACCGCGACGGCGGCAATCGTCCGGCACGCGAATCTGTACCCGCTCGCCGCGTTCCGCGAAGCCATCAGCGCGGGACAGCGCGCGGAGATCGCGGCGGAGAATGTGAAAGCGGTGGAAGCAAGTGAGGGGATTCTGTAGGAAACGCGCTGACCGCTGACCGCAGACTGCCGCAACACACTTGGCGATCGGCGGTCATCCGTCATCGGTCAACGGTCTGGGAGGAAAAAATGTCATCCCGTCTCGACGAATTTCGCGCGCATCGCGAAAAGATGAACGAAAAAATTTTGGCGAGCGATCACCTGGGGATCAAACGCTTTTTCAATCTCGACACGATGGCGTACCACGACGGCGCGTTGTCGGGCAAGACGAAAGAACTGCTCGGCTTGGTCGCGTCCGCCGTTCTGCGTTGCAACGATTGCATTGACTATCACCTGATCCAGTGCGTCGCCGCCGGATACACGGACGCAGAATTGTACGACGCGCTCAACGTCGCGCTCGTCGTCGGCGGCAGTATCGTCATTCCGCATTTGCGCCACGCGTACGAGACGATTGAAATGTGTAGGGGCGAAGCATTTGCGCGAAATCGACCGGCGGAAAATAATCCGATGATATGACATCACAACGCAAGGACGATGAATCTCGCCAAATGCTTCGCCCTTACTTGGAGGAATCGAAATGACGCAACAAGCGTTTCAAGATTTCTACCCCGATCAGTTGAGCCATTGCTACGGCTGTGGTCGTTTGAACGAACACGGACATCAGATCAAAAGTTACTGGGACGGCGACGAGTCGGTGTGTGTGTTTACGCCGCGCCCGTACCACACCGCGATTCCCGGCTACGTCTACGGCGGACTGATCGCATCCTTGATTGATTGTCACGGTACCGGTACCGCCGCTGCCGCGATGTATCGCGCGGAAAATCGCGCGCTCGATACACTACCGGCGTTTCGCTTTGTCACCGCGTCACTGCACGTGGATTATCTCAAGCCGACGCCGCTCGGTGTGCCGCTCGAAGTGCGCGGCGTCGTCAAAGAGATCAAGGGGCGCAAAGTGATCGTCAGCGCGACGCTTTCCGCAAATGGCGTCGTGTGCGCGCGCGGACAAGTGATCGCAGTGCAGCTACCGGAAAATTTTCTGGCGAGCGCGTGACGAAAAAGAAACCAGGTTTCTCCAAGAAACCTGGTTTCCGGTTATTTGTTCGGCAACGCGAAATACCCCTCCACGATCTCGCGCACAATCGGCGCGGCGGTGGTGGAGCCCTCGCTCCCGTGTTCCGCGATCACGACCACCGCGATCCTGGGATTGTCGGCGGGCGCGTACGCGGCAAACCACGAGTGCGGCGCGCCGGTCTTGAGCACTTCGGCGGTCCCGGTCTTGCCCGCCACCGAAATTTTCGCGCCGCGAAACGCGTTGTACGCCGTGCCATCTTTGTCGCTCGTCACGCGCGCCAACGCTTGACGAATCGCCGTGAGCGTGTTTGCCGAGACCGGCAGTTTGCCGCGCGATTCCACCGGAAAAACTTTTTCGGTGCCGTCGGCGAGCGACGCGACCCGCGCGACGAGACGCGGGCGATACAACGTCCCGCCGTTCGCGACTGCCGCGATCAGATTCGCGATCTGGAGCGGTGTCGTCAGCAGATCGCCTTGACCGATCACCAGGTTGATCGCGTCCCCCGGACGCCATGTGCCTTTGCTGGGATCAGGCACGATCCCCGGCGATTCCGCCAGTTCGATGCCGGTCGCTTTGCCCAAGCCGAAGGCGCGCGCAAAGTTCGGCAGTAGATTCGGATCGGTTTGATCGAGTTTTTGGCCGACCTGATAAAACGTCACGTTGCACGATTGCGTCAACGCGTTCGAGAGCGAGATCGTGCCGTGACCTTTGCCGGTGCTGGTATAAATCCAACACACCTTGCGAAAATTTTGTCCCAGCCCGTCCCAGTAGCCCGGACAGTTGAACGTCGCGTTGGGCGCGTACAATCCTTTTTCGACCGCGGCGGCAAAGGAAACGATCTTGAAGACCGAGCCCGGTGGGAACGCGCCTTGCGTCACGCGATTGACGAGCGGATTGCCGGGATCGTTCATCAGCGCGCGAAATTCTTGCGGCGTCATTTTCTGTGACAACTTGTTCGGATCCCAGGTCGGCGAGCTTGCCAGCGCCAAAATATTGCCGTTGGAAATATCCAGCACGATTGCCGCGCCGACGCGCGCTTTGGCGCGCAGCGCCTTTTCGGCGATCTCTTGCGCGTCCAGATCGAGCGTCGTGTAGATGTTTTGGCTTTGCTTCGCCGGAACGCTCGCCAGCGTCGCCGAGACCACGCCGCTGGGCGAAAGCACGACGAGTCTGCCGCCGCGCTGCCCCGCGAGATATTGTTCGCCCCACAATTCCAAACCCGATTTGCCGATCAGATCGCCTTCGCGGTATCCCTGGATCTGCAAGCGCGCCAACTCTTCCGCGTCGATCTGCCCGGCGTATCCGATTGCGTGCGCGGCGAGCGTGCCGCGCGGGTACGTGCGGAGGTCTTGCGTCTTGTCAATGAAAATGCCCGGCTGATTCAGCGCGTCGTAATTCGTCTTGACTTGTTCCTGGGTCAGCGTGCCAATCGGCGTGCGCCAATCGCCGGGCGAGTTGCTGTACAGCGCCTTGATCACGCCGGGCTGTTTGTTGAAGAGGCGTCCCAGCGTAGACAAAATCGCGTTTTCGTTTTTCATTTGCGCGGGCACCACTTCGACGACGATCAGCGTTTGCAGCTGCGTGAACGGCTTGCCCTTGCGATCGAAAATATCCGCGCGCGCCGAGACGCGCGGCTGGTACCGCACAACGCCGCCGCTGGCGAGCGGCGGAAAGATCAGTCCCGGATTCCACAGCACGCCCCAGCGTCCTTTTTCGCGGCGCAGCAACATCAGATAATCGAACTGCAACACGCCGAACACATTCGTTTCCAGCGCGGCAGCGTACTTGACTTCCGCTTCGTTTCCTTCTTCGTGAACCGAGTGGACCGTGACTTGGAGCGACTTGATCATCGCTTCCGCCGTGATCCCTTTGTAGCGCGCGACGAATTGTTCAGCCGTCGTCGTTTCTTGGCGGCTCGGCGCGAGCATCGTGTACATCGCGTTGAAATCACTTGCGCTCCACGCCTTGAGAAACGCGCGCGCCGTGTCTTCAGCCAAAATGACCGGCGTCGGCGTGAAGGCAGGTGGCGGCGGGGTCGCGCTGCCGGAAAAGGCGTTGCACCCGGTCACCACCACCAGCGCGAGAACGATCAAGCGGAGAATTTTTGCGGAGGAACAATCGGAGGAATTGATTTGTCTCATTCGATCACCTGTAAGAATTATAACCAAGTCGAGGCGCGGCGTCAAAAGTCGGACCAATTGTAACTGCTCAGGCTGTCATTCTGAGGAGCGGTTTTTGCGACGAAGAATCTCGCAATTCGCGATTAGCGAGATGCTTCGCTTCGCTCAGCATGACAATGGGCTGAGCAGTTACGACCAATTACAAATTTGTCCGACGCGGTACTTGTCATACGGTTTTTTGCGTGGTATCATAGCGCGGCAAAGCCGCAACCAAACGCATTGGACACTGACCAACACTGAAGAACACTGATTTTTTCTTTATCTGTGTTTGTCTGTGTTCATCTGTGTCCAAAAAATCCTCGCGGTGGTGATAGTTTTTGTAGAGGAATACTATAATGCCACGACGTTTTCTGACGGAGGTAAGAATGTCAACGGTGGCGACGACGCATCCCTTGCGCGCGCGCGATTATTTCGCGCTCAACGCGTACTGGTTCGCGCTTTCATTTCTGTGGAATTCGATGGCGCCGCTGCTGCTCCCGGTGCTCGTCCTGAATGTGGTGGGTGAAGCGCACAAGGGGAGCGCGCTCGGCACACTCTCCGCGCTGGGACTGATCATCGCGACGCTGGTGCAACCGGCGGCGGGCGCGTGGACGGACACGCGCGTGACGCGCTGGGGCAAGCGGCGTCCGTACATCGTCGGCGGCACGCTGTTCGACGTGGTGTTTCTGCTCGCGATGTTTTTCGCCGGGGATTATCTCGTTCTGCTGATCGCGTACGCGCTGTTGCAAATCGGGTCCAACCTCGCGCACGGACCGTATCAGGCGTACCTGACCGATCTCGTGCCGGAGGCGCAACGCGGCAAGGTCACCAGCGTCAAACTCGTTTTCGAAATGGCGGGCGCCGTGGCGACCGTGCTGGTGATCGGCACGCTCATCGGCGAAGGGCAAATGCTCGCCGTCTTCCTCGCGATCATTTTCATTTTGCTGTTGACGATGGGGATCACGGCGCGGTGCGTGGACGAGCGACCGTTCGGCGGAATGAGCGTTGATGCCAAACCGCGCGCCAAGCCGAAACCAGCGCTCCGCCAAATGATCTTCCACAGCCGCGATTTTGTCCTGTGGCTCGTCTCGCGCTTGCTGATCTTGTTGAGCATCAATCTGACGCGCGACTATATGCTCTTTTTCGTCAAAGACGTTTTACAACTCGCCAACCCGGTCATCGAAACGCGTAATCTGCTGGCGCTCCTGACGGTTGCGGTGATCCTGGCGGCGTATCCCGCCGGCGCGCTGAGCGATCGCTGGGGGCGCAAACCGTTCGTGATTTTTTCCGGAATATTGGGTACGCTAGGCGCGGCGGCGCTGATCATCGCGACGACGCTGCCGGAGGTGTTCGCCGCCGGCACGCTGATCGGGATCGGCATCGGAATTTTTCTCAGCGTGAATTGGGCGTGGGGCGCGGACTTGATTCCGGCGGAGGGAGGCGGACGTTTGCTCGGCGTGTCGAATCTGGCGACGGCGGGTGCGGGTGTGCTTGCGGGCTTGGGGGGCTGGCTCCTGGATTCGCTCAACCGGCAATCGCCCAACACGGGGTATACCACGCTTTTTCTGATCGCCGCGCTGTGTTTCGCGGCGGGAACGGTCGTCGCCATCGGCGTGAACGATCACCGCGCGCGGGACAAAAAGATCGTCACGCCGTAACCGTCCCGCGTTTTTTATTTCGCCAGCGCAAAATCAAAAACGCGATGCCCAGCAACTCGATCACCCCCACGGCGATTGCCACGCGCTCTGGACGCCACGCGGACGACGACCACGCCAGCGTTTTTGCCGCGCAGGGTTCGACGCGATCTTCCTCTGCGCCCGCGCGATACGTCGCGCGTCCATTCGCCAACGCCGCTTGCCAGCCGCGTTGCGCGTACTTGAGCAACGCGCGTTTCAATTGCGCCTCGTCGTCGTTCGGCGACGCGCTCTCCACCGCTTTCAGATTTTGCGCGAGCGGATCGAGTTGCGCGGCGAACGCGCGACACGCCGGAGACAAATCCACGCCTTCGCGATAACGCGTGACGTGCGTCAGCGTTTCGGCGGCTTCATCCCAATCAATGTCCGTCGGCGTCAAAACCGCGCGCACCAGCGACCACTCGGCGCGGTCGGGCAACAGTTTGCCCAGCGCGAGCATCTGATCGCGCAGTTGGAGCGGCGTCTGATTCGGCACGCTCAACGTGAGCAAAATCGTCGTGCCCTCGTTGCTCAGGTTCGCCTCCACGCCCGCCGCGCGCCAGGTTGAAACGACGCCGCTCAGTTCGTTGAGCGTTTCGTCGCGCAACAGCGGCGCCAGCGTGAACGCCAGCGCGCGCGTTGACGCGGCGGTTGTCACCTGCGCGCGCGGGACGTAGAACAACGGCGGCGTAAACGTCGCGATGAAATTGTCGCCGAGCGCGGCGCGCGCGCGCGGGATCGCCGCGTCGAGATCGTTTTGATCGAGCGACACAGTTGCCCACGCGAAATTCAGCGCGCGCCGTTGCGCCGCCAGGCGTTCGACGGTGAACAGCGGTCCCGCGCCGTTCGGCATCAGCGCGCTCGCCTGATCGTAGTACGCCGCGGCGTCTGTGAACGCGCGGCGCGTTTGCGCGTCCAGTCCGAGATAAAAATAATTCTCGGCGAGTTGCTTGCGCGCGTTCGCGTCGTTCTGCAACACCTGCCACTGTGCGATCGCGAGTTGAACGTACGCCGGGTTGCGTGGCCCCGTCGCCGCGCCGGCGCGCGCTTCGTACAGCGCGGCAAGCGCTTGTCGCGCTGCGCGCTGGTTTGGATCGAGCCGCACGGCGGTTTCCAATTCCGCGATCGCTTGCCCATAAAAACTTTCGCGGCGCGGCGATTCGAACTGCGCGAGTTGGCGGAACAGATTGCCGAGCGCGAGCCGCGCGTTCGCGTTGCTGGGATTGGCTTGCGCGTCGCGGCGTTTGGTCAGCAGATCGTTCCAGAGCGACAGACGCAGAAACGTGAGCGTCGGATTCGCCGTTGGCAGTTTGCTGATGTGACGCCACGTCAGACCTTGCCCGTCGAACTCCGGATCGGGCGGATCGTACGCGACGATTTGTTCCAGCGCCGTCGTGCCGGGAAAATTCAAGGTGAGGCGCGCGCTGCCGATATTGCCCTTCCAATTGGCGGCGGGGAGCAAGCCGTACGTGAACCGCGGCAGCGCGCCGTCACCCAGGTCTTGCCGAAAATCGTAACGCACCGTCTTCTTTTCATCGCCGGCAATCGCCAGCGTGAAGGTGTACCAGTCCGTCGCGCGCGTCGTGCTGCCGATTCTCAGATCGGCGCGCCCTGGGGTGAGCGTTCGGACGCGCACGCCGTCCACGCTGACGATGAACGGATCGAATCGCGCCGGATCGAACGCGTACGGATCGCCCGCCCAAGCCGGAAAGCCGACTGCCACTTGCACATCGTTGAGGCGATCGGTGTTGTGAAGTTTGAACGTCGCGGTGCCGCTGACGATCGTGCGCCCTTGCACTTCGCTGATGTCTGCGTCGAGGGTGAGCGCGGTGAGCGCGAGCGGCGTGTCGCGTTGGAGCGGCGCGAGCGCGACGGGGACGATTGGCGGCGCGGGAGTTTGCGCGCGGGTGGGCGAAAGCGAAAAGAGGCAGAGCGCGAGACTGAGGAGAAAGGCAACTCCAATGAGCCGGAGTGAATTAGTTAGGGAGACTCGCATGAAAATTGGGTGCCGCCAGCAGATTGCGCGGAGCAACCTGGGGGTTGATCACTGGTTGGAACTGAACACGCGCGCCGAGCGGCGCGTGGGTTGACGCATCGGCACAGTGAGCGTGACGAGCGTACCTTTGCCGGGTTTGGAATTGATGTCGAGCGTGGCGTTCGCGATTTCGGCGCGCTCTTTCATATTCAACAAACCCAGGTTGCCGCGCTGGGCGTACGATTCTTCGACGTGCGCGAGATCGAAACCGCGCCCGTCGTCGCGCACTGACAAGGCGATCTGATCGTCCTGGGGCTGCGCGGTGATCCAGATGTTTTTCGGCTGGGCGTGTTTTTTGGCGTTGCCCACCGCTTCCTGGATGATCGAAAACAGCGCGGCTTCGACTTTGGGCGACCAGCGCGTCTTGAGTAGCTGCACGTCCAGGTGCAGTTTCACATCTTCGCTGGCGCGCAAACGCTCGACGTAGATTTCCAGCGCGGCGCGCAAACCCTGGGTCTCCAGCGCGACCGGGCGCAAATCGAACAGCATATTGCGAACCTGGTGTAACGCTTGCGCGGCGAGCCGTTCCAATTCAGCCAGTTCGGTTTCGGTGCGTTCGGGTTGGCGCGCGATCACTTGCTTGAGGAATTTCAAGCCCATAATGATCGCCGCCAAAATTTGTGAGGGCCCATCGTGCAGTTCGCGCGCGAGTTCGCGGCGCACTTCTTCTTCGACGACGAGCAGGCGGTCGCGTTCGGAGACGACTTGCTGGAACAAGCGCGCGTTCTCGATCACGACGGCGGCTTGCGCGGCGAACGCCATCAACAAATCTTGATCGTCTTCGACGAATTGCTCGCCGGATTTCTTGTTGATGATCTCGATCACGCCGATCGGCTTGCCTTTGTAGATCAGCGGTGCGGCGACCATCGCGGCGGTGTGAAAGCGGAGCGCTTCGTCAATCCGGAGGAGGTGGCGCGAATCCATTCCGGTGTCGTGAACGATCACCGGTTGCCCGCGTGAAAAGACCCAGCCCGCGATGCCTTCATCGCTCCGAATGCGTTTTTGGCGCAGGGCTTTGCCGCCGCCCCCTTGGACGACTTGAAAGACGAGTTCCTTGGTGGTCCCGTCGTACAGCAAGAGCGAGCCCGCGCTGGCTTTCATCACGTCCACCGCGCTGGAGAGAATCAGCGCGAGCAAGCGCTCGAGTTGGAATTCGGAGGAAAAAACCAGCGCGACTTCTTGCAGCGCTTCGAGCGCGCCAATGCGTTGCTCCAGATGCGCGATCTGGGCTTGCGATTCGTCAGTGGAATTTGGAGGGGCTTGGGGTGCGCGAGCCATAGTTCAGTTCCGGAGAATTCACGCGCGCGGATGCTTGCGCGGACGCGGCGCCAACAGTTTGCGAATGTACGGAATTTGCAGACGCGCGGCGTCTTCCCCCGCTTGAATGATCTCGGGCGCTTTATCGTATTGGCGCACGTGATAGCGCGCCACGTCCGGCTGAATCACCACGTCCACCGGATTCAGCCGCGAGCGAATGATCTCGCCTTCCATAATTTCGCGTTCGTTCAGCATAATGTCAATGAGCGACTTGGCGCCTTTCTCCAGTTGTCCGCGCTGCCAGCGCATTCGCTCGTGCAACGTCGGAATGACGTTCGACGTGATGATGACGTTCATTCCGCGCGCGGACAGCACTTGGGCTGGGACGGGGTTGACCGCGCCGCCATCAATCAGCAGGCGACCGTCGTGGCGCGCCGGTTCGAGAAACCCGCCCATACTCATCGTCGCGCGCAGGGCTTCCGGCAACGGTCCGCGCTCGAAGACGATCTCTTCGCCGGAAACGATATCGGCGGCGACAACCGCCAGCGGAATTTTCAAACCCTCGAAAGTTTCGCTGGGCAACAACTGTTGGAGCTGTTTCAAAAACATATTCCCTTTGATCAAGCCCCAGCGCGGCGGGATGCTGAAATCCCAGTTGCGAAAGCCGGTCAGGAAATCGTATTCGATCCGCACTTTATGCGCGAACTCGGTTATTTCTTCAATCGTGCGTCCGGCGGCGTACAGCGCGCCGAAGAGCGCGCCCGCGCTGGTGCCGGCGATCAGATCGAGCGGGATCTTTTCTTCGCGCAGAACTTTGAGGACGCCGATGTGCGCCATTCCGCGCGCGTTGCCGCTGGAGAGCGCCAGCCCGACTTGCCGCCGCGCGAGTTTGCGCGCGAGTTGATGGATCGCCGCAACGTCGTCATCTACGTACGAATGCTCCGCGACAAAACGGCGCACGGGCTGTTGGAATGCCGCGCCTACCACGACGCGCAGATCGGCTTGCTGAAGCGCCTTGAGCGTCATCGTGGTTTCATCGGCGACCGCCCACAACACGACCCAGTAATATTGCTTGATCAACTGGCTGATGAATTCGGGGAGCGCGCCTGCGTTCAGCGTGGGATCGATGTGCGTGAGGTGAACGTTATCTTCGCGCAGCGCGGCGGCATTGGCGGGTTGACTCGACTCGTCCAGGTTGACCAGCAAGACATCTTCGCCCGTCACCTGCGCCAGATGTTGCGCCAGAACGGGCGTCGCATCGCCGATGGAAGCGATCACGTTGAGTTGCTTGGTTTGGATCGGCGCGCGCAAGGAAAGCCGAAGACGTTGGTGCAGTTCGCGAATGATCGCCAGCGCCATCTCGGGATACTGCTTCATCAGCGCGGTCAGATCGTCGTGCGACAACATCAGGAGATCGGCGTCGAGCGCGACGAACACGCTGGCGGAATGTAACCCGCCGAACAATGCCGCGCCTTCGCCAAAGAAATCGCCGGGACCCAGGTAGAGGATGAACCGATCTTCCCCTTCGTAATGCGAGACGACTTTGACCAGCCCGGTGCGAATGACGTACATACAATCGCCCGGCTCGCTTGCCAGAAACACGGACGCGCCCTTGTGAACGTGGCGGCGCTGCAACCGGCGCGTCAATGTCTCGAGCGCGGAATCGTCCAGCGCGCTGAAAAACGGAATCGTGCGGAGCCAATCCTTCATTGTTTGGTCGTTCCTGTGAAATCGAGTTGTCTAGACTTGGGTGCGTTTGCGCGGGCTGGGCGCGAGCCGTTGGCGAATCGCGAGAATTTGACTGCGCGCCGCTTCTTCGCCGCGCTTGATGATTTCATACGCCTTGTCGTACTCCATCGTCCCATAACGCGCGATGTCCGGCTGGATCAAAATGTCAACGGGTCCCATCCGCGATTTGATGATCTCGCTCTCCATAATTTCCATCGCGCCGGTGACGATGCCGATGACGTTGGGCAGTTTGCCTTCGCGCTTGAGTTCGCGGCGATGGATGCGATCTTCCAGACTGGGAATCACGTTGCTCGCCAGAATGATGCTGATCCCTTTGTCCGCCAGCAATTGCGTCGGCACCGGATTGACCGAGCCGCCGTCAATCAGAAAACGTCCGGCGATGTGCGCGGGCTCAAAGACGCCGATCACGCTCATACTCGCGCGCACGGCTTCCGCCACCGGACCGCGATCGAAGACGATCTCTTCGCCGGAGATCAAATCCGCCGCCACAATATACAATGGGACATTCAATTCGTCAAACGTCTTGTCCTTCAGCCAGCGGCGCAAATAGTTCAACACGACGTTGCCCTTGATCAATCCGGCGCCCGGCGGCAGGCGAAAATCCCAGTACTGAAAGCCGGTGAAAAAATTGTACTGCTTTTGCACGTTCACCGCGAACGCGATCATCTCCTCGACCGATCGTCCGGCGGCGTACATCGCGGCAAAGACCGCGCCCGCGCTCGTGCCCGCGAGCATATCAATCGGAATGCCTTCTTCCTCCAGCACTTTGAGCACGCCGATGTGCGCCATCCCGCGCGCGTTGCCGGAGGACAACGCCAAGCCGATCAGCCGCTGGGAGATGCGGCGCGCCAAACGCTGAATGGATTGCGGCTGCGCGTCGACGCGCCAAAAACCGTTCGGCGCGACGGACTTGAGCCAGCCCGGCTCCCGCTCGCCGATTTGCACCGTAATGTCCGCCAGTTCGATCGCCTTGAGCGTCAAAGGCGTTTCGTACGGCGCGACCGAGAGTAACACCCAATAGTATTGCTCGACCAATTGACTCAACCGGTCGGCGAGCATTTCCGGTTCCAAAATATCGCTGCCGCGCACCAACGTCACATCGGACTGCCGCAACGACGCGGGATCGAGACTGATATTTGCCAAGCCGCCCAGATCGAGAATCACGACCGCTTCGCCGGTCACTTGCGCCAGATTGCGCGCGAGCGTCGGCGTTGCCGCGCCGATCGCGGTGACGATGTTGAATTCCTCGCGCAAGGTCGGCGCGACATTCGAACGCGTCAGACGCCGCCCTAACTCTTGCGACATCATCAACGCGATCTGCGGGTGGATCTGTAACAGTTCGTCGAAATCGTCTTTGCGCAACACCAACAGATCGGCGTCAATCACGACGCGCGCGGTGGCGGAGCGGCGCTCGCTGAGCAGCAACGCCATCTCGCCGAAGAAATTGCCGGGACCGAGATAGTTGAGGATTTTTTCCTGATTGCCGCGCTCGGTGACGACTTTAACCTGCCCGCTTTCGATGATGTACATACAATCGCCCGGCTCGTCTTCCAAAAAGACGGCGGCGTCTTTGTGATAGTGTTCGCGTTGCAGACGGCGCGAGATTGCGTCCAGGATGTTGTCGTCCAGTCCCGCAAAAAAAGGAATATTTCGGAGACTAGGTTTCATAACGGGTTTCCAGTCGGCGGTGTCAGGTGTGCCAGTGCCGCGTGCGCGTTCGCGCTGTCCACGCGCGCGCCCAGCTGCGTAAACGTGCTCAACGCGCGTTCCAGCAACGCGCGCGCGTCCGCGTCGCGTCCGGCGGCGCGGTGGAGCAGACCCAGGTGGTACTGCGACTTTGCCAATTCGAACTGATTTTTCGCCGCGCTCAAGCCGGCGATGCTTTGCTCCAAATAAGCCGTTGCGGCGGCGCGATCATTTTGGCGCTGCGCGATCCGCGCCAGCGTCCGCAAGACTTGGCACTTGATCAAGTTCCGGCGAATTTCCGTCGCCAGGGTCAGCGCTTGGTCAGCCGTTTGGCGCGCCAGATCGAGTTGGTCTTGTCCCAGGTACGCTTCCGCCAACAACCACTGCGCCTCGGCGATACGTTCCTTGGAGCCCATCTCGGTGGCAATCGCCAGACAACGCGTCAAATACGCCGCCGCCGGATCGAACGCACTTTGCAAAATTTCGATGTGCGCGAGATTGAGCAACGCGACGCAAATGATATTTTTCTGCTTGATTTTTTCGGCGATCGCGAGCGCGCGCGTTCCGACTTGGACGGCGCGCGCGTATTCGCCCATCTCGCGGTAGAGTTCGCACAGGTTGCTGTTGAGCCGCGCGATACCCTCAATATCGCCTATTTTTTGTTTGATGTCAAGTGAACGTTCCAAATGCACGCGCGCGTTATTCCAATCCCCTTGCTCCCATTCCATCGTGCCCATATTGTTGTACGATTGGCTGACCCCGTGCAGATCGCCGATGCGCTCGCGCAGGCGCAATCCTTTTTCCGCGTACGCGCTCGCGCGTTCCCAATCTCCCTTGCGCCGGAACAGCGCGACCAGGCGATTGTACACCGAAGCCATCTCGTTAAAGTGTTCCGTCCCCTCCACCACCTGGAGCGTTCGCATCGCCCATTCAAACGCCTGATCGAATTCGCCCAAGCGATAATGCACCCAGCCGATGTCGTTGTAAATTCGGATGTGTTCCACCGACCTGGTATTCGGATCGGATTCGATTTCCTTCAACGCGTTTTCCAGCCAGCGCAACGCTTCGGCGTAATCGCCGCGGCGTTCACCCACGCGCCCGATGCAGCGCATCATCTCCGCGCTCGCGTGCGCGGTCTCCGTCGATTTCCCGGCGGCGCGCACCACTTCGAGCGCGATCAGGTACGACGTCGTCGCGCTGGCATAATCACCGGCGAAATTTTGGACGGAGCCCAAGCCGGTATACGTGTCAATTTTTTGTTGGGCGGTCGGATGCGTCTTGGTTAAGAATTCGGCGGCGCGCTGGTAATGCTGGAGCGCCTGCGCGTTGGCGAAACGCTCCGCCGCGTGTTTGCCCGCGCCGATCGCATACGGCAGCGCGCGATCCAGGTCTTGGCTGCGCGCGTAATGAAACGCGAGTTCTTCGATGTGCTCGTCCAGCCGATCCTTGAACAAGGTCTCGATGCTCGCCGCGATCTTGTGGTGCAGAAATTCGCGCCGCCGGACGAGCAGACTGTTGTACACGGTTTCCTGGATCAGAATGTGATTGAACCGATAATGCGCATCGCCGTTGCGCGAAATGCAACTGATCAGTTGGTGCTCGTCCAATTCTTGCACGACGTCTTGCACGTTCCGCGCGTCCTCGACGACATTCTCCAGCAACCGCGACGCAAAATCGCGCCCGATGACGGACGCGCATTGCAACACGCGGCGCGCGTCTTCGTTCAAATGATCGACGCGCGTCATAATCAATCCTTGCAACGTCGTCGGCACTTGGAGATTGTCCAGGTCCGCGCCCGGCGTCATCTCCCAGTGCGCCGCGCCGGGCCGGATGATCCCGCGATCGATCGACATCCGGATCATCTCTTCGAGATAGAACGGATTGCCTTCGGCGCGCTGCGGGATCAAATGCCGGAGCGTTTCCGGCAGTTCGTGAATCGCCAACAAGAGATCGATCAGCGCGACGCTGTCCGCGCGTGAAAGCGGCGCGAGCGGCAGATGCAAAAAATGCGCGGCGTACATTTCGTTGCCCAGCATTTGCAATCGCCCGACTGCCGCGCCTTCATCCGGACGCGAATTGCAATAGATCAGCAACGGCACATTCTCGACACTGCCCAGCAGAAATTCGAGCAAGTCCAATGAGATGTTGTCGATCCAATGCGCATCTTCCAGGATGAGCACCAGCGGTTTGCCGCGCGCCAAGGCGTTCAGCAATTCGCGAATCGCGACGAACGTTTGTTGCTGAAGTTGCGGCGGCACCAGATGCCGAATCCGCGTCGCCAGTTCCTTTTCAAGGATCCGGATCGAAAGAAGATGTTCGAGGTACGGGACGAGCGACAATGCTTCGCCCGGTGGAAGCAGGTCTTGCGTGATCTGTTCGACTTTCTCGCGCGCGATTTCTTCCGGATCGTCTTCCGCAATGCCGAACAGCGCTTTGAGAATTTGCAAAAAGACGCCATACGCCGATTGCCCGTACGCCAGGCACGCGCCTTCCAAGACCGTCGCCCATTTGTCCGCCAGGTATCCTTTGAGTTCGCTCGTCAAACGCGATTTGCCGATGCCCGCGTTGCCGGTGATCAGCGCGATGCGTCCGCGCTGCTGCGTCACCAGATCGTCTACCGCGCGGCGGACTTGCGCGAATTCCGCCTCGCGCCCGACCATCGGCGCGCTCAAGCCCGGAATGCCGCGCACGCGCCCGGCGATCGCGCGCGGCGCAGTCACTTCGTAAATTTCCACCGGCGCGACGCGATTCTTGACGCGAATCGAACCGAGTTCGCGGAATTCAAAGAGCGGCTGGGTCGGCTCGTACACCGCGCGGCTGACCAGAATCGTTCCTGGTTCGGCGACGCTTTGCAAGCGCGACGCGACGTTCACCGTATCGCCGAGCGCGGTGTACTCCATTCGCAAATCGGAGCCGATGCTGCCGACGACGACGATGCCGGTATGCAATCCGATCCGGACGCGTAAGGAGATGCCCCAGCGCGGTTCCAGATCGGCGTTGATGCGTTTGAGCGCGGCTTGCATTCCGAGCGCGGCGCGGATCGCGCGCGCCGGATCGTCTTCGTGCGCGATTGGCGCGCCGAAGAGCGCCATAATTCCGTCGCCCAGCACTTTGTCAATCGTGCCTTCGTGCTTGTAGATTTCGTCGGTGAAGGCTTTGAGCGTGCCGTCCACCAGTTCGTACACTTGCTCGGGGTCGAGTTTTTCAGAGATGGCGGTAAAGCCGCTGAGGTCGGAGAAGAGGATCGTGATGTTGCGGCGTTCGCCTTCGATCTGTTTGCCGACGCTGGAGATTTTCTGCGCGAGCGCGTCGGGCATCGGCGCGGCGGCGCGGACGCGCCGATCGGGCGCGGGGAGGCGCGCGGGCGCCGCGTCCAGTTTGACGCCGCAGTTGCCGCAAAACTTGAAATGGCTCGGACTGGCGAATCCGCAGTTGGCGCAAACGTGGGCGAGCGCGGTCGCGCAGCGCGCGCACACGCTCGCATCAACGGAATTCGTGTGACCACACTTGGGGCATCGAGGGGACATACGATTCTTTCCGCCAAACGAACTGGGACGCTTGAATTATACTATAGGTTGCCAAAAACAGAAAAAGGCAACCCACCGCTGGTGAGTTGCCTGGCGACATCCTGATGTGTGCACGGTGGTTGGTTAGCGGACGAAGAACAGAAAGTTGAGATTGTCGTGACCGTTGTTTCGCCGCGTTTGCACGCGATTACCGTACGAAGCCGTCACGGTCGGTTGACTGGCGTGCTTGCCGTCCACCTTCACGCGGATCCAATGATGTTCGCCGCGTTCTCGAACGGCAGTAATCAACGGCACGTCTGGACCTGGGGTGGCGCAACCGCCGGCTTGCTGATCGCCAAAGCGGACATCTTCCGGCACGGTGACCTGGATCGCGGAGGGTTTTGCGGCGATCACGAGCAGCCATTTGCCCTCGACGCAGAGTTTGGGATCTTCGTCATCCATTGCTGCGTTGACGATCGGGAGCGCCAACACCACGAGCGCAAGAACCAGAGGGAGCACAACTAGCAACTTTTTCATTTTGACCTCGCTTACTCCATTTGGAGTTGTGTCCCAAGCCATTCAATTGACACAGGGAAATCAAAAACCCGTCTTGGGTTTCGCGTTGCGGAACAGACGGGCTTGGAGACATCTATTCCACTTCGGCGGCTGGGCGATCTTAGCGTTAGGAGAACACGCTTTAGACCCTTAGGACTTGTAAAAAAATAACTTGGTCAAATTCGCTTTCGGTCTGAAACCGCGAAACGTCGCGAAATTACCTATCTGGTACTACATGATGCTACATCTTGCTCGCTGTTGCAACAGGATTTCAGGAACTTCCGCTATCAACCTTGTGCGAGCGAGACGAGCAAATTGACCAACTTATTCTTTTACAAAACCTTAGCTTTGCGTCCCCGTCTTTCGACGGGTTTGCCATTTTCGGGTGGGATACGGTGCGTTCGATTTCCACCCATAGAATAACACACGGGGAACAATCGCTCAATGGTACCATAGTACCTAACACTATTATACGCGATTTTTCGTTTCTTGGCAAACGCGAGTCGAACCGAATGGTCAGCACTAACACTCACCGCGATTGAACCGGCGCGCGGAAAGTACGCTTGACGCGCAAG
>Ga0194111_10000617_pt1 | contig 43493 bp, 43 predicted proteins | sample TA2KigC300mmetaG_FD_146194 | JGI IMG/M metagenome (GOLD analysis project Ga0194111, IMG submission 146194) | Freshwater microbial communities from Lake Tanganyika, Tanzania - TA2015033 Kigoma Deep Cast 300m | ecosystem: Environmental > Aquatic > Freshwater > Lake | place: Tanzania: Lake...
ATTTTTCGCCTTCGCGCTCGCTTCACAAGGTCGCCTCCCGGATGGAGGCGGGCAAGGGCGGGGAGCGGAGCGCAAGCGCTCCCCGCCCCTCCCCGCCATCCATCCAGGAACAGATGGTATTTCGTATTGCCAACCCGCGGACGGGTTGTCAAACGGAGAGGCGGGGCGTTGGCCTACGAAAACAGCTCCCAGACGATTCCAAATCCAGGAGAAATGCCGTGAGATGCATTGTTAAAGTTCTTGTCACGAGTATAGTATTTGGCGCCGTGGTTCATCCATGTGCGGCGCAACCATCCGAGGAGGTCGAGCGCATGACTTCAGGCGGAAAGACGTGGACGTTGTGCACCCATGATACGGAACTGACACTGGCGGTGGCGAGCAATACGCTCAGCATCGTCAAGTTGCGGCATCCGGCGCAGAACTGGAACTGGACGCCGGACGGCGCGCCGGTCCCCATGCCCATGCTGCAGGGCAAGCCGGATCTGAAATGGGAATTCCGCGACGCGGCGGAGACGAAGACCAACGGACACGAATTGACGCTACGTTTCTCCTGCGCCGAGCCGGCGCTGGAAATGCGATCCGTCTGGCGCGCCCTGCCGGGGCCGGGGCCGGCGGAAAATGAGGTCCGCATCGTCAACAATTCCCGTAATGATGTCATGTTTGACAAGAGCATCGCCGCGGCGCGGGTTGCGCTGGTGGCGGATGCCGCCGTGACCCTGCACCGCGCCGACAAGACAGCGGCCGGCAAGGGGCGAGTGTATGAGGAGGTAATCGCCCCTTCCAAGACGTACCAGACAGACTCAGGCATCATCCCGCTGGTCATTTTCCAGGCAGGACCAAAGCACGGTCTCTACCTTGGCTTCGAGTGGGAATTGGGCGGGGTTTCGGTGACGTCCCAAGCCGATCCGCTGCGGCTGGGCGCGTCCGTCCATCCAATCACGGAAGACGTTTCTCGCGGCAAGGGCGAGGAGTTCCTCATTCCCAGCGTGTACTATGGCGTGTACCAGGGGGACATTGACGACGGAGCCAACCGGTTCAAGCGATGGTTCTGGAACCACAAGATCACCCGCAGTATGCACGACAACGAGAACGAGCCGTGGGTCGAGGTGTGCATGCAGGATCTCGGGGGTAACGGCAGTGCCAGCATCACCGGCAAGACCCTGCAGAACTCCTACGACCGGCTGGCCGCGACGGGCGTGGAGTGCGTGAAGATGGATTTCTGGGACGGCACGGGGCAGTGCTGGTACAACAACCGCGACTGGCAGTTCAAGTCGGCCGTCTGGCCGGACGGGTTCGATTTCGCCCGCAAGGCGCACAAGGCCGGGCTGAAGGCGTCGCTCTACATGGGCGGGACGTACAACGATTGCGACCTCAACACCATCGCGGGCCGTGACGCGGAACTCGAAGCGGTGCTGTCGCGCTATGACCAGGGATGGTTCGATATGTGGCGCACGGATCGGTACACGGCACCGCATGACCCGATGCCAGCCACCTACCAGGGCGTTCTCAACTTCCTCTACATCCAAGACCACCTTATCAAGAACCGGCCGGGCTACCGCTATGAGAACTGCTGCAACGGCGGCAAGTACAAGGGGTTTGCAGTCTGCCGTCGCATGACGTTCTGCACCATGAACGATATCGACAAAGACCCCGTCGCGACCCGTACGACGTACTATTCCTGCACCTTCGGGGTCAACCCCGTACAACTGAAGTCCGATCTGGGACCGGCCGGTACGCCGTACGAGATGCGCACGCACATGCTCGGTGCCATCCTCTCCTGGGCCACGGACAATCCGGTCTACCGCCAACACCTCGCGCTCTACAAGAGCCGGCAGCGCCCGATCCTGCGCGGGGCCAACGTGTATCACATCCTGCCGATGGCGGACGGAGTCAATTGGGACGGACTTCAGTATTATAATCCCGACTTGAACCGGGGTTCGCTCTTCCTCTTCAAGCCGTCGGTGAAGGCTGTGGACGGCGATTCCAAGGTCATCAAGCTCAAGGGGCTGGACCGTAAGGCCGCCTACACGCTGGCGTTCCAGGACCGCACCAATCTTAACTGCACGGCGACCGGCGCCCAATTGATGGATGAGGGACTCACCGTCTCTGGAATGACGGGCGACCATGCGTCGGAGATCGTCTGGATTGCCGGCCCAGCCGCACAAGCCGCGCCCGCGATCTCCAAGTGATGAGGAGAGGTGTAACGCCGTGAGATACGAAAGGCCAACCACCGGCGGCAGGGTACGCTTTGCGCCCCTGCGCCGGGGCGTTCGATCAGGAGATAGATGAATACGATTGGCAGAGCCAAACAAGCATTATGGACGAAGTCGGGATTGCCCCATGACCACCTGGGCTATGTGCCAGACCCGCGCGAGAATCTTGTGGTGGGCGTAACCCCCGAGATGATCAAAGGGGACTACGACCGGGGAAGCGGACAAGAATGGGTGTTCAAGATTCGCGCCATTCACTCGTCAGCTGCTCTTGCCGCCAACGCCTTCGGTCGTTGGAAATCCGATCCCTCGCGTTTGCAGTTGGCCGGAATTTCCGGTTTCGGGCCGCCGAAATTGGAGGCACAGTGTCCGTCGGGTCTTCGGGGAACACCGCCCAATCTGGATGTCCTTCTTCTCTCCCCGACTGCGATCATCGGGATCGAATCGAAACTTCTGGAACCGCTCACGCCAACATTGCCAAAGTTCACCGCCAGTTACTCGAGGGACCGACTGCCTCTCTGCGAGGACGCATGGTGGAGCCTGCTGGAACGTGTCCGCCAATGGCCCCCTTCACATCTGGACGCGGCGCAACTTATCAAGCATTACCTTGGACTGCGCAAGCAGTTCCCCAACGGCAAGACAATCTTGCTTCTGTATCTGTTTTGGCAACCACTCAACGCCAACAAGTTCGCCGAATACTCCCGACACGCGGAGGACTTGGCAAAGTTCCGAGAAGTGGTTCAGGCTTCGCAGTCCGTCCGTTTTGTAGCTATGGACTACATGGAATTGTGGGACGCATGGGAAACCGACAAGAACATGGCGCCGCACGCAAAGAACCTCAAGAACCGGTACTGCGTCGAGATATGAGGATCGAACAAGCGCCTCCAACACTACGGCGCGAAGCGCGCCGAGGTTGAGTCGCAGCGTTCGAGCGGAGAATGAAATACGAGAAGCGCGGCGGGACTTGCGCCCGAAGGCAGAATGTGGGAGCATAGCACCGTTATGACAGCCATTGTCGAGAAGATCGCAGGTCAGGTGCAGGCCCTTCCCGAGAAGGATCTCGATGAGTTCCTCTCATGGCTTGCCGACTACGAACTCGCGCATCCAGACCGCTGGGACAGAGAGATCGAGCGGGATTCCCAGCCGGGTGGACGACTCGATGCCGTCTTGAAGCGAGTCCGTAGCGACATCGCCGCCGGGAGGACCAAACCTCTTGATGAGGTCATCAACAACTCCTGACTTCTGGGCCGCCTACGGCACTCTGCCGTCCGAGATCAAGGCCAGAGCAAGGGTGGCCTATCGGCTCTGGCGGCAGAATCCCCGCCATCCGTCTCTCCAGTTCAAGAAGACCGGCAACGTCTGGTCCATCCGCATCGGTGCAGGCCACCGCGCACTCGCTCTGCTTGACGACGACGTACTCCACTGGTTCTGGATCGGGACTCACGACGAGTACGAGCGCCTGATCGCGCTGTACTGAATGACGGGATGCTCGAGCCACGGCCTCCTGCCTATCGCCGCTAGGTCGGCTCAGGCAGAGGCCGGGCGTTCGGACCCCGACGAAAGGCGAATTGCCTTTGCCCATACGATGGGATACGATTCCCCAAAAGAAGGAGTGGTGTGATGCACCTTGCGATACCATTACGGCAGATGACCGCCACGGACAAATTGCAGGCGATCGAGGAAATATGGGCTGATCTGGCTCATGAATCCGAGGACGTGCCGTCGCCAGCCTGGCACGGCGACGTTCTGCGTGCCCGTGAGCAGCGGGTTGCGGATGGCTCGGCCCGATTTCTGGAAGTTACGGACGCCAAACAAGCCGTGCGTGAGCGACTGAAGTGAGAGTTCAGGTCCTTGAGGAGGCCACCGGAGATCTGGCGGACGGTTACCGCTTCTATGAGCGGCAGGCCGAGGGGCTTGGGGAGTACTTCCTGGATTCACTCTGGTCCGACATCAACTCCCTGCGCCTGTACGCCGGTGTTCACGCCATCCACCACGGCTACCATCGCCTGCTCTCCAAGCGGTTCCCGTTCGCCGTCTACTATCGAATTGAACACCGCGTGGCCCGAGTCCGAGCCGTTCTGGACTGCCGTCGTGATCCGGAATGGATCGAAGACCGCCTGACATGAGGTCCGAACATCACCTTCCACGGTACGGCGTACCGCCGCCCGTGAAGGTGGGCGTTGGCGGAGGGAGATGAACCGTGAACCCGTCCCCAATCGCGGTCCTACAAACCCGGAAGCGCCGAATTTCATGACCTCGTGCACAAGCGACATGCCGAGTTTCTTCATCACGAACTTCCCCAGTCCGAAGGCCCTGCTCCTGGGCGGGCCGGCGGGCCTGCTGTGGGCGGCGGGCTGCCTGATGCTGGCCGGCTATCTGAAAACCCGGCGGCACTGGCAGACGGGCTACTCGCGGAAGTCTTTTCACTTCCTGATCTTCGGCTCGGTGGTGGCCGTGAACGCCATCTGGAAGACGCCTGGAGTGTGCCTGTTTGGGGCGATGACGACCCTCGCGATCGCCTTCGCGATCCTTCGCGGGCCGGGCGATTTCATGTACGAGGCCATGGCCCGGGAAAAGGACGAACCCCGCCGCACGCACTACATCGTGGTCCCCTATTTTGCCACGCTGATCGGCGGACTGCTCAGCAACATCTTCTTCCCGCAGACCGCCGTGCTCGGATACCTCGTGTGCGGGCTCGGCGACGCGATCGCCGAACCCGTGGGCACGCGCTTCGGGAAACACCCATACCGCGCGCCTGCCATCCGCGGGGTGCGTGCCGTCCGGAGCCTGGAAGGTTCGGCCTCGGTCTTCGCCGTGTCGGCGCTGGCGCTGATCGCGCTCATGGCCCTCTCGCCGCAATACGCGCTGACCGGCCGTTCCGTGCTCACGGCCCTCCTGATCGCGGGCGCCTCGACGGTGGTCGAGGCCGTGTCGCCCCACGGATGGGATAATACGACCTTGCAGATCGTTCCGGCATGGATGGGATTCGTGCTTTTGTGAAGATGTACCCAACATCTTCCTTCGTCCCCTTCGCGTCCTTCTGTTTTTACAGTGCGTTCCGCGAATACGGATGGCAGTTCTTCCGGCGGGTCATCGCCCCGCATCCCGTGAAAACGGCCAGGGCCTTCCTGCGCACACGCGCCATCGACGCTTCGCGCGACATGATTCCCGTGTCCGGGCCGTGGTCCGGCGGCGCGCGTTCGATCGTCGGAGTCGGCTTCTGCCTGAAGCCGCTGGATCCCCCCTGCCCCTCCGGACACGCGAATCACGACTGCCATTACCTCAAGCACCTTGTTCTTCCAGAATCACCGCACATCCCGCCGGCCTGCCGGAACTGCCTCATCCGCGAGTTCGGAACGTTGACGCTGAAGACGGGCTCGGCCTTCTACATCATGACATCGGCGCAGGACATCCTCTTCGACGTCTTCGACCCGTCGCTCCGCGAAGGCCGATTCGGCTTCGGTCTTTTCCTGCTCTGCCGCTATTCTTTGCGGCCGTTTGCCGTGGGCATGCTTGCCGCCGGCATACAGGGGGCCATGTTCCCGTTCGCCGAAGGCGACTGCCGGGATTACAAGACCTGGCTTCAGGCCGATGTCGGCATCAAGAGCGAGCAGACGACCATTCTTGACTCGACCCGGGCGGGGATGAGGGTAATGCTCAGCAGCGCGGTGAGAGAGACGGCGTGCGAAGTTCGGTTTGAAAAGGAAGGGAACGTGTTCTTCAGTGGTTGAGGGGTTAGCGCGATGAGTGCTGAGTGGGGTCATGGGGATGGGCGAAGTGATCGAACGTGTGAGGCGGCATGCATCTCAAACAGGGGAAGCGTTCTTACCGGCATCAGCATTTGCAGGAGGTACTGGAATGAGCACCTTGGTAGCTGAAGCCTTGGCAACACACCTCCATTTTGACGAGGACACCATGTGGGTCGATCTCGCGGACGGACGCCAGCTCGGCGTCCCGCTCGCGTACTTCCCGCGACTGCTACGAGCAACGCCCGCACAGCGTGAGCAGTACATCATCAGTGGCGGGGGGACTGGACTGCACTGGGACGACCTCGACGAGGACATTTCCGTTCCCGCGCTCCTGATGGGCATCGGCGACCGCACACGGACTGCTGCTTGACGCCAGCGGCCAACAACCGCCTGGAACGCTACGCCGGTTCCGCTGCGCTCCACCGGCGAGGTTCAGGCGGGACGTTCGGCCTAGAGAAGAAATGATTCCCCCAGAAGGCAGCATGGGGTATCATCCTGGGCATGGCGGAATACAAGTTCACGGAGTATTTCGAGAACGAGGTGATGCGCAAGCGTCCGTACCTGCGCAAGGACTGGTGTATCAGGGTGTGCGAGAATCCGTTGCGGTGCGAGCCCCAGGAACGCAACCGGTATAGGTTCTGGGGCGAGGTCGCGGAACTCGAAGGCCGGATCATACGGGTCGTGACGCTGGCAGACAGGAAGACGATACATAACGCATTTCCAGACAGGGGATTCAAGAAATGAAACTGAACTACTACCGAGACACGGACTCCCTCTACATCGACCTGCTGTCTAGGCCCAGTGCGGACAGCCGTGAGATTTCGGAGGGGGTCGTTCTGGACTACGATGCCGCAGGGACTCTCGTTGGAATTGACATCGACAACGCGAGCCGGAAGATTGACCTGAAGGAAGTCATCTTGAACAAGATTCCGTCCGAACGCGAAGCCGTGACGGCATGACGGAGGTCGAACAACGGCACGGACCGCGACAGTGAGACGGCGCGCCAGACGGCGCGCCTTTTCACTGTGGGTCATGCCGGGCGTTCGCCGGAAGATGCGATTGAAGAAACAGTATCGGACAAGTAATATGCCCCCATGCGAGAAGAAAGCGATATTCTGACCAGAGTGCGTCGAGCGGCGGCCAGCGGATACTGTTTCTTCCACATGCCCTGCAGCAGATGCTGCGGCCAGACAGGATGATCCGCCGAACGGAAGTACGGCTCGTCATCGAGCAGGGCGAGGTCATCGAGGACTACCCCACTGATGCAAGAGGACACAGTTGCCTCCTACTGGGGGCAGGAACAGGCGGGCGTCCGATCCATGTGGTATGTGCCCCGAGGGACGATTAGCTTGCCGTGATAACGGCGTACCTACCGGATGAGGACGAATGGTCGGATGACTTTAAGAGGAGGATGGGAACATGAAATGCATTCACTGCCAGGGCGATATGAAACGAGGGACAACGCCGTTCCATGTGGACCGGAAGGGGTGTCACCTAGTGCTCGATGCGGTTCCGGCTTGGGTATGCGCGCAGTGCGGCGAACCGTACTTTGAGGAGAAGGAAGTTGACGCCATCCAGGACCTCGTTGCCTCGGTAGAGGAACGAGCCGGAACGTTGGCCCTGACCGCTTGAGTATCAGGGAACCCCGTTTCATCGGAAATCCCGTGATGGCGGACACAGAGGATCGGAGGGTGGAATGAAAGAGATCGTCAGACGGTTGAAGAACTTAGCAGGCCAGTTCTTCGATCGTTTGTCACGTGAGTCAATAGCGAAGGGGTTGCTCGACAGACTGGGAACGGAAATCTTTACGACCGGAAAAGTGCGGAAGGTCTTGGACCGCCTTTTCAGCGAGACGCCCGCCTCATTCATTCGGCTGATTCGGAAGACAATGGGTGATCCTATAGAGAGCAGTTCAGCCGCTTCGCGGCCGAACTGTTCTTGTTGCAGTCATTATAGCCGAGCATGTTGCGTCTGAAGGGGCCGGTTCGGGAGCGTGCACCATTTTGGTGAAAAGCACGCAACGCTTCGGTATGTTCTTCGTGATCAAGTGGTGGTGCGGAGCAGTTGAGCCCAGAGGCGATCTGGGCCATCATTCTGTCGGTGGCTTTCCGGGTTTGGCTGAGGGGAAAGCCCCTCCACCCGGTTATGGAGGGGTCTCAAACGCTGCTGCTGCTCACCGCGTAGGTGTCCGGCAGCCAAAACAAGAACAGTTCGGGCACGCGCAGCGGGACCGAACTGCTCTTTCTAGGATCACTCGCTTTCCACCAACATCGACTACGCCGACTACCTCTACTCGCTGGAGGTCTATCGCGAGCACCAGGCGCAGTAGGCGGCAAGGGATTGCCGCCCTCCAAGTTCAGGATAACGCCCGAGGCGGAAATAATCGTCTTGCCTGCAACTGTCACTTTATGACAGTGTTTAGCACATGCAAACCATGTCTGAGCTTGCCTTGGAAAAGGCAAAGCGGGGGATTTTCTCCCGTTTGGAGGCGGCACACTGGGCCGGCAACTCGGGTGCGCGTCTGGACGCGTTGCTGAAACGGGCTGTGGCCAGCGGTGAAGTCTGGCGAATTCACCGCAGTCTCTACTGCCTCTCCAAACGCTATCTCCGGCAGTCCGTCGATCCCCTTGAGCTCGCGCAACGGATTCTCGGCCCGAGCTACATCAGCTTGGAGACAGCACTTTCGTTTCACGGTTGGATCCCCGAGTCTGTCCACGCCGTCACGTCCGTATCGCCGGCGCGCTCGCGATCATTCGACACGCCACTCGGTCTGTTCACTTTCACACGAATTCCCCAGCGCCTCTTCCTGGCAGGCGTCACTCGTGTTTCCGGGCAGGATGGCGGAGCTTTCATGATGGCGACTCCGCTCAAAGCGCTTGCGGACTACGTATACACGCACCGCTGCGACTGGACCTCGGCTTCGCCGCTGATCGAGAGTCTGCGTGTAGAGGAGAGCGACCTGACGGGCTTGACGGCCGACGCGTTCGATCAACTCCTGCCGATCTACCGATCAGGCCGCGTACGCCGTTTTCTGCTGGGACTGAGGAAGGACTTGGACCGATGAGCGTCGAGATCATCCAGGAACGGTTGGCAAGCTACGGCTGCAACTCCACCATCGAGGAAGAGCAGGCTCTGCGCGAGATTACCCAGGAGATCATCCTGGCCGGACTTGGGCGCACGGATTTCTTCCGGCAAACGGGCTTCCATGGCGGCACATGCTTGCGCATCTTTCACAGTCTGAATCGCTTCTCCGAAGACATGGACTTTGCTCTGATCGACCCGGGCACTGCCTTTGCGCTGGCTCCCTTTCTCCATCATGTGCGCGAGGAACTGGAAGCCTTTGGATACGCACTTGAGATCGAAGACCGTTCCCGGATTGGCGCGACCGTGCAACAGGCCTTTGTCAAGGACGAGTCCGTAGGCAAACTGCTTCACCTGAACTACCGGCCGCGGACCGGTCCCATGCGGAAACTGCGTATCAAGCTGGAGGTGGATACGAACCCGCCGACCGGCGCTTCGTATGAAATGCTGGTTCTGGACTACCCGTTCCCGTCCGCCGTGCGCGTCTTCGACCTTCCCAGCTTGTTCGCCGGGAAGATCCACGCCCTGCTTTGCCGCAACTATCTCAAGGGCCGTGACTGGTATGACTTCATCTGGTACACGGCGCGGAAGGTTCCTATCAACCATGCCCTTCTGTCGGCGGCATTGGATCAGCAGGGCCCGTGGCAAGGCCAACACCCGGCCACGGACTATACCTGGTGCGTGGAAGCGCTCAGCGCCGCCATCGATGCAGTGGACTGGAAGCAGACGCGCCAGGACGTTCAACGATTCGTGAAACCGCGCGAACTCCCGTCGCTGGAACTGTGGACCCGCGACTACTTTCTCAGGCAATGCCGCAAGCTGTCCCCGAACGGCGCGCCCTGACGGAGAACGTCCACATGAGGGAGTGCGTGCATTCGACAAAGGGAGTGCGTGCATTCGACAACGCAACGTGTTGCCATAGAGGATGATGGGTATTAAGAGATCCATCTTATGGCTGCTTAGAGCCGGTTTTATTGGCGCGGAGTTGACTCCTAAGCCGGCATGATGCGATAGTCGTTCCATGCCGAACGCATCGAGATACCTTGAACCGGGCTACACGTACCATTTGACGCACCGCTGTCATGACCGGCGCTTTCTATTGAGATTCGCACAGGACCGGGATGCGTACAGACAATGGCTCCGTGAAGGAGTCGCCAGGTACCGTGTGCCGGTCTACAACTACTGTGTTACCTCCAATCACGTCCATGTGATCGCGCACGTCGATGATGCCGAGGCCGTGGCGGGGATGATGCAACTTGCCTCGGCCACTGTGGCCAGGCGCTGGAATCGACGGAAAGGGCATGAGGGCTCGGTTTGGGAACACCCGTACAAATGCACCAGGATTCAGGATGGTCGGCATTTACTGGGGTGTTTGCGGTACGTCTCCCTGAACTTGGTGCGGGCAGGGGCGGTTGGCCATCCGGATGAATGGCGATGGTGCGGACATGACGAACTGACGGGCCGTCGATCGCGTTACCGGATTCTTGCGATCGATCGGCTCCTTCGCAGTCTGGATATGCCGTCGGTTGAATCCATGCGCACGATCTACAATGCTGGCATAGACGAGATGCTGGCGAGACGGGAAGTACAGCGTGAAGCGGCTTGGACGGAGGCTCTGGCGGTTGGCGACCGCCTGTTCGTTGAACAAGCTGCCGCGCAGATAAGCAACCGCAGTCGGTTCGAGTACCAGCCTGTCGGGACGAGTGGCACATGGACTGTCTGCGAGTCGTCGGAGACTTACAGACCATTTTCCAGCCCATAATTGGCCGCTAACAGCCAAAATCCATGCGTCAGTTGGCCTTAACATGTTCGTGGAAAACAAGATAACGTGTCGAATGCAGGAAGTCTTGCCCAGCTTTTCCACCGCGTCGAGCACCGCATGCAATCCGCTGGGCGGCAGCACGGTGCCGGGCGCGAGACTCAAGCTGGGCGCACCCGTCAGAGGATCGTATTCCAACGTGGGGCGCAGCCGCGCCAACAGACCGGCGACGCGTTCAATCCAGCCGCCTTTGGATTGAGCGGTCGAGAAGCCTTTGATGAGGCGGTCCGCCACGTCGGCGACGCTTTTAACGGCCCAAAGCTGCGCATAGATCATCCGCAACCCGGACATGCGCCGCGCCGCTTCGAATATCAGCGAGGTCTTTCCCGTCCTGCGCTCCCCAAGAACAACGACTTTGCGGGAAGCTTCGATGTGTTCGCGCAGAGCGGCCAGCAACTCCGGGCGGGGACAAAAATCCTTGTCCACCACCACCTCGCCATAGCGGAATGGGTTCATGTGGCGTATCCTGTCATGCTGCTTGGCATGATGCAAGTCTGTATCATACAATACTGCATCCAGCCACTGGATGCCGAAGGGGAATACGGCAATGCAAATGAAACGGTTCATGTTCGTGAGCGGTCTGGTTCTGAGTTTTGGTTTATCGACGTGCGGTGCTGAGTATTACGTAGACGCCACAGCGTCGAAAGGCGGCGACGGCTCGGCCCGGGCGCCGTTCGCCACCATCCAGGCGGCGGCGGACGTGGCGCAGGCGGGGGATACGGTCTTTATCAAGCCCGGCACCTACAGCGAAACGGTGAAACCGAAAAATTCGGGGACCAAGGAGAAGCCCATCGTCTTCCGGAACTGCCCGGGCGAGGCAAAGCCGACGATCTGTGCGGGCGACCGGGTGACAGGTCCGTGGAAAGCCGAAGGCGGCGGGATCTACTCCGCGGCGTGCAACTGGGGGATGGGCGTGGGCCGGAACCAGGTGGTGGTGGACGGCGACCTGATGATCGAAGCGCGCGAGCCGAACATCGCGGGTAGGGATCAGTTGGTGGAGACTTTTGTGTTGGGTCGGATGCTCGGGTGCAAGGTCGGGAAGGACGATGTGGTGGTGACCGGCGCGCCGAAATCGGATCCTGACTTCTGGAAAGGCGGCGTGGTGTGGATATGCGGCGGCTGGGCCGCCGCGAATGCGGTCGTTACCGGTTCGCGGATGGAAGGCGCGGATTGCCGACTGGCCGTCACGAACAAAACGATCGATTGGTGGGGCCAGGGCAGCATCTGTTTTCTAACCGGGACCAGAGGCGCGCTCGACTGCGAGAAGGAGTTCTATCTCGACGAAAGCGCGGGCCGGCTCTACCTGATGGCGCCGGGCGCGGCAGATCCATCCGGCATGACCGTCTTGGTGAAGAAACGCCGGCTGGTGCTCGACCTGACGGGCCGGAACCACGTGGTCATGGATCGGATCAACACCATGATGGGCTGCCTGATGCTGAAGGGCGCGACCGGCTGTGCCATCCTGAACGGCCGGCACTTCTATTCGAGCCACTTCTATCTGTTTGCCTACGGGCCCGGCGGGAATCCGCTGGGCACCACGCCTGACGATCCCCTGGCTTCGGCGATGTACATATCGGGGGAAGGCAACACGCTGGAAGGCTGCGAAGTGGCGTATGCCGCCACCGGCGTCCGCCTGGACGGCCGGGATCAGGTGATTCGCAACTGCATCATCCGGGACGCCTACGGTGGCAACTACTTCAGTTGCGTGTTTATCGCGGGGATGGAACCCGTGGGCAAAGACTTCGGCGGACACCGGATTGAATGGAACACAATCGGCCGCGGCAGCCGCGGCCTGGTGCACTGGACCACGATGACCTTTCCTGGGGTGCCCAGCCTCTACCGCAAGTGTCAGGTTCGGCACAACCATTTCTTCGACTTCAACGAATTCTGCAATGACGGCGGTGCCACGTATGCCTGGCATGTCAACGGCGGCGGAACGGAGATTGCCTACAACTGGGTGCATGGGGATCGAGGCACTTACCACTTCAATCCCGGCTTCTACGCGGACAACGACACCTCCAATTGGCGCTACCACCACAACGTGGCCTGGGACGTGAAGATCGGCATCGGCTGGAACCAGACCACGGGTTTCCTTGAGGCGTACAACAACACCGTCTGGTCCCGTGGAGGTGATAAAGGTGAGTCAATCAAGGTGACGGTCCCGGTTCCCGGGTGCAAGATCTATAACAATCTGGCCAATCAAACCATCGGCGGCGCCGGACCGGCTTCGAGCCTGACGAACAACCTGACCGTGGGCGGCGGCTTTGCGGGGAACCCGGACAAGCCGGCGAGCGGGCTGGACTTCATGCCAGCGAAGGGTTCGCCGGCGATTGATGCCGGCGTCGAGGTGCCGGGCGTGACCGACGGCGCCATTGGCAAGCCGGACATTGGCGCGTACGAGCACGGCGGCCCCGCGTGGATGGCGGGCGCGGGCACGGAGCCGGTGGCGCCGGCGGCGCCGATCGAGTTCAGCGGCACAGCGGTAGGAGCGCAGGGGGTCCGGCTGGGCTGGACCGACGTGGCGTTCAACGAGCAGGCGTATGTGCTGGAGCGCTCGACGGACGGGAAAACCTGGTCCGCGCTGGCCACCCTGCCGGCGGATGCGTTCACATATCTGGACGCCGGATTTCACATGAAGGCGGGGACGGCGTACCAGTACCGGCTGGCGGTGACCAACGGTTATGGGCGTTCGGCCTGGGTCGTGGTCAAGACGGCGACCCCCGAGGCCGCGACGAAGCCGGCGATCACCAGCGCGCTGGCGGCGAAGACGATGCAAGCCGCCTTCTTCACGTACACCATCACGGCGGCAAACGATCCGGCAGAGGTGACGGCGGAGGGATTGCCGAAGGGGCTGAGCCTGAACGCCGCGACAGGCGTTATGGCCGGTTATCCGGAAGAGGCGGGCGAGGCGAAGGTGAAGATCACGGCGACGAACGCGAAGGGCTCGGACACGAAGGCCCTGGCGCTGACCATTGCGAAACGCGAGCCGGTGATGGCCACAGGGGCAACCGTAACGGAATACGCTGACGCGGCGGGTGTACGCTGGACGGTGCTGACGTTCACGAACAACGGGTCGTTCACGGTGTCAGGCGGTCCGGCGGAATATCTGATCGTGGCCGGCGGCGGCGGTGGCGGAGCGAGTGGTGGCGGCGGCGCGGGCGGGGTCATAACCGGCGCCGTGGTGACCCTGCAAGGCGAACACAAGGTTGTGGTTGGCTCTGGGGTGGCGGCTGTGAACAACGGCGAGCCGTCTTCAATCGTCGGTCCGTCAATTACGTGGACTGCCACGGGCGGGGGTGCCGGCGGCACGTGGAAAGTGGACGGAAAGGATGGTGGCTGCGGCGGCGGGGCGGGCAAGAATACCGCCAAAGGTGGAAGAGCACGGCCGCCAATTCCCGTGGCCACGCGGCTGGACGCGACACTCAGGCATGGGCACAAGGGCGGCGACTCCAATGGCGATACGTATCGGGGCGCGGGCGGCGGCGGAGCGGGCGGACCGGGTGAGGACGGCTCAAGCGACGGTCCGGGACCGGCCGGCGGGCCCGGAATCAGTTCAACGATACTGGATGGCAAGACGGCCGTCTGGTATGCCGGCGGGGGCGGCGGCGGCGGGAGCGTACTGGGCAATCCCGGCGGAGCGGGCGGCTCAGGCATTGGCGGCAACGGCTCAGGCAAGGACGGCCCGGCGACCGACGGCAAACCCGGCACCGGCAGTGGCGGCGGCGCGGTCGGCGACGACGGAAAGACCGGCGGTAAGGGCGGCTCGGGCATCGTGATTGTGCGGTTTGTGAGGACGGGGAAGTAAGGATGGCTGATGGCGAATGGCTGATAGCACCCCTAATCGTTCGCCTTATTCTTTCGCCCTAATCTGGCGGAGATTAGGGGGAACGATTAGGGTGGAAGATTAGGGAGGGAAGATTAGGGAGGGAAGAAATGAGCAGGAAGCAGGCATCGAGGCACTGTGAGGCACGGCCAATGGTTGGCGCCTACTATTTCGAAGGATGGGCCGGACGCAATCGCTTGGCGGATGATCCGAATGAGCCCTGGGCCAGGAATGCACCGATGCATCTGACCCGGCGGATGGTAGAGGAATTTCCGGAACGCGAGCCGGTCTGGGGGTGGCGTTCCGATTCGCTGGAGATCATGGAACGGCAGATTGACCTGGCCGCGGATCATGGGATCGCCTTCTTTGCCTTCTGCTGGTACTGGCATGACAATGGTCAGGCGATCAACAAGGCGGCCATCCGGGAAGATCCCAAACACCGCTGCCTGGATCTGTTTTTGAAGGCGCGGAACAGTCGCCGGATGAAGTTCTGCCTGCTGGTGGCCAACCACGAAGGGTTCGAGATCAAGGGCGCGGCGAATTGGAAACAGGCGGGCGAGTTCTGGCTGCCGTACCTGAAGCACCCGCAACACGTGACTGTCGGTGGCAAGCCGCTGCTTCTAATCTTCAGCAGCAAGGACGGCGACCGGGACGGCTTTGCGGCCATGCAGGAATCGGCGCGCAAGGCGGGGCTGCCGGGCCTGGCCATTGCCGGGTGCGGTGATGAGGTGCTCGACGCGAGTTATACGCACCACGCACGGTACAACGTGGTTCCGGGCTGGGAGAAGGGGCTGGAGGAGCACAGCTATGCTGAACTGGCGGCGGCGAACCAGGCGGCTTGGCGCGGCAGTGCGACCCAACCCTGCTTGCCGATCGTGACCGCTGGATGGGATCGTCGGCCGTGGGAGAATCCGGCGGACCCGAAACAGAAGTACTGCTGGTATCACCCCGACCGCTCGCCGGAGCAGTTCGCCGCGAGCGTGCGCGACGCGGTCGTCTGGATGGATCAACACCCCGAGAAGACGACCGCAGAACGCATCGTCCTGATCTATGCCTGGAACGAGTTTGGTGAAGGCGGCCATATCGCTCCGACCCGGGGCGATCCGGATGGAAAGTATCTTAAGGCGCTGAAGGCGGTCGTGGAGCAGGGGAGATAACCCCATGGGGTCTGCAGCAGGAGGATTCGATGAACACAATTAGGCGTTAGGCGCTAGGGGTTAGGATGTGAAGATCGGTTGACGATTACGGGCGACGATTACGGTTTACGGAGGAATCCTCTTTATCGTCCACCGTAGTCGTCGCCCGTAATCGTCAACCGATTGAGATGAATGAGCAAAAGACGATGCCAATGAAGTGGTTCCCATTCGCGAGTGGTCTGGCATTGAGTCTGGGTCTCTTCGCCGCCGGTGCCCGCGGCGGTGACGACGCCCCTCCGCCGGCCCAGGACATCACCATCACGAGCCGATACAACGTCCAGCAGCGCTTGCCGAAGAACCTGCGTGATTTTCTGCGCGAGAATCCCCATGTGCGGCTGAAGCAGTGGTCCGGTATCGATCTGCCGGGCGGCATGCAGGCCAGCCTGGCCATGGGCATGGCGGGCAATGTCGGGCCGGATATCTTCGAGACCGACATCCGGCAGGCGGTCGAGCAGGGCCTCGCCTATCCGCTGACCGAGTGGGTCGGGCAGGATGGCGTACGCGCCGACGGCACTCCGAAGCTTCGTCCCGACGGCAAGCCCGACGTCAACGGCCAGATTGATGCGGACGAGGCGAGGTGGGACGGCTGGATGAAGATCAAACCCGTCTACCGGCAGGTCATCACCGTGGACGGGGTGCCCTACTCCCTGCCTTGGAGCGGCGGCACCTACGTCGGCATTCTCTACAGTTACCGCGTGCTGCGCGCCGCCGGGCTCGACCCCGCCAAGCCGCCGCGGAGCTATGACGAGTTGGTCTACTGGGCGCGCAAACTCTACGATCCGAAACGCAAGACCTACGGCTTCCAGTTGACGTGCGCAAGTTGGTCCTTTGCGCCCTGGGTGGCCACCACCGAGTCGAGCATTGTCGTGCAGGACCGGGTCAGCCCCACGACCGGCAAGGTCCATACGTTCAACGAGCAGGAAACCCGTTTCGTCGTCCCGGAGACCGGCGAAGATCTGTCGAATGTGCGCCCGACGGCGTGGCGGTGCAACGTGGCCGGCGAGAAATGCACGGCCGCCATCGCGCTCTACCACCGCTTGCGCTGGCAGCCGTGGATGCTCCATCCGCGCACGGGGGAACCGGTGGAACTTACCCCCGAAGCCGTCGCCGCCGGGCAGATCGAAGTCGATGGCGAGACGCTGAGCGTCCCGCAGGATGCCGTCATCGAGGGATCGATCGGCGTCACGCCCTACAACGACATGATGGAAACCATCCGGCGCATGGGGCGGGACGTGGGCATGTTCCCGCTCTGGTCCGGCGACATGACGGAGTTCGAGGGCCTTGGCATTCAGCCCGAGGACATGGGCATGATGCCTTTCCCCGGCATGACGAAGACGCAGCGACCCGTCCTTCAAGCCTCCAACTGCTTTTTCATGATGGGCAAGGATGTGCTGTCGCGCGGAGGCGCCACGGAGGCCGAGCGCAAGGCCTATCGCGACAGGGTCTGGCAGGTCATGACCCTGGTCTGCAGTCCGGAGGGGAACGACGAAAACATCCGCCGCAAGGTGGCCGCCGGCCAGGCCCGGTTCCTCAACCCGCGCGAACTGAAGCGCCTCGGCTTTGACGACTACCTCAAGGAGGCCGCGCCGGAATATGTCGCCATGTGGGAACAGATTGACCGGGGCGAGATCCTCGAAGTTGTGGAACCCTTCATGGGCAAATGGGTTCAGTTCCGCGACTTCTACCAGCGCGAGGTCATTGACCTGGTGCTGCGTCCCGCCGGCCGGGATTTCGACTATCCGGCCGCACTCCGGCGGCTGGAACGCGAGGCCAACAGCGGCACCATGTTCGCGCGTCCGGACAGCGAACTGGACCGGTACCGGCCTCGGACCCGCGCGATCGTGACCGTTGTAGCCGCGGCCTTTGCGCTGCTGCTGGCGGTGTTTGTTCGGGGACAGATGCGGCGCAAGGCCAGCCTGGCGGGCGTCTACAAGGGATTCCTGCCGTGGCTGCTGCTGGCGCCCGCGCTGATTTCCATCCTGGTCTGGAGTTACTACCCCCTGCTGCGTGGCATGGTCATGGCGTTCCAGAACTACAAGATCGTCGGGGCGTCTCCGTTTGTGGGGTTGTCGAATTTCATCGGGATCATGCTGGACCCGAACTTCTACCACTACATCTGGACCACGTTCCGGTTTGTGCTCTGGAATCTGGTGCTGGCCTTCTTCACGCCCATCGTGCTGGCGGTGATGCTCGCCGAAGCGCCGCGGCTGAAGGTCTTCTTCCGGACGATTTTCTTCCTGCCGCAGATGACCAGCGCGCTGGTGGTGACGCTGATGTGGAAGGAGATGTTCATGGGGGGGGCGCAGGGAACGGCCAACCGCTTCCTGGGCTGGGTCTGGGGCCTGTTCGGGCAGACGTTCGTTCCCGTGGACTGGCTGGGCGACCCCAGGACGGTGATGGCCTGCGTCATCCTGCCGGGCGTGTGGGCCGGCGCGGGGATCGGCAGCCTGATCTACCTGGCGGCGCTCAAGAGTGTGCCGGAAGATCTCTACGAAGCGGCGAGCCTGGATGGCGCGGGCATGCGGCGTAAGTTCCGGCACATCACGCTACCGACGATCATGCCGCTGGTGCTCATCAATTTCGTGGGCGCTTTCATTGCCACCTTTCAAACCATGGGGAACATCTTCCTGCTCACCTTTGGCGGACCGGGCAAGGAGACCATGGTCATGGGGTTAGCCATCTGGCAGGAGGCCTATGTCAATCTGCGGTTCAGCATCGCCACCGCCTATGCCTGGATCCTGGGCGGCATCCTGATCGGCTTCATGCTTCTCCAGTTGCGCCTGTTGCGCCAAGTGGATTTCCGCCAGGCGCAGGGGGATGAGTGAGGAGGAAGAGATGTGTTCAGTGTTCAGTTTTCAGTATTCAGTGGGGCCTCGTGAGGTCGCGAGCGCCATCAGGTCTTTCGGAACGTGAGAGTAGATCATGGTGTCAGGTGTCAGGTTTCGGGTTTCAGGGAGCAACTCTTTGTTTGTCAGCATATTATCCCTCCTGAAACCTGAAGCCCGAAACCTTTACTCTCAAACAAGTTTGGCCTCCGAGCGATGCTCGGCTTTTTTCGAGGGTATGAGAGAACGGTTAACGAGAACGGCGACGAGAACGGTGAACGAGTGGAACTCGCTACCTCGTAATCCGCTCTCGTCGCCGCTCTCGTCAACCGATTTCAGGTTACTCTCAAACAAGTTTTCAGTTTTCCGTCTGAACACTGAACACTGAACACTGAACACTGAACACTGAATACTGAATACTGAATACTGAATACTGATTTACGCGGAGCGGCCATGCCGATCATTGACACCGTGGAACGTAAGTCAGCGAAAGGGCGGTTCGCGCTCGCGCTGATCTACACCGGCTTGATCGCCGGCGGCCTGAGCATGATCATCCCCTTCGGCATCATGCTGACCGGATCGGTGTCGAACGCGTTCGACTACGACCGGCGCAGTCCGCTGCCCGGTTTCCTGGTCAACCGTTCCGACCGCTTGCTACGGGTGCTCTGCGGCTACTTCCCGCCCAGCCATCGTGGTTCGATCCGCCAGCTTCGCAGCGCGTTTCCCTCGCTGCCCGCCGATTGGCAGAACTGGAGCCAGATCGGGGATACCCGCCGCGAGAGCGCCGCCTGGGCCGCCGTTGAACTCGACACGCTCAACAACCCGGCCACCCTGGCGCACTACCGAACGCTGGCCCGCGACTACGGCGACTATGTCAAGGCCTGTGACCTTCGCGAGACGGTGCTGGCCTATGATCCGCGGTATGTGGGTGCCTTCCTGCGCCGCCAATACGGAACGCTCGACGCGCTCAACCGGGCGTGGGAAATCTCCATCGATACCTTCGCGAAAGTTGACGCCGGCGAGTGGAGCGGGGAGCCCATTGACCAGCGCGCCTATGTCCCCCTTGCGGACGTCCGGTACCGCGATCTTCTGGATTTCCGGCGGGAATACCGCGACGGACGCCATACGCCCTTCCTCCGGCATCCCGACGCCACCGCCGGCTTCCTCCGGCCGGCCGGGCTTGCCCATGTGTGGGAGGAATTCGCCGGCAAGGAGCTGGGGGTGTCTGACTATCGCCGGCTTCATGCGCTGCCGTTTCCCGTGCCCGCCAACGCCCCGGAAGATGTGCGGCGCGTCTGGAAGAAGTTCCTTCGCGAACGCTTCCCGTTGCGGCACATCGCCTTCACGGTTACGCCGGAACAGCGCGCCGCCTTTGCCCGCTTCCTGGAGGAGCGCTTCCGCAATGTCGGCTATATGAACCGCCTGATGCGCGAGGGGAGCCCGGCGTGGCGCGACCAGGAATCCTGGGCGGCCGTTGAATTGACCGGCGCGGTGCCCCCGGCGCCGCTGGCCGGAGTCTGGATGGATTTTGTCACGGCCCATGTTCCGGATTCCGAGTGGCGGCTGCGCGACACGCTGCCGGAAATCGGCTTCCAGGAATTGGCGCTGACCAGGCACAAGACGCTGGCCGGGGTCAACCAGGCCTATGGACTCGCGCTGAGTGCCATCGAGGAGTTGAGGCTGCCCTTCCGTGAGGCCGCACTCGTCACGTTTCATCATCACGAATGGGCGTTGGTGTGGGATCAGGTCAGCGGCGGATACCGGGCTGTCTTCGACTACCTGTTCCTCCGGGGCCGGGCGGTGATGAACACGGCGATCCTGGTGATCCTGTCGATCCTGATCAACCTGACCGTCAATCCGCTGGCCGGGTATGCGCTCAGCCGCTTCCGTCTGCGGCAAACCGAGAAGATTATCGTCTTCTGCCTGGCGACCAGCGCCTTCCCGGCCGCCGTGGCGGCCATCCCCGGGTTCCTGCTGCTGCGCGATCTGGGCCTCCTGAACACCTTCGCCGCGCTGGTGCTGCCCGGCGCGGCCAGCGGCATGTCCATCTTCATGCTCAAAGGCTTTTTCGATTCGCTGCCGCAGGAGCTGTTCGAGGCCGCAACGATCGACGGCGCGTCCGAGCCGCGCATCTTCCTCCATGTCGCGCTGCCGCTGGTCAAGCCCATCCTGGCGGTGAGCGTGCTGGGTTCGTTCATTGCCGCCTACAACGGCTGGGAATGGGCCATCGTGGTTTGCCAGGACCCGAAGATCTGGACTATCGCCGTCTGGACGTACCAGTTCTCGCAAACCGCCGCCGCGCCCTACACGGTCATGGCGGCGTTTGTCGTGAATTCGATCCCCGTCCTGTTGGTGTTTCTGTTCTGCCAGAAGGTGATCCTGAAGGGGATTGTGTTGCCGACGATGAAATGATTGAACACTGAAAACTGCAAGAGGTCCCATGGCCAACGTCTTTATCGGCAAAGCTCACTTTTTCGACCCCCAGACGGAATGCAGAATCGAAACGGCATCCGCGCTCTGAAAGGAGAGGCGCTTGCAGAATCCCTGCAAGCGCCGGTTTCAGGTTTCAGTCGTGCCGCCGGCGCAAAGTCGCCAGATGGAACAAGCCATGAGAAACGAGTTTCAATCTTTGTCGCGAGCTTTGTCAACGTATCCATTTGCCCAGCAGTGTCTTTCGACAAAGCTCGCGACAAAGCTCGCGACAAAGTTTCGCAGATCAGTCGTGCCGCTGGCCGGATGGAAGGGAGCATGAGAAACATGCAACACGCAACACACAACATTCAAGTTTGAACACGCTCCGGCGTCACTTGCATGTTGCATGTTGGGTGTTGCATGTTCATGGTTTTCCGAAGGGCGGTTCTTCAACGGCGCGCTGGACGATTTCAGGATATATGCCCGCGCCCTGAGCAGTGAGGAGGTCGCGGAGGTAAAGGCGGTTCCGGCATTGTGATCGTGCGCTTCGTGAGGACGGGGAAGTGACGGGGAGTTTCTTTTATTTCGTGTTGCCATACATAACGTTTATGTTACCCGCCAGCCAGTCGTCAGCGTTGCGCTGGCTACTGGCTGGCGGGGTCCGTTTTCGGTGCCGAATAGGATGGCCGGATGGTCGGGCGGAATGGAATCAGCCTGCCCGGTGTTTCTTGGAGGATCGCCAGATGCGTACGGATCTGATCTCCGGCGAAGAGCATGCGCTGACAACCGAGACCGGCGGTTCCTGCGAACTCCGCATTCCGTGTCCGCACTGGCGCTTCGCAGTGCTTGTGGAGAATGGGGCGTGAGTTCGGATAGGCCGTGCGCGGAGCGCCCGGCCCACCGCGTGTAACGGGGCAATCGGGAACAGAAGACGGTATTAGGAGGCACAGAAATGAAGCAGGCAATCAAGAGGATAATCATTATGGCGACAATCGGGGCGAGCGCATTTGCTCATGCCGGCGAGGGTGCGCGTACAGACTGGTTCAAGGACGCGGGCTACGGCTTGTTCTGCTGTTGGAGCAGTCAGAGCGTGAATGCCGACGGCAGTAAGAAGGATTACTACACCGCCGTCAAGGAGTTCGATGTCGCTGCTTTTGCCGGCCAAGTCGAAGAGGCGGGCGCCGACCTCCTGGTCTGGTTTGAGCCGGAGCGCGTGTTTGCGGGTTCCAAGCTCGATCAGGAGCATCCGGAACGGCTGCTGAAGAACGGGACGGACTCCAGTCGCCTGCTGAACCTGGGCGAGCCGAAATGCCGGAAATGGATCACCGACCACGTCTGCCGGCAGATCCGGGAAAACGGGATCAAGATCTACCGCCAGGATTTCAACTTCGCCCCACTGGCGTTCTGGCGCAATGGCGAGGCGGCGGACCGCCAGGGGATTACCGAGAACCTCTACGTGCAGGGGTATCTTCAGTACTGGAAGGACCTGCTCGCGCGCAATCCGGGGTTGTGGATTGATTCCTGCGCTTCCGGTAGAAGGTGAAGCGAAGTCCTCGATGTTGACATACGGGCATCCATGCTGTACTTTCCTTAATGACCTGGTCAGACCAGGTCCGATTGGAGGCGAATATGGTTGTTACCACTGTGACTGAAGCGAAGGCGCATCTCTCGATGCTGCTCGATCGGGTCAGCCGGGGCGAGGAAATTGTTCTGGCTCGAGCCGGCAAGCCTATCGCTATTCTGGAACCCTATCATGCTGATCAGCAGCGACGGCATCCCGGCCTCATGCGCGGCAAGATCCGTATGGCCGCCGATTTTGACGAACTACCTCCCGACATGGCGGCTGCGCTTGGCATGGTGAATCCGTGAAACTGCTGCTCGACACCAATGTCCTGTTGTGGTGGCTGGATGACGCGCCGCGCCTCGGAGCGGAGGCGCGTGACGCCATTGCCGCGCCGCGAAGTATCGTGTACGTGAGTGCTGTCACAGCTTGGGAGATCACGATCAAGCGGAGTCTCGGCAAACTGGAGATACCGGAGAACTGGTCCGAGCTTGTGCTTGGGGAGCCCTTTCGCAGGTTGTCCGTAACATGGGAACATGCGCTGGATGTCGGTTCACTTCCGGACCTGCACCGCGATCCCTTCGATCGGCTGCTGGTGGCCCAAGCTCGCGTTGAGGGGCTGGTCCTGGTCACCGGTGATGACATTGTCACGCGCTACGCCGTGAAGACCCTGCAGGCATGATTGCCGGCTGACAGGACTGTGAACATGGGGTGAGCGGCGTGTACGAGCACGCGGAGAGCGCGTTGCCGTTCTGCTTGCCCCTCAGCTATTCGCATTTTGGCCGCTTTCACAAGACGGACGACACGGAGGTCGTCCCTATCCGTACGTAGCAGACATCCACGACTATCGCGCCGACAAGGCCACACTGCCACCCCTGGAACTGACGGCCGCCGGCAAGGCCACTGCAGGTGGCTACGTCCTGGAGGTACTGCTGCCGTGGAGCAATCTGGGAATCACGCCGGAGATGGGGCGCGAGATTGCCGTGCAAGTGTGGATGACCGATTCGGATTGCGGCGGTGCGGATGCCGGGCGATATCGGCAGGCTTCGCCTCAAGGCGCTGCTGGACGTGAGCCCCGTCTTCTCGCCCGCGGTTTTCGACACAGAGGCTTTTCCTCCTTGCCGGCTGGAAGACCCGGGCTTTGTCGAGGATCTGATTGGTCCCTACTCGATCCGGGTGACGTGGTACGACAAGAACTATGAGCGGGTCCAGTACGCCAAGACCGTGGGGCGGTACGGCGCCGTGGTCGAGATTGTCCCCGAAGACGGCCGGGCGGTCCGTCGTTTCCGCACGGTCTACCGCGTGCCGCCAGGCTTCCAATGGGGGAGCCATGCGAAGGCCGTGCGGTTCCCGTTGCCCGAGGAACTGGGAATCCAAGCGGAGGTCGCTGCCGACTGCGCGCAGGCGGTCGGCGCACACGATGCAGGCAGTCTTCCACCGAAGTAGACCGAGGGCACCGGCGTCAGGAAAACGAGTTGACGCCATCACGTCTGGCGGTAATACTGGGGGTATGAAAGTTGCAGTGTCCATTCCAGATGACGTATTCGAGCAGGGAGAGCGTCTTGCTCGCCGCCTGCACACATCGCGCAGTCAGTTGTACGCGCGAGCCCTGGCCGACTTCGTCGTTCAGCACGAGGACGACAAAATCACGGCCGCCATGAACAGAGTTCTGGAGGATGCGGGGACAGAACCTGACGAATTCACCCGGAGGGCCGCACGGCAGACGTTGCGGCGTGTCGAATGGTAGTCGGTCAAGGCGACGTGTGCTGGGCTGAACTGGACGAGCCCACAGGCTCAGGCCCCGGTTTCAGGCGTCCGGTCTTGGTGGTTCAGTGTGATGCCATCAACCGAAGCCGAATCGGGACGGTCGTCTGCGTCCCCCTCACAAGCAACATCAAATGGGCCTCAGCTCCCGGCAATGTGCTGCTGAAGTCGTCGGCAACCGGTCTCCCGAAGGACTCCGTTGCGAATGTGTCCTTGATCGTTGCCTTGGATCGGAGCCAACTCACAGAGCGAGTCGGGAAGCTGGATCCTCGGCATGTGACGGCCGTCCTCAACGGGATTGACGCCATTCTCGGTCGATGAGGGCGCCGAACATCGGCCTGGAGCGCTACGCCGGTTCCGCTGCGCTCCACCGGCGAGGCTCAGGCGCCCGCTCGGCATGTATAAGGAAAGGATGATGTCAACATGAGTAGACTGAGTAGCGTGTTTGCCGGTGCAGTTGCCACGATCCTGTTTACCATGAACGCGATGGGCGCTGAGGAGAGCCCGGTGTTTGCCATCCCACGGATGAATGGCGTCGTCATCGACGGGAAGGCCGACGACTGGGGCGAGCAAGGATTTCGAATCGAGCTGCTCATACCGGTCGGCGGGGAGTTGAAGCCCGCCCACGACCACAACGTGCGCGCGCGCCTGGCCTGGGATGTCCGAGGTTTGCTTCTGCTCGTGTCCATGGCGGACGACGTCTGGCTCGAGCATGCCGAGAAAGACAGTCTCTTCAGGCACGATGCCATCGAGCTGTTTCTGGCCCCGCAGCCCGGGGCAGCAGACATGTGCCAGTGGGTGATTGCCCCGGGGATGGACCCGAAGCACCCCGAACTCCGATGGCACCTGTACGATTATCGCAAGACCGGCAACCTGCGGCGCATACCGGCTGAGATCGAGGCGGCACGCGCTGCTACCGACGAAGGATGCCGCGTGGAAATCCTGCTGCCGTGGGCGTCATTGGATATCACACCGACGGAGGGACGGGAGATCGGGTTTCAGATGTTCGTGGACGATGCGGACAGCGCCCGCGAGCAGCAGACCTATCTTGTGGCATGGTATCAGGCCCTTGGCACCTTCATGCACTCCGACCGGATGCACCGGCTCCGGCTTTCACGGGAGGCCGGTCCGCCGGTGGCCTTCGCGGTATGAATGACCGTCGATCCCGAGACGGGGAACAAAGACATCCTTCTGGTCGCCGGCCGGGAATATGAAGGACGGACGGCCGCCGTCGTTGCGTCGAAGGGCGATACGCCTGAAGGCCGGGCAAAAGTAATCGCGGAAAACCGCCTGACCGTTGATGCATCCGGACGTCCCTGTGCCCGGTTTCGCCAGCCCGAGGACATGGCTTCCGAGCCGGATACGCGGATCGAGCTGGCGATTGACGGCAAACCCATCACGAGGGCCTCATCTTGCTCGGGCAGCACAGCCAGTCTGCTGTGGCTCTGGTCGCGTGAGCGCGCGATCGCCAGAACATACGGTCTTGGGGCCCCATGGGACGCCATGAAGGAGGCGCCGGCCGTCGTTCGCCAGCACCGGGGAATGGTCGCGGCCGCCTGCCAGGGCTTCTTGTGTGGCCCCGAGTGGGATGCGGAAATCCGGGACATGCTCACGGCACTGGAGAAGGGAGAAGACTGGCTGGCCACGAGGCGGAACGAATACTGGTGCGCGTACTTCAGCCCGGCCGACGGGTCCGGACAGCCCTTCGTCGTATCCCTGCCCGAGGGTTCGAGCGTGGTTCCATACCCTCGTCTGCTTGGCGGGTGTTCCGTCGTTGACATGGCGGGGGCGGGGAACACGGTCTGGCATATTGACGGCTTCTCGCCGATGATCGCGCGCAGCGGCATGGATGCGCACGGTCAACTGCTCGATTGGGGCGACAAGCCGTTTGGCGAGGATACGACGGGGATAGCTTGGGACGGCAGAAGTCTGTGGGTTCTGGACAACGGCAAGAAGCGGATCTGCGAAATTGAAAAGGCCAACTGAAAGGGTGCAGCAGGAGGACACATGAAAGTGAGAACTTTTCTGCCGCTGCTGATCACGGGTGAAGGCTGCCAACCAGGTGTTGCAGTTTCCGCCATCGCCCGCCGGACACCACCATCCAGAGCTGTTTGGCAATGTCGATTTCGCACCTTTGCGGCTCTTCCCATAGGATCAGTGCGAAAGACGAAAGACTGAGCACTGCACAAGCACATGGTGGTGGGTATTCGCCGCCCGCTGCGCGGTCGTCTCAACCCACACCCTGAACGTTCGGTGCATGGACAAGGGAGATACGGAAATGATACCCTGGTGTCGGAGGTGACCGAATATGGCCAATACGTACACGGCGGTGACGAAGCAGAATGGCGGTTGGTGGATCGGGTGGATTGAGGAGGTGCCCGGCGTCAACTGCCAGGAAAGAACCCGGGAGTCCTTGCTCTCCAGCCTCCGCACGACCCTGGCGGAGGCCTTGGAACTCAATCGAGAGGACGCACTCCGCGCGGCCGCGCCCGACTACACGGAAGAACTGGTCACGGTATGAAGCGCACGGAGTTGCTCAAGCATCTGCGTGAGCATCGGTGCGTGTTCATCCGCGAGGGGGGGAGTCATTCGTGGTGGGGCAACCCCGTTCAGAATCACCGCTCCTCTGTTCCCCGCCACACCGAGGTCAATGACAACCTCGCCCGGAAGATCTGCAAGGACCTCGGCATCCCTTCCACAAGGTGACGGCACCGAACCAGCCCATGCTGGCGACGCGGTGCCCGCGCACCTCAGTGCCACCAGCCCATGCTGGCGACGCGGTGCCCGCGCACCTCAGTGCCACCGTTCGACTTGAGAGAAGATGAAAAGGAGACCCTTATCCGAAGTCGCGCCTCAGCTCCGAGCCGAGTGGGATAGCGAGAAGAACACGGGCCTGGAGTTCGACCGCATTCATGCATCGTCATCCACGCGTGTTGCATGGGTATGCAAGACGGTCTTGACGCAAACCATGAGTGTCCGAAGACGGCTATTCGGTGAAAGGAGATAATGAGACCACTTTTCACAGTCCACGCAGGCGAGTACCTGGTTGGCGAATACATCGAGCACAACTATCCCCGGTGAAACGTGTGGGTTCCATCCAAGGACACCGGCGTAGACCTGCTGGTGACAGACGCGCGGCATCGGAAGGCCGTCTCGCTACAAGTCAAGTTCTCGAAGGACTTCAACCCATCGCACGGCTCCCTGCTTCAGAGCCGCCTGCTTGCCGCCGGTTGGTGGAAGCACGACGTAGCGAAGATCAAGAAGTCGGCAGCGGAACACCGTTTCATCACGGTGGGAATGTCGCGAACCGGGCGCATCCTGATGGTGTCGCACACGGACCGAGGCGACAAGGTTCGGATCATCAGCGCGAGAAAGACAACCCCACAGGAACGAAGGCAGTATGAAGAAGGTCAATGACAGCGACAGGAACGATGAACTGCGGCCTGAGTACGATCTTTCCCTGTTGAAGGGCGGCGTGCGGGGAAAGTACGCGAAGCGTTTTCGGGAGGGAACGAACCTCGTTCTGCTCTCCCCGGACGTGGCGCGGTACTTTCCTGACGAAGGATCAGTCAATGCTGCGCTCAGGTCCCTGGTAGGCGTCGCCAAGGCCCAACTCCGCCACGCCCACTGATACGGGGGAACACAAGGCGGCGAACCAAGCGGTCGCGGGTACGTCGCTTCGCGCCGCCCCACACCGCCGCCGTTCGGCGCGAAAGATGAAGACCATGCGCTCTAGATAACGCGAGGCTTCCATGAGTCGTCGGGCGATAGTCGTCGGGTTGGCGCTGGCGCTCTTCATATCCTGCTTCACCTACGTAAACGCCGATGTATCGTCCGGATCTGGTCCACGGCAATGTCGGCGGTCCGCCCGCCGCATTTCACCTGCAAGCGCGAGCGCCAGGTGGGATGCAACTGGCTGGTGAGCGGACAGACGGTGACGGTTGCCAGCCGCTCGTTGAGCGCGCGGAAGGGTAATTTCTATTTTCGCGGTCTGACCCTGTCCCGGAATTTCCGCTTGCCTCAATGATCACTATTGAGTATAAACGCGCAAAACGATCAGGAAAAGGCGCGCATGTCCGGAACAGTGAACGCGGGGCTGGCGGCGGGCAGGCAGGAGCGCGTACGCGGCGTGCTCCGCGAGCGCGGGGTGGTCAGCGTGGAGGAACTGCGCGCGCGCCTGGGCGTGTCCGGCGCCACGGTGCGCCGCGACCTGGAGGCGCTGAACCGGCGCGGGCAGGTACGGCGGGTGCACGGCGGCGCGGTGTGCGTCGAGGGGCGCCTGGACGAGCCGCTCTTCGACGACAAGACCGCCATCGCCGCCCGGGAAAAGCAGCGCATCGCCGAAGCGGCGCTGAAGCTGGTGAAGCAGGGCGACTCGGTGTTCCTGGACGGCGGCAGCACGGTGCTGGCGCTGGCGCGGCTGCTTACCGGCTACAGCGGCCTGACGGCGGTGACCAATTCGCTGCGCGTGGCCGCGCTGTTCGCGGGCGTGGGCCCGCGCGTGATCATGGCCGGCGGCGAGCTGCGGCGACTGAGCCAGACTTTCGTGGGGGCGCTCAGCCGGCCCCTGCTGGAGCAGCTCCGGTTCGACACGGCTTTCATGGGCACGATCGGATTGACGGCGGCCGACGGCATGACCACCACGGACGCGCGCGAGGCCCTGACCAAGGAGACGGTCATGGCCAACGCGCGGCGCGTGGTTCTGCTGGCGGACGGCAGCAAGATCGGGGCGGTTTCCTTCGTGAAAGTCGGGGCGCTGGACAAGGTGGACGTGCTGATCACCGATTCCGGCGCCGACCGCGGGGAGGTGGCGCGGTTGCGCAAGAAGGGCGTCAAGGTGGTGACGGCGTAAGAGGCCGGTTTCCGGCCGTTTGACCCAAGCAGGAGGAGAAGATGCAGACGGAGAACGAGCGCAGCGACATGCGGCCGGATTTTGAGCCGCGCACGATCGAGTGCGGGACAATACCGGCCTACGCGTACAAGGGAAACCTGAAAAAGGAGCTCCAGAAGGGCACGATCGGGAAGCAGGAAGCGATCGACATCCTCGAGGACATGCTGATCATCCGCGAATTCGAAGACATGATCATCAAGCTGCGGTCCGGCGCCTACGAGTCCTGCGCCGGCTACGACTACCGCGGCCCCACCCATGTTTCGATCGGCCAGGAAGCCGTTTCGGCCGGGGCCTGCTACGGCATCGCGCCGCGCGACTACATAACCTCCACCCATCGCGGTCACGGCGACAGCGTCGCCAAGGGCTGCGCGGCCATACGCGCCATGAGCGCCGGCGAGCTGCGCGCCCGCGTTCCGGGCTGCGCGGACACGTCCCGCGCCAGGCTGCTGGAGGCGGCGCTCGAAGATCACGTCTACCGCACCATCGCCGAGCTCTTCGGCAAGGAAGACGGCTACTGCAAGGGGCGCGGCGGCGGAATGCACATCGCCGACTTCCGCGTGGGGCACCTGGGCGCCAACGCCATCGTGGGCGGCGGCGTGCCCATCGCCACCGGCGCGGCCACGGCCGCGCGCTACCTGGAGGACGGCAAGGTCACGTGCTGCTTCGCCGGCGACGGCGCCTACGCCAACGGCGTGGTCCTGGAATCCCTGAACTGGGCCGCCATGGGGCAGTTCACGAACAGGCTGGCCAGGAACAAGCCCTTCGGCCTGCCCATCATCTACCTGATCCTGAACAACCACTACGGCATGACCGGCCGGGCCGACGACGAGGTCATGGGCGTGGAGTTCATGGCGCGGCGGGCCGCGGGTTTCGCGGACAACAACATGCACGCCGAGGTCGTGAACGGCATGGACGTGCTCGCCGTGCGCGACGCGGTCAGGCGCGCCGCCGAAGGCTGCCGGCAGGGCAAGGGTCCCTACCTGCTGGAGCTGGACACCTACCGCTACTACGGGCATTCCCTGAGCGACCCGCGGAACGAATACCGCACGCGCGAAGAGGAAGCCGCCTGGAAAGCCGTGGACGCCATCGAAGGCTACACGCGGCAGCTCCTGGACGCCGGCGTGCTGACCCCCGCGAAGCTGCGCGCGCTGCAGAAACGGGTCGCCGGGCGGAACGCCCGCGCCGCGGCCGCGGCGGTCAAGTCCCCCGACCCCGACCCGGCGGATGTGATCAAGTACATGTACACCGACACCGCGGCGGACACCGTGCCCGAAGAGCGCGCGCGCGCGGTCGTGCTCAAGGATCCCGAAATCAAGCGCACCCCGAACGGCGAGCTCACCTACAAGGACGCCCTGAAGGAGGCGCTTTTCGAGGAAATGAAGCGCGACAGCCGCGTGATCTTCTACGGCGAGGACGTGGCCGACTACGGCGGCGCCTTCAAGGTCACCAAGGGCCTGCTGGAGTCCTTCGGGCGGCGGCGCGTGTTCAACACGCCCATCTCCGAGGCCGCGCTGTGCGGCGCGGCCGTGGGCGCGGCCATGGCCGGACTGCGGCCGGTGGCCGAGCTGATGTACATGGACTTCGCGCTGATGGCCTCCGACCAGATCAGCAACCAGGCGGCGAAATGGCATTACATGTCCGGCGCCAGCGTGGAAATCCCGCTGGTCTACCGCGCCTCCGTGGGCGGCGGCAAAGGCTACGGCGGACAGCATTCCCAGACGCTGGAATCGGTGTTCACGCACATTCCGGGCCTGATCGTGGCGTATCCCGCCACGCCGTACGACGCCAAGGGGCTGCTCAAGACGGCCATCCGCGACAACAATCCCGTGATGTTCGTGGAGTCGCAACTGCTCTACAACATCAAGGGCGTCGTTCCCGCGGAGGAGTACCTCATCCCCTTCGGCCTGGCGGACGTGAAGCGCCAGGGCAAGGACCTCACGATCGTGACGTGGGGACCGGCGGTGCACGACGCGCTCAAGGCCGCGGCAATGCTCAAGGAGAGCAAAGGCGTCGAAGTGGAGGTCGTGGATATCCGTTCGCTCGTGCCGCTCGACGCCGCGACGATCGTCGATTCGGTCCGGAAGACCGGCCGCTGCGTGATCGCAAGCCAGGCCATCACGATCGGCAGCTACATGGGCGATATCGTTTCGGTCATCCAGGAGCAGGCGTTCGACTACCTGGATGCGCCGATCGTGCGCGTCGGCGCGCGCAACGGCATCGCGCCGCAGTCGCACGTGCTGGAAAAGGCGTTCCTGCCGGACGCCGCGGACATTGCCGACGCGGCCGTGAGCATCCTGTAACCGCCACCTGAGGAGCAGAGACATGGCACAGGCAGTTGTATTGCCGAAGTTCGGTCAGACGGTGGAAGAAGCGACCATCGTCAAGTGGCACAAGAAGGTCGGCGATTCCGTGAAGAAGGGCGAGGTCCTCTTCGAGGTTGAAACCGACAAGGCGGTGCTGGAAGCGGAAAGCTTCTACGACGGGGTCCTGCTGAAGATCCTGGTGGGCGAGAACGTGCCGGCGCCGGTGTCGTCGGTGGTGGCCTACGTGGGCAAGGCGGGCGAGCAGGCGCCCGAAGGGGCGCCGCCCCCGGCCCCGGCCGCGCCGCCCGCCCCGGCTGCCCCCGCCGCCGAGCAGAAGCCCGCCCCCGCGCCGGCGGCGAGAGCCCCGCTTCCGGCCGAAACCGGCCGTCGTCCCGCGCCTCCGCCTTCCGCCCTCCACCTTCCACCCCCCACCCCTCCACCCCCGACCCCTCCACCCCCCTCACGTCTTCTGATCTCCCCGCGCGCGCGGGCCCTCGCCCGGAGCTGCGTCATCGCCCCGGCGCGCATCACCGGCAGCGGCCCGCGGGGACGCATCGTGCGCAGGGACGTCGAGGCCTATCTTGAGGCGCAAGGCTACGCCTCGCTGCGCGTCTCGCCGGCGGCCAGGCGGCTGGCGGCTAAGGAAGGCGTGGACATCCTGACCGTGCGCGGGACCGGCGCGGGCGGCCGTATCATGGTGCACGACGTCCAGCGCAGCCTGGCCGAACGGCCCAGGCCGCTCAGCCGCATGCGCCAGGTCATCGCGCGGCGCCTGACCGAAAGCTTCGCCGGCACGCCGCACTTCTACGTGACCGTCAGCGCGGACATGACCGATCTGCTGGCCTACCGGCAGGAGCTGAAGGCCCGGGGCAAATCCTTCACCGTGACGGACTTCATCCTCGAAGCGGTCGTGATGTCGCTGCAGGAGTTCCCCGCGGTGAACAGCGTGTGCGACGGCACGACCGTGCGCTGGTACGGCAGCGTGGACCTGGGCGTGGCCGTCAGCGTCGAGAACGGGCTGGTGGTGCCCGTGATCCGCAACGCCGGCGACCTGAGCCTCGAAGAGCTGCGCGACCGGGCCCGCGCGCTTACGGCGAAGGCGCGGGAAGGCAAGCTGCTGCCCGACGAGATGACCGGCAGCACGTTCACCGTGTCGAACATGGGCATGCTGGACGTGGACGACTTCCACGCCATCATCAATCCGGGCGAGGCCGCCATCCTGGCGGTCTCCTCGACGCGCGAAACGCCCGTGGCGCGCGGCGGCAAGGTGGTCGTTCGGTCGCTGATGCGCATGACCCTTTCCACGGACCACCGCATCGTGGACGGCGCGCTGGGCGCGGCCTTTGCCAACGCCGTGAAAGGGAAACTGGAGGATATGGAGCTATGGAAAAGTTTGACGTAGTCGTGATCGGGGCAGGCCCCGGCGGATACCCGGCGGCGATCCGGGCGGCACAGACCGGCGCCAGGGTCGCCGTGGTCGAGAAGGAAGCCGTCGGCGGCACGTGCCTGAACTGGGGCTGCATTCCCACCAAGGCGCTGATCGCGTCGGCGGAGCAGTACTGGCGCATGAAACACTGCGGCGCGCTGGGCCTCAGCGCGGCGGACGTCGGTTTCGACTACGCGGCCATGGCGAAGCGCAAGGACGAGGTCGTGGCCCGGCTGACCGGCGGCGTGGGCCAGCTGCTGAAGGCCAACGGCGTCACGGCCCTGGCGGGAACGGCCTCTTTCGAGAGCCGCAACCGCGTCGCCGTGAAGCCGGCGGGCCGGGGCGAAAAGCGGACCGTCGAAACGGCGAACACGATCATTGCCACGGGCTCCGTCTCGGCCATGCCGGGCTTCATCCCGCGGCACCCGCGCATCGTGGAGAGCCGCGCGTTCCTGGATCTCAAGAAGCTGCCGGCCGCCCTGATCGTGCTGGGCGGAGGGGTGATCGGGTGCGAATTCGCGTGCCTGGCCGCGCAGCTCGGAACGCGCGTGACCGTCGTGGAGCTGCTGGAGGATATCCTGATCATGCTCGACGCCGACGTGCGCCGCGAGGTCAAGCGCCACATGACCGCCAGCCTGGGCATCGAGATCCTTGCCGGCGCGGCCCTGAAGGACATCGCGGCGGACAGGGACGGCGTACGGGGCACGGCCGGCGACCGGACCGTGCAGGCGGAGATGATGCTCGTGTCGGTGGGACGGCTGCCCCTGACCGAAGGCCTGGAGCTGAAGCGGATCGGGCTGGAAACGAACGAGCGTGGGTTCATCGCGACGGACGAAGGCGGGCGCACGGCCCTGGCCACGGTCTACGCGGTCGGCGACGTGACCGCGGGCAGCACGCAGCTCGCCCACGCGGCCACGTCGCAGGGGATCGTCGCCGCGGAGAACATCTGCCTGGGCGGCCGGAAGAAGACGGATCGCCTGGTGCCGGCCTGCATATTCACGTCGCCCGAGATCGGCAGCGTGGGTTTGACCGAGGGTGAGGCCGGGCGGAAGGGGCGCGCCGTGAAGGTGGGCAAGTTCGCCTTCACGGGTCTGGGCAAGGCCCTGGCCTCGGGCGAACCGGAGGGGTTCGTCAAGTGGGTGGTCGACGCTCAAACCGATCAGCTTCTGGGCGCGCACGCCGTCGGCGCGCACGCCACGGACCTCATTGCCGAGGCCGCGGCGGCAATCAAGGCGGAGCTGACGGCCGAAGAAATCGGACGCACCATTCACTGCCATCCGACCTTTGCCGAGGCCTGGATGGAAGCCGCGCACGCCGCGCACGGCCGCTGCATCCACGCCGCGCCGAAGAGGAAGTGACGGCGCGGCGGCCGCGCGGGCGTCCCGCCGGCACCGCTACTCATGCCGCGGCCCGCGGGCGGCGCGGTAGATCCGGGCGGCGGCGGACCTGGCGTGGCGCCAGAGCCGCGCGCGGCGTGACCGGCGCGCGGCGGCGGATGCTTCCGGGATTTCCCTGATCAGGCCTTCGCGTTCGAGCGCCTCGTGAATCAGGCGCGAGACCCACGCGTCGGTCGCGGCGTAGCGCAGGGCCTTCGCGGGGATATCCGGACGCGCCCAGTTGGTCGTGCGCGCGCCCTTGGAAATCCGTTTGCCGAGCAGCAAGGCGGCCAGCCCGCGCAGCCCGTGATGGTGCAGGCCGCCGCGCATGGCGCACGCGCCGAGATCCACGAACCGGCGCGGTTCAAAGTCGGCCAGCGCTCTGAGCTCCCGCAGATCCCGCTGAATCGCCACGCCCGCCTTGACCATGCGCGGATCGGAAAGCAGCCCCCGCAGTTCCGCGGGCAAGCCCAGAATGCCGAGCTGGAAGACGTAGACCTCGTGCCGGCCCGCCAGTTGCAGAAGCGACGTGGGATATGACTGGCCCTTGCGAAACGAAGGCCGCGTCTCCGTGTCGAATCCCAGCAGGCTTTCCCGGCGCAGGGCGTCTGCCGCGGCGAGCATCTCGCGGCGCACGCGCACGACCCGGATCGGCCCGCCGTATTCCGCGATGGGAAGACGGTTGATCTCCTCCGCGTCAAGCTTGCGGTGTAACCGGCTGCTTATGTCGCCCCGCCTTCCCGCGGGGGGTTAGCAGCCTCTCGGCCTTCTCCCCCGTCTTGCCGCCCATTTCGGCGGAATGCGCCCGACACTAGCCGCGTTCCGCGCCGGAAGTCAAGGACGCGGAGCCGCTGGGTATTGCGCCGGGGGCTGCCGCGATGTATGATCGCGCTTGAATCGGCCGAAACCGCCGCGGCGCGCGGGAGCGGCGAGGCTTGTCCGGAGCGGCGGCAGGAACTGTGAGCGAGGGGACGCGAATGAACCGGAAAGGACGCATTCTGATCGTGGACGACGAAAAGTCGGTGTGCGATCTGCTGTCGCATGAGCTTGGGCAGGCGGGCTACGCCGTCGCCGCCGTAACCAGCGGCAGGGAAGCCATAGAGCGCGCCCGGATCGAGCAGCCGGACGTAATGCTCGTGGACCTGATCATGGAAGACATGCCCGGCCTGGCGGTGATGACCGCGGTCGCCAAGGTCTGCCCGGACACGCAGTGCATCGTCATCACGGGGCACGCGCCCGAGTCGTCGGCCATCGCCGCCACGACCCTGGCCGCCTACGCCTACCTTCTGAAGCCGGTCAATATCGCGCTTCTGGACCTGACCATCCGGAAAGCCATGGAACACGCCGCCGTGAAGAAGGCCCGGCGGCAGACCGGGGAGGCGCTGCGCGCGTTGATGCAGCGGATAGACGGCCCCGTACTGCTCTTGGATTCGGCGGGCAGGATTGTGGAGCTCAACGCGCGGGCCGCCGCGCTGCTGGGCGCCCCGCGCGAGAAGCTCCTGGGCGAGCCGGCCGGCGTCGCGGGCGGGGCGGAGGTCAGCGGCCTCGGCCCGGCGTCGGTCGCCGAAGCCGCCGCGGCCGGTTGCGCGCTGCGCGTGACCTGGCGCGACGGCAGCGCGGGGGATATGGAAGTGACGGACGTTTCCGGCCCGAATGGGACAAGTCGTCAGTACCTTATCCGTCCCGTGACGGAACATGGCGGGTGAAGCGGTGAAAAATGCCCTGGTTTGGGTGAAGGCGGTGTTCGCGCTGGTGCTCAGCGTGACGATCGTGTTCACGTTCCTGAAGGTCGTCCAGCGCGCGCGGCACAAGGAACGGGCCGCGCTGCTCGAGTACCGCGCCCGGACCGGGCAACTGCGCGCGGAAGTCGAAGCCATGTCCGCGCGCCTCGAGGATTGGAGCCGGGAAAGCGCGGCGCTGAAGGCGGCGGCGGGCGAGGCGTACGTCACGGTAACCGGCGAGAGCGTGGACGCTCTGAAGAAGGCGGCCGCCGAGGCCGACATGAAGGCTTCGCGCGGGAAGATCCCCGTCCCGGAGGGCCCGGAACCGAAGAAGCAGGAACCTGCGCCGCGGGACGAGGTCGCCGGACCTCCGCCGGGCATTCTCTCCCGCGAGGAGCTGGAGCGTCTCCGCGCGAGAGAGCAGGGGCAGGCGAAGCCCGACGCCGAATCCGGAACAGCCGGGAAGGCGCCGGAGAAGGCGCCTGCCGGGCCGCGGCCGGCCACACAGCCGGATGCCGGGGCCAAGCCCGGCGCGGAGCAGGAGCAGGTCGCGGAAAAGGCGGCCGCGCCGGAGACGCCGCCCGATCCCGAAGCGGCATTCCGTGAGCAGGTGCTCCGCATCGTGAGCGGCGCGGAGGAGGCGGAGGAATACGCGTCCCGGGCGCGCGTGACGCGTTCCAAGGCGCTGGCGCTCGCCGACGAGATCATGGCCGCGCCGCGGGCGGTGGTGGCCGAGAAGAAGGTCAGGCAGCTTGCGCACATGGTTTCCGGGTTGCGCGCCGAAGAGACGCACGTGACCGCCGGGATCGACAGCCTGCGCGAAGCCGGCCAGGCCGTGGAGGAGACGCGGCGGCAGACGGTCGAACAGCGCGAACAGCAGCGTCTTGCGGCGGAGAAAAGGCGTCAGGAGGCCGAGCGCCGCGCGCTGCAGCAGAAGGAGATGGCCGCCGCGCGCGAGATGGCCGTGGAGCTGAAACCGCTCGTCAAGGAGTACCGTTTCAACGAAGCGGCACAAAAGGCCCGCAACCTGATGGCAGGTTTCCAGACCGAGCCGGGGCGCAAGGCGGCCGCGGAGCTGCTGGATCGCTGCGAGCGCATGGAGGAAGTCAAGAAACACGTGATAGGACGTCTCAACGCAGGGCCTTTCGCGTGGGGGTGGGGCTTTGGCGCGCAGGCGGTGGACGTGATCGGCGCCGACGAGAAAAGCGTCAAACTCAAGACCGGCGACGTGTTCTGGACCGGCGTCTCGATGCCCCAGATGGTCAAGTTCCTGGACTATGTCCTGGATGACAAGAACATCCGTCCGCGCGCGCGCGGCAGGCTCTACCTGGGGGCCGCGCTGATCTGCGCTGACGCCGGAGCGCCGGAGAACGTGGACCGCTATTCCCGTGCGGCCGTGGACCTGGCTGCCGAGGTGCAGGCCGACGTCGATCGCCTGCTGAAGTAGCTTTCCCGATAGCGACATACTGTCCCACTTCCCGTCCGAAGGGCCCGGATGGGACAGTTTGTCTCTTGTCCAAAGCGCCCATGCCGTCAGCCGGATGACAGCCCTCTTGACCTAAGTACATGCACCCCAATATGTTCGACGGCATAGAGGCCTGGTCATTCAGCCCTTGGCACGCGTATTGCTGCATATGCTGGCGGATTTTCATATCGGGTGGCGGTCTGAGGGACCAATTCGGAAAGGACGTACCAGATGTCAAAGGTACTGGGCATAGACTTGGGCACGACGAATTCGTGCATGGCGGTCATGGAAGGCGGCGAGCCCATTGTAGTACCGAATGCCGAAGGTGGCCGCACCACGCCGTCCATTGTGGCGTTCACCAAGAACGGGGAGCGGCTGGTCGGGCAGGCGGCGAAGCGGCAGGCCGTCACGAATGCGCGCAACACGGTTTTCTCCATCAAGCGTTTCATGGGGCGCAAGTACGACGAGGTTGCCCATGAAATCACGCTGGTGCCGTACGAGGTGATCAGCGCCAAGAACCGCGATGCCCACGTCAAGGTCGGCGGCAAGACCTATTCGCCGCCGGAGATTTCCTCCATGATTCTGCAGAAGATGAGGGCGGACGCGGAGGCGTATCTTGGCGAGAAGATCACGCAGGCCGTGGTCACCGTCCCGGCCTATTTCAACGACAGCCAGCGGCAGGCCACCAAGGACGCCGGCAAGATCGCGGGGCTGGAAGTGCTGCGCATCATCAACGAGCCCACGGCGGCTTCGCTGGCCTACGGGCTGGACAAGAAGAAGGACGAGAAGATCGCCGTTTTCGACTACGGGGGAGGCACCTTCGACATTTCGATCCTGGACATCGGCGAAGGCGTTTTCGAGGTGAAGGCCACGAACGGCGACACGCACCTGGGCGGCGACGACATCGACCAGGTCATCATGGAGTGGCTGGCCGCCGAGTTCAAGAAGGAGCAGGGCATCGACCTGAAGAAGGACACCATGGCGCTGCAGCGCCTCAAGGAAGCGGCGGAGAAGGCCAAGTGCGAGCTGTCCAGCTCGATGCAGACCGACATCAACCTGCCTTTCATCACGGCGGACGCGTCCGGGCCGAAGCACATGAACGTGACCCTGACGCGCGCCAGGCTGGAGCAGCTGGCCGACGCGCTGGTTGAGCGGGTGATCGGTCCCTGCCGCAACTGCCTGCGCGACGCGGCGGTCAGCGAAGTGGACGAAGTGGTCCTTGTCGGCGGCCAGACGCGCATGCCCAGGCTGCAGGCCAAGGCGCGGGAGCTTTTTGGGAAGGAGCCGCACAAGGGCGTCAACCCCGACGAGGTGGTGGCCGTGGGCGCGGCGATCCAGGCCGGCATCCTCAAGGGCGAGGTCAAGGACGTGCTGCTGCTCGACGTGACGCCGCTTTCGCTGGGCATCGAGACGCTGGGCGGGGTTTTCACCACGCTGATCGAGCGCAACACCACGATTCCCACCAAGAAGAGCGAGATTTTCAGCACGGCCTCGGACAGCCAGCCCACGGTCGAGATCCACGTGCTGCAGGGCGAGCGCAAGATGGCCGGCGACAACAAGTCCATCGGCCGTTTCCACCTCGACGGGATTCCGCCCGCCCCGCGCGGCATGCCGCAGATCGAAGTCACCTTCGACATCGACGCCAACGGCATTCTGCACGTGTCGGCCAAGGACCTGGGCACCGGCAAGGAGCAGAAGATCACCATCACCGCGTCCAGCGGCCTGTCCGACAGGGAAGTCAAGGAGATGATCTCCGAGGCGGAGAAGCACGCCGGCGAGGATCAGAAGCGGCGCGAATCGGTCGAGACCAAGAACATGGCCGAGAACGTCATCTACCAGACCGAGAAGCTGCTGAAGGAGCAGGCGGCGAAGCTCGACCCGGCCAAGAAGGCGAAGGTCGAGGCGGCCGTCGAGAAGCTGAAGGCGAACGTCAAGTCCGGCGACACGGACGCCATGAAGGCCGGCATGGAGGCGTTGAACAAGGAAATGCAGGCCGTGTCCGCCGACCTTTACGCCGAGGCCAAGTCCCGCGGGAAGGCCGCGGAAACCGCCGCCGGCGCGGGCGAACAGGCGCAGGAAGGAGGAGGTGGGAAGAAGGACGAAGGTGAAGTGATAGACGCCGATTTCGAGATGATGGACGAGGACAAGAACAAGGGCAAACGCTGAAACGGGGCCGCCCGAAGCGGCCCGCAAGTCAAGGAGGGAGACGACAGGCATGAAGATACAGCCTCTGGGAGACCGGGTTCTGGTGAAGCCTCTGGAAGAGGCCGAGGTCCGCAAGGGCGGCATCATCATTCCCGACACCGCCAAGGAAAAGCCCCAGGAGGGGAAAGTCGTGGCCATAGGCACGGGCAAGCGGGATGACGACGGCAAGCTTATCCCGTTCAATGTCAAGAAGGGCGACCGCGTCCTTATGCCCAAGTACGGCGGGACGGAAGTCAAGATCGACGACCAGGACTACCAGATCGTCAGGGAAGACGACATCCTGGGGATCATCGAGTAAGGCGCGTCCGGCGCGTTCCGGATGTAACACCAAAGAACAGGAGACGTTTCGATGGCAGACAAAGGCAAGCAACTGAAGTACGACGCGGCCGCCCGGCAGGCCATCCTGACGGGCGTGGAGAAGCTGAGCAGGGCCGTGAAGGTCACGCTCGGCCCCGCGGGCCGCAACGTGGTGCTGGACAAGAAGTTCGGCTCCCCGACGATCACGAAGGACGGCGTCACGGTGGCCAAGGAGATCGACCTGCCCGACCCGTTTGAGAACATGGGCGCGCAGATGGTGCGCGAAGTCGCCACCAAGACCAGCGACAACGCGGGCGACGGCACCACCACGGCGACGATCCTGGCCGAGGCGATCTATCGCGAAGGCCTGAAGAATGTCACCGCCGGCGCCAACCCCATGGAGCTGAAGCGCGGCATCGACAAGGCCACCACGGCCGTCGTGGAGGCGATCGCCAAGCAGAGCAAGAAAGTCAAGGAGCACACCGAGATCGCGCAGGTCGCGACGATCTCCGCCAACGGCGACACCATGATCGGCGACATCATCGCCGATGCCATGGACAAGGTCGGCAAGGACGGCACGATCACGGTGGAAGAGGCGAAGACCATCGAAACCACGCTGGACGTGGTCGAGGGCATGCAGTTCGACAAGGGCTACCTGTCCCCCTACTTCGCCACGAACACCGAGAGCATGGAGTGCGTGCTGGAAGACGCCCACCTGCTGATCCACGAGAAGAAGATCTCGAACCTGCAGGACCTGCTGCCGCTGCTGCAGAACGTGGCCAAGTCCAGCCGGCCGCTGCTGGTCATCGCCGAGGACGTCGAGGGCGAGGCGCTGGCGACGCTGGTCGTCAACCGCCTGCGCGGCACGCTGCAGTGCTGCGCGGTCAAGGCGCCGGGCTTCGGCGACCGCCGCAAGGCCATGCTCGAGGACATTGCCATCCTGACCGGCGGCAAGTGCCTGACGGAGGACCTGGGCATCAAGCTTGAGAACGTCAAGCTCGACGACCTGGGCCGGGCCAAGCGCATCACGATCGACAAGGAAAACACCACGATCGTGGAGGGCGCGGGCAAGGCGTCCGACATCCAGGGCCGCGTCGCCCAGATCAAGCGCCAGATCGACGAAACGACCTCGGACTACGACCGCGAGAAGCTGCAGGAGCGGCTGGCCAAGCTCGCGGGCGGCGTGGCCGTGATCAACGTGGGCGCGGCGACCGAGACCGAGATGAAGGAGAAGAAGGCCCGCGTCGAGGACGCGCTGCACGCCACGCGCGCGGCGGTCGAGGAAGGCGTGGTGCCGGGCGGCGGCGTGGCGCTGGTGCGCTGCCAGTCGATCCTGGACAAGCTCGAATGTACGGGCGACCAGGCGGTCGGCGCGCAGATCGTGAAGCGGTCGCTGGAAATCCCGCTGCGCCAGCTGGTGGACAACGCCGGACTGGAAGGAAGCATCGTGGTGCAGGAGGTCAAGAAGTCGAAGGGCAACAGCGGCTTCAACGTGGCGACGCAGACCTACTCGGACATGGTCAAGGACGGCGTTCTTGATCCGGCCAAGGTCACGCGCACGGCGCTGCAGAACGCGGCGAGCATCGCGGGCCTGCTGCTGACCACCGAGGCCATGGTCACGGACATTCCCGAAGAGCCGAAGCCGGCGCCGGCGGGCGGCGGAGGCGGCATGGGCGGCATGGGCGACATGATGTAAGCCCGGGCCGGGAACTGACGCTTGACGCGGCGAAGCGGGGCGCGGTATTATGCGCCCCGCTTCGTTTGCCAGGGAGGATTCGGCTTGAACGTTGAATTGCTGGACGCCGCCAGGGAACGCGTTCCTAACGTGCCAGTCCTGATCAACATGGTCTCCAAGCGCGTGCGCCAGCTGAACGCGGGGTTTCGTCCCTACGTCCGCCCGTCGCACCCGGACGAGAGCAGGTTGGACGTGGCGCTGCGCGAAATCGCCGAGGGCAAGCTGATCGCCGAGATCGATTTCACCGGCACGCTGCCCGAGAACGAGCCCCTCGAGATGTAATGCCCGCCGCACCCTCCCCGGCGGGCCGGAGCCGGCCCGCCGCCGGAGGCGAACGGATTCCATGACGCCGGTCGGCGAGAAAACGGCGGCGACACTTGCCGTCAACCGGAAGGCGCGCCACGACTACCACATCGTGGAACGCATCGAAGCCGGCATCGAGCTGCGCGGCACGGAAGTCAAATCCATGCGGGCGGGGCAGACCAGCCTGGCCGGCGGCTTCGCCCGCGCGCGCGAAGGCGAGATCTTCCTGTACAACGTCACGGTTCCGGCGTATGAACACGGCAACCGGTTCAACCACGAGCCGGACCGGCCGCGGCGTCTGCTCTTGCACCGCCGCGAAATCGTCCGGCTGGGCGCGCAGATCGAGCAGAAAGGCTGTGTGCTGGTTCCGCTCGCGCTGGTCCTGCGGCGCGGCCGCGTAAAAGTGGAACTGGGTTTGTGCCGCGGCAAACGACTGGACGACCGGCGCGAAACGCTGCGGCGGCGCACCGCGGAACGCGAAACCGAGCGGGAAATCGCCGGACGCGCCCGTGGCCGGGCGGGAGGCTGACACGATGAGCATGGCGTTTCTTCAGAACATGGGCCCGACCGAGATCCTGCTGATTCTTCTGGTGGTGCTGCTGCTCTTCGGGGCAAAACGGCTGCCCGATCTGGCGCGCGCGCTGGGCAGGAGCCTCAACGAGTTCAGGAAAGGCCGGGAGGAAGGCGCCGGCAAACGGCCGGACGAGAAGACCGGCGCCGCCGCGAAGAAGCCGGAAGACAAGTCCGAAGGCGGAGACGAAGCGGGGCGGGCACAGGACGCATGACGGCACCGCGCGGGCGCTTCAGGCGCCGGGCGGCTCTCCGGGTGCGGGTTCGGAATCCGTGGCGGCCGCCTGCTTCTCGCGGGCGATCTTCAGGTCCAGACTCTTGATCTGGCTGCGCATCAGCGGCGTCCAGCCGGAATCCGGTTGCGCTTCCGCGAAATCCGCCAGCTTCCGCCGGGCCTCTTCCAGCCGACCGAGCTGCTCCAGGCAGCGGCTCTGCCCGAGTATGGCCTGCGGCGCCAGGTAATGCGCCGGATTGTCGGCGGCGAAGGCGCCGTAGCGCGTCAGCGCTTCCTGCGCCTGACCGCGGGCTTCCATGCACGCGATTTCCCCCATGACCGCGACGGCCGACATGTCGTGCTCCGGGAACTTCTCGCGGAATTCGGCGTACTTGGCCTGGGCGGCGCCAAAATCTCCGGTATCGTAGTAGAGTTTCGCCGCGCGCAGCACCGCCAGCGGCACGACGCCGGCGGAACGGTGTTCCTTGATAAGGACTTCCAGGTCGGCGGGCGTGCGCGAAGCCAGCAGCGTGTCGCCGGCGGTGGC
>Ga0194111_10000625_pt1 | contig 43136 bp, 36 predicted proteins | sample TA2KigC300mmetaG_FD_146194 | JGI IMG/M metagenome (GOLD analysis project Ga0194111, IMG submission 146194) | Freshwater microbial communities from Lake Tanganyika, Tanzania - TA2015033 Kigoma Deep Cast 300m | ecosystem: Environmental > Aquatic > Freshwater > Lake | place: Tanzania: Lake...
CCTCACCCCAGCCCTCTCCCCCAAGGGGGAGAGGGGGTTAATGAGGCAAATCAATCAGTTATCAATGGCAGCGAGAGCCACCTTTTGGAGATAGTACGGCCTTTTTTACTTTTTACGAATCCATCAAATTTGTATCCCCTCTCCAAGCTCATGCTGGGAAACCAGGATGCAGGACGAAAAAAGCAGGTTGCGGAGGGCGCACCCTGCTTTTCTTTTTTCTCCAGGGGTTGGGGAAAAGGTTGGGGAGAGGCAGGGGCTCCCACAGGTTGGAGAGCCTGTGCCACCAGCCCCTGCCTCCTCCCCTGAATTATTGCCTCTATTTCCCGATCACCAGAATCACCGCGTCCTTGGCCACGGAGGCGCCGGGTTCGAAGTTGATGGCCTTGACCACTCCGGAGGCCGGGGACGGGAGGCTGTTCTGCATCTTCATGGCTTCCAGCACGCAGACCAGGTCGCCGGTGTTGACCGTGTCGCCCACCTTGACGGCGTAGGAGATGATCATGCCGGGCATGGGGGCGCGCAGGGGCACTTCACCGACGGCCAGGGCTTCGGCCGGCGCCGCAGCCGGGGCCGGGGCCCGCTTGGCCGCCGGAGCCGGGGCCGCCGCGGGAGCCGGACGAGGCGCCGCCGCCGGGGCCGCCGCCGGGGCGGGCATGACCCCCGTGAGCACCGGGGCGCCGGAGGTGCACTCCACCTCCACGGCGTAGTACTGGCCTTCCACGAAGACGTTGAAGGTCCGGAGACCGGGGCCCTTGTCCGGGACCGGCGTCTCGATGCGGTCGAGGTATTCTTTGACCTTCTGGAAAAGGTTCTTTTTCTTGATGGTCAGGTAGACGTCGTCCTCCAGCTTGACCTGCTCCAGGGACTTGGCCTTGACCTCTTCGGGGATGGGCTCCAGGCCGTACTTCCATTTAAGGAAACGCTCGCCGGTGGTGGGGTAAAGGGCATAGACGAGGACGTCGCCGTCGTCCTTGGCCAGGCCCTTGGTGGCCGCCACGGCCTTGTCCCATTCGGGCTCCAGGATTTCGCCGGGCCGCTTGGTGGTGGGCTCTTCGCCCCGTTCGTAGCCCTTGAGGATGAGCTTTTGGACCTTTTTGTCCATGGGAGCCGGGGTCTTGCCGTAGAGGCCGTAGGCCAGGCCCTTGACCTCCGCGGGCACCATCTGGTAGCGGCCGAAGAGCACATTCATGACGGCCTGGATGCCCACAATCTGGCTGGTGGGGGTGACCAGGGGCGGGTAGCCCAGTTCCTCCCGGGTCTGGGGCAGGTCGGCCATCACCTCCAGGATGCGGTCCAGGGCGTTGGCCTCTTTGAGCTGGTTCACCAGGTTGGAGTACATGCCGCCGGGGATCTGGTGCAGCAGCACGCCGGTGTCGATCTGGGCCATCTTGCTGGTGTCCAGCAGGTCCCGGTACTTCACCGCCACCCGCTCCAGGTCCTGGCCGATCTCGATGAGCTTGGCCAGGTCCATGTCCGTGGCCCGGTCCGTCTGCTCCACGGCCACGACGATGGGCTCGATGGCGGGCTGGGCGGTGCGCAGGGCGAAGGGACTCAGGCAGGTGTCCAGAATGTCCACCCCCGCTGCGATGGCCTTGAGGTAGCTCATGGACCCCTGGCCGGAGGTGTAGTGGGTGTGGAATTCCACCGGGATCTTGATGGTCTCCTTGATGGCCTTGATGATATCGTAGGCGTCGTTGGGGGAGACCATGCCGGCCATGTCCTTGAGCACGAAGGAGTCGGCGCCCATCTCTGCGCTGCGCTTGGCGAAGTTGACGTAGTATTCCAGGTTGAAGATGGGTCCGCCCATGCGCCGCTGGGTCAGGCTGTAGCACACCGCGGCCTGGAAGTGGGCCATGAGGCCCTCCTTCTTGGCGTCCATCAGGGCCTTGATCGAGACCTCCCAGTTGCGCATGTCGTTTAAGGCGTCGAAGACCCGGAAGATGTCCACCCCCGCTTCCGCGGCGTAGCGCACAAAGCGGTAGGTGACGTCGTCCGCGTAGTTGCGGTAGCCCACCAGGTTCTGCCCCCGGAGCAGCATCATGGTGGGGGTCTTTTTGAGGATGCCTTTGATGATGCGGATGCGGTCCCAGGGGTCGTCGCCCAGGAAGCGGTGGGTGGTGTCGAAGGTGGCGCCGCCCCAGACCTCCAAGGCCCAGTAGCCCATCTGGTCCATGCGCTCCATGAAGGGAATGATGTCCTCGCTGCGCATGCGGGTGGCCAACAGGGACTGGTGGCCGTCCCGGAAGGTGGTGTCGGTGAAGCGGATGGGGTTCTTCCCCTTGACGGCCTCTGCGGTGGGTTTTTTCCCGGCCATAATGGGTGCTCCTTCAAGACCTTAACAGAAATGTAGGGTGCGTCTCACGCACCAGGATTTATATAGGCGGCGCGCCCGGCGCGCCCTACACCTTATCTGAAGCTGCGGCGCTGCATCAGCGCTCTCATCTGCATGGCGGCCTGGCGGCCGGACAGGGCCCAGAGGTTCAGGGGGGGCGGCGGCGGGCCCGGGACCCCGGGCAGAGCGGCGGCGGCCAGGCAGGCGGCCTCCTCCTCCAGGTAGGCCCCCACCGCGGCGCTGATGGCGGCCAGGATGGGCGGTTTGATCTCTGTCATGCCGTTCTCCTCGCCGACCCCTAGACCGGAATGTTGCCGTGCTTCTTGGCCGGCAGGGTTTCCCGCTTGGTGGACATGATCTCCAACGCCTCGATGAGCCGGGGGCGGGTTTCCCGGGGAGCGATGACCTGGTCCACAAACCCCCGGGAGGCGGCGATATAGGGATTGTAGAGCAGGTTCTCGTAGTCGCTGATGATCTCCTGGCGCTTGGCGGCGGGGTCGGCCGCAGCCTGGATTTCCCTGCGGAAAATGACGTTGGCCGCGCCTTCGGCGCCCATGACGGCGATCTCCGCGGTGGGCCAGGCCAGCACGATGTCCGCGCCCAGGTCCCGGGAGCACATGGCCAGGTAGGAGCCGCCGTAGTCCTTGCGGGTGATGAGGGTGAGCTTGGGCACCGTGGCTTCGGAGTAGCACCACAGCAGCTTGGCGCCGTGGCGGATGATGCCCTGATGCTCCTGGTTGCTCCCCGGCAGGTAGCCCGGCACGTCGGCGATGGTGAGCAGCGGCACGTTGAAGGCGTCGCAGAAGCGGATGAAGCGGGTGGCCTTGTCCGCCGCGTCCACATCCAGGCAGCCCGCCAGCACCTGGGGCTGGTTGGCGATGACGCCGATGCTCCTGCCGTTCAAACGGGCGAAGCCTACAATCATGTTCTGGGCGTAATATTCATGGGGCTCGAAAAAGTCGCCGTCGTCCACGATGGCCCGGATGACGTCCTTCATGTCGTAAGAGGCCCGGGGATTGTCCGGCACGATGGCGTCCAGGGCCGGGTCTTCCCGGGAGGCCGGATCGGCGCTGGGGACCAGCGGCGGGTCCTCCATGTTGTTGTTGGGCAGGAAGGACAGGAGCTTCTTGATCCGGTTGATGGCGTCCTCGTCGCTCTCGCAGGCGAAGTGGGCCACGCCGCTCTTCATGTTGTGGGCCATGGCGCCGCCCAGGTCCTCGAAGCTGATCTCCTCGCCGGTGACGCTCTTGATGACGTCCGGGCCGGTGATGAACATGTAGCTGGTGTTCTTCACCATAAAGACGAAGTCGGTCATGGCCGGCGAGTACACCGCGCCCCCGGCGGTGGGGCCCATGATGGCGGAAATCTGGGGGATGACCCCCGAGGAGATGGCGTTGCGGTAGAAGATCTGGCCGTAGGCGGAGAGGGAGTCCACGCCCTCCTGGATGCGGGCGCCGCCCGAATCGTTGAAGCCCACGAAGGGGACGCCGGCCTTGAGGGCCAGGTCCATGACCTTGCAAATCTTTTTGGAGTGCATCTCCCCCAGGGAGCCGGCCCGGGAGGTGAAGTCCTGGGCGAAGGCGAAGACCGGGCGGCCGTTCACCTGGCCGAAGCCGGTGACCACGCCGTCCGCAGGGATGTCCACCTTCTCCATGCCGAAATTGACGCAGCGGTGCTTGACGAAGATGTCCGTTTCCCGGAAGGTGCCGGGGTCAAAGAAGAGATCCAGGCGCTCCCGGGCCGTGAGCTTGCCGCTGCCGTGCTGCTTCTCCACGGCCTTGGCGCCCCCCATGGCCTTGATCTGGGCCTCTTTCTCCTTCAGCTCCTGGATCTTGTCGGCCACCGTCTTCATACGGAACTCCTTATTTCAAGGTAACCCTCACCTGAGGCTGATCCCCCAAGGGAAGGGCGGATGGGCTGATCTCACCGAACCGTGACCTGATAACGGTAGAATAAACAGAAGACTAGGAAAATCTATTTGCTTTTAATTCCCTTGTCAATCACCCGGACGGATTTTTCCCTCTTTTCCCACCCCGGCCCTTCTCCTATAATGATTTTACGAAATCATGCAGGGGAACCGATGAGAGGGGCTGGTGGCGCAGGCTTCCAGCCTGTGCCGGGCTACCCGGAGGCGGGTGTCCCTCATGGTGATAATCATAGGGCGTGCCGTGCACGCCGAGGTCGGCGGCCGCGGGCCGCCCTATGAGCTGAGCCGGGAACCCCGGGGGGGCCTGCAGAAATTTTCCGCAACAGCAACATCGGCCTGCCGGTCCCTGGGAGGTGCATCATGACCAGCGCGAATTCCCCCGCCTGGCGGGACTTCGTCCATGAAACCACGGTGCGGGTGCGCTTCGGCGACACCGACCCCTACGGCATCGTCTACTTCGTCAGCTACTTCCGCTACTGCCACCGGGCCATCGAAGAGTACCTGCGGGCCGTGGGCCTGAGGCCGGAAGAGACCTTCAAGAATATCCACGAAGGCTTCGGCCTGCCCATCGTGGAGGCCTGGGGCCGCTTCCGCAAACCCGCCCGCTACGGCGACCTCTTGCGCATCCGGACCCGCGTCACCGAAGTGCGCCCCAAGGCTCTCATTTTCGCCTTCACCTTCCACCCTCAAGACTCGGACGACCTGTCAGCCGAAGGCACCGCCAACCTGGTGTGCATCGACCGCACCTGGCGCCCCCGGGAACTGGCGGCAAGGGTGCAAGAGGCCCTGGAAGCGGGGCCGGGGCCATGACCCGCGGCCCCCTTCCCTACGGCAACTTTTCCAGGCCGCCGCGCTAAAGCCTCAACACCGGATTTCCGGCGCCGTCGAGTTGTCCGGCTTTGAGCTGTTGGAGCACGCGGTTGGCCTCTTCCAGGGCAAAGGCCTGCACCCGGGGCTGGAGGCGATGCCGGGCCGCCCACTCCAGGAACTCCTCCAGGTCGCGACGGGAGCCGCCCGTAACCGACCGCACCGATTTCTCATCAGAGAGATGGCGCTCATAGGCGAGCCCATGCAGAGCGCCCAGATGCAGGCCGGCCAGAACCAAGGTCCCGCCCCGGTTGAGGGCGGTGAGGGCGTCCGCAGCCTGGCTCCCGCCGGGAGAGAAGATCACCGCGCCGTCCAGCAGGGCCGGCGGCGGATCGTCCAGGTATCCCGTCCAGGAGGCCCCCATCTCCCGGGCCAGGGCCTGTTGACCAAGAACCCGGCTGAAAACGAAGACCTGGCAGTTCCAGAGGCGAGCGATCTGGAGGGCCAGCTGTGGGGAGGCCCCGAAACCGAAGAGGCCCAGACGGCCGCCCGGGGCCAGCCCGGCCAGGCGCAGGCTCCGAAAGGCCAGCAGGCCCAGGCTCAACAAGGGGGCCGCAGTCTCGTCGGTGAAGTCCTCCGGCAGCGGCACGAGGAAGTCTTGGAAGGCCACCAGGTATTCGGCCAGACCTCCGTCCCGGTGCAGGCCGGTAAATTCGGCCTGGCGGCAGAGATGCTCCCGGTCGCTCTGGCAAAAAGGGCAGGCGCCGCAGGCGTGGAAGAGTCGGCCCAGCCCCACCCGCTGACCCTCCTGGAAGCGGCTCGTCTGGGGGCCCGTCTCCACCACCCGGCCCACCACCTGGTGGCCGGGAATGATGGGCAGCCGCTCCAGGGGCAGCTCCCCCTCCACGGTTTGCAGGTCAGCGTGGCCCAGGGCGCAGGCGCTCACCTTGACCACCACCTGGTCCGCCAGGGGCGCGGGCGGGGGAATCTCCGCCAGGTGGAGGGGCGCCTCCCGGACGGGGGCGGGGAAATCCAGCAGCAGGGCTTTCACGGTGGCACCTCGAGGGGAAAAATATCGCTTATCTTACCACAATTTGGGGCAAACGGTCATCTTTTCCGGACGCCCCGGCATGCTCCTCAACTTGCCAATCAGGCTGAGGACATTTATATTGTTCCTTGGAGGGGGGAGGCGAGGGGAGAAAAATCCCGGGCTTCCCGCCACATCGCATCTTTACTGAGGGAACCATGGCCCAAACATCCGGTCGTCTAATCTTGTGGTATGTCCTCGCTTTCTTCCTCATCCTGTTGGCGGTGCAGACTTTCATGGCCGCACCCGGCGCGGTCACCGTCACTTACAGCGAATTCCGCCGCCTGGTGGAGCACAAGGGGGTGGACGACCTGGCCATCACCAACGGCGCCGTCAGCGGTAAACTGCTGCCCGAGGGGGTGGAGTTTCTGGCCCAGGAGCGCCAGGACGACAAATTCCCCGAGCAGGTGAAGAAGATTTTTGAAAAAGAGCCGCTCTTCACCACGGTCAAGATGGAAGATAAAAACCTGCTGGACCGCCTGGACCAGCAGGGCATCAAATACCGGGCCGTGGCGGAGCGCACCTGGCTCACCGCCCTGCTCTCCTGGGTGCTCCCCATGCTGCTGCTGGTGGGCATCTGGGTTTACTTCTTCCGCAAAATCGGCGGCGCCGGCCCCGGCGGTCTCCTGAGCGTGGGCAAGAGCAAGGCCCGGGTCTACATGGAAGATGAGATCAAGGTCACCTTCAAGGACGTGGCCGGGGTGGAGGAAGCGGAAGAAGAACTGAAGGAAATCATCGAGTTCCTCAGGAACCCGGCCAAATTCCAGGCCCTGGGGGGCAAGATCCCCAAAGGCGTGATGCTGGTGGGCCCCCCGGGCACGGGGAAAACCCTGCTGGCCCGGGCCGTGGCCGGAGAGGCGGGCGTCCCCTTCATGAGCCTCACCGGCTCGGATTTCGTGGAAATGTTCGTGGGCGTGGGCGCCGCCCGGGTGCGGGACCTGTTCGCCCAGGCCCAGGAGAAGGCCCCCTGCATCATCTTCATCGACGAGTTGGACGCCCTGGGCAAGGCCCGGGGCATCAGCCCCCTGTCCGGCCACGAGGAGCGGGAGAACACCCTGAACCAGCTCCTGTCGGAAATGGACGGCTTCGACACCCGGAAGGGCGTCATCATCATGGCCGCCACCAACCGCCCGGAGATTCTGGACCCGGCCCTCATCCGGCCCGGCCGCTTCGACCGGCACATCCTGGTGGACCGCCCCAGCCTCAAGGGACGGGAGGACATCCTGCGCATCCACGCCCGGGACGTCAAGCTGGGCCCGGACGTCAACCTGGGCACCCTGGCGGCCCGCACCCCGGGCATGGTGGGCTCGGATTTGGCCAACATCGTCAACGAGGCGGCGCTCCTGGCCGCCCGCCGGGACCAGACCGTGGTGACCATGGCCGACTTCGAGGAGGCCATCGACCGGGTGGTGGCCGGCCTGGAAAAGCGCAACCGCATGATGAACCCCAAGGAAAAGGAGATTGTCGCCTACCACGAGACCGGCCACGCCCTGGTGGCCGAGGCCCTGCCCCTGGTGGACCCGGTGCACCGGGTGTCCATCATCCCCCGGGGCATCGGCGCCCTGGGCTACACCATGCAGCTCCCCACCGAGGACCGCTACCTCATGACCAAGAGCGAACTGGAGGAGCGCATGGCCGTCATGCTGGGGGGCCGGGTGGCCGAGGAGCTGCACCTGGGCGAGGTCTCCACCGGGGCTCAGAACGACCTCTACCGGGCCACGGGGATCGCCCGCTCCATGGTGCGGGAGTACGGCATGAGCGAGAAGCTGGGGCCCCTCACCTTCGAGCGGGAGCGCCGGCCCCTGTTCCTGGAGAGCATATTGCCGCCCTCCAGCAAAGATTACAGCGAAGCCACGGCCCAGGAGATCGACCGGGAGGTGGCGGGCCTGGTGGACAAGGCCTACCGGCGGGCCCGGGAGATTCTGGCGAGCCAGCGGGACACCCTGGAGCGGGTGGCCCGGGTGCTCCTGGACCAGGAGGTGCTGGAGGGGGACGAGTTGCGGCGGTTGTTGAATGAAAAAATAGCAGAGAAGGGGTAAAAGGAAAATGAAAGAAATTAAATTATGGGAAATCTTTAACGATTCCGAGGGGAAACTCTCTATCTCAGCCCTCAATGATGTTAGAGAGACAGAAACTGAAAACCAATTGGAGGAGATTATCGTCCGCTCTCCTGAATTGCTTTTGCCGGACTTAAAATTTGTAGGGCGGCAGACTGAAACATCAGGGGGTCCTCTGGACTTGCTTGGCGTGGATAGTGACGGCAACCTGGCAATATTTGAATTGAAGAGAGGAACCCTCACCAGGGATGCTGTTGCTCAGGTTGTTGATTATGCCTCATTTTTGGCTGAGCTAAGTAACGATGAATTATCAAGACATATATCGGAACGTTCTGGGAGGATAGGTATAGAAAAAATTGATGATTTCCGAACTTGGTATCAGGAACAATTCTCAAGCGACCTTCCTATATCCAGAAAAATAAGGATTTTTCTGATAGGATTAGGGGCTGATGACCGCACACGCAGGATGGTCTCTTTTTTGGCCAATAGTGAGTTAGATATATCTCTTATTACTTTTTATGGCTTTAAGAAAAATGATAGTATTTATTTAGCAAGACATGTAGAAGTGCAGGCGAAAGTTGCGGCCGATGAAACCAGGATCACTAAGCAAGGAAATCTAGAGAAACTGAAGAATAAATTATCAGAATTAGGCATAGGAGACCATTTCTTTGAAATTGGCTCTTTCTTTAGGACACAACTATCAGCTTATGAATACCCTAGTCCAAGCGCTCTTTCATATTCTTTAGTTGAAACCACAGAAACAGGTTCATTATCTTATAGGGCGTATGTAAGTCTATATATGTCAAGCCAACGCGGAAAATTTAAAATCTACTTACACCCTAGGGCAATAGAAGCAGCAGGAGATATTATAAAAGATAAAATAGTTGATTATAAAGATAAGATTCATCTTAGAGATAATAACGTTGTCGAGTCATTGGTATCATCTGCTTCAGACTGGGAGAAAATACTCCCTTTTTTTGAAATTATATGTCCTGCCATATTGGAAGGTTGGAAAAAGAAGAGGGAGCAAATTGTCATAAAAGAACATCAAGAAGCGACACAAGGTTTAATTGAATAGTTTGCTTTTCCCGACGGCAGGCGCGGAGTCCCGCCCCACCGCTTTTTCTGCATTTTGAACGCGCCTTAGGTTCATCCGGGACCTGTGCTCTCCAGGCCCAACCCTCAAAAATGAGATCCCCGATGGCCGTCGGGGGGAGCATCCGTGATATAATGCGGCTGCAAAAGCAGTTCGGGCGCGGCCGTTGGCGAAAACTTAAGGGCGCGGCGAAGGTGAGACTGCCATCAGGCCATATCCGTAGAGCCGAATTACACTGGTACGAAGCCCACGGAATCGGCAGAAGGAAGATGAAAATCAAGAGGTTTCTGGACTAAGACCATGGCTAAGACCAAAGAAAATTATAGCTTTGTCCTGTGTATCGAGAATAAAGATTGCCAGGATTTGGAAAGACGCAAGGTCTATCAGGCGCTGCCGGACGAAGAAGCAGAAAGGGAAGGTTTCATCAGGGTAATCGATGAATCAGGCGAAGATTATCTTTATCCCCGCTCTTATTTCATTGACATCCAATTGCCCCGGGAGGCGCAAGAGGCGCTGCAACTATCAGAGTAACTTACTTGCCTGACAGAATCCGCCGAAGACAAAAACAGACGAAAGATCAGCACGATATAATCTTCGGGCTTCCTGAGTCGGGCTGGAATCCCGTGCCACCAGAAGCGGCGGGCGCGGAGGCTCGTCCCACCTTAGAACAGCTTCCCCTGCTGGCCGCCGGGGGCGGGCTCCCGGCAATATTGGTGGGCCCGGGTGGTGGCCACCCGGCCCCGGGGGGTGCGTTTAATGAGGCCGGCCTGCATCAGGTAGGGCTCGTAGACGTCCTCCAGGGTGTCCCGCTCCTCGCACAGGGCCGCGGCCAGGGTCTCCACCCCCACCGGCCCGCCGTCGAACTTGTGGATGATGGTGGCCAGGATCTGCCGGTCCATGCGGTCCAGACCCCACTGGTCGATGTCCAGCAGCGTCAGGGCGGCGTTGGCGCAGTCCCGGTTGATGCGGCCGTCGCCGTGCACCTGGGCGTAGTCCCGCACCCGCTTGAGCAGCCGGTTGGCGATGCGGGGCGTGCCCCGGGAGCGCCGGGCGATTTCCTTGGCGCCGGCTTCGTCCAGCTCCACCTGGATCACCCGGGCCGCCCGCCGGACGATGAGGGTCAGCTCCTCCGGGGTGTAAAAATCCACTCGGAGCATGAGCCCAAAGCGGTCCCGCAGGGCCGGCGTCAGCAGCCCCGCCCGGGTGGTGGCCCCCACCAGGGTGAAGCCGGGCAGCTCCAGCTTGACGGTGCGGGCGCCCGGCCCCTGGCCGATGAGGATGTCCAGGCGGAAATCTTCCATGGCGGGATACAGAATCTCCTCCACCACCGTGGGCAGACGGTGCACCTCGTCCACGAAGAGCACGTCTTTGGGCTGGAGGTTGGTGAGCAGGGCCGCCAGGTCCCCGGCCCGTTCGATGACCGGCCCTGCGGTGGACTTGACGCCCACGCCCAACTCTTCGGCGATGATGTAGGCCAGGCTGGTCTTGCCCAGCCCCGGGGGGCCGTGCACCAGGATGTGGTCCAGGGACTCGCCCCGGCCCCGGGCCGCGGCGATGGCGATGGCCAGGTTGCGCCGCACCTCCTCCTGCCCCACGAAGTCGGCCAGGGTCCGGGGCCGGAGACCCACCTCCAGCCCCAGCTCGTCCGTCTGCCGCCGGGGATTGACCACACCCTCCCGCTCTTTCATAGGGGCACTCTACCTCAGCCCGACAAACTTTGCAAGAAGGCTGCTCGGCGCGGAAAACATGGCCGCCCCCCGCTGCGTCTGGTACATTAAATCAAGCATGACGGGCCGACTCGGCAAGAGCCCTTGGGCTGCTCGCAACCCTTCTGCAAGCGAACCACCGTTCTCCGAAGCAAGAGCTTCGGGAGCAAGTGCGTTCCCAAGCAGGAGCTTGGGAACGAGAGTTTGAGTTCAGTGGCAAAGGTGTCCTCCCCCGTGCCTTTTCTGTGCGTCTGCCTATGGAACCGGTGATCGTCGCCCAGGGGTTGGTCAAGTCTTACCGCACCGGCTGGTTCGGGGCCAGAAAAACCGTGCTGGAGCAGGTGGATCTGGAGGTCCCGGCGGGCTCCATCTTCGGCATCCTGGGGCCCAACGGCGCGGGCAAGACCACCCTCATCTCCATCCTCACCACCCTGTTGATTCCCGACGAGGGCGAGGCCCGGGTCCTGGGGCTGGACGTGGTGCGCCAGGCGCAGCGCCTGCGGGCCCGCATCAACCTGGCGGCCAGCAGCGCCCACTTCCTCTGGTGCCTCACCGTGGAGGAAAACCTCCGCTTCTGCGGCCGCCTCTACGGCCTGAGCGGCGGCGTCCTCAGGAAAAAGGTGGAAGAACTGCTCCACCTCTTTGAGCTGTCGCCCCACCGCCGGGTGAAATTCGAGAACCTGTCCACCGGCCTCAAACAGCGCCTGGCCCTGGCCAAGACCCTGGTGAACGACCCCGAACTTCTCTTCCTGGACGAGCCCACCACGGGCCTGGACCCCATCATGGCCCAGCATCTGCGGGAGGAGATTTTGCGCCTCAACCGGGAGACCGGCCTCACCATCCTGCTCACCACCCACAACTTGCGGGAGGCGGAGATGCTGTGCCGGGAGGTGGCCTTTCTCAAGGACGGGCGCCTGCTGGCCCGGGGGGGCATCAAGGAGCTCCAGGCCGGCCTGGGGCTGGGGGACCATCTGCTCCTCACCTTCACGGACGGCCCGGCGCCCCTGGACTACGCCCGCCTGCCCGGCGTCCTGGCCCACCGCCGGGACGGCCGCCGCCTGGAGATGATCCTGGACCGGGCCGAGGTGCGCCTGGCCCCCATCCTCCACGCCCTGGAGCAGGCCGGCGCCGGGGTGGCGGAAGTGCGGGTCAAGGAAGTGGACCTGGAAGAGCTCTACCGTGAAATTACGCACTGAACTGACCAAGATCTGGGCCTTCGCGGCCAGGAGCCTCCTGGTGAACCGGCGCAACGTCTTCGCCGTCTTCGAGATGTTCTTCTGGCCGGGCGTGGCCATCTTTTCCGTGGGGCTGCTCACCCGCTTCCTCAAGCTGGACCCGGAAACGGTGACCTTCGTGCTCATCGGCGCGGTGGCCATGAACACCATCCAGATCGCGCAACTGGACCTGTCCTACTCGCTGCTCTACGACGTCTGGTCCAAGAGCCTGAAGCACGGCTTCATTGCGCCCATCAATTTGGGCCACGTGCTGGTGGGCGCGGGATTGGTGGGTCTGGTGCGGGGGGCCCTGGTCTTCGTGGTCATGGGGCTCCTGAGCATGTGGCTCTTCGGCATGGACCTGAGCCGGCCCGGGGCCGGGGGGCTGGCCTTCTTTCTGTTGGGGCTGTTTCTCAACGCCGCCATCATCGGCGTGCTGGTCCTGGCCCTGGTGCTGCGCTTCGGGCACCGGGCGGAGGTGGCCGCCTGGGCCTTTTCCTATCTGCTGCTGCTCCTGTGCGGGCTCTACTATCCGGTGAGCGTGCTGCCGCCGGGCATCCGGGAGCTGGCCGAACTCATTCCCCTGACCTACTTCCTGGACCATTTCCGCCACTTCTACGGCTTTCCCCTCATCACCCCCCACGCCCTGGGCTACGGCTTCGCCCTCACCGGCCTCTACCTGGGGGTCAGCTATGCGCTCCTGCTCTACACCCTGAGGTCGGCGCGGCGCCGGGGGACGCTGCTCAAGCTGTCGGAGTAGGGTTATCGGAGGACAGGGGCCGGGAAATGGAGACCCGGCGGCCCCTGGCCCTCTCCCCACCACAAACATTTTTATAAAAACAGCTTGCAGCTCTCAGGCAAAAGGTAGCCTGGGGCGGGTCTGGCCGCCATTCAACTTTATCGGGCCGATTCCGAAAAGCTAGGATGGCTGGGGAAAGCGTCTCCGTTAAGGAGATAAAGCAGTAATGACAGTAAGTTACCCTGGTGCAAGGGTGCTTTTAGGGCCACAATCTCCTTGACCTGCGTTTTTTTTTAAATAAAATAAAGCAATTTGGCATCCAATACGTAAAGAGGCTGTTGGCTGTCCCCTTCCATGGTCCACGAGCGACGAGAGGGACTCCGGACCTAAAAATGAGAGAATTGCCGCGTTTAAGAAAGATAGGGCGGCGGATCCGGCTAGGGGGAACCGCCGGGGGCGGTGCTGCTCCCGGCGCCTCTCTTTTGGTGACCTTCCGCTAATGACGTTTTCACGGGAATGACCGACGAGACCTCTGGGCCAGTTCCACAGAGTCTCTTAAGAATCAATTTTGCCTCTCTCAAGGCCGGGAGGCCGCGCGGGGAGAGCCGCCCGACCCGGCTTGAGGAGCTTGCCATTAAGGGGGGAAGCGGATCGGCAGGGGAGTCTTGCCGTTCTTCCCTCCCGGGAACGCAGAGTGCAGGAAAAACCACCGGTCCGCACCCTCAACCTGTTGCACGCCCTCTCCCGCTGGGCGTGGCTGGTCCTCCTCTGCGCTCTGCTGATGGGGGTGGCGGCGGTCTACTACGCCTTTCATCGCCTTTCTTTCCGCACCAACCGAGGCGACCTGGTGGCCAGCGACCAGCGCCTGGTGCAACTGGGGGACCAACTCCAGGAGAAGTTCGGCTCCCGGGACAACCTGGTGGTGGTGGTGGAAAACGGCAAGCCCGAACGCTCCATCGCCTTTGCCGAGGCCCTGGCGGTGGAGTTGCGGAAATATCCGGAGGAATTTCCGGAGATTTTCTACCGGGTGGACCCGGAGCGCTTCAAACCATGGGCCTTCCTTTACCTGGACTCCAAGGACCTGGCCCATTTCCAGGAAAAGCTTCTCAGCCATCGTCGCATCGTCGCCACCCTCACCGGCGATCCCAGCCTGAGCCGTTTCTACCAGGTGGTGAACGAAGAGATCACCCAATCCATGATCTCCCAGCTCTTCACCTCCTTTTTGGAAGAAGACGGGGACGAGGAGAAGATCACCGGGCTCCAACTCCTCACCGGGACTCTGAAGCAGTTGCACCGCTCCCTGAGGGGGGAGGAGGGCAAGGTCAGCGCCTTCCAGGGTTTCTTTCCCAAGGGGCTGGAGGACCTGAGCCAGGAAGGCTATTTCTTTACGGAAAACGACAAATACCTGCTCTTCCTGGTCACCCCCAAGGAGACGGATTACACCACCTCCATCCGCAACCTGGCCCTGCTGCGCCAGATAGTGGAGCGGGTCAAGGGCTCCTTCCCGGGCATTCAGGTGGGGGTGACGGGCCTGTCGGCCCTGGAAGACGACGAGATGGCGTCGGCTCTGGGGGATATCACCCTGGCCACCTGGCTGTCCCTGGCCGGCCAGCTTATCCTCCTGATCCTCTTCCTGCGGAGCTTCCGGCGCACCCTGATGGAAGGGCTGGTTCTCGTGGTGGGGCTGTGCTGGACCTTTGCCGTGGCCACTCTGGTCATCGGCCATCTGAACCTCCTGTCCATGATTTTTGCGCCCCTGATGTTGGGGCTCACCATCGACTACGGCATCCACTGGTTCTGCCGTCTGGAGGAGGAGCAGGCCCATGACGGCCGCTGCCAGGTGGAGCACCTGAGCTGCACCATGCAGCGGGCCACCCCGGGCATCGTTTACGCCGCCCTGGCCGCGGCATTGTCCTTCTTCCCTCTGGTGCTGGCCGGGTTCAAGGGCCTGGCCGAGCTGGGGCTCATCCTGGTGTTCGGCATCCTGCTGATGCTGGTGGCCACCCTGGTGCTGCTGCCGTCCCTGGTGCTGCTGCTGGAGCGCTGCGCGCCGGGCCGGCCCCAGGGTGACTGCGCCGGCCAGCCCCGTCCCTTCCTGTCCCTTTCCTGGGGCCGCCCCGGCCTTATTGTGGCGCTGGGTTTGGGTTTCATGGCCCTGGGGGGCGTCAGCCTCCGGTATGTCTCCTTCGATTTGAACCCCCTAAACCTCCAGAATAAGAAAACCGAGTCGGTGGTGTGGGAACTCAAGCTCCTCCAGGACTCCCGCTATTCCACCGCCTTCGGCGCCATGGTGGCCGGCAGCCTGGAGGAACTCACGGCCAAGTCCGAGGCCCTGAAGAAGCTGTCCACCGTCTCCCACGTGGAATCCATCCTGTCTTTCCTGCCCCAGGAGGTGGACTCCAAGCGCCGCCGGCTCCAGGAACTTCAGCCGGTATTCTCCGGGGTGGAGTTTCCGGCCTCTCTCTCCGCCCATTCCCGGCCTGAGGAGCTGGCCGGCGTCCTGGGCCGCATCCGCTTCAAGCTGGCCCAGGCCAGCGACGCCGAGTGGCAGCCGGAAGACCGGGCCACCCAGGAGCAGGTGCGGGAGGCCAGCCGGCTGCTGGGGCAGATCATTCCGCTGCTGGACCCCAAAGTGAATCCCCAGGGGCCGGCGCGTCTGGCTGCTTTCGAAAAAAAGTTTATCCAGGACCTCAAGGACCATTGGCAGTTGGTCCGGGACAACCTGAACGCCCCGCCCCCCCGGCTGGAGGACCTGCCCCAGGAAGTGCGCCAGCGTTTCGTCGGCGCCGACGGGTCCTTTCTCATCCGGGTGTTCCCGGCCCAGGACATCTGGGACCCCGAACCTCTGGCCCGCTTTGTCCAGGACCTGCGGCAGGTGGACGCCGACGTGGTGGGGGACCCGGTGCTCCTCCACGTCTTCACGTTGGCCTTTCGCAACGCCTGCCTGTGGGCCGCCGGAATCGCCGTGTTGGCTGTCACCTGCCTTATGCTCCTGATGTTCCGGAGCTTCAAACTCACCTTCCTGGCCCTGCTGCCCCTGTTCGTGGGCACGGGCTGGACCCTGAACCTGATGTGGCTGTTGGGCATCCCCTTCAACCAGGCCAATGTCCTCTTCCTGCCCCTGATTTTAGGGGAGGGGATCGAGTTCGGCATCATCATCCTGGTGCGCTGGCGCATGGAGGAGTCGGCCCGGGCCATCACCCTCCCGGCCAGCACCGCCAAGGGAGTGCTGCTGGCGGCCCTCACCACCACGGTGGGCTTCGGCAGCCTCATGGTGTCGGGCCACCAGGGCACCTTCAGCCTGGGCCTGCTGGCCACGGTGGGCAGCCTCAGCGTGCTGCTGGCCTCCTTGAGCGTGCTGCCCGCCTTCCTGCGCCTGCTGGAGGGCCGTCAGGCCCGAAAGGCCCCGGGGCCGGGCTTCTGGCGTTGGCTCACCCAGTCCATCCGAAAGGAGGTTCAATGAAAGTCCGCAGCATCGTTTTTCTCGTCAGCCTGCTGGTTCTCGCCCTGGGCGCAGGCCCGGCGCTGGCCGGCGCGCCCACCAACTACGTGCGCACCATCCTGGACCAGGTCATAGCCATCCAGAACGACCCGGCCATGAGCGGCCCCGCCAAGGAGCCGGAGCGGGCCAAGGCCATCCGGGCCGTCATCCAGCGGAGCTTCGATTTCTCCCTCATGGCCCAGAATTCCCTGGGCGCCGCCTACGGCAAGCTGAGCCAGGGCCAGCGCCAGGAGTTCATCAGCGTCTTCAGCGCCCTGTTTCAGGATTCTTATACGCGCATGGTCTTGAATTTTCTGAAGCAAGAGACCATCACCTACGGACAGGAGCGGGAGGAGGGAGGCAAGGCCCGGGTCCACACCACCATCGTGCGCACCAACGAGACCATTCCGGTGGAATACCTGATGCACTCCCAGGCGGGGGGCTGGCGTCTCTACGACGTCATCGTGGACGGAGTCAGCATCCTGGACAACTATCAGCGTACGTTCAAGCAGGTCATCGACACCAAGTCCTTTGATTTCCTGCTGAACAGGATGAAAACCCAACAACAGGCCATCAAGGTGGAATGAGCCCACCGGCAGCCTCGGCCTTCAGAATTGTAAGGGGCGGGAATTACCGCCCTTTTCTTTTCAAAACACCGGTTCGCCGTTGAGGATTTTCTGCGGGGTGGCCGCCACCATGTCCCAGGCCCGGGACTCCCCCACGATGGCGGTCAGCTTCTGCAACGCGGCCTTCAGCAGGGGCGGGCGCCGGTGGCTGTTGTGGGCGTCGGAAGCCATGATCTGCACGTAGCCCTTGGTGAGCAGTTGTTTGGCGAAGCGGGCCACCCTGCGGCCGAAGGCCCCGGTGAGGCTGCCCGCGGTGATCTGGGTGAGACACCCCAGGCGCAGGAGGCTCATCAGCTTGTCCGGCATTTCCGCAAAAACGGGGTTCCGTTCCGGGTGGGTGATGATGGGGGTGAGGCCTTTGGCGCTGAACTGAAAGATGAGCTCCTGGGTGGCGAGGGGGATGGCCGTGTCCGGCATCTCCAGGCAGACATAGCGGTTGGCGTTGTTCAGAGAAAGGAGTCGGCCCTCATCCAGCAGGCGCATGGCCTCGTACGTGAGGGGCACTTCGCAGCCCGCCGCCACCCTCAGATCCAGGCCGGCCTCGGCCAGCCTGGTGCGGAGCTGTTCCACCCTCTCCAGAATCAGCTCGGGGGGGTTGAAATCGCCCACCACCCGCTGCCGGAAGAGGTGCGGGGTGGCCACCACGGTGGTGATGCCATCGGCCAGGGCCAGGCGGGCCATATCCAAAGCCTCCTCCCAATCCCGGGCGCCATCGTCCAGGCCCGGCAGGATGTGGGTGTGCAGGTCGATCAACGGGATCAATCACTCCTGTTCTGGATGGGTTTTCAAATTGTTGGTGCAGGACAACCGGCCCCCGGGTGTCCCGGCACAGGCCGGAGGCCTGCGCCACCATAGGCGGCGGGCGCAGAGGCCCGCCCCACCGATTTTTTCCTTAACCGGCTCCCAATCTCTGCCTGGGGACACCAAATTCATAAGGCGGCCCATGGCCGCCGTCAACGGCGTGCACGGCACGCCCTATGACCTCATGGCGCCTGCCCGGTTTGTCGGGGCGCTCCGGCCCGGCAGAGCTTGGCGGTCAGGCGGGTTCCCCAGCGGAAGCTTGGGAACCAGGGGGAGAGAAGGCGTCCTCCCAAAACCTAAAACCCAAAACCTGGCCCCTGGCACCTGACACCTTCTCACCCCCCTCACCCCGGCAAGGTCATGCATCTTCTAACATACCATTTCCGCACCTCTTCCGCCAGGAGGAGGCCCAGGCTGCAGGGCGCCAGGATGATCCACAGGTCCCAGCCCAGGGGCACGGTGTCAAAGAGACGCTGGCCCCAGGGATGGTAGATGATGACCGCGGCCAGCGTCAGTTCCAAGACAATCCCCCAGAGCGCCAGCCGGTTGGAGAAGAGCCCCAGCTTAAAGATTGATTCGCTGGAGGAGCGGCAGGCAAAGACGTTGCCCACCTGCATCATGACAATGCCCAGGAAGGTGGCGGTGGCCGCCTGGCGGGCCAGAGGGTCGTTCAGGGGGAGCGACATCCCCCAGGTCCAGCCGCCACGGAACAGCACCAGGAAGTAAACGGACAGGACCGCCGCAGTGCTGATCAGGCCCAGGAAGATGTAACCCCGGAAGAGGGCCGCGGCGTCGATGAGGCCCCCGGTGCGGGGCTCCTGGCGCATGAGCCCCGGCTCGGGCGGCTCCGCGCCCAGGGCCAGCGCGGGGACGGTCTCGGTGCCCAGGTCGATGGCCAGGATCTGCATCACCGTCAATGGCAGGGGGATGAGGCCCACGGAAAAGAGGACGTAGGGGACGGCCTCGGGGGTGCCGTGGGCGAAGATGTAAATCATGAATTTTTTGATGTTTTCGAAGATGGCCCGCCCCTCTTCCACGGCGTTGACGATGGTGGCGAAATTGTCGTCCAGGAGCACCAGGTCGGCGGCCTCCCGGGCCACGTCGGTACCGGCCAGGCCCATGGCGATGCCCATGTCCGCCCGCTTCAGAGCCGGGGCGTCGTTGACCCCGTCGCCGGTGACGGCCACCCGCTCGCCCTCGTCCTTGAGGGCGCCCACGATGCGCATCTTGTGCCGCGGCGTCATGCGGGCGAAGATGATCTCCGGCTCGGCCAGGACGGCCTGCAGGTCCGGCTCGCTCATCTCCTCCAACTCCGGCCCCTGGATTACCCGGGGTTCCCCTTGGACCAGGCCGATCTCCCGGGCGATGGCCACTGCGGTGCGGGCTGCGTCGCCGGTGATCATGATGACCCGGATGCCGGCTTCCCGGCAGATGCGGACAGCCTCGGGCACCTCCGGGCGGGGCGGATCCTCAAGACCGATGAGGCCGGTGAAGATGAGGTCCTGCTCCAGGCGCTCCTCCAGATGGTCGCCCGGGACCTCTCCCGCCCAGGGGCGGAAGGCCGCGGCGATGACCCGCAGGCCCCGGTCCATGAGGGCGTGGTAGCCCTCCTGGAGGGCCGCCTGAAGCTCGTCGGAAAGGGGCTCCGGGCACCCTCCGCACAGGACGGCAGCGCACCGGGGGAGCACCGTCTCCAGGGCCCCCTTGGTAAGGACCAAGGTCTCCTCCCCCACCCGGTGCAGGGTGGTCATGCGCTTGCGGTCCGAGTCGAAGGGTATTTCCGCCACTCTCTTGCCGGTTACGGTTGCGCCTGCGGCCAGGGCCGCCTGGAGCAGGGCCGCCTCGGTGGGGTCGCCCCGGACCTCTCCCTCCCACACCTGGGCATGGTTGCACAGGGCCGCCACCTGCCAGAGTCGGGTCCGGGCCGATTTCCCGCCATCGCTGTTCCCAGGCGGCAGCCAGACCTCCCGGACCTCCATGCGGTTCCGGGTCAGGGTGCCGGTCTTGTCGGAGCAGATGACGGTGACGGAGCCCAGGGTCTCCACGGAGGTCAGGGATTTGATGAGGGCCCGGCGCCGGGCCAGTCGCTGGCTCCCCATGGCCAGGGACAGGGTGACGGTGGGCAGGAGCCCCTCCGGCACGTTGGCGATGGTGATGCCCACCGCAAAGAGAAAGGTGTGCCAGAAGCTCATGCCCACCAGCAGCCCCAGACCGAAGAAGAAAAGGCCGGTGGTGGCGGCGATGAGGGCAATGATGCGCGTCACCCGGGTGATCTCTTTCTGCAAGGGGCTCAAGCCCGGGGCCACGGTGCTGGTGAGGTGGGCGATCTTGCCGAACTCCGTGGCCATGCCCGTGGCCACCACTGCTGCCGTCCCCGAGCCCGCCACCACCAGGGTGCCGGCGAAGACCAGATTGGGGCTGTCCAGGTAGTCTCCGTCGAAGGGCGCGGCGCTGCGGGGGCGGGCGTCGGCTTCGCCCGTCAGAGGGGCGTTGTTCACCATGAGCCCTGCGGCCTCCAGGAGCCGGGCGTCCGCAGGCACCTTGTCCCCTTCCTCCAGGTGAATGAGGTCGCCGGGCGCCACTTCCCGGGCGGGGATTTCCTTACGCCGCCCCTCCCGGGTGACGGTCACGTTGAAGGGCAGCAGGAGTTTCAGGGCCGCCACGGCCCGCTCCGCCCGGTATTCCTGGAAGAAGGTGAAGATGGCGTTGATGATGATGACGCCGATGATGGCCACTCCCAGGGAGAGCATCCCCTCCCCCGGCTTGAGGAAGTGGGAGAGCAGGCAGAGCCCCGCGGCGAGCCACAGCAGGATGGCCAGGAAATGGGTGAACTGGGCCAGAAAGCGGCGGGAGAGCGGCTCCCGACGGACCTCGCGGATCTCGTTGGGGCCGTACTCCTGGAGGCGCCGGTTGGCCTCGGCGGCAGACAGGCCCTCCTCGGTGGTCAGCAGACTCCTGATGACCCCCGGCCGGTCCAGGGTGTGCACCTTCACGACCGGTCCAGCCTGGGCATGAAGATGATCAGGTTACAGGGAGACTCCTGCAGCACCTCCTCTACCGGGTTGCCGCTGAGCAGGCTCCGCAGCAGGCCCCGCTCGCTGGCCCCCATGACGATGAGATCGCTGCGGCGCAGGGCGGCCTCCACGGCGATGGCGGCGCCCACCCGGCCGTGCCCCAGCCGCCGGTCATGGGCCACCTGATGGTGCTGCAGGGACCGGATGAACTTTTCCATGTCCTCGGGCACGAAGGCTTCCCGCTCCGCGGGGCGCAGGTGCAGCTCGCCATGGAAAAAACCGGTGAGGGAGCGGGGGGCGTGGAACAGGGTGACCTGGGCCCCGAAGACCTGGGCCAGCCGGGCCACGAAATGGCCCCGCTCCTCCAGACGGGTCAGGTGGCCCCGGAAGGGCACCAGGATGCGCCGGGGGTGGACCCGGCCGGGGTGCACCAGCCGGACCAGGGCCACGGAGCAGGGCAGGTGGAGCATCAGCTCCCGGGCCTGGGTGCGGGTGAAGTAGCGCCGGGCCACGTCCTCCCGCCGGGTGGCGGCGAAGACCAGGTCGATGCCGCGCTCCGCCACCAACTCCCGGATGCGGTCCAGCGGCCGGCCCCGCTGCACGATGCTCTCTACCTCCAGGGAGCGTTCCGCGGCTTCGGTGAAGAGCCGCTCCAGCGAGGCCTCGGCCCGGTGCAGGGCTTCGGGGGTGACCCGGTCCTGGGCCACAAAGACCAGGGAGAGCCGGGCCCCGCAGGCCTGGGCCAGGCTGAGGGCGTAGCGGGCGGCCAGCTCGGAGTTGCTGTGCTCATTGACCGCGGCCAGAATGCGCCGGTAACAGAAGGCTTCGGCAGTCATGGGGTCTTTAATTGCTATTACTTGATCGCAAAAATCAGCGTTGGTTGTATAAGAGCCTCATCCAAAATCAGCAGGGCATAAAGTCCCCCTTTGTAAAAGGGGGATTGAGGGGGATTTCCAGGGCTTATTGCAAATCCCCCCTGACCGCCCTTTAGAAAAGGGGGGAATAAAAGCGCGTCTCGAATAATTCGTGCTATGTATAAATGACCTCCACCAGCACCAGCCCCTGGGGGGGGGCGGTGGGGCCGGCGGCGGGGCGATGGCCGGTGGTCAGGAGCTCCGCCAGGTGGGCGGGCGGGCGTTTGCCCCGACCCACCTCCACCATGGCGCCCACCAGACTGCGCACCATGCCCCGGAGGAAGCCGGTGGCGGTGATGTTAAAGAGCAGGCGGCCTTCCCCGGGGTTGGTCCAGGACGCCTCCAGGACCCGGCGCACCGGGTTGACGGCGCTCCCCCCCGCAGCCCGGAAGGCGGAAAAATCGTGCTCCCCCGGCAGGGCGGCCGCGGCCTCCCGCATGGCCGCCAGGTCCAGGGGCTGGGCGATCCACCAGGCGCGGCGCCGCTCCAGGGGCGAGGGGACAGGCCGGTTGAGGATGTGGTAGGCGTAAGTTTTGCCCAGGGCGGACTTGCGGGCGTGAAAGCTCGGGGGCGCCTCCAGGGCCTCCAGCACGGCGATGTCAGGGGGCAGCAGGGAGTTGAGGCCGTGCACAAAGGCGGTGAGGGGCAGGGTGCTCCCGGTGTGGAAATTGGCCACCTGGCCCCGGGCGTGCACCCCGGCGTCGGTGCGCCCGGAGCCGATGAGGCGCAGGTCCTCCCCGGTGAGGCGGTGGAGGGCGGCCTCGATCTCGGCCTGGATGGAGGGGGCGTTTTTCTGGCGCTGCCAGCCGTGGTAGCGGGCGCCGTCGTACTCCAGGAGCAGGCGGAGGTTGCGACGGGTCCCCATGGCGACGGGGGAGCGGTCAGGGAGTGAGGGGCGCCAGGTCCAGACCCAGGGTTTCGGGCAGCCCCATCATCAGGTTGAAATTGTGAACGGCCTGGCCCGCGGCCCCCCGGGTCAGGTTGTCGATGACCGACACCACGATGACCCGGCCCCGCTCCCGGTCCACCCGGAGGGCCAGGTCGCAGAAATTGGTGCCCCGCACCTGCAGCGTGGTGGGCAGGGCGCCGGGCAACATGAGGCGCACGAAGGGGTGGTCCTGGTAGAAAGCCTCGTAGAGGTTATACAGCTCCACTTCGGTCTCGGCGCGCTTCAGATTGGCATAAAGGGTGCCCAGGATGCCCCGGCTCATGGGGACCAGGTGGGGAGTGAAGGTGAGGCGCACCGGCCTGTCGGCCAGGAGGCTCAATTCCTGCTCCATCTCCGGGGTGTGCCGGTGTTCCGCCACCTTGTAGGCCCGGAAGCCGTCGTTCACCTCACAGTAGGAGGTGGTCAGGGAGGCCCCCCGGCCGGCGCCGCTGACCCCGGACTTGCAGTCCGCGATGAGGCTGTTCAGGTCCACCAGGCCCTCGCGCACCAGGGGCGCCAGCCCCAGGATGACACAGGTGGGATAGCAGCCCGGGTTGCCCACCAGCCGAGCGGTGCGGATGGCGTCCCGGTGCAGTTCCGGGAGGCCGTAGACCGCCTCCGCCAGGAAGTGGGCCGCGCTGTGGGCCTGGTACCAGCGCTCGTAGGCAGCCCGGTCCCGGAAACGGAAGTCGGCGGACAGATCCACCACCTTGACCCCCAGGTCCAGAAAGCGGGGAACCAGTTCCATGGCCGTCTGATGGGGCACGGCGGTGAAGACCACCTGGGCCTGGGCGGCCACGGCTTCGGGCTCCGGCGGGGTGTAGGGCAGGTCGACGATGGCGGCCAGATGGGGGAAGACGCGGCTGACGGGGCTTCCCTGATATTCCCGGGAGGTGAGGGCCGTCAGCCGCACCCCGGGATGCCGGGCCAACAGGCGCAGCAATTCCAGCCCGGTGTATCCGGCGGCCCCCACCACCGCCACGTCTATCTGGGCGGTCATGGCGCGGAACTTAGCGTTTGGAGTACTGGCAGCCGCGGCGGGCGCCCCGGCGGCCATATTTCTTGCGCTCTTTGATGCGGGAGTCCCGAGTGAGCAGGCCGGCCTTCTTAAGGATGCCGCGCAGCCCCGGGTTCATTTCCACCAGGGCCCGGCTGATGCCGTGCTTGATGGCCCCGGCCTGGCCCTCGGGGCCGCCGCCCTGGACGTTGACCAGGATGTCCAGCTCGGCCCCCAGGTTCACCAGCTTCAGGGGCTGGCTGGCCAGATTGCGGGTGGTCTCCAGCGGAAAATATTCGCTGAAGTTCCGACGATTGACGGTGATCTGCCCCGTCCCCGGCCTGAGGTAGACCCGGGCCACGGCGGACTTGCGCTTGCCCGTGGCGTGGACGTTGAATTTTTCGGCCATTACTCCTCCCACCTCAGGGGTTTCGGCTGCTGGGCCTGATGGGGATGTTCGCCGCCGACGTAGATTTTCAATTTTTTCAGGAGAAGCCGCCCCAAACTGTTCTTGGGGAGCATGCCCCTAACGGCGTGGCGCAGGACTTCATCGGGCTTTTTCTGCAGGAGCTGGCGGGCGGTGAGGGTTTTCAGTCCGCCCGTGTACCCCGAATGCCGATAATAGTTCTTCTGGTCCAACTTCCGGCCGGTGAGATGCACCTGTGCGGCGTTCACCACCACCACGAAGTCCCCCGCGTCCTGGTGCGGCGTAAAGGTGGGCTTGTGCTTGCCCCGCAGCACCATGGCGATGCGGCTGGCCAGACGGCCCAGGGTCTGGCCCCGGGCGTCCACCACATGCCAGTCTCGGGTGACTTCTCCTTTTTTCGCCATATAAGTTTTCATGATCGGGATGCCTCTTTCAAGCCGTAACAAGGAAATATATCGGCTGGATGGTCCTGCTGTCAAGAGCCTCCCGGTCATCTTTCTTGGCGTGACCGTAAAAAAACCCCTGCCTTCTCTGGCGTCCGCCCCGGTCAGCCTCTCCTCCTCTCCCTGCGTCAGGGAAGAGGGGGAGCAGGCTGAGCGGTGGTTAAGAGGCCGGCCGCCGGCCCCGGCATTATTGCAGCAGGAAAGAGGTGCTCTGCGCCACTCCGTCCCACTGATATCCCGAAGCCGTAACCCCGGTAACCGTGGCCGTGTACGTGCCCGTGGGGGTGCCGGGATTGCCGCCCTTGGGTTTGGCGGTGGGGAAGGCGGCCTCCCCCCAGCCGTCGGCATTGGTGGCCGCGGTGGTCAGAGCCAGGCTCTGCGGTCCGCTCAGGGCCAGGTCCACGGTGGCGCCGGCCACCGGACCGGAGGGCTCCACCACCCGGGTCCGGATAATCACCGTGTCGCCCAGGTTGAAGGTGGCGGCGGCCACGAACCCGCCCCCCCGCAACTTGGTCTTGTAGCGACCGGTGAGCATCTGTTCCACCCCGGCCTGAGGCTCCACGGGACCGGCGCTCACAGCCGCCGCGGCGTTGATGCGGCCCGCCCCCAGTTTGCCGGCGTAGCCGGGGTTGAGGGCGTCGATGTTGTCGCAGGAGGTCAGCAGCCGCTCCGAAACCTGGGCGGCGGTCCAGCTCTGGTTCCGGGACCAGATGAGAGCCGCCACCGCCGCGGCCATGGGGGTGGCCATGGAGGTGCCGCTGTAGGCGGCCAGATAGTCGTTTTCCGGGTCGGAATGGTTGTGCACCAGGCTCCAGATGGCCACGCCCGGGGCGCTCAGGCTCACCCAGGCGCCATAGTTGGAGAAGCCGGCCTTGAGGTCGTTCTGGTCGGTGGCCGCCACCTTGATGATGTCCGCGCGGCTGCACAGATAATTGGCCTTGTCCTTCCCATCGTTGCCCGCGGCCACGAAGATCAGACCGCCCCCCGCCAGGAAGTAGTCCACCGCGGCGCCCAGACCGCCGGAGTTGCTGTTCCCCCAACTGCAGGAGGCGATTTTGGCGCCGTTCTGGGCGGCATAGTAAAAGGCCTCGGCGGCGTAGGCCATGTCCACCAGACCCACCTCGCCTAGGAGGGGTGAGCGGGTGGACCAGCCGATGCGCAGGGGCATGATGCGCACCCCGTTGCCTGCCGGCGCCGGCAGTCCTCCGGCCAGCCAGCCGCCGGCCACTCCCGCCAGTCCGGAATTGTTGTTGGTGATGGCGGCCACGATGCCGGCGCAATGGGTGCCGTGGCCGTTGAAGTCCCGGGGGTCGTTGTCGGCCGCGGTGTTGTCCTCCCCATCCATCGGCACAAAGCGGTAGGGCCAGCGGGGGAAGTAGGCCGCTTCCACAAAATCCCAGCCCACCCAGTCGTCCACCTTGCCGTTGCCGTCGTCATCGGTCCCCGGCGAACCGGCCTTTTCCAGATCGTTGGTCCACATATTGCCGGCGACCTTGGTGGGGCCGGGATCATCGTAGGAAGCCTCGGAGCCGCCCAGGTCCTTGTGGAAGTAACGGACACCCGTATCCAGAATGGCCACCGTCACCTGGGCCCTCCCCACTTCCACCTCCCAGGCCTGGGGGGCGTTGATGACGGGGTGGTGCCACTGGTTCACATAATATTGGTCATTGGGGACCGCGGTCACGCTATGGATGCCGATGGGTTGGGCCTCCAGGACGCCGGGCGCGGCCTGAAAGTCGGCCACGACGGCAGGCACGTCAATTTCCGCGGCAAAGGTGAGGCGGTGCCATTGGCCCAGGTCCACCACCCGTCCCTGGTAGGTCCGGGGCTTGGCCCCGGGGAACTGGGGCCGGACGGCAGCGGCCCGATGGCGCTCCGCCAGACGATCCAGGGCCTCCACCCCGAAGCGTCCCCGGACAAAGGCCTGGCGGTTCACCCGGGCCAGGGTCTCGGGGGACAACCGCAGCACCAGGCTGTCGGTGCGGTAACCGTCAAAGGTGGGAGCGGGCGGCCGCACCCCCGAGGCCACCCTGACCTCCGCCGACACCCAGGAAACCAGACACAGCATCAAAACCAGGAACAGCAGGAACCGTTTCATGACCTTTTCTCCCATGTCATGGCGGGGCCGAAAGCCCCCTGCAACGCCTGAAAAGATTTTGATGGAGGGAGGACCGGGGGAGCGCAGTTCGCCCGGCCACTCCCCAAGGCAACCTTTCCAGGCCACGACTTCATCAGTTTGTGACGACCGTAGCCTTGGTGATGATCACCGGCTCCAGGGGCACATTCTGGTGAAAACCCTTGTTGCCGGTGGGCGCCATCTTGATCTTGTCCACCACCTCTTGGCCCTGCACCACTTTGCCGAAAACCGCGTAGCCCCAACCCTGGACGGTCTTGCCCTTATGGTTGAGGAAATCGTTGTTCTTCACATTGATGAAAAACTGGGCGCTGGCCGAATGGGGCTCATTGGTCCGGGCCATGGCGATGGTGTAGGCGTCGTTGGTCAACCCGTTGTCCGCCTCATTCTGGATGGGCGCCCGGGTGGGCTTTTCCTTCATCTGGGCGTCCATGCCGCCACCCTGGATCATGAAGCCGTCGATGACCCGGTGGAAGATGGTGCCGTCGTAAAAACCCTCCTTGACGTACTGCAGAAAATTGGCCACCGTGGCCGGGGCCTTGTCCGGAAAGAGCTCCAGGGTAATGTCTCCCATGGTGGTGCTCAGTTTCACCTGCGGGTTCTTCCCGGCCTGGGCCTCACCGGCCACCGTCAGGACCACCCCCATCACCAACCCGGCCGCCAGCAGCACCAGGCCGCTCAGGCGCACGATTGTTCCTTCCACGCAGATTCCTCCCTTGAACAACTAGTGCCATGCTCGCTTTTGTTATTATAGAGCAAGAAGCGCTTGATGCCCCTAGGAAAACGTCGGCCCGGCGCGGGCGCACCAAAAAAGGGCCGGGATGTCACCATCCCGACCCTTCCGGTCGTGTTCCGGGGAGCGCTCCAGGGGAGATTCGTCCGTCCTCCGGTTCCCCTGGCTTTTCAGGAATCGAGGGCCATTGTCCTCAACGGGGCGGCGAGGTTCAAGCCCTCCTTCCCCGATCGTGTTACTTCATTTTGGGAGGCTTGGAGGGCTCAGGGGTTTGAGGGGTCTGAGCCATTTTGGCCTGGAGCTTTTCGATGTTTTCCTTGATGACCTTGGCAATGCCGCTCTCGGTGCCCATTTCCTTCAAGGGCTTAACCCCGGCGCAGAGCCCCCCTACAAAGCAGGTTTCCTGGACCTTGTCCAGGTACTTGCCGGCGTGCTTCTGGGCATCCACCAAATAGGCCATGGCGTCTTTCAACTTGCCCTCTTTTTCCACCAGGGCGGCCAGGTTATTCAAAGCAAAGGGATTGAACCGGTCTTTCTTCAGGGCCGTTTCGAACTCCATTTTGGCGGCGTCATACTTGCCCTGCCGCATAAAATCGTAACCTTTGATAAGGGGGGTGAAAACGTCCTCTTCCATCGGCCGCGGCTGAGCCTGGGCCGGAGCGGAGAGCATCATGGACAGAGCTGCCACACCTACCAAGACCAACAGAAAGAAACCATACCGTTTCTGCATAGGGACTCCTCTCCTTGTCAGAGCTGGGAATGAGCACCGCCCCGCCTCTGCCTCAACATTAAGTATTTATCGTGCTGGTGTCAAGAAACTTAAAGGCCGAATGATGATTTTCGGGCCGGTCAAGGCCGGAAAGCGTTTCCCCATGCCGCCGGCAGTTCTTTTTCTTTCCCATTATCACCAGAACCCTTAAGATAATAAGCAGTCGCCCCCGGACCGCCGGCCCAACCGCAGCACCTGAAAGGGCCGGTGGGGCGGGCCTCCGTGCCCGCCTCCGGTGTAACAGCCGGCAGCCGGCGTTCCTGTCGGGCGCCAACCCCCGGCAACGGTGCGCGGTTGCACCCTGCGGAACGACTTTCAAGACCGGACCCCCCATCCCCTGAGGAGGAAGGCCATGAGTATTCGCGTCTATCTCGTGGGGTCGTATCTCGCCCTGGTATTGCTGATGACGATGGCTCTCTGGGTCATGGGTTATCAGGTCACCACCAGACTCAGCGAAACGGGCCAGCAAAACGCCGAGCAGGGGGCCCGGCGCACCATCGCCGCCACCTCCCAGATCGCCGAAAAGGTGCTCAGCGTCTACGGCGAACAGATCGTCACCATGAAGGTGGAGGGCGTGGCCCGAGGGCTGGCTTTGCGCCTCAAAGGCAGGGACCTCAGCGACTACGCCGGACTGCGGCAGGACGACACCCTGCGCCGAACTGCCACCCAGAGCATCTCCACCCCGGAAGGGGAGGTGGGGCACCTGTCACTCTACGACAGCAAGGGTGAAATCATCTATCACCGGCTGCAGCGGGTGGAAGGCAAGAACGTCCTGGACTGGCAGACCGAGGCCAAGGAGATGCACGAGCTGATCCAGCGCTCCTTCAAGGAGGAGCGGGTCTCGGGCTATTTTGAATTCAAGGACGGCCAGGGCCGCCTGCGCAAGCGCTTTTCCGCCCGGGCCCACGTGCCGGGCACACCCTTCATCGCTTCGGCGGCGGTGAACCTGGACGATTTCTTCGAGCCGGCCCAGGAGCGGATCCGGGCCGCCTGCCGGGAAGTTTTGGCCCGTTCCCAGGAAAATATCCGGCGCAATCATGAAGGGACCCGGCGCCGCCTCACCCTGGTGGGCCTGGGGATGGGCGCCGTCATGGCCCTGGCCGGCGTGGGGGTGGGTCTCGTCTTCGCCCGGGGCCTGTCCCGGCCGGTGGCCGCCCTGGCCGAAGGCGTGCGCCAGGTGGGGGAGGGCAACTTCGCGGTGGCCGTCCCGGAAACGGGGGTCAAGGAAGTGGTGGGGCTGGCCCAGGAATTCAACCGCCTGGGGCGGCAGCTCACCGAATACATCGAAAAGCGGGACTTCATCCGGGACACCTTCGGCCGCTATGTCACCCGGGAGGTGGTCAAAAAGCTGTTGGAGGACCGGGACGCTCTGGAACTGGGCGGCGAAATCCGGGAGGTCTCCATCCTCATGAACGATCTCCGGGGCTTCACCGCCCTCACCGCGTCCATGCCGCCCCAGCAGGTCATCACCTTCCTCAACCGCTATCTGGGCAAGATGATCGAGGTCCTCCTGGAACACCGGGCCGTCATCGACGAAATCATGGGGGACGGCATCCTGGCCTTCTTCGGGGCCCCCGAACCCATGGAGGACCACCCCGCCCGGGCCGTGGCCTGCGCCCTGGCCCTGCAGTTGGCCATGGACGAGGTCAACGCCGCCAACGCCCAAGACGGCATCCCCTTCCTGGAGATGGGCGTGGCCGTCAACACCGGCGCCGTGGTGGTGGGCAACATCGGCAGCGAGCGCCGCACCAAGTACAGCGTGGTGGGCTCCCACGTCAACTTCACCAGCCGCATCGAAGCCATGGCCACCGGAGGCCAGGTGCTCATCAGCGAAGCCACCTACGAACGGGTGAAGGACCTGGCGGAGGTGCGGGAGGTGGTGCAGGGCCAGTTCAAGGGGGTGCCGGACACGGTCAGCCTTTACAACATCAAGGGCATCTGGGGCCCCTACCACCGCGCCCTGCGGGACCGGGACGAAGTGCTGCATCCCCTCCTGGCCGAACTGCCGGTGCGCTTCCGCAAACTGAAGGACAAGGTGGCGGTGGGGGAGGAAGTTCCAGCCGTCCTCACCCACCTGAGCGATATCGGCGGCGCCCTGGTCAGCCCGGAGCCCCTGCTGGCCTGGGAGGACATCATCGTCATGCTGCTGGATGCGGAGAACAACGATCTGCCCGGCAGAATCTACGCCAAGATCACCGTAGCCAAGGAGGCCCCGCCGGGGCGGACCGAGGCCCGGCTGCGCTTCACCTCGGCCCCGCCGGACCTGCAGCAGATCCTCCAGGACCTGCCCCGGCGGACGTGAGGCGGGCGTCGTCCATGCTCACAGGGCGTGCCGGGCCCGCCGGGGGAGGTTGTATCCCCCGGCTTCAAAAATCCACGTAGGCTTCCCGGGCCAGCTCCCGGAGGTGGCAGGCGTCGTTAAGGCTCATGAGGCGCCAGACGCCGTCCACCAGACGGAAGCGGTTGACGGCCGTGGTGTCCTGGCCGATGCGCCAGAAATGGGAGTCGTCCAGGCCGATGAAGGTGCAGATGAGCACCTTGTTCACCGCCCGGTGGGCCGACAGCAGCACCGTCCGGCCGGGGTGGCGGGCGCACGCCTGCATCACCGCGTCCCAGGCCCGGGCCCGCACCTCCGCCAGGGTCTCGCCGCCCGGAAACCGCACCAGGTGGGGGGAGCGCTCCCACTGCCGGTAGAGGTCGGCGTACTTCACCTTCACCTCGGTGAGCGGCAGGCCCTCCCAGTCGCCGTAGCACAGATCGGTCAGGCCCGGCAGGTCCTGGACCGCGAGACCGTGGTGCACCGCGATGGCCTGGGCCGTGTCCCGGGAGCGTGACAAAGGCGAGGTGTAGGCCGCGTGGATGGTCTCCCCTCTGAGCCACTCTCCGGCCAGGCGGGCCTCCTCCCGCCCCTGGTCGTTTAGGGGGATGTCCTTGGAGCCCCGGAAAATTTTGTCTCTGTTCCAGGGCGTCTGACCGTGGCGCACCAGGATGATGTCGGTCATAGCACCTCCTATAATGAATGTCTCCTCATTGGGAAGAATGAACGGGAATCAATGCGGCATGCAGCCAAATCCGATCGTCTCCCTGTTTCCGTCCCTGCCATCACCTTTTTTCTTACAGAAAAATAATGCTCCCGACCCTCAATGTAAAGGCGACTGAAGGCGCTCTCTGAGGTTAAAGAGAGCCGCTTCGGCCTTGAGGACGGCTTCCAGATGCTGGTCCAACTCTCCCAGCCGGGCCGCAGTGCTCTGGACGCTGGTCTGTTTCTGGGCGCGGGCCCGCTCCAGGGCCTGACGGATGCTCTGCGTGGTATCGTCAATTTTTGCCAGCCAGGTCCGGCGGAAGTCCCGGCCGATTTCCTGGAGAGTCTGGTGAAAGTCCCAGCGCAGGCGGCCGCATTGCTTGTCCACCAGGTCCACCACGTTTTCCTGAAGCTTCTTTAAGAGATGGCCCCTCGTCAGGGCCCGGGGGAGCAGGCCGGTGACGGTCATCTGGAGGATCCATTGTCAATTGGAAGAAATTATGGATAGGGGAAAAAATAAATTCAAGAAAATTGTTTAATTGACAATTAATTATCTCTTTTATTGTCAGACAAATATAATAAGAAAACCAATTAGATATCCAAATAAAAAATGAAATATATATTACAAAAATTAATTGACAAACTATAATCAAAAATGTATCTTATATTTCAAAAAACCGTGGGGCGACATCCTCCCCAGGAGGCAAGCATGGAAAATCTTTATGTAAACATCGGTTTTCTGGTCATTGGCGTCCTGATTCTCATCTACGCCGCCAAATACCTGGTGGAGGGCCTCATCGGCCTGGCAGCCCGCCTGGCGGTGACCCCTTTCGTGCTGGCCATGTTGATCATCAGCATCGACCTGGAGGAATTCGCCCCGGCAGTTATCGGCTCTTACCAGGGTCTGACAGCCTTGGCCTTCGGCAGCATCCTGGGTACGGTGGTCTTCCTGATCTTTCTGGCTTTGGGGTCGGCAGCCGCCCTTTTCCCCATCAGACACCCTGACTTTCCCCTGAAATACATCTGGATGTTGGGCGGCGTCCTCCTTCTGGTTTTCCTGCTGGCCTATGACGGGGAGATCAGCCGTCCCGACGGTGTCATTGCTCTGGGAGTTTATGGGGCTTTCATGGTTTACCTGATCTCCGACCTCCGGCAGACTCGGGCCGCCAAGGAAGAAATCGAGGAGGCGGAAAAAGAGGTCGAGAAGATCGTCCGGGAGCCGACCTGGCACTTCCCGCTCATGTTGGTGGGCGGGCTCATCGGGCTGGTGGTGGGCGCCCTCCTGGTGATCCAGGGCGTGAAAGCAGTCCTCGTCTGGACCGGCATGGGGGAGACAATTATCGGCTTGACCCTGCTGGCCATCGCCGCCAATTCCGTGGAACTGGTGGAGGCCATCATCCCGGCCCAGAAAGGGCACCCGGAAGTGGTGATCGGCAATGTGGCCGGCAGTTCCTTCTTTCAACTGCTCTTCACCCTGGGCATTTGCGCCATGATCCGCCCCTTGACGGTGGAAGCGGTGGCCTTGGATTATTTTTTCCCCGCCGTGGGCTTGAGCTGGCTTATTTTGTTGCTCATTGTCTGGCGCGGCCACACGCCGCGCTGGGCGGGCATTAGCCTTATGGCCCTTTATGTTCTGTTCGTGATCGGCGCAGTCATGTTGGGCCTGAAGTTATAATTTCCCCTTTTTCCTTGCTGTCTTATCAATTCTTCTGCATTGCTGACCATGTAACTTTTGGGAGAAATAAGGAGGTTATCAATGAAGGTCATGTCATACAATACCCTTTTCGCAGGGTTCGATGGCAATAAGGACAAAAGATTGTTGGCTCAACTTGACTTGATAACTGGTATAAATCCTGATATCTTATTGGTACAGGAAGCCAAGAACCTTAACGCCAATGGGTCAAGACTGCTGTTTAAAATTGAAAAACGTATTAATATGAGAGGATTTATCGCTCCAGCACCGCTTACGGGACAGAATACCGGCATTTTTATCAAAGGAGATATTCATCCCGTATCGGCAAAAATTGATTCTGCCCATTTTCACCATGCGGTGATGATCCTTAAAGTCATGGTGCCGGTTTTTGACAAACCAGTAACCTTTATAAGCGCACACCTATGCCCCTTAGGACCACAGGTCCGCTTAAGGGAAGTATATTATTTGACCAATTACGCGGTGGCAGCTGATTTAACCTTATTGGCGGGGGATTTCAACTCGGTATCGCCCTATGACCCCGATCCGGAGGGGTTGGGTGAACTGCCGTCGCATTTTCGAGCCAGGTATGTACAGCCTGCTGGTAGTGAGGTGGACAAAAGTGTAATGGCAACGCTTTATCAGGCCGGCTATGTTGATATTGCCCACCAATTGGGAAAACATCATATTCCCACGGTTCCTGCTGCCTTTTTTGAGGGGGCCGAATTTGTCCCCTTTCGCTCTGATTATATTCTTACCACTCCGGCGCTTTCAGTGTATGCTAAATCCTATGCGGTGATTAAAAATGATGTCACCGATTTTGCCTCTGACCATTATCCTATAATGGCTGAATTTTCCCCCTAATGAGGCGCAGCCAAACATCTAACATGGCCGGATAAGGGCATCTTCCGGTCATGTTAGCAGGGTTTGCCAGATGAAATGGCTCTTTTTCTCTTATAGCCTGCCGACAAACCCTTCCAAAGCCAGGGTCTTTGTCTGGAGACAGTTGAAAAAACTCGGAGCCGTCAACTACCAGTCGGTGTGGGTGGCTCCATATTCTTTAGAACGAATCAATGAATTCAAAAAGCTTATCGAGAGTATCGAGGGATATAAGGGGATGGGCCTCTTAATTGCGGGGAAAATCCTGAATAAAGAGCAGGAAGAAAACATCAACCAGGCATTCATAGATTCCAGAAATGAAGAGTATAGAGAAATCATCGATAAGTGCGAGGCTTATTTTAAAGAGATAGAATATGAAATTCAAAGGCAGAATTTTATCTTTGCGGAAGTCGAGGAGAACGAAGAAGAACTGGAAAAGCTGAAGCAGTGGTTCAAAAAAGTGGAAAAACGGGATGCGATGAAGCCCTCTCTTCGAAAAACCGCCTTCGAGAAAATCAAGATGTGCGAAAAAATGTTCGACGATTTTGCCAAGATGGTTTATGAGCGCTGTCGACAGCAAGGCTGACACCCAGGGAGATGAGCCGAGAGTGAAAAATCCTTGAACCCCGACCTTTTCTGTGTTTTTATCAGAAAAGGCGATGGAGCTCGCCGGGGTGGCGAGGGGAGCCACCCGAACCGCGGGGACGCTGATAGCTCCTGATCTCGGCGATGAGTTCAGGGGCTTTTTTCATGGACGGGACCGCGAGGAAGGAGAGGGCCGATGGCCGTCAGTCTGGCTGTGGTCATCATCCTGGGGTTGGCCGCCGACTATCTGTTCCGGCGCCTGCAATTGCCGGGTCTGGTGGGCATGCTCCTGGTGGGGATTGTGGTCGGGCCTCACGTCCTGGGCCTGCTCCGCCCGGAAATGATGGCGGTCTCCGCCGACTTCCGCCGCATCGCCCTTATCATCATTTTGCTCCGGGCCGGGTTCACCCTGCGCCGGCAGACCCTGCGCCGCACTGCCCGCCCGGCCCTGCTCATGTCCTTTCTGCCGGCGGCCTGTGAAATGGCCGGGGTGGCGCTGGCCGCCAAATATCTCCTCTCCTTCTCCTGGCTCCAGGGGGCCATGCTGGGAGCCATCGTGGGGGCGGTGTCCCCTGCGGTGGTGGTGCCCATGATGATCTCCTTCATGGAGCAGGGCAAGGGGGCCAGAAAGGGCATCCCCACCTTTGTCCTGGCCGGTTCCGCCCTGGACAACGTCTTCGCCATCGTCGTCTTCACCCAATTCCTGAGCCTCTACCAGGGGGGGATGGGGAGCCTCTGGTTGGACCTGGCCGGCATCCCCATCGCCATCGTGTTGGGCGTGCTCCTGGGCCTGGCCGCAGGCTACCTGGTGTCCCGTTTCCTGCAACACCATGATCTGGCCACCCCCCGGCGCACGGTTCTCATCCTCGGTGTCGCCATCTTCCTCACCTGGATCGGGGACCTGGCAAAAAACACCGTCCCCATCGCCGCGCTCCTGGGGGTGCTGGCCATGGGCCTGGTCATTCTGGAGCGGGATGAGAGCCTGGGCCACCTCATTTCCCATAAATTACAACGACTTTGGGTGTTTGCCGAACTGCTCCTGTTCGTCCTGGTGGGGGCCCAGGTGGATCCCAAGGTGGCTTGGGGGGCCGGGCTCATAGGGTTGGCCATCATCGCCATCGGCCTGGTCTTCCGATCCCTGGGCGCCTTCCTGGCGGTAACCGGGGCCGGCCTGAATTTCCGGGAAAAGCTTTTCTGCATCATCGCCTATGTGCCCAAGGCCACGGTCCAGGCGGCTATCGGCGCGCTGCCGCTGGAGGCCGGAGTGCCCGGGGGAGAGATTATCCTTGCCCTGGCGGTGCTCTCCGTCCTGGTCACCGCGCCCCCCGGCGCCATCGGCCTGTCGTTCTGGGGCGAGCGGGTGTTGGAGAAAGATGAACTCACCCCTTACCGCTTCGTGACCCTGCGGAGCCAATTAAAACTGCCCCGGGTGGGGCAACGGGTGCGGCAGCGGGAATCGGGCACGATATGGAAGGTGATCGAGGAAAAGGAGGTCTGGGTGGCGCAGCCGGACCCCGGGGGAGGGCCGCCCCGGTTGATTCCCGCCCTGTCCCTGCGACTCTGGAGGATGGACCCCGACCTGCCCCCCGGCAAAGGGAAAACATTTCGCCACAACTACACGCCGGGCGATTTTTCCTTTGACCGGCATTGGGAGATTTTGGAGGCTTGAGTCACCTGGCCAGCGATCATAACCGTCAGGCCTTTACCTTTATCATGCTGGTGGGGGTCGTCAGCCTCTTCAGCGACCTGACCTATGAAGGAGCCCGCAGCATCAACGGCCCCTTCCTGGCCACCCTGCAGGCCGGCGCGGTGGTGGTGGCCGTGGTGGCGGGCCTGGGAGAATTCGTAGGCTATGCCCTGCGCCTGGCCTCGGGCTGGCTGGCTGACCGCACCGGCCGCTATTGGCCCCTGACCATTCTGGGCTACGGCGTCAACCTGCTGGCCGTGCCGCTCCTGGCCCTGGCCTGGCGCTGGGAGGCCGCGGCCGCCCTCATGCTGTTGGAGCGCCTGGGCAAGGCGCTGCGCACCCCGGCCCGGGACGCCATGCTGTCCCATGCCGCCGGCCGGGTGGGGCGGGGCTTCGGCTTCGGCTTCCACGAAGCCATGGACCAGATCGGTGCCGTGGGCGGTCCCCTCCTGGTGGCGGGGGTGATTTACCTCTCCGGCGGCTATCGCTCCGCCTACGCCGCCCTTTTGGGGCCCGCGGTCCTGGCCCTCCTGGTGCTGACCCTGGCGGCCCGGCGCTACCCCCAGCCCCGGGACCTGGAGGTGAGCGCCCCCCACCTGGAAACCGCCGGCTGGGGGCGGCCCTTCTGGCTCTATGTCTCCGCGGTGGCCCTGATGGGCGCGGGCTTTGCCGACTTCCCCCTCATCGCCTACCATTTTCACCACACCGGCGCCCTCCCTGCCACCTGGATTCCCCTGTTCTACGCGGTGGCCATGGGGGTGGACGCGCTGGCGGCCCTCATCCTGGGCCGGCTTTTCGACCTCCTGGGCATGAAGCTCCTGGTGGTGGTGCCGCTGCTGTCGGCCCTGTTCGCCCCTCTGGTCTTCCTGGGCGGCTTTTGGCCGGCCCTGGGCGGCATGGTCCTCTGGGGTCTGGGCATGGGGGCGCTGGAGTCCGTCCTCAAGGCGGCCCTGGCCGACCTGGCCCCAGCCCAGCGCCGGGCCACCGCCTTCGGCATCTTCCACACGCTTTTCGGCCTGGGTTGGTTTGCGGGCAGCGCCGTCATGGGGGTGCTCTATCAGGTCTCCCTGATGTCCCTCATCGTCTTTTCCGTGGCGGCCCAACTGCTGGCCATACCCCTGTTGCTCCTCATGTCCCGAGAGGTGGGCCTGGTGCACCGTTAATGCTGGCGCCGCCGCCACCGGCCAGTAGCCTCAGTCTCAGGATATAAAAAAATCCTGTTGGCGCACGACGGCTCTGAAGGGGCGAGCAAGGCCTTGCAAGCCGGTCTGGAGCCGCCCCGGCGCCAGCAGGCCGAACTGTGGACTCTGGCCGTGGAGGAAAGCCTGCCTCGCTTCAGCGCCACCGTGACGAGGTCCAGGAGGAAAAGGCCTACGCCGACCGCTACTACGGCGAAATTCCGGCAAAAGCCCTGAATCGGTCCGCAGGGTGCGCACCGCGCATCACGGTATTTCGAAGGGAGTATGTTGTATGGTATGCTCAACCCCGCAAGATAAAAGGAAAAAACTAATGCAGATACCTGATTCACCTGTACTGAAGGCCATATATGAAAGGCGCAGCGTCCGGCATTTTCTGGATGCGCCGGTCCCCCGGGATCTGATCATGACCGCCCTGGAAGCAGCTTCCTGGGCTCCTTCGGGGCTTAACAACCAGCCCTGGCGTTTCGCCATTATCCGGGACAAGGCATCGCAGGCGGCCCTGGCGGCCCTCTCAAGATACTCAAAAATCCTTGAATCGGCCTCCGTCCTCATTGCCGTTTTTCTGGATAAGGATAATTCATACGATTACCTCAAAGATTGCCAGGCCGTGGGGGCTTGTCTCCAGAACCTGCTGCTGGCGCTCCATGCATTGGACCTCGGAGCAGTCTGGATCGGCGAAATTCTCAAGAACCAGGAGCGGGTCATCCAGTTCCTGAAACTTCCGGAGCGGCTCGAGCTCATGGCCGTGGTGGCTGTGGGACATCCGGCTCACCGGACCCAGAAATCACACCGGCGGCCGATAGAGGAGCTGATTTTGCTGGAAAAATAGGAAGAGAAGGGCAGTTTGCCTGGAGTCGGCCCAGGACACCCCATCATTGCAAATGGTCCGAATCCGAAGCCCGCAAGCCGGCAGTTTTGACAGGCAAGATCCCGCCGGCAGAAATGGAGGCATCCCGAACCTGTTTTGACAATGAGCCCTTTGCTACAATTTCTGCCGGTCTGATCATAAGTTAGGGGTCCGGCAGGCCTTACCCTTTCGGGGGCATCTCACCGAGCCCACTGCGAGGGGGCGTCTCTCCGGCAGACGAAAAGCGGCACCTGAACCTTTTGCCGCGGGCTCAATCGGTAATTTTCCCGGGAATTCCCGGCTTGGCCCAGTGATAAAAAAGGAAACGGGCATGCAGAGGAAACAGCCGGATACAACCGTGGGAGGCAGCATATCCAGGAACTATGCCCTCATGAATGTAATAATTACCGCCGATATTCAGGGCATGATCCATGGGGGAATCATATTTTGCGGAGTAATGTTCTTGATTCATATAATTTACTACGAATTTTCTTAGTGGCGTCGATTTCGAGCTGCCGGAAGAAATTGGAAAAGTGTATTTCAAATTGCCGGATTCATAAAGACCGATATATTGCAGGCGGCGGTTTATAAGAATGAACTTCTCATGTTTGGCCGCATAAGGCAGATAACTCGGCAGAATCTGCGGCTCGATGGAATAGTCGAGGGGCACGAATATTATGTTTTTATCGGTGCTGACGTTACCCTCCCCATTAATTATCAATAAATAGTGCGTTTTATTAATAAGAGCGATCCTGTCCTGAGCCATAAGTGATTTCTTCTTTAAAGCAGGTATGGAATGGACAAACGACATTATGGTTTCGCCACTATTCAGCGCAACTTCCACGCAGGGTACGCCATAAACAGTAATTATCTGTCCTGTCGTCATCCTCCCCTGTTCAGCCAATTCTTTTAAAATAGGATTTTCTTGCTTCATGCCTTCAGCTTGAGCTGGTGGACCCCAAATTAACAGTGCAATCAGCACAGCGGTTAACCAAAGTATTGCTTTCATAACTTTCCACCTGTGGCAACAATCTCAGACGCCGGGTCACCCGTCAAGGTTGCGAAATCCGGCCTTGGGCGAACGCCGCCTGGAGCCATAAACCCGGATCAGAACCTTCCGAACTTGCGCCAATGGTAACATCATGATCATTCAAGTCCCAGTTTTCGGTGCTGCTACCTGGAAGGCCCCGGGATAAAGTTTCACTTCCAGGGGTGTCAAGCCTGCCAATTCGCCGTCGGCCTCCACCAGGGAGGGAGGCTCAGCCGCCACCTTCAGGTTCAAGGCAAAGCGGGTCTGGATTTTGGGGTGTTTGAGGTGCCTTCCCAGATAAACCTGGGGAAAAAGGGTGATCACCTCCAGCAAGGAGAGTTGCCGGTCCCACACCAGTTGAAGGCGCCCGGAATGGGGTGAAGCCCAGGGGGTGATCATCATCCGGCCCCCGAAATATCGGCCTAAGCCCAGGGTGAAAATAAGTGAAACCGCTTCGAAATCCTCGCCGTCGATTTCCCCTCGCAGACGAACATGCCGCAGTCTGAACAGCTCTCGGAGGCCGCTCCAAAAGTAAGGAAGTTTGCCGTACCTGAAAATCTTTTGGCGCCGGTGGCGGGCAATCACCTTGGCGTCAAAACCCACTCCCATGACATTGAGACAGACTCGGGAGACCGGTCGGCCGTGTTTCCCCATGGATTGAAAAATCATCATATCCACGCCCAGGACCGATTCGCCCAGGGAATGGGCCAGATGGTCAACGGGTGTGGCGCCCATCTCAAAATTGCGCACATAGTCGCAGCCGGTGCCGAAGGGCACAATCCCCAGGCTGGGCAGGCGGCCTTTGGACTCCCACCACAATCCATTGGCCACTTCGAATATGGTGCCGTCCCCCCCTACCGCGAGAACCCGGTCAAAACCCTCTCTCTTCGCCTGCGCCGCCAGAAATTCGGCATGGCCGGGGCCTTGCGTCCACCAGGTCACCACCCGAGAGGCCCGGGCGCCCAAACGGTTCAACAATGCGGGCCAGGCATGGGGCGCGCGCCGGAACCCTGCCACCGGATTCACAATGGCCACGGTCTTCATCGTGCCAAACCCTGGTGCGGGCCCGCCGGCGCCACACCAATACGGTGGGTTAACCAGAAACAACCATAGATAATTTTACCAGCATTTGGCGGCAGATCGGAGACATAATGAGAAACCCATGATATTTATTGACTCTGTGGCGCGCTTTTGGTCAGGGCGGTCCGGATTTCTGGTCGCCGGGAGGGTGGTGGCCGGTTGTGCCGCATGATCAGCCGTTCCGGGCAAAATTTGTTTTTCGGGGGAAGGTCATGCTATTATTCTAAGAGGTTTGCTGTGGGGGAGAGGGCCAAGGATCGCAGGCCCTTGCCCCCCGCACAAAGATCAATCCAAACTTTCCGGCCGGGGTGCAGTCCCAGGTGCGACGGTTGCCATGCTTTCCCTGAGAACACGCCGTTTCTTGATCGAGAGAATCCGGCCCGTCTGCGTGCTGGCTGCAGGAATGCTCCTCGTCGCGCAGGCGGTGTGGGCCCAAACTTCGCCGTCCCACCGGCCCGAAATCTGGGCGCAACCGCTCAAGCTGGAGGGAGTGTCAAACCTCTACCGGGTTTCTCCCAGCCTGTACCGGAGCGACCAGCCAAGCGCTCTGGGCATGAAAAATTTAAAAAAATTGGGGATCAAAACCATCGTCAATCTGCGGTCTTTTCATTCGGACCGTCGTAAACTAAAAGCGACCGGACTGGCTTACGAGCATATCTACATGAAAGCCTGGCACCCCGAGGAGAAAGAAGCGGTTCGTTTCCTGAAGATTGTCACCGACCCCCGGCGCATTCCGGTTCTGGTTCACTGCCAGCATGGGGCGGACCGCACCGGGGCTATGATTGCCGTTTATCGCATCGCCGTCCAGGGTTGGAGCAAAGAGGAGGCGATTCGCGAGATGACCGAAGGGGGATACGGATTTCACGGCATATGGCGCAACCTGCCGAAGTGGGTCAGGAAATTGAATGTCGACCAACTGAAAAGGAAGGCAGGCATTCAGGAGTTTCGTTAGAAAACCGACGAAGCCGTCCACCTGCACGCAATCTATGCCCCTGGGGCAGTGATTTCCGGGGGGAAGGGCGCCGCTCCGAGCTCCAGCCGCATGACCGGATTACCGTTACCGTAAGGCTTTCGAGGATGTTGAGGAAACGTTGCCGACCGATCAGATTCACCCACCTTGGTTATTCTTTCCTCCTCCTTTGTCTCCTGCACGGTTGCAGCCCCGTCTCTTTTAACCAACCTCGCACCGTTTCCCACGCCCTGTACCGGCCGGAAACCACCTCCTTGGGGAGAGCGGTCCGCGCCCAAGCCGAGCATCACCCCGGGACTTCGGGCTTCTATCAATTGTTTTCCGGCGAAGAAGCCTTGCTGGCCCGGGTCTTTTTGATCGACCGGGCAGAAAAGACCCTCGACCTGCAATATTTTATCTTTCACCCCGACCTCACCGGGAAGTACCTCTTGAACCGACTGGTGGCGGCGGCGGAAAGGGGGGTGAGGGTGCGTCTCCTGATTGACGACTGGCAGGGGTCGGGAGTGAAGGATGCGCTGTTCGCCGCCCTGGAGACCTCGCCCAACATCGAAGTGAGAATCTTCAACCCCTTCGGGGGGCGCAGGTCCAAGTTTCTGGCCCGCCCCCTCCAGATGGTCTTCGGGCCGAAAAGGCTGAGGGGCCGGATGCACAACAAGGCCTTTATCGCCGACAACAGTGTGGCCATCATGGGGGGGCGCAATATCGGTGACGAGTACTTCGGGGCAAGCCCCGGCTTCAACTTTCAGGACCTGGACCTGTTGGCTCAGGGACCCCTCGTCCGGGAGCTCAGCGCGGCTTTTGACGATTACTGGAACTGTGCGCTGTCGGCGCCGATCAGGGCCCTGGTGTCCCGCCCCCCCGCAGCCGGAGATTTTCAGGCCCTGCGGCAGGACCTGCAACGCCATCGAGACTCCTTGCAAAGATCGGCTTACGGCATCAGACTGGGTCAGCATGATTTCCAGAAACGGCTTGAGGCCGGAAAGCTTCCCTTCGTCTGGGGGCCGGCGGAACTCCTCTCCGACGAACCCTTAAAATGCATCGACTCCCAGAACCGCGGTCGACCCATCAAAATGGCTCTGAAACTGCAGAGCCTCATTGAAAAAGCTGAAGACGCGGTTTTCATGATCTCGCCCTATTTCGTGCCCCGGAAGTTCGGGGTGCGATGGTTCCGGAAGATGCGGGGGCGCGGCGTCACCATGATCGTCATCACCAACTCCCTGGCCTCCACCGATGCGCCCCAGGCCCAAATCGGCTATATGAACTACCGCAAGAGGCTGCTGTGGATGGGAGTGGACCTCTACGAGATCAGGCCCAAACCGGGGCAACGGACCGAAGACCTCGCCCGCTTGGGTGACGATTTCCTCCGACTCGGCATCTCGGCCCTGCAATTCGGCAGTTCCGTCGTCCAACTCGGCGGTTCTGACCTCCAGCTCAGCGGTCCCTCCCGGGAATCACTGCACGCCAAGACCCTGGTCCTGGACCGCCGGGTGCTGTTCGTGGGCTCCTTCAACCTTGACCCCCGCTCCGTCAGGTTCGACACCCAGAATGTGGTGGTGATCCGCAGCCCGGAACTGGCGGCCCAGGCGGCAGACCTTTTTGCCCTGAGGATTCTGCCTTCTCAAACCTACCTGGTAAAGCTCAGGGAGCACAACCGCCTGGTGTGGATCACTGAAGATAAGGGGCGTCAGGTGAGCTACTACCGGGAACCCGAGATAAAGTTCCTGCGTCTCCTCCTGATGCGGCTGATTGGCATCCTTACCCCGGAATCCGTGCTGTAAAAAAAAACACCTGGGGCCGGGACGGTCTTTATACATAGCGTCATAAATAATTGCGCATGTTAGGGTATTTTGGTATGGTCTGGGTATGAAACCACTGACCATACCGGACGCAGAAACGATCATAATGGGTCTCCAGG
>Ga0194111_10000630_pt1 | contig 42938 bp, 38 predicted proteins | sample TA2KigC300mmetaG_FD_146194 | JGI IMG/M metagenome (GOLD analysis project Ga0194111, IMG submission 146194) | Freshwater microbial communities from Lake Tanganyika, Tanzania - TA2015033 Kigoma Deep Cast 300m | ecosystem: Environmental > Aquatic > Freshwater > Lake | place: Tanzania: Lake...
CAAAAACCAATAAAAGCATTACTCAATCCTTGACTTACTGAAAAAATATTTATCTGAATAAAAATTGATCTAGATAATTCTTGAGCTTTATAAGCATAAACAATTTGATTAAATCTTAACCCTCTAATCGGATTCTGAAGAATAGGAGTTGTTCTGGTTGTATCAGAGCGATAAACTGAAAAGAGCATTGCATCACCATAAAGTTTCGGTTTTCCATTTTCCTCTAGTGGAAAATTTGAAGGAAACGAATTTGCTGGATTTTCAATGATGCTTTTATTTACAAAATATACACCAAGCTTTTCGGATTTGAATGTATTTGTATAGTTACTTCTTTCCAAAGAATTCGTAGCACCAAGAATATTACATCGAATTATTGATTTCTGTTCGCCGGCTATCCATAACCCAGAATTAAATATTGTTCCATTCCAAATTGACGGGATTCTATGTTTTTCTTCATCATACTGTGTTACTTGTGCAACACTATCTTGTTTTATGATAAATGAATTAATCCCTAAGATCGCATCGGAAGATGATATTAATTTAGTTTCTTCTATAGTTGGAGCAGACTCATTATTGTTTGGTTCAATCGGATAATCACGACAGCTTATAACATAGAAAGCGATAAAAATAAATAATGTTATTATTTTAAAAAAATTCAAAATCTATTTTAAAAAATTATTTGATGCTATTTTTTCAACTTCACTCCAAACTCTCAGCAAATTACCTCCGCAAATTTTCTTTATATCTTTTTCACTGTAACCAGCTTTAAGCAATTCATAAATTAAGTTTGGATAATAAGATACATCTTTAAGACCTATTGGAAGAGAATCTCCAACGCCGTCAAAGTCTGAACCAAATCCAACATGATCAATACCGACAAGTTTTACTACGTGATCAATATGTTTAACAACATCCTTCACATCTGCATAACCAACGGGATGCTCTTTCCAGTATTTTTCAGAATATTCTTGGGCTTCTTTTCCATTCTGCATTATTTTATGTTCATTAATATAATTTGCAATATCAGTTCTATTTTTATTTTCGCGGTCTAATATGTCTTGTCTCAAAAAACTGGAGCCAAAATTAATTTGAATAGTTCCCCCATTTTTGGCTAAGGCTATTATTAATTCATCACTCATATTTCTTTCCCATCCAGGAGTAAAAAATCTGCAAGATGAATGGGAGGCAATCACAGGGGCTTTACTCAAACTTAAAACTTGAAAGGCTGCATCATCAGTAAGATGAGAAATATCGATCATTATACCAACTTTGTTCATTTCCTCTACAACTTTTTTACCAAATGGACTTAATCCATTCCACTGTTTATTGGTATCATACGATGAATCTGATATGTGATTACTTTGTGCGTGCGCTAATGTTATATATCGAATTCCTCGATCATAAAAATATTTAACGTTTTTTAAGTCGCCTTCAAGCGGTGAGCCATTTTCCATACCCATAGGCAAAGATATTTTTCCAGTTTTATAATTTGTTAGTACATCTATAACGCTGTTAGCATGCGCAAATTTATCTGGGAAATCACTAATAACTTTGTTTACAATTCCAATAATGTTCTCAGCTTCTTTCTTAGCTCCATTATTTTCAAATCGTGCAGAAACGTAAACAGACATAAATGGAGCATCCAATCCACCTTCTTTGGCACGGACATAATCGAATTCTCCCTTATTATGCCTTTTTGAAATATCGATCCAACCATTTTCGAGAATACCAGGAGTATCGATGTGTGTATCTATTATGATAATTTCTTTGGCAAGTTTCTGAGCTTTCTTATACAAATTGTCTGATGTACTGCTTAAGATTAACACTGATAAAATGCCAACAAATGCTGTCATTATTCCTCCATAATTAAAAGAAATTAAACTTGATTTTCATTTAGCTAATAAAGTTCACTTCTGGTTCAAGAATAATTCCAAACTGCTTGTCGACGAGCGAAATTATCTGGTCACTAAAGTTTTGAATTTCTCTACCAGATGCATTTCCGAAATTAACAATTATCAATGCTTGTTTTTCATATGATCCAACATTACCAATTCGTTTTCCTTTAAATCCGCATTTTTCAATTAACCAACCAGCTGGAATCTTAAAAGTATCTTCATCAAGTTTAAAAAATACTAAGTCTTTGTTCTTATCATTTAATTTTAATAAATGATTTTTATTTATGGTAGGATTTTTAAAGAAGCTTCCGGCATTTCCAAGATTTTGAGTATCTGGTAATTTATTTTTCCTAATATTTATCACAGCATCTCTTATTTCTTGTAATGAAATATTATCGAACGATCGAAAATTAAATTTCTCTTTTAAATCACGGTAATTAATATTCACTTTTGGCGTTTTGCTTAGCCTTAGTTTTACTGAAGTAATTATAAAAGAGTTACGAAGTTCATTTTTAAATATGCTGTTACGGTAACTCAGCTTACAATCAGAAACTTGTAATTCTTGTTGATTCAATGATGACGTTGAAATTCCTTGTACATCCAATAGAACGTTAGAAAGCTCTGCTCCATAAGCTCCAATATTCTGAATTGGTGCAGCACCTATTGTACCTGGTATTAGGGATAAATTTTCTATTCCATAAAAATTATTATCTACGGAGAATTTCACTACATCATCCCAAATTGCGCCGGCTTTGCACTCAATAATCACTTCCGTTGGTGTTTCATCTATTACATTTAAAATCGTATCTGTAATTTTTATAATTAAACCATCATAGTCATTCAAGAATAAAACATTGCTACCCGCCCCTAAAATTAAATATTTATTTTCTTTGAAATATGATGAATTTAATAGCTCGAAAAGTTCACTCTCAGATTCAACTTCTGCAAAGTATTTTGCTTTTACATCAACACCAAATGTGTTTAGATTTTTTAATGATTGATTCTCTATTAATTTCATTAGTCTATAGGATTATCTTTCAAAATATATAATCACTTTCAAGCTTTTTCCAATTAATAATTTCTACTTTTATGCCATCAGACCTTAACAATACAGCACCGCTTTTATCAGTTCGTAATATTTTAGTATTTGATTTACCAAATCTATCAAGGATTTCAAAATGTGGGTGCTTAAATTTGTTTAAAATGCCGGCAGAAATAATCGCAATTTTAGGTTTAACTATATCTACAAATTCTTGACTTGAACTTGTTTTACTTCCGTGATGTCCGGCTTTCAAAACCGTGCTTTCAAGAAAATGCACATAATTTTCTAAATAATATTTTTCAGCACGAATCCCAGCATCACCCGTAAAAAGAAAAGTCGATTCTCCAAATTGTACTTTTAGCATTCCGCTTCGGTCATTTGAGCTCATTGATTGGAAATATCCACTAAGGGTATCATTCAAAATGTAAAGTTTTGAACTCTCAAAGTCGATCTGGCTTTTTGCATAATATTTTATAGGAATTTTATAAGAAGAAATAAATTTTTCTAATTCGACATCTTTATTTTCTAATGAATCTAACTTTGGTTTATAAATACTTGAAATACGATTATGTTTAATTAGAGAATAGAATCCTTTGTAATGATCTGCATCAACATGTGAAATAAATCCATAGTCAATCTTTTCAATTCCTAAAAAATTTAATAACGGTAGAATCACTCTTTCACCATTATCGAAATATTCTGTTGCATCCCCGGCATCAATCAAAGCAGTTTTACCATTTGAAAATTTTATCAATGTAGCATCACCTTGCCCTATATCAATAGTTAAAACTGATAAATGATTATCGGGTAATAATTCAAAGTCATCGAGCTTAAATCCAAGGAATAGAGTAATGCAAAGTAAAACAGCGAAGATAAATTTAGTGATTATTGTTGATAATTTTTTCCACAACATAAAAACGAGTAAAACAAAAAAATAAAATAGAATTGAATCATAAACTGAAAATTGCTGAATTGCGATAAATGAAAATTCTGGTTTACCTATTAATCTAACAAATGAAAATAATAAATAGGTCAATAATTCATTTGCCGAACCAAATACTAAACCAAACCAGGACAATATTGGCCCAAGAACAATTGTTAAAATTCCAATACTAATAACAAGACCTATAGTTGGGATAACTACAATATTCGCTAATAATGAGACAATAGAAAGTCGATGAAAGTAAATCAAAGTAAATGGAAGTGTTCCAAGTTGAGCAGCAAGTGACACTGCACAAAACAATAAAATATAGTTAATAACAGAAAATTTAATATTCATCGCATAGATAACTTTGTTAATCGGCGGATATAGAATTACAATTGCTAAAACAGCAGAAAAGGATAATTGAAATCCAGGGTCAAAAATTTGACTTGGAGAAAAAATCAAAATTATCAATGCTGCTAATGATAATGCATTTATACTGTTATAATTTCTCCCAGTTAATGGGGATAATATCATAACCAAAGCCATTATCGTTGCCCTAACTACTGAAGTTGGCGAGTTTGTAATGATAAGAAATAAAATTAATCCAGCAATTGTAAAACCGTAACGAAAGTAAGGATTGAACCTTTTAAATAAAAACACAAATATGATAGCAATAAAACCAACATGAAGACCAGAAACAGCAAGCACATGAATGACACCAGCATTTATAAATTCATTTTTTATGTCGTAATCTATTAAGCTGCGGTCAGCTAAAATTAATCCGCGCAAAAGTGAAGCTGAAGACTCATTATGAAAAGAATTAATTAGATCATCAATCGATTTCCTAATTTCGAATACAAATTGATGAATATGCTTAGTATTATGTGAAGCAAACATTATGTCTTTGGTTTTATATACAATCATCAAGCCATGAATTCCTTTTTCAGTAATATATTTTTCATAATCGAACTCCCCGGGGTTCCGTTTATCTCTTGCTCTTGCAATAGTTCCAACAACTCTTATATCATTTCCGATCTTAATAGAATTATAAAGTTCTTGTAATCTTCTTTTTGAATCTTTGACAGTACATATCATCTGTACTTTGTATTTAGCGGTATAATCTTGAATTTTTACAGAGTCAGTTAGCAAATAAAAAATCAATCGATCTGCTCGTATTAGATTTAGATCAGTAATTTTTCCATATGCAACCGCACTTTTATTAACTGGCAATTCGAAAGGGTATTTTACTTGTTCATTCTTAAAGAATGAATAATGAATTGCTCCGATAAAAAATACGGTTAATAATGAAAATACAATTTGGAATTTTTGTAATTGTTGTTTTTTAATCAAAGAAAAGATTGTACAGCTAATGAAAATCGAAGTAAAAAATATTTTGGTGATTAAAGGGATCTGAAATATCGATTCAAATAGAATTCCACAAATGAAGAATAAAACATACTTTATTAGTGGATAGTTATTCAATCATACATCTCCATAATAGCTGGTTTAATATTGTCCAGACTCTTAATCTTTTTTGAAATAATATCCGAATACTTTCCAGCAACTAAACCCAGTGCTGGATTTAGTGTGTGCATTTTCGTAGAAAGATCCTCAAAATTTCCGTGATCGGAACAAATCAATAGAGTCATATTTTGTGTTAAATTACTAATTAAAAAATATAAAAATTCATCCAATGTTTTAGTGAAAGGCTCTAACAAATCAGCCACTCTTCCATGACCAAGATGATCAGTATGAAATATTTCGAAAACAGTTAGATGATGATTAGAAGCAATTCTTATAAGTCTTTTACCGGCTGTTTCAGAGGAAATTATAGGGAGTTTGTATTTAAGTCTCTCAACAAGACGATTGTTGTTTATTTCAGCGCTTAATGCCCTCTTACTATGAATGTCGGATATTTTATTTAATCGAACATTACTCAATAAACAGCTTAAAGTAGTGACACTTAATCTTCTTCTGCCAGAATTTATGTAATCAAAAAATACTTTCGGATAAGCATTTACAAAGTTTACTTTTAATTTCTTCCGCTTAAATTCTTTAAAGATATTTTGCTTTTCAATTATGGGAATCAAGGTCGAATATGGATATGGACCAAAATGCTTTCCAATAATCTTTGAAGCGTTTACACCGCAAAAAATTGAAGTCTGGCCAGTGCCGCTCAATGGTAAATCTGGAATACCCATACATGCATCAACTGGAAAAATGTAAGAGCCATTAGAACTTAATTTTTGATTTTCTAGATTTGGAATTTCACCAAAAACTGAAAAGAATGTTTTAAAACCGTACTTAAAAAAAGGATTATACTCATTATCTTTTTTACCAATTCCTACGCCATCCATAAAAATTAAAATTGTTGAGTGCAATTTTCCGTCCTAAATTTTGATGAGTTATTTTGATTCAACAATTATTGTTACCGGTCCATCATTATAAATTTTTACTAACATCATGGCTCTGAATAAACCTCCTTTTACCTTTTCTTCACCAAGATTTTCTTTCATTCTGTCAATAAATAAGTTGTAGAATTTTTCGGCAATTTCAGGTTTAGCAGCATCAGTAAAACTTGGTCGATTACCTTTTCTTGCATCTCCATAAACAGTAAACTGAGAAATAACAAGAACTTCTCCGTTCACATCCTTTAAGGACAAATTCATTTTATCATTATCATCTTCAAATATTCTGAGATTAGCACATTTATCCGCAACAAAATTTAAGTCGGCTTCAGTATCATTTTCTTTCACTCCAAGCAAAATCACCATCCCTTTACTAATGGAAGCAAAATAATTTTCACTTGGAATTTCAACAGAACCTTCTGTAACACGTTGAACTACAGCTCTCATTTGTATTCTCCAACTATCACACGGTCAATTTGCTGATAATCCTTTACAATATAAATATTATTAAAATTATTTTGTTCTAATATTTCTTTTACAATTTGTGATTGTCCTTTTCCCATTTCCAAATAAATCATTCCATTTCTATTTAAAAGATGATTAGAATGTTCAGCAATCAGTCGATAAAAAGAAAGGCCGTCATAAAAATCTGTTACTCCATGCGCCGGTTCATAGTCAATAATTTCTTTTTGAAGAGTCGGAAACTCGTCGATACTTACATAAGGTGGATTTGATACAATTATATCGAATCTATTTTCATTGAATTGGTATGTAGAAAAGTCACAAGTCAAAAACTCAATATTAAGTGTTTCATTAGCTTCTGCATTTTCTTTGGCGATTTTTATGGCATTTTCTGAAATATCAACTGCAGTAATTTTAGAATTTGATATTTTTTTGGATAGTGTGATGGCGATAATTCCACTGCCGCAGCCTATATCCAGAATATTTATTTTGGAATTTGCTACTAGATTTTTTTTTGGATTATAATAATCATTCAATATCGTTTCAACTAAAATTTCTGTTTCTGGCCGTGGGATTAATACAGATCTATTAACCTTAAATTGTAGTCCAAAAAAGTCGGTTGTACCAATAATATATTGGACTGGCTCATACTTCCCTCTTCTTGCAATAAAGTCTCTGTAATTATTTATTTCATTTTCTGAAAGCGGACGTTCGAAGAGCAAATACAGATTAAGTCTTTTACATTTTAGAATATCCGCTAATAAAAGTTCAGCACTTAAGCGTGGTGATTCAATTCCTTTTTTTTCAAGATATTCAGTTGAGAGTTTTAATATTTCGAGAACTGTCAATTAGACCTAAAAATTAATTTAAGCAAAAATAATAAACACGGAATAAATAGATTATGATTTGAATCAAATTTATTTCTTGTAAGTACTCAAAATATAATCAGCAACAGCTTCTGCTTCGCTTGGTTTAAGCCCTTGGCTAGCCATAGGTGGGTAATCTGGGTTAATCTTTACTGGATTTAAAATAAATTGAACAAGTGCCTCTTTCTTCCCTTCATATTTAGGGAGAGTTTCATTATATGGAGGACCAACTAATTTTTTATCAAATTGATGACATGCAACACATTTACCATTGAAGATATCTGCGCCGTTTATTGTTTCAACCAACAAACCAAATTCCTCTTGTACTTTCTTTTGATACTCTTCATATTCAGATGCAAGAACAACAAAATGTTTTTTGGTGGCAGTATCGAATGCGAATTGATCTTTAATTACCATAATTGAAATAAAAAGAACAAGAAAAAATAATGCTTTAGAGCCGTATGCAGTTTTATTTTCTTTTATCATTACATAAAGAAAAACACTTATAACTAATAACGAAATTAATGCTAAAACAGCGTAACCGAAAAAGTTGAATGATAAAGAAGATATTGGTTTAAGGAAAATGTATATTAAAACAAGTGCTGGTAAAATAATAACTGACACCAATCCAATTTTTAATGATTGATTTCTTGAGTATACTCTGAGTAATTCTGAAGGAAATTCTTCTTCTGAATTATTGCGAAAATATTTATAAAGAAAAAATAGCGATGCCGATAAAAGAGAAAAGACTACAAAATGCAGATAGCTAAAAATAGTCCTAGCAGAAAGGACTATACTTATTATATCATTTTGATTCTTCCAATTTTCAGAATCAATAGCTAATTGTGTTGAGCCAATAAGGACTAATGTTGAAACAGCTAATAGAACTGTGCTGATAATTCCAAAATACCAACTTGATTTGTTTTTTTTCATTCGAAACTTATACAGATAAACAAATCCAAGACCAAAATAAAATATTAAAGCAGCGATAAGAATAAATTCCGGTAAATCCAATCCAGTTTTATGTAATAATTGAGCATAACAAAATGAAGCGCTAATAATTGGAATAATGCCAAGTGCAAAGCCGACTGATTTATTAAAAGTTACTAAATCAATTAGCATTTTAGAAAAAATACTATTATTTGAATCTTCTAATTTTTTGGATTTCAATTTGTAGAATAAAGATAAAAATGTTGACCCGAGTAATAAACCAGCATAACAGTAAAATATGATTAATGTTAATACAAGTAAATACTTTAACAACACCATATGATGAGCAGATTGCTGTAAAACCATTTTATCTAAAAATTCCATAAAAATAACCGTTAAAATTCTCTTAGTAATAATTTATCAATTGAAATTACAAATGATACTGCCAAAACATATAGGTTAATCATTATAAAAGCCCTTCTTATAACGACCTTCTCAATATATTTTGTAAGAATGTCTTTTGTTGTTAATAATAAAAACACACCAAACAGAACGATCAATAAAGAGGAAAATATATTCGAAGATATTTTGAACAACGGAATTAACAAACAACTTATAGTAAGTACTGCTATCCAAATAAAAGTAAATAAACTTATCTGCTGCTTGTTAAATTTCTGATTTAATGTTGGGTAACCAGCCTTCTCATAATCACTACTGTGAATTAAAAGTAATAACCAAAAATGCGGGATTTGCCAAATGAAAAAAAAGAGTCCGATTGTTAATATCTGTAAATCAAATGGACTTCCACCAGCTGCTGTCCATCCAATTATTGGTGGAATTGCTCCTATTAATGAACCAGGAATAACAGCCAAAGCATTTTTTTTCTTAAGGGGTGTGTAAACAAAATTGTACCAAGCTAATGCTATCCATCCTAGAAGCAAAGCTGTGAAGTTCGAACTTATATATAGTACAAGTGATCCAGCCGCTACAATAATTACTGAGATCAACAATGCAGCTTTTTTATTAATTCTGCCGGATGGAATTGGACGATACTTAGTCCGCTCCATTAATGCATCAAATTCACTTTCTTGAACGTGATTAATAGCAGATGAACCACAAGCAAGTAAAAATACTCCAAGAGTTGGAAAAATCATTTGAAACGATAAAGCTCCATTATACAATATAAAGCCAACAGTGGTAGACAAAGCAACAAATGAAGTAATTCTAACTTTAGCTAGTTCTAAAATTATTCTGATATGGTTGGTAAACTTTTTCAATTATTAATTATTTTTGCAAGTTCTCATTGGGTTTGGAGTTTAACCAAATATTAAACTGTTCTTCAGTAAGTACAACTACTTTTGTATACATCATCGAATGCTGCAATCCACAGTATTCCGCACATGCAATATCATATGAACCGGTTTTTTTAGGAGTAAAACCTAAATAATTTTTTTTGCCGAAAATTACATCCTCTTTAATTCTAAATGCCGGTATATACAAAGAATGTATTACATCGGCAGATTCCATTTCTAATTTAATTGACCGGTTGACTGGAACATAAAGAGTATCAGCAATCTTCCCATTATCATAATTAAATTCCCATGACCACATTCTAGCCTTTGCATTAATTTTATATGCATCCTTTGGAATATCTCTCAATTCTCTAAAACCAGTGTAACCAAAATAAAACATTGATAAAACCAAAAGTGTTGGGATAATAATCCAAATAATTTCTAACCAAATGTTGCCATGTATATCAACTGGTTTATGACCTTTTTTTCGATTGTATTTAAAAACAAAGTAAATCATTACAGCAGTTATTCCAAAAAGAAGTACTACTGAAATTCCCACAATGTATAACATTACAAAGTCAACTGTTTCAACATGCATTGTTGGAGCTGCAGACATTACCTAACCTCAGCGATAAATAATATCAAAAAATGTTAAAATGAAAATTACAACAAGAGTAAAACCACTTAATCCAAGAAATACTTTAAATATTTTTTCATCAAATTTTATATGCATAAAAATATTTATAACTAATGAAGACTTTATTGCTGCAATTAAGAGTGCTACAAATAAAGTGTAGCCTCCGAGATTAACACCGGCAATAGTAACAGTAATTGAAGTAAAAGCTAATAAGGCAATCCACACTAATATAAAGGTACCATAACTTGGATGATGTTGATGCTTTTTATTTTCGTCCATAAATCCTCATTGAATTAAATAGAACAATGGGAATAAGAAAATCCAAATCAAGTCCACTAAATGCCAATAAAGTCCAGAGTTCTCTAATTTTACATAATTGTTAAATGTTATTTTATTTCGAATAATAAAGACTAGCATGAATATTAAAATTATAACGCCTATAATAACATGCAGTCCATGCAAACCAGTCATTACATAATATAATCCATAGAAAAGAATTTGACCGTCGGGTCGATTTAATAATTCTTCTGAACCAGGGTATATTCCATGTGAAAATTTTGCCGACCACTCAAAATATTTATTAACCATAAACATAAGCGCAAATAGAATTGTAATTGACAACAACAGAATAGATAAAAATTTATTCTTCTTTTGCATTGCTGCAATTGATAATGCAACAGTTAAGCTGCTAGTAAGGAGAATGACAGTATTCAAAGTACCAATCCCAGTATTTAATTCCATAGCTGCAACTCTGAATTGATCTGGAAATTGGTATCTATAAACAGCATAAATTAGAAACATTCCACCAAATAAAAGTACCTCTGTAAATAGGAAAAGCCACATCCCCATTTTTGCACCAACATCATCACGATGAACATGATAAACTGCATTTTCACTATGCGTCATGTTGCATCTCCTTTAGTTGGCTGAAATCATATGGTTCATGTGTAATTGTAGGAATTTCATGAAAATTTTCTAATGTCGGCGGTGATGAAATATGCCATTCGAGAGTCACGCCTCCCCAAGGATTTGAACTTGCTTTTGGTCCTTTAAATAATGCGTAAATCAAATAACTAAAAATGAAAAGTATAGTTGAAGCTAAAATCCAGGAACCGACAGTTGAAATTTGCTGTAGAGGTTCAAATTGCGGCAGATAGTCGTAATATCTTCTCGGCATTCCCATATAACCCATTATAAACTTCGGAAAATAGAGCATCATAAATCCGACAAAGAAAAAAACAATCGACACATTAGCAAGTTTAGCATTATACATTCTTCCAAACATTTTAGGGAACCAATAATGAAGTGCCGCGAAAAATATCGTACCAGTTCCTCCAAACATCACAAAGTGAAAATGAGCAACAACAAAGTAAGTATCATGAACATGAATATCAGTAGCTAACGAACCTAAAACCAATCCAGTTAAGCCTCCAATTGAAAAGAGGAAAATAAAATTCATAACCCAAAGGAACGGTGCCTTTGGATCTATAGACCCTTTATACATTGTAGCAATCCAATTAAATATTTTAACACCGCTTGGAAGTGCGACTAAAAAAGTAAGTAGAGAAAAAATCCATCGAGCTTCATCACTCATTCCGCTAGTAAACATATGATGCGCCCAAACTAAATATCCTACAAATGCTATTGCAAGGCTGGACATTGCGATGGCTTTATAACCAAAAATTGTTCTTCTGGCAAAAGTCGGAATTATTTCTGAGACTACACCCATTGCCGGGAGAATCATGATATAAACTGCTGGGTGAGAATAAATCCAAAATAAATGTTGAAACAAAATTGGATCACCGCCAAGTGCTGGATCAAAAATTCCAACTCCAAAAAACCTTTCAATAATTACGAGTAAAATTGTAATCCCAACAATCGGGGTAGCGATTATCTGAATCCATGCTGTTGCATAAGTTGACCAAACAAATAACGGCATTTTGAAGAATGTCATTCCTGGTGCACGTAAACGATGTACAGTAGTAATAAAATTCAATCCGGTTAATATCGATGAAAAACCTAAAACAAATGCTGCTAATAATGGTAAAGAAATATTTGTTGAGCTTCTAACGCTGTAAGGAATATAAAAAGTCCAGCCAGTATCAATTGCTCCGCCCGGTAATAGTACTGCAAGTAATGCTAATATTGCACCAGTTACATATAAATAATATGATAACAAATTTAGTCTTGGAAATGCTACGTCGCGAGCTCCAATTTGCAGTGGAAGAAAGAAATTACCAAAAATTGCCGGCAAACCAGGGATAATAAAAAGAAAGATCATTATTACGCCGTGAAGCGTAAAAAAAGAATTGTAGGTTTGAGCATCCATTAACGTAGGGCCGGGAGAAATTAATTCTAATCTAATAAGCACGCCAAAGGTGACTCCTACTAGAAAGAAAAATCCGATAGTTACTAAATACATTAAACCAATTCTTTTATGATCAACAGTTAATAACCATGAAAGAATACCTGAATATTTATTTGTACTCTGCTGATAAAATGATTTTGTGCTTACAGTTGAAGAATTATCAGACATTAAATTTTACTCCTTTTCAACATTAGATTTCTTTTTCTTTAACATAACAACAGCAAAGAAAATTCCAACTCCAAGCAGCATTATTGAACCAACGATCCGAGTAATGTTCAGAGTATACTGCCTTCCTTCAGGATCATAACTGAAACAAAATTGCAGAACTTTTGAAATCGTAGGGCTTGATTTACCAGCTTTAGCATCGAACAATGCCATCTTAACATCAAATGGATTGAAGGATGTACCGAACAAATAGCGAGAAATTTTCCCATCAGGGGAAATAGCAATTATGCTTCCAGCATGAATGTACTGATCATCGGAGCTTTTTTTATAATAAAATCCAATTGCATCAGTTACTTTTCTGATATTCACAGAATCCCCAGTTAAGAAATACCAATCATCTTTGTCAATTTTTCGCTTTAATGTTGATAGATAATTCTGCTTCCATTTGGCAGCTGTTTCCGGTCCTTCTTTAGGATCAAAACTGATCGTAATAATCTTAAAGTCTTCCCCTGGTTCTAATTGTATTTTATCAATAGTCCACGTTAATTCATTCAGCATCGGGCTGCATATACCAGGACATTCATAATAGACTAAAGCAAGGAGCACGGGCTTATTCACAATATCTTGTAATTGAATTTGAACATTATCTGAAGATTTAAAAGTTGATTCCAATGGTAAGAAATTGCCTAATTTTTCATCAATTCCCACTTCAATTAATTTTTGAGCGAAAACATTAGTGAAGTAAGAAAGTAAAAGTATTATAAGTAAATAAGTTAGATGTTTTTTACTCATTCTATTAAATCAATTGTTTACAATACTAAGTTTTTTTATAAAATCGACCATTTGACGCAGATCAGCACTTTCTAGTCTTAAAACTGACTGTTTAAACCCTATACTCCCTGGATCAGTTTTAATAATTTCTACTATTCTTTCATAGGTAATATTATTTGTTATAATGAAAAGAGAAAGTTTTTTTGTATCCGTTAAATTTTTGTTAAGCAGTCTTGCTCCGAGAGAAGCATTGAACTGGTTTAACTTCTCAGTAATTGTATCAAGTTTTGCCAATTTAGTGGTTTCTTCACCGTCAATTAATTTCATTGCTTTATCAGTAGAAATTTGATTAGGTAGCAGTGTGCCCTTGGATAAATTATATTTTTGATCAAGCATTGTTAATTGTTCGGTAGTGATTAATGGCATTTCACTCAAAGTCCAAATATAAAGTATAATATCAAACCTATCTGACGGAGAAATATACTCATATGCACTCATACCGCGAGAGATTATTCCTTCCTGAAGTGTTTTATATACTTGGTCAAAGGTTCTACCGTTAGTCCATCCATCTATTTGAGTAAAATTTCTTGCCTTAGGATTTAGTAATTGCCCAGCTGGCCCATCGCCAAGTCCTTTATCTCCATGGCATGATTTACAATTTATTTCATACAGCGACTTCCCTTTTTCAATCATTTCTTTTGTTGGATTTTTTATCAACGATAAATTGACAGCGGGAATTACTTCTCCCTTTTTTTCGAAGAGTTCCATTTTTACATTTGAAAAATCAGGAATGCTAACTATCTGCTCATTAAAAGAAATAGTAGTTAAATTTTCTGCGAAATAAATTCCTAATGCTGTCACAATGATCAATAAATAAATAAATACCCAGCCAAATAATCGTATGGGTGATTTTAGCAAATCAAGAAATTTAATTTCATCTTCAATTTTTTTGTACGGTTCCATAATTTAATTTATAATCTAAAATCTATCCCTCTTTTAAGTTTTGGATCTCCAATTGCAACAAGATTATTTTTGCCAGACAGCTTGAAAAATCCAACAATCAATAATCCTATAGTGACAAGTATAAAGGAAATTTCAATCCAGCTAAAAAGAAATTCTTTTTTATTCAGATTTGGCATTGCGAGCCAATACAAATCATAAAAATGTGCGATAAGAATCCACAATGATATTACCTTCAGTCTTTTAGGATCCATTTTAGAAGGTTGCGAAAGTAATCCAAAATATGGAATAATAAATCTTATAAACATTAGTCCGATTGTTATAAAAATCCAGTTACCTTCCCATCTATCGAGAAACCAAAAAGTTTCTTCAGGAAGGTTAGCATACCAAATAAGTAAGAACTGACTGAACGCGATGTAAGCCCAAAAATTTGTGAATGCAAACATTAATGCACCTAAGCTATAGTAATGATCTTTTTTAAGTCCATTTACTAAATAACCATTTTCATTTAACCAAACCGCTGTAAAAGTTACAATAGCGAGAGCTGCTAAAATTGATCCTGAAAAATAATATACCCCGAAAATAGTAGAGAACCAATGAGGTTCAAGACTCATTAACCAATCGAAGGAAGTAAAGGAAATTGTAATTGCAAAAATTGGAATAAAGACTGCTGATAACCTGATATTCTTGGTTGTTAAATATTGGTCATGAGTTACGTCTTGTTTTTTTGAATTTTTGTAAATGAAGAAATAAAATACAAACCATAGTAATATGAAAGCACTTACGCGAATCATAAAAAAATCTACATTCAAATAAGGTGCTTTGCCTTTCAATATTTTATCTGCTTCAACTACTTCCGGATGCATCCAATGAAAAACATTCCCAAGATTAAAAAGGAGAGGAATTAATAATACTGGTAAAAATAAAACAAACCCCGAATAAAATTCTGAAATTCTTCTGAAAGGTGTACTCCATACTGCACCAGCTACATATTCAATAGCAACTAAGAAAAGAGATGCCACAGATATACTAATGAAAAACGTTAATAGAATGATATTATTAAATGCAGTTCGGTGCGAATCAAAAAAATATCCAGCTGCTATTCCAATTATTCCAAGACATAGAAATAATAGTCCAATTTGAAAATACTTTTTAGGTAATTCTTTACGTTCGTACTCTATCTGATAAAGTGAACTCATTGTAAATCAGACTCCTTTGCATTGAAAGCCCTTTGTAACACTCTTACATAATTTACTACTGCCCACCTCTCATCAACATTTAATTGTGAAGCATGAGATGACATTATGTTTTGTCCATCTGTAATTACATGAAAAATTCTACCATCCGGCCAATTTCTTACTTTATCAGAGTGTAGTGATGGCGGATTTGGAAAATGTCCTTGCAGTCTGCTATTTCCTTCTCCATAAAAACCATGACAAGGACTGCAATATATATCAAATTTTTTAAGCCCTAACTCTAACACATTTTTAGTTGAAGGCAATGGATTAATTAGTTTTTCTCCAGCTAATTCGGGTTGACCTTGGAACTGATATGGCAAAGAACCACGAGCGATTGAACCCTCAACTGGATTACGCATACCATATCCGTCACTAAAAATAACTGATGAGGATTGCACATCTAATCTGCTTTGATCCATCATCCAAGTGAATGGCGGTATAAACATTAATTTGTTAAGTGTGAAATAAGTTACACTAGACGTGATTAAACCAGCAATAACGAGAAATAAAATAAATTTTGGTTCAAAGATTTTGTGCTTATAATTTATTTCTTCATTGTCATAATAAATTGGCGTTATATCTTTTGCATGAACAGATTTTAAAAATTCAATTACAGATTTTTCTTCAAATAATTTTTCATCGCATTGAATACTAATGCCATACTTGTCCGATGCTACTTTCTGCATGTACTCTGTTCCATTTAATGGATGAGCATTGTTGGGCAATTTGAAAAAGAAAAATAACATTGCCAAAACAGTAGCAATTGATGCAGAAAGCACAGTAACTTCAAACATGATAGGAACATAAGCTGGGAATGAAAATAGAGGTTTACCGCCAATTACAATAGGATAATCAATAGCAGAGATCCAAAACATAGTTAATAATGCAGCAAGAGCTCCAGATAATCCAACTATTAAAGCAATGTAGCCCAATTTTGATGGCGGCAAATTCATCACTGAATTCATACCGTGCAGCGGATAAGGTGTATGAACATCATATTTTTTATAGCCTTTTTCTACCGCTTTTTCAGCTGCATGAATAATTTCATCAGGCGAATTAAATATTCCAGTATAACTATATAAAATCTTTTCGCTCATACTTAATGATCCTTATGAGATGGTTGCGCACCATCAACAACAGCTTTTACTTCTGCAATTGAAACTACTGGTAATGCCTTAGTAAATAACAAAATCCAAGTGAAGAAGAATCCAAAACTTCCTATTAATATCATTGCATCAACAAGAGTTGGAGTATAATATGCCCAGCTTGACGGTAAATAATCTCTTGACAATGATGTAACTACAATTACAAATCTTTCGAACCACATTCCAACATTTACAAATACAGCTACAACAAACATAATCGGAATTGATCTTCTAATTTTTTTAAACCAGAAAAGCTGAGGGGAAACAACATTACATGTCACCATTATCCAATATGCCCAAGCATAAGGACCTAAAGCACGATTAAAGAAAGTAAATTGTTCTGCTTGCACTCCGCTGTACCAGGCAATAAAAAATTCCATTGCATATGCATACCCAACCATCGATCCAGTAACAAGCATAATCTTATTCATTTTCTCAAGTGTATTCAAAGTAATAATGTGTTCGTAATTGAATATCCTTCTCACAAAAATCAAAACGTTTTGTACCATTGCAAATCCTGAAAATACCGCGCCGGCAACAAAATACGGAGGGAAAATTGTTGTATGCCAACCGGGCAATATTGAAACTGCAAAATCGAAGCTTACAATTGTATGAACGGAAAGTACTAACGGAGTAGCAAATCCGGCAAGTATAAGATAAACCATTTCATAATGCTGCCAATGACGGTTTGAAAATCTCCAGCCTAAACTAAAAATTGAGTAAGTAATTTTTTTAAACTTATTTGCAGTTCTTTCTCTTAATGAAGCAAAATCAGGAATTAATCCAACATACCAAAATATTAGTGATACTGTTAAATATGTAGAAACTGCAAAGACATCCCAAAGTAATGGTGAAGTAAAATTAACCCAAAGTGAATGCTGGTTCGGATAAGGAAACAAATAGCCATCAAGCCATGGACGACCAACGTGAATTAGAGGGAAGAGCCCGGCAGTCATTACTGCAAATATTGTCATTCCTTCTGCGAACCGTGCAATTCCAGTACGCCATTTTTGTCGGAATAAGTAAAGAATAGCAGATATCAATGTACCAGCGTGACCAATACCGACCCAAAAGACAAAGTTTACAATATCATAAGCCCATCCAACCGGATTGTTATTCCCCCACATTCCAATTCCATACCAGAAAGTAAGTCCTAAACCAATTACACCGAACATTAACATTGTCAATGTTACAGAAATTGCAATGTAGAATTTTTTATCAGGTTTAGTCTCTAACGGTTTGGAAATAATATCATCGATAGTCCGAAGAGGTTGTTTGCCTTCTACAACTTGTATTTCTTTTGTATAATCAACAAAACTCAAGAGTTATCCTCCGAGTGAGTATTTCTTAATTTTGCGATGTAAGTAACATTTGGTTTAATATTAAGTTCTTCTAAAACATGATAGGTCAAATTATGATTTCTAAGTTTAGCTACATTTGAGTCAGGATTATTTGCATCACCAAATGTAATTGCATTTGTAGGACAAGCTTGTTGACAAGCAGTCACAACTTCATTTGGACTAATTTCTCTTCCTTCATTTATTGCAGTGGAACGAACATCCATAATTCTTTGAACACAAAATGTGCATTTTTCCATTACACCACGAGATCGAACTGTAACTTCAGGATTATTAACTAATGCTGTTAAATTATTTTGATAATATTCATCTGCAAAGTGATCTCTGAAATCAAAGAAGTTATACCTTCTAACTTTATATGGACAGTTATTAGAACAGTACCTTGTGCCTACACATCTATTGTAGACCATTTGATTTAAGCCATCAGGACTGTGATTTGTGGCATTAACGGGGCAAACATTTTCACAAGGTGCATTGTCACAATGCTGACACAACATTGGCTGGTTGCTCGCGATTGGATCTTCGGGCGAACCAGAAAAATAACGATCAATTCTAATCCAATGCATTTCTCTTCCTTTGCCCACTTGGTCTTTACCAACAACCGGAATATTATTTTCCACATTACATGAGGCAACACATGCAGCACAACTTGTACATTTATTTAAATCGATTGCCATAGCCCATTTATTACCAGAATAAGTGTGCTCATTTGTTATGCTGAATAATTCATGCTTATGTTCATGTAAAAATTTAGGATCCTTTTGATATTTCTCAACTGTTCCTTCTTGAATTATTTTTCTGATTTTATGAAAGTCTTTTACAAAAGTATCATCTAAGGAGTGATGTTCTTGAGTTGTAACTAGTTTATGTGTCCCATCAATTTTATTTATAGAAGCATTAGTTAGAATATTTTTAGTTTCAAAATGATTTTTTGAAATAAGCTGCAACGGATTTATTCCAATATCTTTTCCAACATCTCCAATAACTTTTCTGCCATATCCATATTCAATATTGATAGTTTTATCACTTAAACCCGGCTGCACAAAAACTGGGATTTTGATTTTGCTATTACTAACTGACACTTCAATTATATCATCATTCTTCAGGTTAAACTTTTTCGCTGTTAAAGGTGATAATGCTGCATAATTATCCCAAGTAACTTTTGTAATTGGATGAGGTACTTCTTGCAGCCATCCATTATTCGCAAAATATCCATCACCAATAAAATAACTTTCAGTTAAATGAACAGTCAATCCTGAATTTTCTTTTGCTAATTTTAGTAATGGGATCCAAGATTGAGAAATTTTTTTATGCAATTTCTCAACATTCTTCAAAGTCACAACGCCATCATGAAGCGATGAGAGCCATACCCTTTTAGCATCTGAAAACGAATTTAGTTTTGTATAAACTGTTTGCGTGAAATTTTCTATCAAGAACTTATGGTAATTGTCAGAACTAAAATTAGAACTGCTGCCACTTATCCAAGTCAACAGAATTGATTCTTTTTGACGTGTATTAAATATTGGCGAGATAACTGGCTGTTGTAAACCATAAACTCCGGTCTGCACAAAACTATCACCCCAGCATTCTAATTGGTTGTTTAAAGGGAGTACATAATGTGAGAGTGAACATGATTCATTCAATGATTCTGATAACGAAATAACCGTTTTTACTCTTGATATTGAAGACTGATATTCAAAATCATAAGGGAGGTAGAATACTGGATCACTTCCAAAATGTATTAAAACATCAACGTTTCCATTTTTCATTGAATCAATTAATCGATCAAAATCTTCTCTTGAGGATTGAGGAAGTATAACAACATTCTCGTTGAGATAATTATATAGGTTGGAATTTCCTAAAACTTCATTTAATAAATTTACAGCAAGATGCACTTCTTTAGAAAGTGTACTACCAGCATAAACAATAGACTTACCTCTTGATTTATTTAAATCATCAATTAAATAATTCAGTTTTTCCTTGCCAATTTTTTTCGAAAAATTATTTATTGAAAAACTTGAAACCATAGACTTCGTAACTGGATCAAATTCAATATTTGAACCTTTTTTAGATAGTTCATTTACTAAACTCATCACAAAATTATACTGTTCATCAGGCGAAACTCGAATTCTGTAATCTGCCATCATTCCAGTAGCACTCATTCTACCTTCGGCAACATACAATCTATTAAAATCAGTCTTACCAACAACTTCGCGGCGTTTTGTAAAGAGTCGCATATTTTCTAAATAAGAATCTTCATTTACTAGAAAGTCTGAATCAATTGCTAATATCACATTAGCTTCATCAAATTTTATTGATGGAAATTCATATGAGCCATAACATTCAAACCAAGCTTTGCTTCTAGTGCTTTGATTTATAGTACTATAAGAATAAATTTTTGTAGTTGGATATTTTTCAGAAAATTTATCAAATACTTTTTTTGTAGTTGGAGAGGTTAATTCACCAGTAAGTATTGCAATTTCTTTACCTTTTTGAACGGCTGATTCTAACACTTCGATGATGTTTTTATCAACATCATTCCAAGAAATCTTTCTATTATTAAATAATGGTTCTTTTAATCTTTCAGGATCATATAAATTTAGAATACTTGCTTGCCCTTTAGTACAAATCTTACCTTCATTTATTGGATGATCCGGATTACCATCAATTTTTATTGGTCTTCCTTCTCTGGTCTTCACCAAAATGCCACATGATAACGAACAACCATTACAAGTTGAAGCATATAAATTTTCTGTTCCTGGTAAAACTTCTTGTGGTCGTTTGTTATATGGAATAATTTCACCCTTATCTTGATAATCAGTACAAGCTGTTGCAGTAATTGCAGCTGAAGCAGAAAGAAGTGCTAAAAATTTTCTGCGAGAAATACCGGAAAGCTGATTAGGATGAAAATCTTCAGTAACTCCATCCAAAAATTCATCTTCTTTCATCTTTTGAATATTGGGATCATTGTTCAAACCCTCAATACTTTTCCATAAAACATTATTTGTCTTTGACGAATCGTTCATCATTAAACCTTATTCATTCTTTTTACAGCATCTGGATTGACTGCAATATTTATTTTATTCTTTTGGATATTTTTTGAATATAAAAATTTAATTGGCAAGGTTATCCCGAGTAATGTGAAAAATATTCCTTTGCTAGTAACAGTGAAAAATTTTTTTCTACCTAACTTATTCATCTTAAAAACCTCATTAGTTATCTGTGACATGCCCAACAATGTTCTGGACCTTTATTTACTTTTTCAAGATAAGGCAAATTATCATGTGCATTACGGTGACACTCTAAACATGCACCCATAGTAAACTGCCTTACTTGAGAAACTTTATCCATTTCCTTAATATCGCCGTGACAGCTTTCACATTCAATTCCTTTATTAACATGCACGCTATGATTAAAAAATGCATAATCAGGAACTTTGTGAATCCTTTTCCAAGGTATTGGTGTACCCTCTTCATAATACTGAGTTAATTTTATTATCTCTGATTTGTCTTTACGAGAAACTGTATGGCAGTTCATACAAATATTAACTGAAGGTATTAGGGCGTGGCGGCCTTTTTCAACACCGATATGGCAGTATTGACAGTCAATTGCCATTTTCCCAGCGTGAAGTTTATGAGAATAATTAATAGGTTGATCTGGAGAATATCCTACCCCATCTCGTTCTGCGCGAGATATATAATATGTCAGCACAAAGGAAAATGCAATAACAAATAATGTTAATGGAAGGCGGATTTTAAGAGCGTAATCCAGAACAGTTTTTTTCATTTCAACCTATTTTATATTTACTCTCTTTTGATCTAAGGTTTAGAACCGGAAATGACCGGCACAAATACTTATTAGGACAAGATATATACTTAATAAATAATTGACTTGGCTAAAATAAGAAATGAGAATTAAAAACAAAAAGTCAAAAGGGAAAAAAATCTGCAAAAGAATTTTTTAAGACCTTTTAATACGAATTAATTTTTTCGTTCAATAACAAATGACACTAAAGATTCCAATGCTGCTTTAGTTTCTGAAGCTTCAAAAATACTTAAACATTGGATTGCTTTGTCTGCAAAATCGTTCGATACTTTTACTGCGTAATCAATACCATTATATTTTTTGACAAATTCAATTACATCTTCAACTTGTACTTTTTTCCCACCGCTTTTTACATTACTGATTATTTTTTTCGATTCCCTATCACTTGCTTGCTTTAATGCATAAATCAAAGGTAAAGTGAGTTTCTTTTCTTTAATATCACCACCAAGAGGTTTTCCAAATATTTTTTTTGTTCCTATAAAATCCAAAATATCATCTCTAATTTGAAACGCCATACCAAGATTTTCACCAAATTCCCTTAAAGCAATTATTTTATCTTCATTAGTAGTTGAGGATCGAATTCCAATTTCACAACAAGTAGATAATAGTGATGCAGTTTTGTCAGAGATTATTTTGAAATATGTTTCCTGGTCGTTATCTAATTTTCTGGTTTTGCTGATTTGTAATAATTCTCCTTCAGACATTCTCTTAACAGTATTAGTTATTACACGAAGAAAGTCAAAATCATCCCCCTCAACAGAAAGCATTAATCCCCTCGAAAGTAAATAATCACCCATTAAAACTGCGACTTTATTTTTCCACACAGCATTTATAGAAGGAAAACCTCTTCTTGTTTCTGCATTATCGACAACATCATCATGTACCAAAGTAGCTGTATGAAGAAGTTCAACTAAAGTTGCACCTCTATAGCTTCTTTCATTTATTTCTCCGCCTATTTTGCTTGAAAGTAGAACTAATACTGGCCGTATCTTTTTCCCCTTTTGTTTTAGGATATATCTTGCTACAAGGTCAACTAAACTAACATTTGACTTCAATGATTTCTTAAATCGATCATTAAACTGGTTAAGTTCAGATTCTATTAAGTGTGTAATTTGGGAAAGCTTATTAATTGTCAACTTTTCTTTTGAAATATTTTCGAAACTAAAATACTTATTTCGTATAAAATAACCAATGGAATGGCAAGAAGGATTTGAGAGACTGGATCAGTACCGGGAGTGAGTATAGCAGCTAATATTAATATAGTAATTATTGAGTGTCTTCGGTATTTTCTCATGACATTAGGTGTCAAAATACCAATCTTAGATAAGAAAAATGAAAGCATAGGCAATTCGAACACTAATCCGGCACCAAGAATTACACTTAAAATAATTGAAAAATATTCATCAATTGAAAAATTATTAACAATGGATTGTGATCCAAATTGAGCAGCAAATTTCAATGTTAGAGGTAACATCACAAAATATGCGAAGACTACGCCAGCTAAAAAACAAATGGTAGTGAATATTACAATTGCAGTGATATATTTCTTTTCATTTTCTCTTAATGCCGGCGAGATAAACTTCCAAATCTGGTAGACAACATTTGGGAAACTGAATATAAGCCCAATTATTATTGCCACTTCAAAGTAAAGAAACAACTGCCCAAAAGGCCGTAAGTTTTGCAAATTGAAATTAGCTTTTTTAGCTGGTATCAGTAAAATGTAGTCAATAAAAAAATCGATAAAAATCCATGCAACAACAGTTCCTATAGCAATACCTAATAAAGCATAAATAATGCGCCATCTTAATTCTTCAAGATGTTCTAGAAAGGTCATTTCAACTTCTGTTGAAGATGAATTTTCAGACTGGCTTTTATCCTCTGATTTCACGTAAAAAAAAATTAATTTATCAATTCAGGATAGAGAGGAAATTTTGAACAAAATTCTTTGACTTCATTTCTAACGGAACTTAAAACAGAAACATTGTCAATATTTCGAATAGCTTTATCAATAAATCCAGCAATAATTTTCATTTCCGGTTCTTTCATTTTTCTAGTAGTAACGGCTGGTGTTCCTATTCTAATACCGCTAGTTACAAAAGGACTTTTAATATCAAATGGAATCATATTTTTATTTACAGTAATGCCAGCCTCTCCTAATGCATTCTCAACTTTCTTACCAGATAATTCTTTATTTGTTAAATCGACTAACATTAAATGATTTTCAGTTCCATTTGAAACGATACAATAATCAAAGTTCATTAGCTCATTTGCTAAAGTATTGGCATTTTTTATTATTTGATTTGCATAATCTTTGAATGAATCTTGAAGTGCTTCACCAAAAGCAACTGCCTTTGCTAGTATGATATGCATTAAGGGACCGCCTTGAATTCCAGGCATAACCATTCCATCAAAAATTTCAGACATCATTTTATATCGATCGCCTTTTATAGTTTTAATACCTAGCGGATTTTCTTTATCCTTACCAACAAGTATTACACCACCACGCGGACCTCTAAGGGTTTTATGAGTAGTTGACGTAACTACATCACAATAAGGAAGCGGATTCTTCAATAATCCCTTAGCGATTAATCCAGCTGGATGTGCCATATCACACATTAATAATGCACCAACTTTATCAGCAATTCCTCTAAACTTTTCATAATCCCAATCTCTCGAATAGGCACTGGCACCCATAACAATTAATTTCGGCTTTTCCTTTTTAGCAAGATCTTCAATTAAATTATAGTCAAGAAGTTTAGTTTCTTTATTAAGAGTATAAGGAACTGACTTATAGATTTGCCCAGAAAAATTTACAAACGAACCATGAGTTAAATGTCCTCCATGGTCAAGCGCAAGACCAAGAATTGTATCTCCAGGTTTTAATAAAGCCATGTAGACCGCCATATTAGCTTGCGATCCACTGTGAGGTTGAACATTCACATACTCTGCCTCAAATAATTTCATTAACCGCTCTTTAGCGAGCTCTTCAGCCATGTCTACATATTCACATCCGCCGTAGTATCTTTTTCCTGGATAACCTTCAGCGTATTTGTTTGTCAATACAGTTCCAGCTGCATTCAATACAGCTATGCTAACAAAATTTTCGGAAGCGATTAATTCTAAATTATTTTCTTGACGTGCTAATTCAAGGTTTGCAATCTTTAATATTTCTAAATCTGCAGTAAGGTAATTTTGCATGTATCTCTATTAATTAATCTTCATTAAATTGATTAAGGAACAATCACAGATTTTCCAATCCAAGCATAGCATGCACCTTCGATTTTAATTGTATCCCCAGACTTCATTTTTCTAAAGAAATAATCTTCTTTTGTAGGGATAGAATTCTGCAAAGCTTTAACTCTGTCTGCAGCAGTTGATGCATACTGTCCGCCCATTGATGATGCCTTTCTATAAGTATTCACTGCAAGCAAATAGACACACTTTGCCATAAAATCAAAATCACATGCTCTTGCGCCTTGCTCATAAAGTTGTCCTTCAAGGAGAACTGGGTATTCCCAATTAGCGTCTGCATTCATAGCTTTGTACAAATACGTTCTAGCAACAGAAAGCTGGTCAATTCTTTTATAAACTAATGCAATATTAACATAATTATCTCTATTATCAGGCTGAAGATCAATTAACTTTTTATAGGCTCTAATTGAATTATCATTCTGATCTAATTTATCATACACACTTGCTAATTGTTTCCAATAATTAATTACTTCAGGCGATTTTTGGACAAGGAATTCTAACGGTTGTTTTGATCTTTCATATTCTTGAGCTCGAATACAAGTTGATGCATACTTCCAAGCTTTCTCTAAATTCTCTTTATCTAAATCCCATGCTTTTTTTGTTATTTCAACTAATTCTAAAATATTTTCTGCAATAGATTCAAGTTTTTGTACCCACAACGGATTATCAGGTTCAGCTTCTGACAGTTTTGAATAAAGATCAAGTGCTTTTAATTTATAGTCATTATCGTCAGCAGCATTTGAAACATAAATAATCCCTAATCGATCTATATAAAATGTTGATAAAGATTTATCTTTTTCAATTGCATATTCATAAAGAGGAATAATCATCTTTGGGTCAGACTTCAACCAAGTTTCATGAACATATGCTTTTCTAGCAGTGTAAAATCCTTCCAGCTCGGGTTCAAACTTGATTGCTCTATCATAGAAATAAATTATCGTGTCATTCAGTGCAAGTTTTTCTTTATCAGAAACTTTGCTGCTGTCATGTAAATACCAGAGGATTTCTTCTACCTTTGGAAATATTTTAAATCTTAGGAATTGTTTTGGATCTGAATTGATTACTTTCCATCCATAAGGAAGAGCACTAACAAAATCTTTGTTTTTATGGTATTCAAAAAATAAACTGAAATTAACCATTTGGTCATTTTGTGCTTTAATATCTGCGTATGAACACAACACAAATGTTGAAAATACGATGTAGAAAAATGCACGTTTCAAATTATTGTTCCTTCTTTTAATTACCTATCTGTTGTAACAAACCAGAGTTCTCCGATGCTTAAAGTTATAGAAAATTTATAAAAATTTTCGCTTAATAAATTATTTTCTTTTGTTCCTCTTTTGCCAATCTGAAATGCAAAATCTACAGTACTATCAAATCCTAATGGCATTGAACAACCAGCAAAAATCGAAAATTGTTCAATTCCTTTTTTATTTATTTCATATTGAGTCTGTTCATAACTTAAACCACCCCTTAAGATTAACTGTTCCCACAAGGATTGTGCTCTAGTATCCATATTACGGTATTCAAGTCCTATACTTGCTTTATAAAAGTCGCGTAGAGTATTTATTTTTTTACCATTAATTGTTAATTCAGTGAACGGTTGAAACAAATAATCTGCGACTATCAAGTATTGAGGATTTAATTTGAGGGAAAGCCCAATTCCAAGTCTATTTGGAATTTCAGTTTCTACAACACTGCTTGAATTTGTAAGCTCACCAACTGGAGTAGTAAAAATACTTAATGTGTCTGTTGTTAAAGTTGTTTTCCCTGAGTAAGTTAGGCCAAGTCTAATATCATCAACTTCTTTAATTCCAAAAAGTTTTGAAATGTTGCTTGAAATGAGTCCGATTGAATATCCGATCCCATTGTGACGATATTTCTTGGACATAGCTCCGCTAAAAAAATTACTTGTACTAAAATCTGCCATAGTGGAATAATTTAATTCACCATTATAATAGTCCAATGCAGCGCCTAAGGAAAACTCAAATGGTAATCTATAAGAAAGACCGGCAAATATTTTTGAAATCCCTCCTTCTCCTTTGAAAGTTAACTTGTAAGGATCGGTCAAAACTGATTCTTGATCCAACACAACTTCATAACTGACGTTAGAATACGGGACAATCCCAGTAACAAAACTAATTCCATTCTCTCTATCAATCGGGAATCCAAACATCAAGCCAGTAAATATTGTTTGCGTTTGAAAAGTAGAATTACTTGATGATGAAATATTGTTCCCGTGATATAAAACACCAGTCTCAAATCGTGTTAAACGTAAACTACTCCAGCTAGCTGGATTAACGTTGTTTAAAAAATCATAATCAAGTGATGCAATTCCTAATTCACCAAGTCCCATTCTTCTAGCAGTATATGAAAAATAAAGATCGCCCAAACCATGTCTTGAATAAAGCGAACCTCCAGAAGGAAAAATTTCCGCAGCACTAATTAATATTAAAAAAAGTAATATAATTTTTTTCATTGTTATTTCTTCTGGATGTAAATTAATTTTAGTCTTGACCGTAAATTGATATCTTGATATGAGCTGCCGAACAAAGTATATCTTGCAGCAGTTGATAATTCATCATATAAGGACACTAATAATCCTTCATTTTTATAATTATCACCCAAACTCAGCCATTTTTGTACAATCCAAGATATCTCTCCAGTAAATTTTGAACCACTTCGAGTTAAAAAAACATATAAGGTGCTGTCTGAGTTTAATTCTTTTGTAGATCTGTTTGCTAATACTTGAACAATTAATGTATCAGACTTCGGAGTACTTTCAAATGTATTTAAAGTATCAATTGAAAACTCCAAATTTGCCTTAGATAGAATTATATCTTTAGGCAGTGATAATAAATTAAAATAAATTGTACTTCTTAAGGATGTTCCGCCTTGAATAAACATTTTATCATTTGCAGTAGGTAAATTTCCAGTTACAACATGAACATCACTATAAGGTGTAAAAGTAATTGTATCTTTAAAAACCGAACCTCTTTCTATAATGGCAGAAAGAACTGGGAGTTTTGAAACAACATCAATTTGAATTGCATTAAAACCTAAAATCTTCTGAGTATTTGCTGTTGGTTTAAAGAGTAAGCCAAAATTCTTAGGTGTATTTAACGAATCGTATTTATGCTTGAACCATTGCTGAATAACACTCGGCTGAATATCGAAAGTAATTAAGGAATCAGTAAAATTAAATGAACTTGGAATTGACACATTCGCTTGATCGAATTGCAAGAATTTTAAACTATCTTTATCAAATCCTCCTGGGCTCCAATCATTTCTTATTTGGTGCACTGTAAAATTAAAATTCTGTGAATTGCCGCCTAATAAATAAGTAGGATAAAGGTCTAACCAAACTTTTTTTATGGTAAGTTGTCCATTTTTTAAATAATTCATTAATGAATCAACTAATGTTACATTATAATGAAGCATCATTTGAGACTCGGCATATGAATTTTTGCCCAAAAGCAATTTAGATGAAATACCAAGTTTTAAATTTGCTTCGTGGAAAGATGATTCTTGAATTAATGGAGTTAACTGAGTATCAAATTGTTTGAAATCAATTTTATCTTCATCAGGGATTAAATCAAGCCCTACAGAAGAAGGATCATCACTACATGAAGTAAGAATAAAAAATGCTAAAACAAATAATAAAATTTTTTTGAAGACTATTTTCAATTAGAATTCTCCGTATAATCAGATGTAATAAAGTTGTAAACTTCAATAAAATTAGCGGCTACAAAATTGGGTTTTTTCCCTTGATTTTGCAAGATATTTATTTCTTCCGTATTACCTTCATAGTCTAGCAATACTGTTTTTACTCCAGCATTTAATCCGCAAAGTATATCACTACTTTTATCACCAACCATGTAAGATTTCATTAAATCAAGTTGAAGTTCTTTAGATGCTTGTACAATCATATCTGGAGATGGTTTCCTACATAATGCTTCCTCTGGAGAATTATAATCTGGATGAAATGGACAATAATAGAATGCATCAATGTAAGTATCAAAACCTAGTAATAGCTCATTAATTTTATTATTAACATTTTTTACGTCAGCATGTGTCATAATACCATAAGAAATACCAGCTTGGTTTGATATTACTATTATTTTAAAACCAAAATTCTTTAGAAGTTTTATCCCTTCTGGCACAAATGGAAAGAGTTTAACTAAATTCGGATCCTTGATATAGCCAAAGTCAATATTAATAGTACCATCCCTATCTAAAAAAACTGCTGGTCTTAACATCAATATTAATCGGTGAGTTTTTTATAAAGATCAAGATATTTTTTAGCAGAATTCATCCAGGTGAAATTCGATTTCATTCCATTCTTCATTAATATCTGCCAGGTGTCTTGTTTTGTTGAAAAAATCTTATATGCCTTTTTCACTTCTGCAATCATTTCACCACATGAATACTTTTGGAAAGTAAATCCATTTCCAGTTCCATTTTTAATATTGAAAGGTTGAACTGTATCTGCTAAGCCACCAGTTGCTCTTGCTATCGGAACAGTTCCATAAATTAAACTGTACATTTGATTCAATCCGCATGGCTCAAACTTAGAAGGCATTAAAAACATATCTGATCCAGCTTCAATTAAATGTGCTAATTCATCATCAAATCCAATGAAGCAAGAAAATTTATCAGAATATTTTGATGCTGCACTTGTAAAAAATTTATGATATTGCTTATCTCCGGTACCTAACAACACTAACCGAATTTTCATTTTCATTAATTGAGGAAAAGCTTTTTGAAGTATATCTATTCCTTTATCTGGTATAAGTCTCGATATCATACCAATTACTGGAATTTTTGGATCATAATCGAAACCAAAGTTTTCTGCAAGAGCTTTTTTATTTTCTTTTTTAAGCTCAATATTTTTTGCGGAATATCTTTGCGGAATTTTCTTATCAAATTCTGGATTCCAAATCGTATCGTCAATTCCATTAATTATCCCGTACATGTCTTTCTTTCTTTTGCTGAGTACAGTTTGAAGTCCAGCACCAAAATCTTTATTCTGACAAAGTTCCTTGGCATAAGTTTCACTAACAGTATTTATCATATCAGAGTAAACAAGTCCGCTTTTCAAGAAATTTACTTTTCCTTTGTGCAAAATTCCTTTATCACTGGCGAGGTCTTTTGGTAGTTCGGTTTTTTCAAATGAAGATTTTGGGAATATCCCTTGCGCTGACATATTGTGAATTGTAAAAAGAGTTTTTATTGAAGAAAACAATGGATCATTTTTATACTCCGTTTTATGATATGCTGGTATTAATCCAGTTTGCCAATCATTACAGTGAATAATATCTGGTGCCCAACCAAGTTTTGTTATTAATTCAAAAACTGCTTTTGATAGAAGAATAAATCGCTCGTCGTTATCCGGGTAATCCTCTGAAGTTATTGGATCAGTGTATAAGCTGTGTCGTGTACCAAAAAATTCTGGATTATCTAAGAAATAAATTTGAACTCTTGTTTTTGGTCCGATCAAAAACGATGACCTTAAAGAAAATATAACTTCCTTTTCTCCAATGTTAATTTTTAAGTCTTTAAGCCTAACAACTTCATGAATTTTAAATTTACGTTCATCAATTGCACCATATTTTGGAACCACAATTCTCACATGATGACCCAATTCTTGAAGTTTTTGTGGTAATGCAGAAGAAACATCAGCTAAACCGCAAGTTTTAACAAAAGGGACAACTTCTGATGTAATAAAAAGGATTTTGTACTTTGAAGGCATTTTTTGACCGAATTTTAATTATTAGTACAGTAAAAATACAAAAAATGAAGTTCCCCAACAAAATATTAGAAATTGAACATATCTTTTCTCTATTTTTGAAAAGTAAATAATTCGATTAAAATTAAGCAGATTTTGTCATTTAGTATGAAAGTATTACTTAAAAATGCCGGGCGTATTATTACCGTTGATACTAAAGGTAAAAATTATAAAACTGGTAAAGAATTAGAGTCTATTGGAGCACTTGAAAATCATTCAATTCTAATTGAAAATGGTATAATAAAGGATATCCTAAACTTTAGATCATCTGTAAAAGTTAAGTCTGAAAAAGTAATTGATTTAAAAGGTAAACTACTTTTACCAGGATTAGTTGAATGCCATACTCATACTGCGTTTGCCGGTTCGAGAGCTAATGAATTTTTAATGAGACTAAATGGCACCACTTATGAGGAAATAGCAAAATCTGGCGGAGGAATTATATCGACAGTTAAAGCAGTGCGTCAATCTACCTTTGAAGAATTAATTAAAATTATAAGGCCAAGAATTGATTATTTTATTTCTCAAGGGATTACTACTCTTGAAATAAAAAGCGGATATGGTTTAAGTTATTATGATGAAATAAAACTACTACAAGTAATAGATTTTTTCCGAAAGAGTCTTACAATTGACATTGTTCCGACATTTCTCGGCGCACATACTTTCCCTCCGGAGTATAAAAACGATCATAAAAGTTATTTAAAGTTAATCACTGAAGAACTTCTTCCTTTCATTTTCAAAAATAAACTGGCAGAATTTGTAGATGCGTTTTGTGAAAAAGGAGCCTTTAATTCAGCTGAAGTTGATTTGATTTTTTCAATTGCGAAAGATTTAGGATACAAACTAAGACTTCATACAGAGCAATTCAATAATATTGGTGGATTAGATATTGCATTGAAACACAAGGCACTTTCTGTAGACCACCTTGAAATGTTATCTGATCAAGATATTTCAAAACTATCAAGTCCTGAAATTGTATCTGTTCTTCTTCCCGGAGTTTCTTTTTTCCTAGATTATAATTATGCACCAGCGAGAAAGCTAATTGAAAATGGTGCGTGCGTTGCAATATCAACTGATTATAATCCAGGTTCTTGTAATATTCCGAGCTTACATTTCATAATGAGCTTGGCAGCATTAAAATTAAAAATGAATGCTGAAGAAATTATCAGTGCAGTAACAATTAATTCTGCTAAAGCATTAGATTTGCATACAAAACTTGGATCAATAGAAATTGGCAAGCAAGCAGATTTTTCTGTTTTTGATATCAAAGATCATTCTGAAATTATTTACAATATAGGGCAGAATTTAAATGTAATGACTATAAAAAGAGGTGAAATTATTTATCAGAGAAATACGGAGAATTAATGAAAATTATTGAATGTGTCCCAAATTTTAGTGAAGGAAAAAATCATAAAACATTTAATGCAATTAAAGAAGCAATTGATTCTACTAAAGATGTAAAACTGCTAAGTTTAGAACCTGATGCTGATTATAACAGAGTCGTTGTTACAATGGCCGGTAATGAGGAAGGTATATTAAAGGGTGCAGTAAATGCTAGTCATGCTGCTGCAAAAAATATTGATATGACATTGCACAAAGGGGAACACCCCCGGCTTGGAGCAATTGACGTAGTACCATTTGTTCCAGTGTCCAATGTAACAACTGAGGAATGCGTTGAAATTTCGAAAAAATTTGCAGAAATAATTTCTAAGGATTTAAATGTTCCAGTTTATCTTTATGAAAACGCTGCAACAAAACCTGACCGAAAAAATTTATCAAGCATTAGACAAGGTGAATATGAAGGTTTAAGTGATAAATTAAAGGACCCAAATTGGACACCTGATTACGGCACATCTGAATTTAATCCGAAACTTGGTGCAATTGTTACTGGGTCAAGATTTTTCCTTATAGCATACAATGTAAATATTAAGTCGCTGGATGTTAAATATGCAAAAGAAATAGCTGAATTACTTCGCGAAAGTGGTTATTCAAAGCGCGATGAAAATGGCAATATTATTAAAGTTGATGGAAAACCAGTTAAAGTACACGGAAGACTAAAAGATTTCAAGGGAATGGGCGTTACATTAGAAAAATACAACCTTACTCAAGTCTCAATTAATTTAACAAACTACAATATTACTCCTCTCCATGTAGCGTTTGAAGAAGTTAAGAAAGAAGCTATTAGACTTGGTGTTGAGGTTAATGGAAGTGAAATTGTTGGATTAGTACCACTTGAGGCATTACTTCAAGCCGGTAAATTTTATTCTAATGATAAAGAAAACAATGAATCAAAATTAGTTGAAGCAGCAATAGAGAATTTGGGCTTAAGTACATTAAATCATTTTGTACCTAATGAAAAAATAATTGAATACATGATCTAATTCGCAATAGACTTCTTTGTTAAGGAAATAAAATGAATATTAATCAATCTATGAAACAATATTTTGAGGATTTATCATCAAACTCGCCTACTCCTGGAGGAGGAAATGTTGCTGCATTATGCGGAGCACTTGCTTCTAGTTTGGGCACAATGGTTTGTAATCTTACTATCGGTAAGAAAAAATATATTGATGTAGAAGCAGAGATAACTTCCCTAAAAGAAAAATTAGAAAACTTTAAAAAAGAGTATTTCGACTTGGCAAGTAAAGACAATGATGCATTTGATAAAGTTATGGAAGCATTCAAACTGCCTAAAGAAAGCGATGAAGAGAAAAAAATTCGAGATAGTAAAATAGAAGAAGCAACTATACATGCTGCTGAGGTTCCAGCTGAGGTAATGCGGATTAGTTTAGAAGTACTTCCAATACTAAAAGTAATTTCCGAGAAGGGAAATAAAAATTCATTATCTGATGCTGGTGTTGCCATTTCATTAATTAAAACGGCTGTTCAGAGTGCATATTTCAATGTACTAATAAATTGCAGCTCACTGAACAATCAGACTATTGCTAATGAAATTCGAAAAAGAGCGAGTATTACTTTCGGTGAAATTGAAAATATTTCCTCGATACTCTTAAATTCAATAACTAAATCATTTTTACCCGAATGAAAAAAAAAATATTCATATTCATAATATTTATTTATTCAATAAGCATTGGTCAAAATCAAAAAGTATTATTGGGGATTGACATTCTAGAGAAAGATAAATTTTCAATTCTTACTGGTAAGCGAGTAGGCTTAGTAACAAACCACACCGGTGTTAATAGTAAACTAAATTCTACAATTGAACTTTTTAGCCAAGCAAAAAATTTTGATTTAATTTCCGTTTTCAGTCCAGAACATGGTGCAAGAGGTTTCAATAGCGCCGGAGAATCTGTTGATGATTACGTTGATACAATAACTGGCATAAAGTACTATTCACTTTATGGCAAACGCCAAAAACCAACAAAGGATCAAATGAAAGAGATTGATATTTTGGTTTATGATATACAAGATATTGGATGTAGAGCCTATACATATATAAGCACATTAGGTCTTGCAATGGAAGCGGCAGCAGAAAATAAAAAACAGTTTTTGGTACTTGATCGGCCAAATCCGCTTGGGGGTTTAAGAATTGAAGGCAATTTAGTAGAAGAAAAGTTTGTTTCGTTTGTAAGTCCTTTTAAAATCCCTTATGTCTACGGATTAACATCCGGAGAATTGGCAATATTATTGAATGAAGAAAAAATGCTTCATAATGGAGTTAAATGCAAGCTTAATGTAATTAAAATGAACGGATGGGAAAGATGGATGCGTTTTGAAGATACGGGTTTACTTTGGGTACCAACTTCTTCTAATGTACCATACAATATTACTCCTTCTTATTTGGTTGGAACTGGAGTGCTCGGTGAACTAATAACTATTTCAATAGGAATAAGCTATACTCTTCCATTCCAAGTCTATGCCGCTGAATGGATAAATTCGGATTCATTAAGTCACCATCTTAATAAGTTAAATCTAGGTGGGGTTATTTTTCGACCAATCACTTTTAAAACAAATTATGGTCAATGGTTAGACAAAATTTTACATGGTTCTCAAGTTCACATTACTGATTTTGATCAAGTAAGTTTGTTAGAGCTCCAATTTTATTTTATGCAAGTTCATAACGAATTATACCCTGATAAAAAAATATTCAACTTGGCTGATTCATCAAGAATAAAAATGTTTGATAAGGTATTGGGTACTGACCAGATTAGAAATCTTTTTACGAATAGATACAAAGTTGAGGACATAAAAGAATATTTATCAAAGGATGTTAAAACTTTCAGAGAAATGTCGAAAAAATATTATCTCTATAATTAATTCTTTTCAAACTTTATTATAATATCACCAACCGGCCAACGTGCTCTTAGATTCAAAGTATCTGGATAAAATTGAAATTCTTCAGCATATTTCAGTGGGCTCACTACTCCAGCATTATATTTTTTATCAACATTACTATCAATAAAACTCCATATTAAATATTTACCGGGTAAAATCTTATTCATATTAAATGATTTGTTCACAACTTTCTGTGTATAAGTCTTTTTTTCTGGTGTTGCACTTCTTAATACAACATACGATTGTAATGAATCAACTACACTTTCAACATTTCCTATAACACCAGTGTAATCTAATTCACTAACTGTAGTAAATTTGTGAGTGTATAAACTATCAATTTTATTACCAACAGCATCAATACATTTTGATAGGTCTAATACAATTTTGTAATCTGCTTTTTGACGTAATTTATCTTTTAGATTAATTACAAACGAAGCATCATCAATTCTGCAAACAGCAAATTTTAATTGCACATTTTTATCATCCATTATCTTTATCGATTCTGAAATATTTCTCAGATCAAATCCATCATCAAATTTTACTGATATAATAGGATTATCATAATCAACTTTATCACCAAATTCGGTTCCGGTTATTTTCAATATTTTTGGGGCAATTGTGTCGGGCAGATCTTTAACCGTAATAGAAGTAATTTCATTTAAACTCTCATTTAATGACTTATCAAATATTTTATTTAAATGTAAATAAAGATTATTACCGACTATAAGAGTGTCGCTCAATGATAAATAATATTGTTTATCTCGTGCATCACCTTTAAAAAAATACCGCAAAGAAATCTTTCTTAGTGCAGATGAATCATAAAGATAGAAATTTGATGAACTTACTAATGAACTATCAATTGGCTCGTTAAATTCTAAAAGAATATGATTTCTATCACTCATAATAACACTTGATAATTTGGGCGCAAGTGTATCTTCAATGTTTATGAAAAAATTATTGTTAATGTTTTCTGGTTTATTACGTGTTAAATTTATTTCTTTGAATTGAACGCCAAATTCATCTTCATTTCGCTTATAAAAAAAATCTTGATACTTATCCCGAAATGCAAAAACATTATACTTCCCTTCGCCAAGACCCGGAAGAATATATTTACCATTTTTTCCAACTTGAGAAATATAGTCTGGCTTTTGCAAAATAGGATTCGCGACTGTATCTTTATTAAAATAAGCATAAATCATAATTCCGCTTGGGTTATCATCAAAAATTTTCCCAGATATGCTACCGGTATCTATCACACTGCCAGTTGAAAATGCAAATGTAAATGGCTCCACCATTTTATTTCTATTGTTCAAATCTTGTACTTCTGCACCAACTGTAATAGTATACGTTGTGTTTGTTTTTAATGAATCATTAAAAAAAACTGACAATGATTTCCCGCTCCATTCATACTTTACACCTTTTGGAATTGGGGGAGAAATAAAAATTGCTTCCTGAACCGAACGCTTATCAACATATTCACTAAAAATCAATTCGAAATATTCCTGATTAAAATTTTTAGTTCTATCAATCGGGATAACTTCTATAATTCTTGGTGGAATATTATCAACTTCACCACCTCCAGGTGGAAGCTGGTTGGCACATTGAATAATTAATATTGATGTTGCCAGTATAAATAAAAATCGAAATAGCTTGTTTATCATATTCATACCCATACCTAATTTTGCTCTGCTCGCCATTGACGATACTTTGCGACATTAATAATATGTTCTTTGGAACTAATTGCAAAGTTATGTCCACCTTGACCATTAGCAACAAAATAGTAATAATTATGATGTTCTGGGAATAAAGCAGCCAGTATTGCTTGTTTACCGGGATTATTAATTGGAGCCGGCGGTAATCCGGGATATTTATACGTATTAAATTTTGAATCAATCTCTAAGTCTTTATAAAAAATTTTGTTTTTTCTTCTATCCCGAATTAAGTATTGAATAGTTGGATCAGCCTGAAGCAGCATTCTCTTTTTTAATCTGTTATGATAAACACCTGAGATTGTTTTAAACTCTGAGAATAAATTAGACTCACCTTCAATGATTGAAGCCAATGTTAACACTTGATGCATATTCATACCAATATTTTTCATTTCTGCTTGAATTTTTTCATCCGCAAATATTTTTTTCATTTCTCCATAAAGTCTGTTCAATACTTCTTCAGCGTTACTATTAGAATAAAAATAATAAGTCTCAGGAAGTAAATAACCTTCAAGACTGCTTACATTTAAGTTAAGTGAATTTAGGAATGATCTGCTTCTGCTTAAACCCATCACCCGTGATGAATCAATATTTAATTTTTCTTTTAAGAGTTTAGCGAGGTCTTTTTGCCAAATACCTTCACCAATTGAAATTAACACCTCTTCGCTCGGTGATCCTTCAATGAATAATTCAACTAGCTGCAAATAACTTAATCCATTTGGAATATTATATCTACCAGCTTTCAACTTCCTTTCTGCGCCATAAATAAAAACTGCAATCTTCATATTTGTTTTACTTGGGATTATTCCCTTTTCGAAAAGAGAATCAACAATCTGAGTAAGAGTATGCCCTTTTTTAACTTCAATATTAATCGGTTGAGATGATTTGTAAAGATTTGGTGAAAAAAAAGTAAATACAAGTAGTGCAAGTATGAAAAAGAAAAAGGCAACCACAAACAGCATTTCTTTTTTAGAAAATATGTTCCCTTTTGATTTATTTTTTATAACGGCCAATTTTCATCTCTATTGATTGTATAAATATATTGAAAAATTTTTTTATTGAAATGATAAAATTCAAGCAACGTGTCTAATCAATAAAAGTAAATGAATTTGCTTTAAGTCCTGGAAAGGCTTTATAATCGAGTGAAAATTTATTACCATTTTGATGAAGACGTAAACCACGATAAGCAATCATTGCTGCATTATCACCGCAATATTCTAAATTCGGGATTACTAGCTTCTTCTTATATTTTTTAGATACCTCAATCAACTCATATCGGAGTAATTCATTTGCTGCAACGCCTCCAACTAATGAAATTGAATTTACTGGAAATTTTTTAATAGCTTTTTCAACTATCCGTGTGAGTGCAAGCACAGCAGTTTTTTGAAATGAAGCCGCAATTAATGCAATATCTTCTTTAGAAATATTTTGGATATTTTGATACTCAGTATGAATGAATCTTAATACGGCAGTTTTTAAACCACTGAATGAAAAATCGAATTCTCTTTTACACTGTGCAATTGGAAATTCGATTAGTTTACTTGAAATATTTTTATTTGCAACATCTTGAATAGCGGGTCCGCCTGGATAACCTAAACCTAATAGTTTAGAGATTTTATCAAAAGCCTCACCAACTGCATCGTCTAATGTTTTACCTAATTGAATTATTTCATCATCACTTTTTACAATCAATAATAAAGTATGTCCTCCAGAAACAACTAAACACAAAAATGGAAATTCAGGCTTTTCGTTCATTAAAAATCCAGAATAAATATGCCCTTCAATGTGATTTACCGGAACAAATGGTTTCTGAAGTGAAAACGATAATCCTTTTGCAAATGTCAATCCGACTAACAAAGCTCCAATTAATCCCGGTCCAGCTGTAGCACAAACAAGATCAATTTCATTCAAGGAAATATTCCCTTGTTTCAAAGCTCTTTTTATTAATGGGAGTAAAATTTGTAAGTGTGCTCTGCTAGATAATTCAGGAACTACACCACCAAAATCTGAATGAAAATCTTGAGAAGAAATCAAGTTTGATTTTATTTCACCATTTTCTAGAATTGAAACAGAAGTTTCATCACACGAAGTTTCTAAGCCAAGTACTTTCATTAATTAAATGTGATCAAACTTTTCACAATGTGCCATGCCATATTCGGATTTTCTTGAAGTCGGCGAATAGAATATTTATACCAATGTTCTCCAAATGGAATATAAATTCTAATTTTGTAACCATCGGAATTTATTTTATCTCTCAATCTTTCCTTCACTCCATACAGCATTTGAAATTCAAATTTTGATTTTGGTACATCTTTGTAGCGGACTAATTCATACGCTTTATTTATTAGATAATCATCATGAGTTGCAATTCCCACATAATTTCCATTATCAAGAAAATAATCCAAAACATCTACAAAATTATCTCTAACACTTTTTCTGTCTTTGAACGCAATTTCTTCTGGTTCAACATAAATTCCCTTGCATAATCTATAATTTGTGCCATTCAATTCTGGATCTTTAACATCCTTCAAAGTTCGTTTTAGATAAGACTGTACAACTATTCCAACATTGTCATATTCCTTTCTAAGTTGTTTGTATAATTCAATTGTAGCATCGGTAGTTGATGAATCTTCCATATCAATTCTAACAAAGTTGTTATAACTTTTTGCTCGATCTAAAATTTCCGAAATTTGCTTGAAACAGAATTCAGAATCGATCTCCAGACCTAACTGTGTTGGTTTTAATGATAAATTAGAATTTAAATTGTGTTCATGAATTGCATCTAATACATCGAGACATTCATTTTTTGCTGATTCAGACTCAATTTTAGTTGAAACTGCTTCTCCCAATACATCCATAGTAGCAATAATACCTATAGCATTTAACTCTTTCACTACTCTTACAGCGTCGTCTAACTTTTCACCGGCAATATACTTTTTTGCAAAAATGTGGACTACAGATTTAGGTAGGATTTTTACAAATTCCACAATTATTTTGTTAAAGATGTTCACAAGTCACCTATAATAGTATAATTAGAAATGCAAATTACCCCTTGAATAAAAATTAATCAAGAAATGATTAACTTATTAATTTCTCAATTTATGATTCAAAACTTGAAATTAGATTTATTAGAAATTTTGCTTTTCTCTCTAACGATTTTACTGATGTGTTATTTTCTATAACAAAATGAGCTATTGATTTTTTTTGTAGATCTGGCAACTGCATTTTCATTCTTTTTATAATTTCTGAAGTTGTCAATCCGTCTCTTTTCCTAATTCTTTTAATCCGTTTTGGCTTTTTAGAAAACACCAAAACTATAAAATCAAACATCGCCTCAATTTTAGCTTCATAAATTAGAGCTGATTCAACAAATACAACTTTATTGAAGAGGTGTTGATATTTAATTTGTTTTTTAATTTCTTTTATAACTAAGGGATGAACTAATAAATTCAGTTTTTTCAGATTTAATTTGTTATCAAAAACCTTTTTTGCCAAAATATTTGTATTTATGTGCTCATCTTTATATGACTCATTTGAAAAAGCTTTTTTAATTTTTTTTACAAGAGATTTATTTGAAGTCATTAATTGTTTGGCTAACAAATCCGTTCTAATAACATAATAGCCGGAACTTTCAATAATATCACTAACTATGGATTTACCGGAACCGATTCCACCAGTAATACCAACAACAATCTTCTTTTTCAATTTATTTTTCAATTTTAACTTTCTTGATTTACAAGATACCTTTTAATTTTTTGTGTCGTTGTTTTTTCAAATTCTTGTTCTCTCACATAAAATTTCTTGATGTGTTTAAATTGCGATAATTTTTTATTTATTTTTTCAATTTCCTCGCTGATGATTTTATTTATTAACTCGTTTGATATTTTGACTTTATTAATTTCTGCATATTCAATAAATGCTTCAGCATCAACAACAATTTGTGCAGCAATAATTTCACCTTGCTTCAAATCTTTTTCTCCGAATATCAAAGATTCTTTGATAAAATAACTGCGGTTTAATATATCCTCAATCTCCTCTGGAAAAATATTTTTTCCGCTCCGTGAAATAATTACATTCTTTTTTCTGCCATTAATATGCAAAAAACCATCCCCATCAATGTACCCAATATCGCCAGTTTTAAACCATGATTCATGAAAAGTATTCTTAGTAGCTGCTTCATTCTTATAATAACCTTGCATAACATTTGGCCCTTTTGCCCAAACCTCACCGCTTCCATTTTCATCTGGTTCATTAATTTTAATTTCTACTGACGGAAGAGGAATTCCAGCTGCATCATCTTTAAAATTATCGAGCTGGTTCAAAGTTAAAATAGGTGCGGTTTCTGTTAATCCATATCCCTGAATAAAATTGAAACCAAATTCCCTTAACCCTTTTGCTACTAAGGGATCAGGAGCAGCTCCTCCAGCAATAAAAATTCTTACATTACCTCCAAATTTTTCATGAAGCTCTGCAAAAATTTTCTTTTTTATATTTTTCAGTCCAACTGAATTAAACAAATTAGTTACCTTAACAAGTGGAGGAACAATTTTCGATTTTACTTTATCATCCCTAATTCCTTTTGTTATTCTCTTAAACATTTTATCATATAATAATGGGACACCTAACAGAATAGTCGCCTTAACCTTTTGAATATCATCAACAACTGTTTTTAATGATCTTGCATAATGAATAGATGCTCCAGTATAGAGTGGACATAACATTCCACAAGTACATTCATATGTGTGGTGCATTGGCAATACAGACAAAAACCGATCCTTATCAGTAATTTGAACGAGAGAAACCATATCCATTAAATTTACAGCGAGATTTTTTTGAGAAAGCATTACACCTTTTGCTCTGCCCAATGAACCGGAAGTGAAAATAATTTCAGTTAAGTCAGTTGGATCAATTTTAGGTAAATCTCCAACGGTAAATCTTCTGGCATTTTTCATAAGATCAACCATATTTCTAAACTTCTTATCTTCACTTGTTTTATCCATACAGATATAGTGTTTTAAATTTTTCATATAACTCTTTCCACTAGCTAAAATACTTGCATAACTTTCGGAAAAAATTATTGCTTCTGCATCAGACTCATGAATAATATTCATAATTTCATTTTCATTTAAGTTTTTGTCGATTGGAACTACTACATAGTTGAAGCAAAGACATGTTAAAAATGAAATTGCCCATTGAACTCTATTTTCCCCAATTACAGCAATGTGAGTTCTCTCTTTGAGCCCAAATTCTTTTAGCGCAGAACCAAATTGAAGGATAGAATCTAACAGTTCTCTGTAGGTTAGGTAACTAATTGGTGTTGCGTTTAAGTCTTCTAATGCAAGCTTAGAGTTAAATTTGTTGGCCGATTGAACAATCATATCTTGAATAGATTGAATTTTCGGCACATCAAAATAATTAATTGTTTTTTTCATTTTAATCTATTGTTTGTTAGGGGTTTCAAAAAGTAAAAATCCATTTAAATATAAATTAAAAAGCCGCTTTAAAGCGGCTTTGTTTCTATTTTATAATTGCAATTTCTTCTAATATTGCTTTTAGCAATCTATAAAACTTTTCAACATCGTGGATCCTAACTTTTTCATCAGGAGAAT